>Ga0136604_1000224_pt1 | contig 31743 bp, 26 predicted proteins | sample AntRauFillE10628_FD_104928 | JGI IMG/M metagenome (GOLD analysis project Ga0136604, IMG submission 104928) | Saline lake microbial communities from Rauer Islands, Antarctica - Metagenome Filla E10 #628 | ecosystem: Environmental > Aquatic > Non-marine Saline and Alkaline > Saline | place...
AGAGCCAAGTTTAGACACCCGTTCATCTCCATCTAAATCGTTACTACTTTCACTTTCAGGAATGGCCTTAAGACTAACGTGTGCGTCAGTAATTGGACGAGCACTATCGATAGAAAGTGGGTCTTTTAGACATGTCGACAGATTAACCCTAAGTTTTCTTTCATTCTTTCTATGGTCACCGTTGCCTATTAGTGACCCACGTTTAAGGTTTACTCTTTCTAGTTTTGCACCAAAGTCGCTTTCGGTACTATTGAGTTCACCTTTGTCCATGATGCTTCTTGGTCGTGCATATGTAGCCAAAGAATGAAAGCCTGATTTTTCGCCGCTTTCTTTGTAAAGCTCTTGAAGTTCGTTACTTTTCAACTCACTAAGTCCTTCCATATCTAAGAGGCCTTGCCTAGACTTCAAACCGGAAGGTGCCATTTTTGGAACAAGGCGTAAGTACAATTCTATTGGTGAGTGATTTTTAGGGTAGTTGTTTTTTGGAATATCAAAAGAAATTTGCTCTTTAATGACACCATCACTTAGTCTTGATTGAATTTGAGAGCGCGTAATAAGAAAAACACTTTCTTGATCACGGTCTTTCTCAATTAAGGCGAGCTCAATATCAAAAAGACCTCGAGAAAGCTCTTTCATTGCTCTAGCACCATGGATATCTGTGTATATAAAGTTGAGTCCTAATTCTAGATTGTAAGTAAGGGTTTCAATTTGTTTTTTTTGATCAACTTCTCTATTAATAAATGAAAAAACGGCTTTTGAAATATCCAAGTTGTTTTTTTCAATAGTATGTGAAAAAGCATTTTTTGGACTTTTTGTCGTATACTCAGTAGTCGTGTGATCGAGATCTAAGACGTGTCTTTCGGCCTTAGGCCAAGGATTTACAGCAAGTTTTAAGTTATACTCACCTGGGTAGCGTCCTAGACCAGTAATTTGAACAGGATAGTCAATGAGACGTTCTTTTTCCAAAATATTAAAAGGAATGAGCTCACTCCATGTGAGACAACCATTTGTCTGAGTGTATCTTTTCTGTACTCCAAAAGGTGTCTGAATTGAAAATCTTTGGTCAATTACAGGCAGGGCCTTGGCAATATCTTTCAGACAAGTTCTAATCTCAACAAGCCCATGTGTTGGAATATCGCTCCATTGCTGGCCATATTCTGAGCTATAGCTAATTGACGACTGTTGAACAGCTTGTTCAGCGACAAAAGTCGAATTTTTCGTAGTTTGTAGCCTGCCCTCACCTTGGATATTTCCAGGGGCACTAGTGTCCTCAACATCATTTGAGCAAGACGTTAGGGCGATAAGGCCAATAACTAGGATAAGTCCCTTTTTTAACAACATATACTCTCCTTTCATCCCGTATATGATGCAAGATAAAGACCGAAATTAGGTATCTAGGTACCTGAAAACATGAAGGACCTTTCAATAAATTTTAAAGGAATGTGTTAAATTTTAAAAGGCCGTCAAAAAAATAGACGGCCATATCTTTAATAGGACTGAATCGTTATAGTGATGACATCATCATAAACGCCGCTTTCGAGGTTATCATCGACTGCCCCAAGTCGAACTTTGAGATTGTAGCGTTTACCGTTTAAACTCGTACTTGAATTACTTTGTGCCACTTGATGAAGACTGCCTGCTGGTGATAGTGAACGGTATCCACCATTGCTATTACCCACCTTGATTTGATAATCGACGGAGCTATTCCCGTTCAACATTTTTGAGCCATTACTGGAGCTCATTAAAACACCAAAACCGACATTGCCGACAACTCTTAAGTCTGCCCCTAGTTCTTCTTGGTCGCTCATTAATCCGAAGTTCATGAGGTAGCTTGTAGAGTTTGGGTTGTGTGGAGCATTTTCTGGGACTAAGCTAAGTTCGACATAGCGAGGAATTCGAATTTGAATAGATATGTAGCGGCTCGTTTGAAAATCAATGTTTCCATTATTTCTTTTTGCGTAATAATTGATAGGGATCACATCGACGTAGACCCCTGGACCACGAGAAAAAATACTCGAAATATCTGGTACTGAGACATAGTAGTTTTCCGAGTATGGAGTATTTTTACTAGGAGCGCTTCCCTCCAGGAATTCTCCTGGTGTTGCATCAGGGTAATCTTTGAGAATACTTCCCTTTGAAGCGTCGGCATAAATATTATAGGAGATACTTTCATTTCCACTATAGGCCTTGCGTTGGTAAGAGTTGGAGTTACCTTTACCAAAGTAAACTTGGTAGTCTTTGCATCTTGGAGTGGGCGAGTTGTTGGGGCGAGTGATCGTTGTCGCTTGCGATACAACCTGCTCATCTGAGTCCGCTTCCGCCGAAAAGCTATAGTTGAGGTCAACCTGATAGCCACAATTTTGAGCATAAATTTCTGAAGAGCAGAAAACACCCAAAATACCGGCCACAAGAAAAGACATTTTTACTTTCATTTTTCAACTCCTTTTTTGAGCTGGAGGACTCCTAGGTCTTCAATCGGTTCTGATGAGGGAGGAATCGACACCCTAGTTTTAAGATTTTTATTATTTATATAGAGCTCGTATCGTCCTTCTTTAAGGCCATTTACGAAAACCTTTCCTTCTCTGTTTGTGAAGAATGGAATTTTTTTGGTCGGATTGTCTTCTCTGGATAAGTAACCCGTGGACAGAGCAAGCGGGTGACCTCTGCGATTAAGCAAAGTTGCTCTTAAAGAAGAGCTGCCATCAATTTGTGCATGAATTAAATGCCCTGATTTATAAGCAGGGTAGAGTAAAAAACTTTCTTGCACATAAGACTGACCTGCTTCTAAACGAATGGAGTCAAGCCTAACTTCTCGGTATTGATAAGGGATGAGTTCCGTGTAAACTGTATTACCAAAGGGGCCTTTGGCGGCTTGGTTATAAATGGCACTTGAGCGCAACTCAATTGGAGTATTTTGGTCCTCTGCGCGAAAAAGCGCGAAACTATTATTTATAGGCCTCGTTATTTCGGCGTGAAAGCTCTCGCCATCACTCACAAAGGCCAAAGATGAAGCAAACCCAAAAGAAGCTCTCGATTGTGCGAGATCTCTTCTCTTTTGATGTCTAAGTAGTCCTGTTAAATTCAAATCTGCATAAGCAGCTTGGTAAGTCAGATCTAGTGATGCCTCTTGTCTTTGATCAGTGTTTTCTATACTCGCCTGTGAATTGGTAGAGTTCAGTTTATTTTGATTGTCAGAATTTATTGTTAGCCGAGTAGAATTATCCTGTGAATTGTACAAGGCTTGTGCATATTGAGATTTTTCTGGCAATGAATAGGTTAAAAAGAAATATGCTTGGTTCGACCAATTTTTTAATTCATCTCTTCTTCTTGATGCGAAAAGAGATAACGAAGTTCTATTCCCGATTTTTGTGTTAAGACCGAGCTCTTGTGAGTACCTGTGACTTAAATTGTCTCTCATATCACTGATTCGATAGCTTAAACTTGCTGTAAGGCCGGAGATGATTGGTGCAGAGAATTGGGCCCTTAAATTACTGGCCAACAAACCAGATGTTAATTGACGAGATGTTTGATAATCTCTTTGTCGATAATCATATTGCAAGGCAATCTGATAGGCATCACTCCAAGTTCGACCTGTCTGGCTTAATTGATAGCTGGCGGTTGTGTAGGCCCCACTTGAATATTTGTTGGCCCCTCTTGCCATCCCCAGAGAAAAAATCCCCCATCTTGTGGCCTGATTGTATTCAAGGCCTTGTTGGTTAAAGTCTCCTACTTGTTGGGCGTAGGCCCCGAGGGTTTGCTTGGCATTAAGTCCATATTGATAGAAGCCTGATGCGATTAATGGTTGTTGATCTAGATATTTGCGAACTCTGTCACGCTCTTCATAAGCATGGCCTAGAGTGAGATCGAATCTTGATTCACCAGGATTTAAAAGTTGTAACGACGAGCTTTGTTGAAACTCAAAAACCTCTTTTCTTCCAAGTTCATCTTCGACTTCAATAGTAATTCTATTTAATCCATTATTAAGAGGGATATCTGAAATATCGTAAGTGCCGGTTGGGAGTGTTTCCGATTTTATCAGAGAACCATTAACATAAGTTTTTACTTGAGACCTTGAATCAATGGTAAATTCTTGCGACCCAAAAGGAAGATTTGTTCGGTAAGGATCGAGCTGGAAATTGCGTGAGAAAGAAACTCCACCGACTCTACGAAAGGGGAGGTCTCCGATACTTTGGTTTTGTATATCCCCGAACTCCCATCTAATATTTTTTTTTGAAAAATCCTTTATTAGCCTTGTATCTCCCCGTGACCATGACTGATCAAAACGGGTCTGGTAGTTGGATTGATTTTCAAGAACAAGTCCTTTGTAGTGAATGAAGCTATCTAGTTGTGCCTGAAAAAAGCTTGGCCCTATACCTGAAGTGGCCTGTGTTTGTTCCGCCCTGATTGTGACGGCTCCGGCCAAAGGGGCCGGCTTAAAGGCTTGAGATGCGTGATGGGGAACTCCCGTTTTGTTTCGTAGAGAAATTTGCCGTGGTTTCTTTAGCGATGCAGGAATATCTAGATTGAGTTGTAATTTGATGGGGTCATAATGAATCACAATTTTGTTCAGCTTTTTAGGAGCAATATAAGGACCCTTTAGGGAAAGAATCCTTTGGTACTCTCCATCTTTTAAAACGCCTCTAAAAGCAATAACTAAATCTTTTTTATGAAGACTATGAATTTTTTGTTGCGAGAGGTTCGTTCTGATATCTGCAAGAAAAAAAGGTCCATCAAATAGGGGAAGCGAAATATCCTGAATTTTAACTTTATCACCAAAGACTTCTTGATAAAGCTGTTGTTCAGTTTGTGAATAAACAAAAGGTGCTTGCATAAAGTACAGAAGAAAGGTGAAAAGTTTAAAGTGGCGCAAATTAATCGATCCACCCGATTTCTATATCGCTATCTTCTGACAATGAACTTAAAGGGCCTTTGTTTTCGATGTTAAAAGAGCGAAGTGTTTTGGCCAGGATGTTTTCGCCTTGCAAGCCTTCAATGTCAGAGGCCTTAATCTCATGGGTATCTTCCCCTTTTTTATGAATGATGAGCATATTATTTAAAACTTGGTGCTCTCCACCTTTATTATGAAGGTCAAGGGTGATGGTTTTTTGAGAGATGCTATAATTCTCCAAAAGAACTTTTGATTTTTGCTCTCCTGGATTGACGTAAAGTGCGGCGACATAACGTAAGAGCATTTGTATACCCGGTTTTTTTTCTTTGCCATTTAAGTTGACGGGAAGCTGTTCTGCAATGACTCGATAAGCTTGCTCATGGACAGGTCTTTTGTCAGCGGACCAAGTCACGCGGACGCTTCTTTTTTGACCGGAGGGTATAATGAGTTGCTCGGGGTAAAGAGTAAGAGGTCCATCGCTAGAGAGATCGAGTTGGTCTTCACTTCCATCTTTGTTCATTTTGCGCGACTTAAGTTTGAGCTCAATTGCCATTGGGGAGGCTGAATCATTTTCAATCGTGAAGACAGCGCGTGTCTTTTTTTGAGAGAGATCAATTGATTGACTCATAGGAGTAAATTTAAATGCATAGCAATTGAGAGAGAAAAGAAAAAATACGAGAGCGAGTGATTTAGTATGTAGCATAGCAGTTTTGCCTCCATCCATAAGGGCAGTACAAACAAATAAAATCATATCAATAAATAGAGGAGATGGTCTAGGGTCATTTAGTGCTGAATGAGAGTGACGCTTCGGATAGGATGTTTCTCATTGTTAGAAAAATAACGAAAATAATAGTTTGAGGATATTTTGTTATTTTCTACTTTTTGACCTTTTCTTTTTATTAAGAGGCTTAATTTGGCACCTGAAAGGTGTGAATTCTGCTTAAACTGAAGGTTGAAACCAGTTTTTGAGCGTTGAAAACTAAGGCTTTGCACATGAGGGACAAAGCCACGGAATGATAAGATATTCTCAGCGTTAAGCGAGAGAGAACAGAAAAAGAAAAATAGCCCAAGCGTAAAATTTTTCACACTTGGGTTATCGGTATTTAAGGAATAATACTTGAGTCTTTAGGTCTTTTAATTGGCAGCAATTGAAAAAGTTACTGTATCTTCATAGTCACCGGCGACCATTGAAGAGGCATCTTCACCTGTATAAGAAATAGTCACGTCTTTATTGACACTTACAGAAGCAGCAGAAGAATTGCTAAAAGTATCGGTACTCGTTAAATCGACAGTATCGCCATCATATTCCATAGAGTAAGAAAACGTTTCGCTTCCTCCTGTTCGTACGAGAGTACCAGAATTAGCTGAGTCGATGGAGACGGTGTAGCCTGTAGAAGAGTTTGAGTTCTCCTCAACAGTGGCCACCTTCAGATCGGTCTGGTCACTTTCGAGATCAAGATTTGAGGCCACAGACTCTGCAGTCACTTCAATACTGACCACTTCATCGACAGTTCCTGTTAGATTAAGGGTTCCTGACGTGGCCGCATGGCCAAATGTCGCTGTACTTAAAGTCACAATAACGGTCCAGGTCTTCAAGTTCCATATATTCATTATTCTCTCCTTATGTACTGAATGTACTGAGCTTTCGAAGTTCAGGTTGAACTAATCTAGCTATAAGAATAGCAAAATCTAGGCCAATAAAAGAGGGGGCAAAATTAGTCTAAAAAGCCTAAACCATGGCAAATAGAGCTTTAGTCGGTGTCAATAAAGTAAACAGTTGAATTTAAGGGTGTCAGTTTGGCATTTCTTTTAGGCACTGGCTAACGAGATCGTGGCAGTGTTCTGCCAATTCTCCTGCTTGGTCTTCTTTCCATTTTGTCGTATCGATAGGGGAGAGGACTTTCATTCTTATTTTACCTGACTTTATTTTATTGAGGTTGATATGCTCACTGTAGCGGTTAAAGCAAATCGGCGTGAGTGGACGGCGAGATTTGATTGCGGCATAAAAAACACCTTTTTTGAAAGGGGCCACACCTCCAACTCTGTTACGTGTTCCCTCGGGCATCATCCAAATAGTTGTGTCCTTTTCAGTGACCGCTTCGACAGCTTTATCCATCGTTCCATAGGCTCTTTTTTTATGCGCTCGATCGATGAGAACATTTCCCGTAAGCCAATACATTTGCCCAAAAAAAGGGATCCATCTTAAACTTTTTTTTCCCAGACTGACTGTTCTTTTTGGGATGATGGCCCCACAACAAAAAAGATCAATATTATCTTGGTGATTGGAAATAAATATCCCAGGCCTGTTCTCAACTAGAATTTCCTTCCCTTCGATTTGAAAATCTATCCCAAGCATTTTTAAAACTGGACGACCAAGGACACGGCCCATAAGTCTTGCGTTGTCCGGATTAAAAGGGCGCAGTAGGCATAAAAGTGTGCCGATTAAAGATGTTGTTGTCACGTAAAGTGTCACAAAAATAATTCTTAAAACTTTAAGCATAATGGCGTTCCTAAGCTCTATATTAAAGGCTTATCTTATGAATAAAGATATTGTGTGTCTATATAGGTCTGAGTGACCTTGGCGTCTCTATGGTTTAGATAGTCGCGCACATAAAGTAGGTCCTTTGTTTGCGCATAAAGCTGAGTCGCACGTCCCTTTCGAAAACTGTGTGGTGTCATTTGAGAGTGAAGAGATGCTTTTTTAAATAGGTTTTTTAAGCGGTTATAGTGCGAGCGCGGTGTTAAGGCAGTGCCTGAATGGGAGCTGAAAACCCAATCGATATCCTCTTTGCGCCCTCTTAATTGATGGGCCTGTAACATGTCATAGATCTTTTCAAAGTGATCCAGCTTTAAAGTGTGCCAGTTCCCCCCTTTACGAATAAAACGCAAAGTCTGAGAAGGTGAGTGGAAGGCCTCAAATTTAAGCTTTGAGAGCTCTTCGAGACGTAAAGCCCCGTCATAAAGGATCCATAAGGCCAAACGGTGTTCAAGTTTAGTTGCGCACTCAAGGAGGGTCTCAAAATCTTCCTGTGTAAGTGTCTTTGTGTGTTGAACGTCCTTCTCTTTGAGTCCTATGGCGTGGAGCTTGGAGCGTACAGGATTTCTGTAAAATCCCTTTTTCTCAGCTCCATGAGACTGGCAGTGAAATTCGAAGAAGTTTTTTAAGCTCGAAAGGTGGCGCCGCTTTGAGGCGACGGCCATAGGTGGATCTTTTTTAAGACACGAATTAAATGACTCGTTTTGAAGACAAAGTAATTGGAGAAGATTCGATAACAATCTCTGCCAAAAACTTCTTTTCTGAGGGACCGTTTGCTGGCCTGAGAGGTACTGAGAATATTGATGTATGTCTTCTGGAGTCGTTGATGCGAGTTTTTTTGTGGTGTGTGTACGTAACCAAAAGCAAAAATGTTCTATATCAGATTGATAGTTCTTTAGTGTATGGAGGGATTTGTTTTGTTGACGTAGCGAGTCGTGATATTTTCCAACAAGTTCTCGGTCGCTGCGCGCAAGTGTCATTTTTTTCATATAATTTATATTATAAGAAGAAAATAATATGTAAATGGCTGAAAATTCAAATTTCTTTAAATCTACACTCTAATTCGTATTCTTTCGTGGCGCGTAAGTTTGTTATATTCCTTTGTCTGTAGATTAGCTCTCCTTCTACAGTCTCTTCACAGTAGTCTCTCCAAAAAGGACAGCTCTCTTTGATATCGGCAGCATTTATCTCAACCTGAGCGATATTAAAATAATCACTGCATTTAAGGCCTAGGTTTGTTCGATGGCAGCCGACTTCAAATTCATCGAGCTGAGTTTGGTTGTCATTTGTTTTCCTGATTTCAAGAATTCGGGTCGTAAATCCACCACCGAGTTTCATGATGGTATTATCTCCGTTCACTTCGCATACAAAAGGTGCCTCTAGATCTACTCTTAAGTCCAATGTGCTGGCCATGACGTGGCCAGATAATGCACATAGCATAAGTATAAAAATTGTTTTTTGACGTTGCATAGGAGTGCACCTTTTTGCGTAGATAAAATGAAATTAATATCATCGTATCGCAGTGCGGCGCCACATGTCTTGAAACCTGTAAAAAAGAAAAGGTAGTAAGCTATCTAGGCGAAATCTATGAAGATTAACTTCAGTCCTCTCGCCATCATTTCAATTGATATAGCTAAGAGGATAATCCCCATAATTCGAGTCATAATGTTAAGCCCGAGTGGACCTAGCTTGCGTCCGATAAAGCGTGAATAGCTTAAGCTTAAAAAAATCATCAATGAAATTAAGAAAATCGCGAAAACACCACCAACCCAGTGTAACGTATGGGTAAAGGTGTTGGCCTGAATCACTGTAATTGAGATTGACCCAGGGCCAGAAAGTAGAGGAATGGCAAGAGGGACAACCCCAAGCTCTTTACTGGCCTCAGTAAATTCAATTTCTTCTTCGTTAATTTTTGTATCGGAGTTTTGTGCCTGAACCATACTAAAAGCGATACTGAAAAGAAGGACTCCGCCACCAATAGTAAAAGAAGCAATAGTGATCCCAAAAAAATTCAGCAAAGTTTGTCCGATAAATAAACTGACTGTAATGGTAATAAAAACAGCAATTGAGCATGACTGGGCCATTGATTTCACAGCTTGGTCAGAAGACCTGTTCGTGAAATTTAAAAAGATAGGAAGAACACCAATAGGATTGAGGATGGACACTAAGGTCACCCCAAATTTCATGACATCACTAAGTTCAGACATTGCAATCATAGGGGCCAATATAACATGAAAAAAAGGACTTAATAGTTAAGCTTAGTTAAAATTTTATAAAAGTTACTCAATACTAATCAATAATGTCTACTATTAGACTTTCTTGATCTTTTTTCACGTTGAGAAAAATATAGAAAGTACCCCAGTTCTGTGTCCCACTTATTAGTTGAGATACGTGCCCTGGAATAGATCGAGTAACTTCGGCCTTCTTCAGGATGCCAATTCTTAGTTTTACTTCTTCTCCTTTTTCAAGACGGGCCATTTGAGTTCGTGTTAAGGTCTGTCCCAGGTCAAACTTTATATGGGCACTGTTGACTCCGGAAACCTCGCTACTGATTTTCTGTTCATCAAGAAGCTGGTAATCATCGGAGATGGCAGCGAGGCGAGAATTCTGTTTACTCACAACAACATTAACCTCTGTCGCCGTTGAGTCACGAAAAATAATGTCTCTGTACTCAAAAGAGACATTTGGCGCAACTTTTTTCCAGGCGTAGCTCTCGCCTCCGAGGTGCTGACAAAGGAGGTCTTGAGTTGTAATTCTGAGACTAATTTTTTGTTCCTTTGAAAGCTCGGCATCAACACTTTGAACATTATAGGCACCGGAGCGCATATTCCGAATGTAGTCAGATTTTGTTTGGCAGCGAGCGCTCGTTCCATCAAAGGCCTTAACAATTTCGGTCTCTACTTTTTGGGCAAACAAGCTCAATGGGGAAAAAAGAATAAAGCAGCCTAGAGCAAGTGAGTTTAATTTTTTCATAAGAGATCTCCAAGTATCTATCACAAGTTTTAAGTCATATAATTCTTGGTTTATACCTCTTGCGAAGCATCGCGTCATTACTGTTGAAAAAAATGCATAGGAATGCGTAGATGGAGGATCATTCGAAGCATGAAAGGATTTCAGAGTTTTATGAAGATAGCACTCGCGGTAGTTAGGATTCCATCGCCTTGGGCGCCATTGACATGCATTTCGACTTTTTCAACTGACTCGATATCTGTGAGTTCGATTTCTTGCCCGCCTGCAAACCCTTCGCTCGTGGCCGGGGCACGTTCTGCATTCTGGTAGCATACTCTGTTGCGATAATCTTCATCGGTTTCAGAAGTCCACATGCAATCAGTTACTTCGTTAAATAGGATATAGATTTTTTGTCCGTTACCAGGGGAGCCGCTGGCCTGAATTTTATCTGGAAGTTCTAAGTGATATTTTTGAGGTGTCTCATATTCAGAATCAAAAAATAGGGAACCATCTTGACCCCCATTTTTTTTACTGGCGATCATAATTAGCCTGTCATCAAGGTCGTAAGGGTTCTGTTTAACAGATTCGATTAGCTCCTCATTTTGGGCCTGTTCTTGTTTTTCTTCTTCGTTTTCTAGCTGATTGACCTCATCTCTTTCCCCACAGCTACATAGCATGAGGAAAGAGATCAAAATTGTCCACTTCATGTACATGAGGACCTCCTCAACTCAGTTTACCTGAAGAGAAGGTCTAAAAACTCACCACGGAAAATTTAGCTCTTTTTTGTTATCATAAAGCGACAACGAGCTTAAAGGTGAGAAGAATTCTTACTGGCAGTTCTAGTAAAAAGTCCCATCCGATCACCATTATTTCATTAACCGTAAAGAATATGTCTTAGTAGGTGATCAGCAATGTTAGGAAAGGAGAATAAGTTACCGACAAGGGGTAATGAACATTAAAATAGTTGCTCTATTAAGTTTTTACTTGTCCTTCGGTGTAGAGGCTTTTTGGCCACCTTCTAATGAATCACGGTTTGATGAATTCACCTACAAAGAATGTCAGGTATTTAATTCGATAAAAGAAAGCTCTACGTATACGTATTCAATAAGAAACTGTGAATCACCAGAGGATCTTAGAAGCTTAGGAGTATTAGCAAACAGTATAAGTGATATCGAATTAGAGATTCAAGAGCAAAATGTCTTGAATGAAATCAAAGACTTTATTGAAAATAAGGCCCAAGAAGGTCTAGATTTATTTGATAAGCAGAAAGCTTGCCTGAAAAAAAAGATAGAAGACTTAGAAGTTAGTGAGAATTGTGAAGGAGTCATACGATACTTAAGAAGCTCTACAAGTCTAACTTTGCCTGAGATGCGAAAGCAAATGGCACTCATGAGTGCGCCCAAAAATCAGAGAAGATCTAGAGCGAATCTAAACCCAGGTGAAGTGGTCTCATTAAAAAAAGATATTGAGCACTTTTATTCCTCAGTTGAAATTCCCCCTCTCAACGAAACAGAAAAAGAAGAATTGCTTGAACGACATAAAGCAATGGTTCACGAAATTAAACAAAGCTGGATGAAACACAGACCAGAGCATAGCTGTGTTATTAAGCAAAAAGGTGTTCATCAACTCAAGAACAGCTCTTGTAAGATGATTGTTAACGATGCCGTGAGACTTAATGTCGATAAAATGACAAAGCAAAGCGAATTAAACTATAGAAAAATGCTCGTCACTAACCCCCTTCTTGCCTATATGAATATATCGCAGAGACCTAAAGATGAGAAAGAGTTCGATAAGGCCTTACTAGAGGGACTCGAAAGAATGCATGAAGCTATCAAAGAGGACTTGAGCGACCTTGTGTTTAATGACAAAGAGGACCTTGAAAATTTTTTTGCATATCCATCGTTAGTTGAGAAATTTATCGCTCAGAATAATCCGGTAAGCTTCAATCAATGCATGGCAATTGAATCTCTCCATGAAGGCCATGGACCAGGCAATCTCAGTGGCATTATGAAAGACATCGGCATTGGCCTTGCCACACTTGCAGGAGGTGCTGCTTGTATATTTACTGGAGGCCTGGCATGTGCCGTTGGTGTTGCTGTCCTTAGTGAAGGATATTTCCTTGGCAGTAGCCAAATGGAATATCTAGAGTCAAGAAGCTTGTTTAATGCTCAGCTTGTTGTTCCTGAAGAGATGGACCAGAGAATGAATGAACGCGATGTTAGCGTGTTATTAGCACCGCTTTCATTTGTAGGTCTACATAGTGCTCAATCTCTAAATCGAACACGGATAGGATTGAATCCAACTCCCTTGCGGCAAGACATAGAAAGTCTAATAGCATTTAAGACGGAACTATTAGACTATTCACCTACAACCACTCGACAAAATCTAGAGTGGATTGCTACGGCCAAAAGTGGTAAAGCGAATCTCTTTTTAGATATTGAGAATGCGGCCATTAAGAGATTGAATGATCAGCTGGGAGACAAAAATCTCGTTACGGCGCTGACAAATCTTCATAAGAAGATATTAGATGAGGAGCTAAACTTAGTCTTTTCTAAGTATTCGGGACTTGATGTGAAGAGGTATTCTGATTTTAAGTCTATGAGGTTTGCTGTTAGAGGGGAGATTCCTCCCTCATTTGAGATTGAACTAAGTCAAGCTCTCGAACAAACAGCTTCAAGATTTAAGGCGGAGGGAAAGTGGAGGCTTCAAGGTTCTCTGTTGAGTGAAGAGGACTCCGCAAGATGGTTTAGTGCAGGTATAGGGCAGACTGCTGATCAAGCAGGAGTAGCAGCTCGGCAAGCAAGGAAGATGGTAGAAAACAGAGATGAGGTGACTCGTGGAGTTCGCTTTACGAGAGTTCGAGCTCAGTTATTGAAGGCACTTTCTGAAACCGAAAGCATAAGAGTCAATGCGATCAACGTCGTAAGAAAGTATGGGCCACAGGCGTTCCGACTTATTGGATCTGATAAACCTGTCGTATTTAACGAGCACTTTTTTGAGGTTATGCGAAAGTCAGCAGCTGGTGAATTACATGAACTTAGAGCCGCGTTAAAGAGGAATTTTAATATAGAGTTTAGTGATGCAGAAGTTAGAGAGTTAAAAAAATATTATAATAAAGTAGATGATTTTTCGCCGGGAGTTTGGGTCGAAAAAAGAACGCTTGCCAACCTCGACAACGCCAAGGCTGGTGGTTTTTCAGCTGATTTTAAAGGTATGGGAGCAAAAAACTTAGAACAAGTCGCAAAAGATCTTGCTAATAATCCTAATGACCTTGATGAAGCACTTGAGGCCATTAGGGAGGGTGAGAAAAGCGTGACTGAGATATTTAATCAAAACAAACAAAACTATCGAGAGACTGTAGAAGGAACGCTGAAGCGCTTTAATATTAAGGTTGACCAAGCTTGTTCGGGAGATGATTGCGTTTCGATGGTTGCAAGTCCTTTAACCCAAGAGCAAGTCCTTTAACCCAAGAGATGGAGCGAGAGATCGTTCAAGCGTTTTCTAAATCAGAACAGGCCTCAAATTTGAGGTTAAGTTTTATACCTCCAAATGTCCTTGGCCCTCAGAGAAGTGAACTCGCCGTTCACGGGGAAATGATAGAAAAGAAGATTCGCGCAAGTATTATTGGTTTTGGGGATTATGAAATCGCTCCAGAGGTTCTAAAAAGACTGAACTTTGCTATAAAAATGCCGGTGCAAATCAGGCGAGGAAGCGTGGAGCTCATTTTAGGTAAAAGTGATGATTTCGAACTGACAGATGATCAGGCAGATCTTATTAAAAAAGGCTTTCAAAAAGCGGTCCGTCAGGTCAATCGTGAGATTGAAGGTACGGGCGAGTATTCGGTTCCTATCAACTAAAGAGAAGGCTTAAAAACTCTAAGCGGAAAATTTAGCTCTTTTTTGTTAATGCGAACCCACCAGACTTAAGCTTTTGTTGGTATTCCATAACTTTTTTCTTAGTTATTTTACTCAACAAAACCATCCCTAGAATATTGGGAAATGCCATTGATAAGAGCATAAGGTCTGCAAAATCTACCACGTTACCAAGGGTTAAGAGAGGTCCTAAGATAATGACAAACACATAGACGGTTCGATACATTTTTATAGCAACCGGCCCGAGAGAATCCCCAAAAAGATATTCTGTTGCTCGTTCACCATAATAGCTCCAGGAAATCACTGTGGAGTAAGCAAAAATGATAATCGCCAACATCAGAAAATAAGGCATGATAGGGTGAATACTTGCGAAAGCAGCTCCAGTAATTTCAACACCGCCGACTCCTACATCCAGCCCGAGGTGAGAATTGGTAATAAGAATGGCCAAAGCTGTCATGGTACAAACCATGTGAGTGTCGATAAACGGCTCAATCATCCCCACAAGCCCTTCTCTTACTGGCTCTTTTGTCTTGGCCGCTGAGTGAGCGATGGCCGCTGAACCAAGACCTGCTTCACTAGAAAAACTGGCCCGAGTGATCCCAATAACAAGCACTCCAAGAAAACCACCATAAATGGCATCAGGACTGTAGGCCGAGCGAAGGATGTCACTGAACATGGCCGGGACTTCGTGATAGTTTGATACAATAATAAACAAGCAGCTTAATACGTAAAAGCCACACATAAGTGGAACTAAGCGAGAGGTTACTTCCCCAATCCTTTTAATACCGCCAACTAAAACAATGGCCGCAAAGAATGAAAGTGTGACGCCTACAACAAGTGGGTGAATATTAGGAAAGTTAATACTGATAATGGCGTATGTTTGATTGGACTGAAAGAGGTTGCCCCCACCAAAAGAAGACATAATGGCACAAACAGCAAAAAGAGCGCCAAAGAATTTTCCGAGCTTTTCACGGCCCATTTCTTTGAGGCCTTTGGAGAGATAAACCATAGGTCCACCTAGAACTCTCCCTTCGCTACCCACAGTTCGGTACATAATCGCCAAGGTACAGGAGCTGAATTTAAGGCTCATACCAAAAAAAGCCGTAATCCACATCCAAAAGACGGCACCTGGGCCACCTTGGCTGATGGCCACAGCAACACCTGCAATATTTCCCAGTCCAACAGTCGCTGAAAGTGCAGCTGTGAGGGCCTGGAAGTGTGAAACTTCACCATCTTTATCTTTAGCGTCTCTATTATCATAACGCCCGAAAGCGACATCAAAAGCATGTTTAAATAATCGGAGGTTAATAAATCCAAAGCGGAAGGTAAAAAATATCCCACCACAAAGCATAATGAAAACAATCAGTGGCATTTTAACAAGAGGAACTTCCCAGAATAAAAAGGGAGAATAGCTGTCTACAATGAGCCCAAACATATCATTTGAGAATTCCTCAAAGGCACTTGAGTCACTCGTGGCCGCGCGGACATTTGAAGGAAAGAAAGTGATAAAACTGAAGACGACAGTAAGCAGGCGCACAAAGGGAGAACTCATTAAACAATCCTTGAGTGAGTACTATAAATGATCAAGTTAAATTATAGATAAAATGCTACCTTGTGACCCAAGAATTGAAAAGCCCCAAAATGATCAAATTCTTGTGCAACGCTTAAGAAGCCCCTAGTAAAAGAGTTATCAATGTATAGAGGCAGGACGACAAAGCGCAAATCAGAAGTATAAAAACAACTTCTGCAAGATGTCGAAAACGAGCCTGAGGCATAGTCTTTTCAATCATGTATTTCATGCCGACACCTATAGAAATTGCGCCGAAAAGCGAAAAGAAACTGAGCAATCCTACTTGAACCCACTGCCATGCACTTATTTGTAAGCTTTCACTTTGCTGTTCATTTAAAGTCTTCGGGTTAAGTTCATTTGGGTCTTTTTTAACTTTTGGTTCGGTTTGTGAGTACTCCTCTTTAATTTCTTCTAGGCTTTTTTTAGGAAGAGGTTTGCGATCTGATCCTGATGGTGGAGCAGGAATCATATGTGTTGAAAAAGCAGTTTTGTCGCCCTCGGGTTGAAGCTGAATGGTTGCCGTAATCTGTATTTTATCACCAATCAAAAAACCACCTTGATCGAGAACTTTATTCCATTGGATACCTAACTTTTTTCTATCGAGCTCAGCAAACGTGCGATAAAAGACATGTTTTTTTCCCCAAGGATCGACCTGTCTTCCTAGGAGCTCGAATTGAAGTTCAATAGGATGTTCTTTTTCAAGAAATTTTAAAATCCCTGGTATTTTCCCCTTTTGACCTTTCATTTGGGCAACACCTGTAGAAGAAAAGGTGATAGTTGGGTAGTTGGCCACAGCAAGAAAGTCTCTTTTTTTAAGGTGAGAATCCCTCTTCTTTTCAAAAGTTGTAATTGAGTCCGAAATGATTTGAAGTTTTACATTTTGAGGATTTAAATCCTCGTCGAGGACGACCTCTCCAGAGAATTCTTGGAAGTTGCCTTGGATGCTTGAGATCTTGAGATAATCAATCTCAAATTTTATTTGAGAATGGTCTTTATTAATGACATAGACTTGCTGGGCCAGCCCTGTATTAAAAAGACATAGATAGAGAATAAATAGTGAAAGAATTTTTGATTTCATATAAATCTAGAGCTCTGCACCTAGGCTTCCCAGTTGTTGATTTAAGCCAAGCATAACAACAGTCGCTCGCTCTTGAAATATATTATACCGAATGGGCCGTGTCTGTACTGCATCTAGGTTGAGGTGTCCCCACGGCGAGCGTAACTCCACGCCAAGCCCGAAACCTTTAACGTTATTATGACCCAGGAACTTATTATTATAAAAAGCGACACTAGCATCAGACTCGGAGTGAATAAATTGCCCTTTGAATGACAACTCCTTAAAATTGAGGGAAAGCTCGGCCCACTGTGCATTGGAGCGAGCGTCGGGGGCCTTTCTGTTCTTGGTCCAGTGACCACGTAGTGAAAGAGACCACTGAGCTTTCAAGGCCATCCATAGCTCGAGGTGAGCATTTATACCTTGGTATTTGTAATTAAATTCAGCGGCGTCTTGACCAATACCAATAACAGAATTCCCCATAAATCGGGATTGATGAGCTACAGAGTTTGAAAGGTTGCGAAAGCCAAAGCTTGAGATCCCAAAATCAGAATTAAAAAGATCGCCATTATAGCGGTGGCCAAGTGTTTCAGTAAATAAGCTTGGAGTTCCTTGATCGATGCTGCCTAGTCGCTCTGAAAGGTTTTGATTATTGGGAATTGCTTGTTGTATAGAAACATAGAAAGAATTTTTCCCATGAATATATCTGGCGGTTTCTCGTGCGGCCACGAATGCAGTAGATTCAATAAACAGTGGCGATTTAAAATGTTCTTGATTAAGAGAGCCCACCTGCAGCTCTAGCCATGAAACAGGCCTGTAGTTAACTTCAGCATTATTTAAAAGAACCTGTTGTTCAGGTGTGAATTCCTCAATATCCAGGGATTTATGTGAGCCGTTTTCAAGTCTTAATGAGGCGTCTAGAAATATGTGCAGCTTAGGATTGATCCTGTGAGAGGCGAGAAGAGAAAGTGCGGTTCCGGCAATTTGCGCCTCTGTTCTATCGCCTGCAATGCTTTGTGCATAAAAAGATAAACCAGCTTGAAAGAACCATTCTTTTGGTATGTTGATACTTTCATTACTCATCGCCTTATAGGGCAGGATAGAAAAAAACAAAAGCCAAAGGATGGAAAACAAAACTTTCACCTGCTCAACTCCTCAATAGAACTAGGGTAGAATTAAAGATATATTCTAACGCGGAATTTTGATGGCGTCTTGTCTTAGGTGATAAAAGTTATACCCAGAAAGAATGGTCAAGTATCCGCCCTTCATCATTGAAGAAATATTAACTAATAACCGAAAAGACTTAGATAATGGAGTCAATGAGGTTTGTTGTGAAAATCGTATTTTCAATGTTGATAGTTTCTTTTTTAGTTTTTTGGGGCTGCCAAAATAAGTCAGACTATTCCATCAGACAAAAAAGAGTTCCTAGCTCAATTGTCTCAGGCCAGCAATTAAGGGATTTTCTAAGTGATATGTCGGTCAGAGTTGAAGAAGGAACAGATGACCCCAATTACTGCTCGGCGGAACTTAACAAGGCCTACGAGACTTTATTGCACATGAATGCTGAATCATCAGGAATTATGAACTTGTCGACATCGGACTGGGAAAGCTTGGTGAACCTCTCTTTTCATACTCGTTTAGAGATCAAGGAGCAGCTCAAGCGCTTTAATCTAGATACTACTGAACAAAAAAATTGTCTCCAGTCCATTAAAAGTATCGTGAGGGCCATGCGGTATATGGAAGATTATTTAGTCGAGATGATTTATACAAATCGTACTAATAAGGGTGACGAACTTAAAGCTAAGAGCTTTGATTCTCTTCAAGGCCAGGGGCCACATTTTTTGATCAATCCAAAATTTGCTCGAGATTTTAAAAGTTTTATAGATCTAAAATCTGGTGACTTAATTATTTCTCGCGGCGGCGCTTACTCAAGTGCGGCCATCGCCCGCATTGGTAAAAATGATACTCAGTTTTCTCATTTGAGTCTTGTACATAGAGGCGAGTCGGGGAAGCTCTCAATAGTTGAAAGCTTAATTGAAGTAGGGGCCTTGAGTTATGATTTTGAAAAGTTCTTAGATTACAGGCATTCTCTTTTGGTTGTTTTTAGGCACTCTGACCCTAAGCTCGCTCAAAAAGCGGCAGACTATATGTTTGAACGTGTCAATCAGGCCTTGGATTCGGGGATTGCCATTCCTTATGATTTCAAAATGGATTATAAAAAACACGACGAGCTTTTCTGCAGCGAAGTTGCCTACGAAGCTTATCATGTTGCTTCAAATGGGAAAGTCGAGATACCAACTTATAAAACAGCTTTCTCGAGTGAAAATCTTCCATTCTTGCAAATGTCGGGACTCGATTTAGACCATCAAAATATTGATGCTTTCAGAACCTTTGCTCCTGGAGATATCCAATTTGATAGTGAATTTGAAGTTGTAGCAGAGTTTCGCAACCCAGCAAAACTTGAGGACTCTCGCGTGAAAGACGCAATCTTGACGAAAATATTTGAATGGATGCATAAGTATAACTATCGATTTGACCCATCGCTTAAGATCAACACGATAACCTATTCGTCTTGGCTTTTTAGGCGAACACCTATCGTAAAAAAACTTTTAGAAGATAAATTTCCACTTAATATGGGTGTCTCTCAACTGCAAGTGTTTTTGATGCTAGATAAAGTGGGCGAGGTTCTGCAAGCGAGAGTCGAAGAAATTCAATCAAATGCAGATATTGCTCTAACACCTATCCAGATTTATGGGATTCTTGACGAATACAGAAGAGAGGATGAGAAGCGATATCAAATATATAAAGAAAGATCCGAAGATTTAAGAAAACTGCGAGCTCATGCACAAAAAACCCGGAATTCTTCCTTGCATGAAGAAATGAATTTGCGTCGCGAAATAAAGCTTAATAGACCTCATTTTCATAAAGATTATCGATCTATTAAAGAGTAAAATGGATTTATGCCAATATCTAATATGAAAAAACATATGTCCTCACAAGTGATTCCTTGCAAAAGGTGCTCAAAGCGCTTACGTGTGCCTATTAAGCCTGGTAAGCGTCTAAGTGTTGAATGTGCAGGCTGTGGCCTTGAATTCATCGTCTCTTTTAAAAGTCCATTTTATGAGGTTTTTCAATTCGATGGAAAAAAAAGCCTGGGCGACAACTTAAAGCAATCTTTGCGTAGGTATGGGCAACTCCCAGACAATGCGCGTCTAAAATTGATGGCCTTAGTCTGTCTATTTACGTTATTTGTCTTGGTTTTGTTGGGCGGTCTGGTGTTCGCTTTTAGCTGATTGCACTTCACTGGCCCTTGAACTCCACCGAAAACAACCTAGTATATGGAGATAACTAAGAGTACATCTCAAATGAATGAGGAGAAGTTTATGGGACACGCAGCACCCAAAACGGAAAATATTGACCACTCTAAAATCCCAGAACTCGAACATCGAAACTTTAGAGATGATGATTTTTGGAAAGAGGTCCCGGCCTGGTCCCATGTGTCGCGCTCGGAGTTCTCTGATCATAAATGGCAAATGAAAAATAGTATTCGAAAAGTGGAGCAAGTCCAGAAAGTCCTGGGGGATCGTCTCAAAGATGAAGTCTACAAAGACATACTTCATGGTCAAAAGATTACGCCCATGAATATTCGAATCACACCTTATATCTTTGCGTTAATAGATTGGGACAATCCTTATGATGACGCTCTAAGAAAACAGTTTCTTCCTCTAGGTTCTCAATTTTTACCAGATCATCCTTTTTATGAAGCAGATAGTTTGAGCGAAGATGTAGACTCTCCGGTGGATCTTCTGACTCACCGTTATCCAGACAAGGTCTTATTCTTACCAACCACTATTTGTCCTGTTTATTGTTCATACTGTACTCGAAGTCGAATCATTGGTGGATCAACAGAGACAGTAGAAAAAGAAACTTATGGAGCTAATCAAAAAAAATGGGACGAGGTCTTTGAATATCTTGCTGTTCATCCGAAGGTTGAAGATGTCGTCATCTCCGGTGGTGACTCTTTTATGCTGACTCCTAAACAAATACGATATATCGGAGAGTCGCTTTTAAAAATTCCTCATATCAGACGCATCCGATTTGCCACAAAAGGTATTGCGATTTTCCCTCAAAAAATCCTAACCGACGATGACTGGGTTCAGGCCATCTCTGATGTGCATAAACTTGGTCGCTCCTATGGTAAACAAGTTGTCATACACACTCATTTTTCCAGCCCTAAAGAAATGACAAAATGGTCGCAAATGGCGATGGATCGTTTGTTTTCTGAGGGGATTTTAGTTAGAAATCAAGCCGTTCTTCAAAACGGAGTGAATAACCACGTCGACGATATGGTTTTATTGACTCGTCAACTGGGCTTTATCAATATCCAACCATACTATGTTTATATGCACGACATGGTGCCTGGCTGTGAGCATTTTAGGACAACTTTAAGAGAAGGAGTTGAACTAGAAAAGGCCGTCCGGGGAACAACGGCAGGCTTTAACACACCCACTTTCGTTTGCGATCTTCCTGGTGGAGGAGGCAAAAGACATGTGGCCAGCTATGAGTACTATGATGAAGAGCTTGGCATCTCTCTTTGGAAGGCCCCAAACGTGAAAGGAGAGCAGACTTTTATGTACTACGATCCTATCCATAAACTTTCAAAAGAGGCCCAAAAACGTTGGCAAGATCCAAAAGAGCATCAGGCGATGGTTTCAGAAGTTAGAAAGAAGGCGGGGTACTAATCCCCCGCCACACTTAGTGAGCTAAAGCAAACCAAAGGCGCAACAAAGCTCTTTGATGTGTTGGTGTAGAGTGTATCACCCAAGCCTTCAATCTCTTGGATCGCTTGATAAAAGTTTCCAGAAACCGTAATCCCTTTAACAATTTGTTTAATTTCTCCGTTTTGCCATAGTCGTCCGCTTGCACCGAAAGAGAAGTGACCACTATGAGGATTAGCACCGGAGTGAAGTCCTTGCATGTCAAAGATTTCGAGAACCGGCTGGATTTTAAAGCTTGCCTCGCTCTTGTTACCTACAGCTATCTTTTTTAGTGTCGAGCCTACACCTAGGGCCCCTTTTGGAGAGCGAGAGGCATTATGAGTGTTTTGCATGTCAAGCTCACTGGCCGTTGCACTGTTATGATAAAGCGAGTTCAGGTTACCTTCAACAATCAGAGCGTTGTCTTGGGTTTCAAAACCTTCATCATCAAAGAGCTCAGGGTACAACGCCTCTTCAGCGCGAGGAGAGTCCGTTAGAGAAAGTAGGGGGCTTGCGACTTGCTTACCTATTTTATCTTTCAGAGGGTGAGTTCCTTCGACAAGGGCCTTGGCCGAAAACATTTTAGAAAAGACGCCAAAGAGACTGGCCAATTGATCTGGACTGAAGAAGACACGGTAGCGGCCACTTTTTATCGGTGTACCTTTCAAAAGTTTCTGTGCGTACTCAACGCTTGTATCGATACAATGTTCAGGTTGAAGCTCAGAAAAACAACGGGCCAGATGGGCCTCGTGAAACATGGCCTGTTTTCCGTCATCTTCTAAAAGAGCGGAGGTATAGCATTGAGCATAGGGATGGCGCTCGTAACAAAAGCCACCTAATGAATTCATACTGGCCCTTTCACTGAAGCCTTCACTTATTCCGTTGTAGGGTGCGCCTTTGACTTTATCACTCTTCGCCTTAACGGCGGACTCAAGTTTTAAGGCCATTTCAAACTTTTTCTCTAGGGGAGTCTCATCGAAGACCTTCGGAACATCACTTAAATGTTCTCTTGATTGAAGTTTTTCATGGGGTTTATCTTCGGCAAACTTTAGGCTCGTCAAGGCCTTATCAATCATTGTCTGTAGTGATTCCTCTTGAATGTCTTCAGAGTAAGCAGTTCCAATTTTATGTTGCTTAAAAAGCCTGACACCAAAAATTTGGCTGTGAGATACTTTATGTTCACTGATCTCACCAGACTCCGCTTTAAGTCCAAGCTGTTCGCCACCATTATAAAGAACCTCTACTTCGTCGGCACCGGAGCTCTTTGCTAGTTGCAGAGTTTTTTCCATGGCCTGCTTAATTCTTGGGTCGAGATTTATATCGTTCATTAAGCGTTACCTCCCACGAGAATAGAATCGATTTTGATAGGGGGTTGTCCTACTGTCACTGGAATTGAACCAGAAACCGAGCCACATGTTCCGGCGGCCAACTCGAGATTGTCACCAACCATCGAAATTTCTTGTAGCACTTCAGGGCCTGTTCCAATAAGTGTGGCGCCTTTAAGTGGCCGAGTTATTTTTCCATTTTCGATCATGTATGTTTCTTCGGCAGCGAAATTAAACTCTCCTGTTCCTGGCTGAACTGAGCCTCCTCCAAGAGATTGGCAAAAGATTCCTTTCTCGATTGAAGAAATCATATCGTCAAAAGAGTCTTTTCCGGCTTCAATATAGGTGTTTCTCATTCTTGAAGCAGGAGCGTAGCGGTAGCTTTGCCTACGCCCAGAGCCAGTGCGCTCGTAGCCCGTTTTTAGTGCTCCTACTTTATCGACAAGAAAGCTTGTGAGCTTACCATCTTTAATGAGTTGTGTTTTTTGTGCAGGAGCTCCTTCATCGTCTAGGCCTATAGAGCCCCAGGCGCCATTGATTGTTCCGTCATCAACTGCACTAACAACGCTTGAAGCAATTTGTTGATTCATTTTATCGTGAAAGACCGAAGCCTTTTTTTGAACAGAAGTGGTTTCAAGTAAATGCCCGCAAGCTTCATGAAAAATAACCCCACCAAAAGCATTCGAAAGAACAACCGGCATACGGCCTGCCGGACAAGGGTCCGCCTTAAGTGTTGTGATGGCCTCGTGGACAATTTTTTGGGCCAAATCACTTGAGTTGTTATAGCGCTCATGAAAAGCGTTCCAGTGGCCAAAAACTCCTGGTGCTTGAGAGCCTGTGCTTTGCTCACCGTTTTCGCTGGCCATAGCAACCGACATGAGCCTGCAGTATGGTCTTTGGTCTGTGGCATGAAGTCCTTCAGAATTGTAAATTTCAATCTCTTGAAGTCTTTGTAAGCAACTGAGCTTGACTTGAGTCAGACGTTTGTCCTGTGAGCGAGCAGACTTATCAATCTGCATCATAAAATCAATAGGTCCTTGCCACTCGTGCGTGCTTGCAATGGCCCCGCTAATATAATTTTCGGGAGGAGCAATTTGACTTAAAACCTGAAGGGCCTGCTGGCGCTCTTTTTGGTCTTTAATACAAAGCTTGTCTACCATGCTCATCAAAACGTCTCTTTGGGCCGAATTGGTGTAAGCATAAAGTACTTTTGTGTCAAAAATGATCCTCAAGCCGATTCCAAAATCAATTCCACCAGAAACCTGATGGACTTTTGATCCCAATATCTCAAGTTGTCCTTTGTCGTCTTTTTCTATAAATAGTTCTGCGAAGTCTGCACCTTTATTAAGGGCATAATCCATCACATCTTTGGCCAATTGCGAGTCAAATAGCACGGTTCCTCCTTGCCATGTTATAAAGGCCATCATGTCTTGGATGAGGCTTATTGTCCAACTACAAAGTTGTCAATTTTGCGTCAAATCGACCACTAAAGCTTGACCAATACGAAAAAAACATCAAAATTGAGTTATTAGATTTAATGTCCAGATCGTGGCGTATTCAAGAGGTTCTCATGGCCAAAAGACTTTTTTTACTGTTCGGTGTCAATATTCTAATTGTCGCTACGTTAGGTATAACTCTTACTTTATTGCAAAGCTTTGGAATAATCCCACCAATTGGTGAAAGTTACCAAGGCCTTTTCATTTTTTGTCTTTTTTGGGGAACGGGTGGCGCCTTTATTAACCTGATGATTTCGAAGTTTCTTGCCAAAAAAATGATGGGCGTTCGCATTTTAGACCCAAAAGGTTCGGGCTCCGAAATTGTTCAAAAAGTCCATGCTCTGGCCCGTCGAGCTGGTTTAGAAACAATGCCCGAAGTCGGGGTTTACGAGAGTCCTGAAGTTAATGCTTTTGCAACGGGACCGAGTAGAAGTAATTCATTAGTTGCTGTTTCAAGTGGTCTACTCAACCAAATGAGTGCTGAAGAAACAGAAGGTGTCTTGGCCCACGAAGTGGCCCATATTGCCAATGGTGATATGGTGACAATGACCCTCGTTCAAGGTGTGATGAACGCCTTTGTCATGTTTGCTGCCCGTGTTGTGGCCAGTGTGATTAACAATGCAATGAGAGATGAAGAAGGAAATGGGGGATTAGGTTTTTTCGCATATTTTGGTGTCGTGATGGTTTTAGATGTTTTGTTTGGAATACTGGCCGCTCCGGTCGTCGCTGGCTTTTCTCGTTGGCGAGAGTTTCGTGCCGATAATGGGGGAGCGCGCCTCGCAGGTAAAGATAAAATGATTGCCGCTTTAGAGGCCCTCCAAAGGAATGTGGAGCGCATTGATAATTCAACTGATCAAAAAGCCTTCCAATCGATGAAAATTACAAATAAAAGTGGACTAGCAGCGCTATTTTCAACCCATCCGCCACTGGCCCAAAGGATTGAGACTTTAAGAAAAAAGCCCCTCTAGCTTTCTGGTCAGACTATTTGTCTGGCCGTTTCTTGCTTTGCTTAAGTGTTTTCTCAAGCGCATGAATAATCTTTTCGATCGTGGGGTCATCGTATTTTTTATACATCTCATCAATTATAGGAGAAGCCTTGCCGCCGCCTTCCTTGAAGGCCAGAAGCTCTCTGACAAATTCAGAAGCAATCATAAAAATTTGGGCCAGTATGCCGAGTTTCTCGACTTTTTGTCGGGCGAAGCCTTTTCCGTTAATTGCACCGTGGTGGCCCTTGATGATTTCGTCAACACCAAAAGGTGCTTCTGAGTTTTGGGTGATAAGAACTGAAGCCTCATGTGCGTGATTAAAAACTAAGTCCCAGTCTTCTTCAGAAAGTTCTGCTTCTTCAAGCTCTTTAAACGTCGTGATTTTTGCAAGTTCAGGTTTATCGACTAGAGAAATGTCTTTATAAAAAGCGGCATATGCCAACTTTTCATGATCTTTTGATTTATCCATGTCTAAGTTTTTCAAACATTCGCTAGCAACAACTGATGTCATATGGCAATGCTGATACATGTAGCTTGATTTCGAGTTGATTATTCGATGAAGCATGTTCGACATTTCTTTATTTTTGGTAAAGCTGTTTACTATATTTTTGATAATGGATTGTGAGAGTTGAATCGTTGCACTTGTAAAACCCAACTTGTGTATCTCTTTAATCGCAATTTCATATCCTTCCTGTAGGATCTTCATTTGTTCTTCAGGCGGTAGTTGATCGTTTTCTAGTCTTGAGACTAATTGATCAGATACAAAGTTTGTAAAATTCTTTTGCATGTCTTTAGAGATATAAAAGTTTCTGAGTCCTCGCTCTTGATACTTCTTGACCATGGCCTTCGAGTATTTTTCACCAGCGTGTATTCTTTTAACAAATTGGTAATCTTCAGGCGATTTACGTATACGAATAAAAACATCACAGCAGGAAAAATCTAATGGTAGAAAATAATTTACTGGAATCGGTACATGGTCAGGAGCAATTCTTCCTTGCAGTGATTCAGGGGAGACGCCCAGTATTTTCGTTGAGATCTCTATTACTTTTTCCCAATCTTTTGGATTTGGAACAGAAACACCAAGCTCTTCAGCATTTTGAGGGAGCTCACCGAGAACGATAAGATGGATGTCACGCGTGTTTTTATTTAGATAATCGGCTATGGCCTGAGCCGTTGCTTCAGTGCCTGTTTTTTCCTGAGTAATAATCAAATCAACGTTAGGTAGAAGGTTGAGAAGGTCAATTGTTTCTTGGGCATTTGAGCGAGGGATAACCTCTACACCTACATAGGTACTAAGGTTAAGTGATAAAAGTTCATTTAAACTTTTATTATCTTCTATGAGAATCACCTGTGCCATAAATTCCTTGTAAGTTTATTGATTTTTTACTTAACGTTAATTTAGAGCATAAACTTGAGTAAATTCGAAAAGCCGACAAGATTTATCAATAGTCATTTATGTTGTTATCACTCAATGTTATGGCCTTTGAGTTGATTAAGCTTTGTTCAAGAGAGGGGTCTTGCGGCGAGCGAGGGTCCAGGACTGCTTGAGTGATTTCTCTTTTAAAGCCCATGCCTTTTAGGCGTTGAGGGCGAAATCCGGCCTTCAGTAAAGCTTTTCGTGGCGAGACAGATGCACAGTACGTGCTAAGACTTGCCAAGGGGTGTGAAGTTGTGGCCAAAAGCTCAAACCATTCATAAGTCCACAGGGTAGGGTTTTTACGTGGAGAAAAGGCATCTTGATAGATGACATGAAACTTTGGGCACATCTTTGTTTTAATAAACTCAGGTAAGGTCTTTCTGGCGTCACCAATGAGTATCGTTAGACTCGACTGATCTTTTTCAGCTCGATAATAGACCAAAGACTGCATTTCGTAGCGTTTAAGCTCATTAAATCCAGGAAAAAGATCATTACATAGGTCCACATTTTTACGAGCATACTCTATAAGTCCTTCATCTATTTCTAGAGCGACATAGTTGAGCTTTTTGTGTGTCTTTTCGTGAGCGCTAAGTACATCATATGTGACCTGAACTCCTACACCGAGGCCGAAGCCGACCTCTAAAATATTGAGCTCGGACAAGTCTTTGCCTGACCAAAGCTTTTCAATTTTATTGGGTTTTAGATAGTTATGAAGTGTTTCAGAATAAGCACCATTTAGAGAGTGGCACGCTTCTTTAAAAAATGGGCTTTTTAAGGTGCGTGAGCCATCTTCTGTTTCAATCACTTGGTATGTTCCGAGTTGACCTTGAAATACGTCTAAATCTCTTGAGGGCATAAAATTTTTCCCCTTGACTGCAGTCAACTATAGCTTTGCTATTTTTTACCCGATAACAACTATATGAAAGCGTTAATGAAATTTGCCTATCTTTCATCTTTTACCTTACTTCTGTCAAGTTGTGGGCGTGAGTATGATGAATCTTCATTTGAAGGCATTCGTGTAGGGAACAACCTCAATCTTGAGCAACGGATTCTTAATTCATTTGAAAGAAATATTGCTTTGAGAATTTGTGAAAGCTATCGAAGTAAGTGGGTAGAGTTTCGCTTAAATAAACTTAATCAAAACTTTAGTTATCAATACAGCGCTAATCTTTGCGATGCAAGTTTAAAAGAAGTGAATCCCTTAGAAACAAAGCTTGTGCGTTCCTCAACGACAGAAGATGCACCCTTGATGTTTAATACATCTGCTTTTATAAACTATGTTCAATATATGCCAACACATATTCACGGAGATCTTTCATTAATCTGTACCCCTCTAATGACACGTGGTGAAACGCCCCAAATCTCTTTCGAGCAAGAAAATCAAACAATACAGTTCTCCTTTAAAGAAGGCGTAGATAAAGATTCTTATACTGTATACTTCGTTGAACAGCGAGAAGTAGAAGGCGAGGAGAAGAAAAGTATTGTCACAGGGCAAGACACTTTTGAAGTGTTGACTCGACCAGAAAACGCACGTTCTTCTTTAAAGGGAATTATCACGAGTTCACAAAGAGTGAGAACTTGCTCTGATGAAAGCAATGAGTTCAAGGCCGTTTTTACACAAAATTATAACTTTTAATCTGTTTCAGAATCGGCAGGTTTTCGCTGCTTATCATACTTCAAAAGTGATTCGTTAATCTTAGAGACATCTAACAAGATATTTGTCGCATCACTATCATTTGCTTCTAATGATTTTGTTTCTTCGAGAGTTGCCGTAAGCTGTGTGAAATAATTCAAGTCATTTTGATCAGAGTCTTCGTTGAGTTCAGGGTTAAAAGCAGAGTTTTTCATTTCTTGAATCACCATTCCGGTGTTTCGCATTTGCTCTTGGTCATCTTCTTTGTCACTACCAATTGTAAGAAAAGAGGCCATCACGTTGTTATAATGAACCATTTGCTTAAAAACATCTTCCCTTTCAGTTAGTTCTTTATGAATTTTTTTAATAGTATCTTCATCTTTAACAGGATCTATTTCCTCGCCTTTTGCAGTCGTTTGTTCAACGAGCGCGGCCATCTCTTCAATAAGGGCTTCTTGCTCTTTATCATAACGCCCCTTTATTTCTGCTCGGATATCGTTGATATCATCATATTCTTCAATCAAAGAAGTAACTTCATCATCTGTACGCCCTTCTTTTCTTAGAAAGTCTTTTATTTGTTTTTCATCTTCCATCTTGCTTATTTGTTGTGATACGGCCTTGCTTCTGGCCGCAACTTCAGCAACGGCGCGGTACTGCTCATCTTTATTTGTATTAATAAATCCTTCACATGCTTTAGGGTCAATGATCTTACCCGTATCTTCGTTGTAGCATTCGGCCAGTTTTTCCAGCTCTTTTTTATTTGTTGCTGAGAATTCGTTTTCTTTACTAAGGATTTCGCCAGATGAAAATGTGGTTATTTTATCAGGTGAGGTTTCCTGGTTGTTTGGGTCGTAAGCGCGAACTGTTACTTGTTTTGAATTTGAGTTTTCAAGTGCAATGCTACCCGACATCTTATCAGTATCTCTATAGACTTCCATAACGTGCTTATTAGCAATGAGTGCTTGTCTTGCGGATCTTATTGAGCGCATGACCATACAAGCTTTTGTTTTTGACCTTTTGAGCCTTTTGTCGCACCTGTCATCATCGTTGTCACAAGGGCTTATCTCGTCATAGCATGTTTCTTTAAGCGCTCCTAAACATCCTTGCCATTGCGCAGAGTGATTTTCTGCTGAGTCAAGGGGCTTGCTCAGGCTTGTAGAGAGTTTTTTTATATTGTCATCTATCGTATCTTTTTCAATATCTTCTTCGCTTAATAAATAGAAACCATCACGATAGTCATAGTCGACTCGAATACAATAAGAAGAGATATCGGCGACAACCTTTTTAGACACTAAGTTCTCGTAAATCTCGTGAAAAACCCTTTGATCGACAATCTTGAGTTTCTTTTTGTCGAGTTGTTTTCCCACATTTTTGGTCAAATCTTTTTTCACATCGCCATAAAGTGCCTGCTGAAGCTTTTTTGAAAAGTAGTCTTCCAAACTTTTAATGGCCGGATCTTTTTGTGTCGCTACATGTTCGGTCATTTGAAGGGGAGTGTCGCCCACCTTGGCTCCCTTTCCTTCCTTATCTTTTTTGAATTCGAGGTGCTCATTGATGGCCTCTTTGACGTCTGGTTTTAAGGCATTAAGGTTAAGAGCGGCATCTCCCTCCCAAAGGCAGTGATTAAAGCTCTTTCTTCTTTCAGGTTTTTGACAAGTCGTCACTCTATCTTGAAAGTCAGGAATCTTTTCTATCATTAATTCGAAAGGGTCAGATTTTGTTAGGCTTAAACCTTTTGATTCAGAATCCTTCTCATTACCGAAGGCCAGGCCATTCACAAGAGCAAAAAGAGTGAGAAACATTAAAGAGGAAATGTGCTTAAAATCTATCAATTTCATAGTCTTATTATCGGGTATATTGGCCATAATTCTTAGGTCTTTATTGCATGAACGCTTAGGCAGCCTAAATGCCTGAAATCAAGTCTTTACTTAGACACGTTACAAGAGTTCGCATGCCAATAATTCTGGTCTTTGACCATGAAACACTAGGGAAGTTCCGTTGTTTTGATTTTTAAAGGGTGCTTTTCCTGAATTTTTTGAGCATCGAACTCTAGAACTCTTAGCTCTCCTGCATGACCTTTTAAAACCTTTCTCTTGTCTGTATCAACACTCAAGAGATAATTGGCCTCAAATTCAAGACTTCCTGTCTCTGTTCTAAGAAGTGCGTGAGCGATTTTTGTCTCAATTTGATAAAATAACTTATCGTCAATTTTTTTGGTTTTTTTATGAAGAGTAAGTTGCATTTCAAGTTCTTTAAAATCTCGCATATCTCGGAGTTCAAAAGTGACTTTTTGTGGCTTTCCCCAGATCAATTCTTGTGATCCACGAAGGGAACATCGCTTTGAGAAGTCAAAATCAAACTTAATAGTTTTAGTCTCTCCTTTATAAAAACGATCTAACTTATGGCCATTAACATAACAGTCTTGAGTCTCAAAACCACCGAAAGCAAGTTGACCTCGATACGGTCGTCTTAAGGGATGCCAAAGGTGAAGAACTTCATGAAGGATTGTTTTAATAAAAGAATAGTCTTTCTTGAGCGAAAGTTTTTCGTCGGTTTTAGCCGCTTGATCGATTTTGTCTCTTTCTGACGGTTCTTTTGATGGATCTAATGAAGAAACGAGTTTGTCTTTATCGTAAGAATTTTTTATTAGAATCTTTCCCTGATAATCATAGATCCATTCGGGCCCATGTTTTATATAACCAGCAGAAGTCTTTGTTGAGCACAAAATTTTGGTTGATGAATCAATAGGCGAAGCAACTTCAGTTTTAAATGAACCCGAGGGACAGCCTGGAAAGTCAGCAGAGAAGGCCAGAAAAGGCATTATAAAGCTACCCCATATAATGGTATTTATATGGGGTAAACGTATTCTAGGATTTAATCTTGTAATTTCTCAGCATCCTTTCCCCTATTCAAGGGTCATCGAGACTTGAATAAGTTCCATTTGTTCATACAAATTTCTTAACTTAATTCTGACACAAAACTAGAACATGATCCAACCGAGTGAAATTGCCCTCTCTGTTGATTGGAAGTTACTGTGCCTCGTGGGATAACTCCCCTCCACAAACCTTGAGCGAACCGGATGTGCTAGCGAAAGTAAAACTGTATTGCCATTATAATGGGCCAGTTAATTTTGACTGATCCGGGTCAACCCCTTTATTCCGGACACTCTAGCTAGGCTACAACATTCCTGATAGTTATCTCTCCTGCTCGATATTTTTCTGTAAAATCTAGCGGCGACATCATCTTTAACGAGCCATGAA
>Ga0136604_1000225_pt1 | contig 31506 bp, 30 predicted proteins | sample AntRauFillE10628_FD_104928 | JGI IMG/M metagenome (GOLD analysis project Ga0136604, IMG submission 104928) | Saline lake microbial communities from Rauer Islands, Antarctica - Metagenome Filla E10 #628 | ecosystem: Environmental > Aquatic > Non-marine Saline and Alkaline > Saline | place...
TGGTTGTAAGAGAGTATGTAGTCGTAGACTTCTTTTTGTTTTTTAGTAAGTGCCATGACTTAAAGTCTACGCGTAAGTTTGGCGTAAGTCAAGCGTCAGGAGTTTTAAATGCCTCATTTCGAATTATCACCCATCTCCACTCAATGGTTGAGTTCCGCCATTGTCATTTTTTTGGCCTTTGGTCTGAGGTGGTTAGGTCATTATGTTATCAACCATTCTAGCGAGGGCCCCTGGGAAGTGAAAAGGCAGTGGCGCGTTCGCTTTAGTTCTGCTTTGTGGTTATTTACCTTTATCTCTATGGCCATGATTTGGTCCAACGAATTGCAAACTCTCGCTCTTTCTATTGTGGCCTTCTCTGTGGCCATTGTCGTTGCCTCAAAAGAAGTGATCACATGTTTTTCCGGTGGTCTTTTTCGAACGAGTAAGTCTTTTAAAATTGGTGATCGGATTGAGATTAAAGGAATTAGAGGGGATGTCATCGACAAGAGTTTGATGGCAACCAAGATCTTGGAGATTGGCCCTGGACAAACAACTCATCAATACACTGGACGCTCCGTTGTTTTACCCAACAGTATTTTTTTAACAGAGTCGGTCACTAACGAATCTTTTTTGGGCAATTATGTTCTTCACCCTTTTATTATCCCAATGAGGATAGAGGATGACTGGCAAGAAGCGGAAAAAATTATCTTGGAAATTGCCAATGGTGTTTGTGGCCCTTTTTTAGGGCCGGCGTCAGATTACTTGCGTAAAGTTCAAGATAAGGCCAACCTTGAGACGCCAGAAATTCATCCAAGAGTTCACGTTAAAGTCCAAGACATTAAAACTCTCAATCTTATTGTTAGAGTGACTGTTCCGGCCTATGACAAGGGGAAAATTGAGCAAGCAATTGTAAAAGAATTTTTAAAGCGCTTTAAGTACGGTAAAAATCCGACTTTTAACGAAGAGGATTCTTAAAAAGCGTTGTAGACATCAGAAGCTTGCTCAAAGTAAAACTGGTAAAAAGGATGACCCTGATCTTTAGGAGTACCCAACTTATTGTATAAAGGCTTTTTCCCCGGCAAGTGACCTTCTTGATCAGGGGCCGCACTTATTATTCCTTCTAGAAAGATATTCTCAGATCCGACTATTTCATGAATAACGGCCAAAAGAGTAGGGCGGTAAGCCTGGTTTGATGTATAAATGGCCTTTGTAAAAGCCGCATGGAGAGAGCGCATACGCCAGAAGTCATCTCTTTCTCGTCCAACATTTCTCAAATGTCTCGCCAGAGAATTTAGTTGATTGGCCAAATAGGTATCTCTCGTCCTGACATCAAGATGGCGGCGGTTTCTCAAGTTTGTTTTTAATGCTCGCGCCCAATAACTCACAGGTCTTTGAGTTATTTTGGAAAGCGCGTTCCAATAATCTCTTTCCTTGGCCTGTATTAACTTGCTTAGGCCGGCTTGACTTAAGTCCATTTTAACGGCCACGTTAAGTTCTCCCCACTGATGGTTACGGCTATGTAAAGAGGGAGTAAATTGGATGAAATTTGGGTCTAGTGCGATTTTGTTAATCATTTTAATATACTGTTCGAACTCCGAAGTTTCAGTTGTTAAGTCATCAATAAGAAGCTGAATTTCTATATGAGGTCGCTCAATCCCTTCAAAGTTTTGACCCTGAGTCGAATCTAGGTTCTTTGTGGAGGCCCTTAAAAGAACCTGAGACTTAAACTCTTCATCTAAACTAAAAAAAGACCAAGATGTTTTTTTAAAGTGTTCCATTTGTAAACGCCGTATAAGAGTCGTGATATCTGGTGAGGGATCGTTTTGATGAGATTCAGTAATGTCATCGTATCTTGTTCTAGCACTAGATTGAAAAAAACCTAAAAAATTTCCTCGTGTATTTGATTCATAAAATGTGTCATCGATCTTATGCACATGAGCTATTCTTTCTAGACGGTTTGTGAAGTTGAATAGCTTGATTTTTCTAAGCGCGTTTTTATGAGTTTGGTTTTTAAGATCAAGCTCGTAATACTGCCTCTTTAAACTCCCTTGTCTAAGTCGATGATTAAAAACAGGGATACCCAAGGGGCCGAGTTCTAAACTTATCATATAGGCCAGTTCACTAAAAAGTGAAGCATCTGAAAAAACAAACGCCTTTTCTTCAGACTTTTGTGAAATATATGTTCTCCCTAGATTAATTTCTGATAAAGACATCGATTGACCGATGACCGTCATTGTGTTTCCAATCTTAATTCGGCCACGTCCTTCGATGGAGTCAGATAAGACGAGTACGTGTTTCTCTGGAAGTTTATCAGCATGAACTTGATAAGGAAGCAGAAGGTTAAGGATAAAACTATTTTGAAGCTCTCCATCCGCTCTTGATTTGACCGGATAAATGAGAGTGTACTCTTTTACGTATGAGACATCTCCACTTACAACGATTCCTCCGCCCATTCTAAAGCCAATTTTAAAAGTGTCCTTCACAAGGTACTGATCATCTGGACCTGTAGGCTTTTCATTTCTTTCAATACTTCTATTATAGCCAAAGAGAACTCTTTGAATAAGTCCGTTGTCTATTCCTAGCTCTATGGGAGCAATGTCGAGCCCATTAAAACTTGAAAGTATTTCTCTTCCTCCCTTGTAAAAAAGTGCGCCAAGCCCCTGGAGGTAAGGAGTCAGCTTTTTCAATATTCCTCCCTCAAAATCTTGTTGGTCTTGAATGTAAATGCCATCGACGAGTTCGCCTTCAACGACTCTAGAATCTTGGGTCGTCAGATTCTTGCTTACACCGAGCTTTCTTTTTGACGTGTTCCAATCATAAATCTGAATGAGATCATTTCTTCTGCTGATAAGTTTTTCGACTAAAAGCTCTTGGATAGCAACTGGCCAACCCCCTATTTCGACTGCCTGTTCAATATCTTCTCTAGTAAGGGCCAGGATTTTTTGGGCCATTGACTTCGTCTCGTTTAAATCGATGGGATATTTGGAAAGTCCTTTAATACGATGGTTAAAAACGACTTCATCTGAATTTTTAGTATCAACCATTTTCCATGGAAATTCTCCTGGAGTTTCTGGCCTTGAGGTTCCAAATGCTTGATCAAGGGAAGAGTGATAAAATGTAAGTTTAAAGTCTAAGGGAAGCTCAGAGTTTTGCTTGAGGTAGAGGTGACGTCCTCTATATTTTGAAAAGACTTGCTGTCCTATCCAAATATAAAAAAGAGGCATAGATTGAACAAAGCTAGAACTTGAAAGATCATTTTCAAACGGGGACCAGATACCGACAAAATCTTCGGTTTTATCTTGTCTCACAAGTAGAGCATGATGCCATATGATTTTTAAACCGCTCTCAGTTTTTTCAATCTTTTTAATTAAATGATTAAGCTCCGGTCCATCTTCACCGTGAATAAGAGCGTAATGACGTTCGAAATCCTCCTTTGACATGTCTTTAATATGTGTCGTCACATTTTTGTAGACTTGAGCTGGATATGAATTAATTCCCATTTTTCTCAACAAGGCCAAACTCGTGGCCTCGGAGTAAATGCCTGGTCCAACCCTTAGGTTCAAAGGGTCCTGTCCTTCCTCCGTCTTAAGCTCAAAGATCACTTCCTGAGTGTTAGTTTTTATATCTTTGATCTCGAGGTTTTGAGGGCGAGGTAATGGAGTATACCTTCCTGCACCTTCAAAAGGACTGAGCCCCAGGCTTGAGAGATCCAATACTTTTCCACTTTCTTTATCTTTGTTTCGTGGAAGCTCGAATTTTGTCATTTCGTTCCAGAGATCTACAGGTGCCTTAAATTCCACACCGTTGTCTCCTACAACTTTAACTCCTTGGTTAATAAGAAGTATTTTATGCGCAAGACGGTACTGCGATTTTTTGTTCTTAAGAGCGTTAAGATCTTTTAGATCTTTCAGTACTCTATTGTAAAAGGGAATGGGATAACTTGTGAGTGACAAATCTTTTGAATCCCAATAATTATGGCCTAAACGATGGCGAGAATCATTCTCTATAGCGTGACGTAGTTCTCGTCTGCGGTTATGAATCTCTGCTCTAAGATCTTGTATTTTTTTTAGGTCAGGACCCTCACTATTAAAAAGAGCGTTTTCGACAAATGAATCGGGAGGTAGCTCGGCAACTTGGGCAAGTGCAAATGTCCGCAAGGGCCCAAACAAAAGACTGATTAATAGAATTTTAATAAGATAGTTCACCCTAAGATTTTAGTTTCTTTGATCTTAATGCGCTGTGCTTTGTGTAAGAAATACCCGGCCGTTAAGAAATAGTCACCCTAGTTCCATGTAGTTTCAGTTGTTTAGATCGACAACCATTAGCATTCCTTATCGTATAGATCAGTTTAGATGTAAGCATTTGTCATGCCCTCGGCCGTTGACGGAACCTTGATGAATTTCATACTCTGCGGGCACTTGAATAACCTTCGGAGGTTTTATGTTCCGCTTTATTTTGCCCTTATTGGTAGCCTTGACCGTGTTTTTGAGTTTTCAAGTCCAGGCCCAAACAAAGATTGATTTCATACAAACATCACGTGAGTTGAGCGCTTACCAGAGACAGCTCCTAGAGACTGAGTTTACTCGAGTTTATCCCGTTCAAAAATCTGACTTTGATTCCTACGCACGGATTGAATCGGTTGAAGTGACGGAGCTTTTGGATCTAGAAGTTCCTGAGAAAACGGAAAAATCTCTTGGTCAGGTTATTATGATCGTAGACAAGCTCCTTGGGCTTGGAAAAAAAATATGGCCTATCATTGAAGCCGGTAAACCCGTTTTGAATACGACATTTGTCCCTGCTATCAGTGTTCTTCCTAAAGTTGAGAATGAACCTCACGATGTGGCCTTTTATAATATGGCCAATTGGCAAGCCCCACGCCAACGAAGCTATCAGGTCGATTTCAAAAATGGATGGGGAATTAAGGTTATTTCATTTACCTATAATGTCTCTTATCAGTACGGGGGAAGCTATCAAGGTAGTGGACTGTATTTGACGGGTGTTGATGTTTCGGCCAGCAATATCTCTGTCTCTTGGGGATTTAACTTTAATGCAACATCTAATCTCGTTTCAATAGCAAACAGAGGCACTGAAGACGATCCTATCGCTTCGGCCACAGTTAAAATTCAATATGAGGCCAGTAGTGTTCTAAGAAATATTCAATCGGCCCAAAGCTTTCATGTCACTGGCGCTGGTGATATTGAACAGGTCTATTAGTTAAGATAAGGAGAAGGTCCATGAGATTAAAGGATTTAGTTCTTACGTTTTTTGCACTCAGCTTACTTGTTATTTCTTTTGAGGCCCATGCTCAAATGCCTGAAGATTGTCAGCAAAAGTCGGAGGTCTTTAAAAAAACAGCTAACCCTCATCACAAACTTTTGATTGCAAAAGAGAACTGCGTTCGAAAAAAAGAAGACGGTGAACGAGTTATATCCCAAGCAGAGGATCAGGGACTTAAGCAGTTGCTATTTCACTGCTTTGTTGTAAATGATGAAAATAGAAATACGTGCTCTCAGGATTTTGTTTATGATAGGGAAAGTGGGATTATTTTCTTTCATGCTCGATTAAATAGCGCTCCTTTTTCAACAGTTGTCCAACAAGTGTACGAGGCCATACTGGGTTACTAGCTCTTTCTCATGCTATAATAATACACGTGGGACTTAAATCTTTTTTAAAAATCTGCCGCTCATTTATTCCAGATCATGGTCATTTATTGAAACTTGGTTACAAGGCCAAGATCTATAATGGTGATTTTATTTTGTTCAAAGATCACGGTCACTTTAGCTTGGGTGTTCACCAAGGTGTAGAGCCATACAATTCAAGATTTGGTCATTTGATTGATTTTGAAATAGAGCACGCCTGTATCATTGTAGAAATTAAAGAACGATATAAGTTAAGGCCACACTCTATAGATAAAGGTCTTGAGCTTTTTGATTATGCCTACGATAGAGGGACATTTTTATTTTGCATGGACCGTAAAATGGAAATAGACGATCCTAGAATTCCAGCAAAAGTTGAACAGCTGAAAAAAAAGTTATTAGAAGGGGCGGCGGCTTCTTAGGTATTAGTGAGTAGACTCAGAAAAAGGAGAGTTTTCGTTCGCGCTTGATTTAAGTTTGTGGAGTCGGAGTCTGTCGTTGCACTGTCCATCATGGCCCCAGAGAGTTGATTTTGTAGCCATTTACTACAATCTTTTGGGTTTTGTATGCCTTCTATACCTCACCAAATAAAAGCGCTAAACGTTCGGTGCTATCTTTGCTGAATTGTTCATGAAGCTCAAGGTAACTTCTATCAAGAGTACATTGGTAGTAGAGCAAAAGCATGATGCTGAGTTGGGATGGATTGTTTTTGGCCCAGTCAAATACACAGTTAATATAAGCCGTTAACATATGAATGGGATCTCTATTTTCAGAATAGGCCTTCTCAACAGTATCTAGGGTATTTTGCTGAAATTCACCTAAGATGTATTTTACTGCCGCTAGAAAAATCATTTTCTTGTCTTTGAAATGGTAAGCGACATGGGCACGACGTGAGTTAATTTTTAGTGCCAAAGACTCATAGGTTGTATTTTCTAAACCCTGATTGGCCAAAACATCGATGGCGGCTTGAATGATTTCAAGCTTTTTGAGATCACCTTTTCGAGGCCGAACTCAAAGAGATCTAGCATCCGAGGGTCAACTTTTATTGTTTGGTTTATCATTCAACATTTCTAACATAAATAAATAAATTTTGCTAAGATCTTTTTATTGTACTTATGTATCAAGAATGGATCGTAGAAAGTCTAGAACCAGTATGCAAGAGTGGCCTTGGCCCCTGCGCCGACCTGTTCACTGTTAATTTTTTGACCTGTTGTTAGTTGATATTCACTGCTCTGTTCAGAGGGGACATCGAAGCTTTTATGCTCTAGCAAAACACCTAAGGTAACAAAAGCGGATCGAGAGAGGTAATGCTTGGCCCCAAGTTCGATCTTTTTTGTAAAAAACTTTTCGTTAATTCCCGTTTGCCGAGAGCTTCCTGCAACTTTTTGAGTCTTTTTGTCGATCAACTGACCTTCAATATTCATTAAAATGGAGTTTTTCTCTGAAAGTCTCTTCTCCATTCCAATCTGGAACCAATGTTCAACTTGTCTTTTTGCACTAAAGTTTAAAAACTGGCTTTTTGAATACTGACCCGAAGTGAGCTCACTCCACAGTTCGAAGTCTGGACGGCGGTAGCGTAGCGCTAGAGCTGCGCCATAGTTGTCATTGGGGTCAAGGTCGCGCTTAAACCAAAGCACAGAAAAAGAGGCCTCTATCTCTCTTGTGATAAAGTACTCAAACTGGTTGGAGATACCTCTTTGGTATTCTAATGAAAATGAACGTAGGTCTTGTACTTCTAAGCTTGTTCCGGAAGAACTACAAGATGGCTCAAAGCAGGCGTCTCCGTTAGAATTTCGGCGCACCTGTTGGGGGTCACCAAAAATGGTGAAGTGGTTAAAAAATCCTCTTGAGAACTGGCCATAGCGGATCGACAAAAGTATTTGCTCATCAAAGTCACGTATAGAGTTCTCGGCCCCAAGAACAGAACCCCCGTCTACGTAAGAGTTAACAATCACACCCCAGTGCATTTGATGGAAGGGGACTTTACCTTTTCCGAAAGTGATGTTCCAGTTTGGGGAGAGTCTATAGTAAACGAGAGTTTCTTCAAAGATACTGTGACGATCACTTAGATCCCCGTCCAAATCGAGCTTGATCTTAGCGCTTAAATCATCTTTCTGAGCGTAAAGTTTTAAATCGAGTGTGCCAATTCCCGTTTCGTGCTCGGCTTTTTGTGATTCCTTCTTTTCGAACGAAAAGAGATCAAGAGCAATAAAGCCTCTCGTATTAACTTCTTGGGCCCAACATGGGGTGAGTGCAAAAAGACATAAAAAACAAAGGCCTTTAATCGAAAGTAAAGCGCGAGATGATTGGGTCATGGTCTGCTATTCGCCCCATATAGTCAGTGTTCACATGTGGGATGTCCACTTCAGGTTTTTTTCTTAGCAGATTTTTTCCCACAAAGATATGGTCAATAGCTTGAGAGTTGCCATTGTAGTTGTAGGTGTAGCGTTGATTGAATGGTAAGAGGTTTAAATCAAAGGCCAAATTTTTGAGCACACGACCTGCAAAAATTTTCATTGAGTCTTCATGAGCAAAGGCATTGAAATCACCGAGGGCGATCAAATGGCCATCAGGAGACTGGCGCTTGAGGTTTACCATGAAATTATTGAGCAATTTTGCCAATCTGCGACGTTCGTTTTCGCTTTCAAAGTAAACTGGTTGTTGCGCACCCCAGAAAGAAGTGTCACCAAACTTTGAGTTCAAGTGGTTGGCCATGACAAAAATTTTCTCGCCTCTAAAACGAAATTGCGCGATAAAGCTCTTGCGAGTTCGACTAAAGTCGGTGTGTCGAGTATACAGCCTGGAAGGGTTGTTGAGCAGATCACCAGAGGAAGTCAGAAAGTTGTCCATAAGGGCCGAGACTTCACCTCGCGCCGAAAAACCAACTCGGTTTGCATCATAAAGAAAAGCCACTTGGATATTTCCACCAGGCTGCCCTCCATCATCTCCAATAAAGGGTGCTACGTAGATGGGTCGGTAATTAACTTGTGGGCAATCTGTGGCAAGGATGATCTTGTCTAGCGTGTCTTTTGGGCTCGAGCTGCCTCGAAAGTCTGTTCCATTACCATCTTGGACTTCGACAAGGGAGACGATGTCCGGGCACCTAAGATTGAGAGAAAGGGATGTTCCGATCTCTCGTATCCTGTCATCTTGAAAGCCAGCAAGGTTTTCGATATTAAAAGCGGCGACGGTGAGCTGTTTTTCACTTGATTGTAGATGTGTGATGGGTCTTTGCGCGAGTTCTGTTCGAGTTTGGTTTTCGGAGACGAAGTCATCGAGTGAAGTTTGTGGCTCAGTGATCATCATGGCGAATTCACCACCGCCAAAGAGGTTACTTTCATAGCCCATCACGCCTTGGACCTTACCATTAACCTGACCCCCAACATCGTAGTAAGCATCCGTCTCTATTCCGTCAGTAAAATGATTACTGATAATTTGCATTATCTGCGGATTGAAATCATTTTTAGGTCCATCGATAGCGATGCCGCCAACTGGAGTGTTTTTGTAGCTGGCCTGTTTTCCATCAGCAAGAACATAGAGTGTTAAATAACCCTTTGGTCTTTGTCTGTAGAATTCTTCATTCCCACCTCGAAAACCGACAATTCGCGGGTTTTGAATTTGAACTCTCATCCCTTCAAGAGACTCCCAAAAATCAATGGCCTCATCTAGCTCAAGCTCTGGTTTGTTATTTAAATTCCCATTCCAGTTAGAAAAGACTTTTTTAGGAATTGAACGACCATTTTTTCCTAAAACTTCGGGAGCTGGAAGCGGCTGGTTCTTTTTGATGATTTTTATACTTGTTATTTCACGAAGCCCCGTTCGAGAAAGGCCAGCATTAAATTTTTGCTCGTAGACCACGCCTTTGACTTCTACATAATCCCCAATCTCAAGGACGAGGTTGTTGAGTCTGTAGTGTAAGTGAAGCCCGTCAGAGGTTTTCGGGTCGCCGTCGCCATAAGGGTCTTGAATATAGGCTTCTTCGCCCCCAGGGTAGCGATCAAGTGTGCCTTGGGCAGTCACAACTCCACGGGTGCTCACTTTATGGCCCATGAATTTTGATCTGTGTGAGCGTCCTTGAATATTAGGGATGCTCATCATTCCAAGATTATCTAGAAGTCCTTTAGTCACTTTTGCTCTTGGTGTCCTTAAAAAAGGCCACTCGCGCGAACTGGTTAAATATTGTTTTAGTGAGTCTCTTGCGGAGATAAGTTCATCTTCTTTAAAATTACTAATCCAAAGACCATTTCGATACTTATAGCTGGGAAATGTTTCGCCACTAAAGTAGTAGTACTTACTCAAGGCCACGCGATAGACTTTCTCTTTATCAAAATCACGACCTCTATCTAGACTAAAATATGAATAATCGGGCCATCCGCCAGTGTAGTGAATATGATAGCGCATACCGGCGACCTGTAAGTCGACTTCAAAGTTATCTGATGAACGCTCTTGGATGAAGTTCATGATTTGCTTGCCCGACATATGGCCAATAATGAATTGGTCTTTAATGCCTTTAGGAAACATCGTAAGGATTGATTGTTTTTGAGTCTCTGGCCCTTTTGAATTGAGCAAGGCCAAGTTATTATTCTCAATCAGGCGAGAGGGGTAGAGCACAATATCTAGGTCATGCACCTCTTTTATTGCTGTGGAAACGAGATTTCCTTCGACTGTGGATTTTTCGGTGCTTTCTTCAAGACCGAGTAAAAAGCCATCATTTTGAAGTTTATATGCCGTATCAGAGCAGCCCATCACAAAAGCCGAAAGAATAAAAAGAAAACTGATGTTACGAGTTAACATCATTGCTTCTCCTCAGGCTTTTTATTTAAGACGTTAAACTTATGAATGTTCCAGTTTGGGTAGACTTTTTCTATCGACGCGTATTCGAAAATAAAATCAACCATGGTGTTCCTGAGGTCTTGAGGCAACTCAAGTGCTTCTGACTCGACAACGTCCCAGCTTTCTCCACTAGGATACTGAATAAACTGCAAAGGTATTTCTTCTCCAGCCTGTCGGACAAATATATTTATAAGTTTTTTGTCTTGGTGTTCACTTGGATAAAAATTAATAGCGTGCTTAATTTTAACATGGGGATCATCTCCAAGCTGGACTTGAGGCGAGATTAATCTTGTGCGGCCTACATTTTTGTCGTCGTGTCCAGAGATGAGAAAATACTGTGTGCCGCCCCGGCTTGAGAGCTCAAAGCTTGCAGGATTTCCACTGACCACTTGTTGTGTAAGGCCCTGTTTACCCTCATTAAAATCAAATTTTTGTATTATTTCAAATGATTGAGTCTCTCCCGTACCACCAGGAGGAGTGAAAGTGATGTCGTACTTTTGGGGCCTAATACTGTCACCCAGCCCTAAAAAGTTCAGGCTCCCGACTTCCCAGACGCCAGTGTTATCTGGCCCCGACTGATAACGAAAAGCGACGACAATCTCTTGTCCAATATAGCTTTTGAGATCAATGGGGCCGACACTTAGATCTACCCATTCTCCAGGAGCAATAGGATCAAGCTCTCCTCGATCAAGCCTTACCCAATTCGAGTCTTCAGGGTTGCCGCCGTTGTAGTCCATTGAGATTAAAATATCCATCTTTTCAAAATTGGGATTACGGACGGTTTCTTTTATCGTCAATGTGAGATTGTCAATATTTCTCAGCGGATATTTTGGAGAGAGTAGCCAGTTATCACCTTGAGTTGCATTACCTTCAATCTTCGCAAATTTAAAACTTCCCCCAAAACCAAAGGCCTCCCATGGGCCGAGGTTTTCGGCCATCAAAACTTGTTGAAAGGGTTCTAAAACACTTTGATTGAACTCGTGCAAATGAAGAGAGGCAAATCGAGGCTGAACGTCTAAACTTCCTCTGCCAAATATTTCAAAATTTGAAACAGACCAAGTTAAATAATGCGAGCCGATAACAGTAGGGGCGGCCTCAAGTACAAGGGCCACTGTCGTTTGTGTACTGACAAAATCAGAGAGGTCTACTTTTGCCGAATTAACGGAGTGAAAATCTATGCTCGAAGGCATTTCACCTAAATCAACTTCTACCCAGTCTGCCTGATTGGGATCACCATCACTATAGTTTGTGGACACGTAGGCCTTAAAGGCTTTTTTGTTAATAAGAGCGCGGCTGAAAGCATCACCGTTGCGATCGTTTTGATCGACTCTGGTTTGATGTGTAATTTGAAAACTTGGATTAGAGATTCCGGTTAAATCAAAGCTTGGAGATAAAAGCCATGAATTGTTTTCAGGTCCTCGGACGCTAATATAACTCTCATCTAGCGATACACCCGTTTGCCAATTATTTGCAGTAGAAAAACTTCCAAAGGGAGAAAGTCCTGAGCTGAAACGATAACCAAAAAGGCGCCAATCCAAGTTGCCGAGGTTAACACCTGCTAGCTTTGCGCTTTTTTGAACGACTTCGCCGAGTTTGACATAGAATTGATCGATGAGGTTAATATCACCTCGCCCAAAGATAAAGCGCTCTTTCTCTTTGAGTGCACGATGGCCAAGTTGTATACCAAGCTTGTCGACAGGGTTTCTGGCCAAGAGGAGAAGCGAGTATCGGGCCTCTTTCAAAGAGGTTTTAAAACCTCGCCGATCTCTCTCTGAGCTTAAAGAAAGGATCCTACCTTGCTCTAGAGCGAGGTTGAGTTGGTCGGCCTCATTAATGAGCTTACTGTATTCCTTTGGTAGACTTTGGGAGTTCAGAACTTCCGTGTTTTTGGAGCAGCCTACAGCAATCAGTGTGATGCAAATCAAAAGTAGTTTTGTCACTCGTCTTGTTAACATGTAGACCTCATTTATTGGGCAAAAATATCACCGTCAAAGTTGTAGGAGACTCTCAAACTCAAGAGAAAGTCCTCCTTTTTAAAACTACTCAGAACGCGATCTTCGCGCACATCAGAACTATTTCCAAAAACAGGGTTTTTAGCGCTCAGCCATTCAAACTCAGGATTAATCGTGAAGTTTCCATAATGTTGGTAGGTCCCCAGGCCAACTCTCGTGAGGCCGCCGTGAGATGCTGTGTCGTCTGCTGTTCTGAGAAGGTGGGCCGATTGTCTTTCACTAAAAATAAAGTGCTCACCTTGATAGCGAATAAAAGCGTAAGGAAGGTTTTCTTTGTACTTATGCCCAAACTCCAATGCATAGGCCATATCTGATTCGCCTACCCAGTCTTGGATATTATTAAAAAAGTCTGAATAGACTGGTTGAAATGGAGTTTGTTGCTCAAACCAATCACTGTCGCGGTCAACCCGGTAAGGCGCCTTACCGGCTTTTGAGTAACCAATTTCAAAGTCAATAAACCATTTCTCGTTGATAAGGGTTCGGCCATTGAGAGTGGCGGCCTGGGCCAAAAGAGAGCCCGTTTCTTCGGACTGATTATGTCCTGAGTATTGGAAGTTAAAGATTGTCATATCTTTTGTGGGGTTACTTGAGAGGTAAGTAATCCCCGCTTTGTAACCAAAGCTTTCTTTGCGTTCCCAACGAGTTGCGTTTCGGTTTGTGAGGATATCGTAGTCAGGGTTGGTAGGGTAGAGATAAGTCGCTAGGCCTGCACCGACGTAAAATTTAAATTGTGGTTTTTCCGGTGGTTGGTAGCTTAACTCAAGGCCAGGGATTGTTTTGACAGCTATCTTTTCATCAGCATTTGGAGTGTCGTTCACATTTGTAGGTGAGCCTTCGATGAAATATAACCGAGTCACGTCATAGCTGTAATACTCTCGTCCAACACGTGAATCAAAATTAAATGGGTAGAATCTGGCCCCCCAGCCTTCATCTGCTCGATAGCTAATAAAGGTCCCTCGGCTATCGAGGTCGAGCCCAATACTGGTGCTTCCATCATCATCATTTGTGTTGAGGTCACTATCGACGCGGATTGAGAAATTACCGCGTTCGTGTCCGCCGACGAGTTCAAATCTAGAAGTTTTATTATCAAACCTATTTTCTATGGGGTCAGTTTCGAATCTGAGCCGTGCGTAGTTATTTGGGTCGTATTGGTAGCGAACAGATGAATCTAGTTTGACCTGATCCCCAAGCTCTGTCTTTTTACTGCGGCTATAGACGTACTCTTCGTATGTCATGCGCTCAAGGTAGATGCCTGTCTTATCAAGTAGGCGGTACGCGCGTTCACGGTTAGAAGCTTGGGCCGTCTGTGTGTACAGAAGCGAGAGAAACAAAATAAGCAAGCTAGTAGGCGTTTTGAGAGATCGCATAAAATCCAGTTTCTTAGGTTCAGTGAGTCAAATTACTTGATTAACTGGGTTAATAACATGCATTAGTTAGTACTTGAAAAAAATACTATGGGGAAGGCTTTTTTTATGAGGTTTTGGTTAAGTTTACGCTTCGCGTATTGATAACTTTTAGGCCCTTAAAATGCATACTCTCGCGCCTTTATCATCAACCTGAAGGTGATCAGCTGGTGCTCTTTCTGGGCCTAAATGTGAAAGCGTACCCAAACCTTGTGCTCGCTTAAGCTCTAGGGCGTTGGCCATGAAAATACACCATTGTAGACCGAGCTCTGTTTCAAAGCTGGAACTGAGAACAACGTCTACATGCGCAGATTCCTGTAAGTGCTGTTCTAGTTCGCACATTCCCAGAAGAAATCCTTTTGTTGAGCTCGGGCGATAAACCCAAATATCAGATGGAGTATTAGGACTTGTTTGCTCTAATGCTAAAGGCGGTTTATTGGAAAATGAAATCTTTTGCCAATCCCGAATAGGACAAGGATCTTCTAGGTACTCGATGGACGCAAGCTCTGTCGCAGTGAGTCGAGAGAGAAGAGTTTCGAGATCTTGACCCGTCCATAGCTCATTAGCATCTAATCGAACAATCGCTTTCGGATTCTGAGACATCCATTTCTTTAGGTTTTTAATATCTTGCTCAAGCTCCACTCGTCCCATCTTTATCTTGAAAGTGCCTTCTTGATTTTTAAGCTCAAACGAATGGTGGAGCTGTGTTATTAAGCGGGCACTGTCACAACACCATTGAGGTTGATCGAAAAATTTTTGCCAAGACGAAGGAAGCTTTTTATTGAAACCTAAAATTTCAAGTAAAAGAGTGTCTAAGGCCTGCAAGATATTGGGCGCAAGTTGTGGTGAATAGTATTGGTGGGCCCATTCTCTAACTTCGTTCGAGCTCTTTAGCATTTGAACGGGAAGTTTTAAATTCTTAAAAAGATCACTTGGTAATTTTGCTTCATAAAATCCGCGATTGGTTTCATGGAGCCCAGGGAATACGCTAAGTTCTGAGGAGAAAATTTTTTCATTGAAGTTTAAACTTAAGAAAGCGGAGTCTTTCGTATTTCTGGATGAACCACGATAGTGATAAGGATCTTGAAGAGTTAAAGTGTGCCAAGAAATCTTTAACATCCTAAAACCTAATCATGCGCACGATGATAAATAGAGTGCCGAGAGTGCAGCTGGAGCTAAAGAGAAACAGACCCATCAAGCCTAATATTTTATTAAGGTGGCGACCGCCCTGACTTTTTTTGAGCTCCTGAAAAATAGGAAAGAAGGGAATAATAATTAAACTGGCCGCAAGAAAGCGTGTGTCACGAAAATAAAAGGATAAGGCAAAAGGGACTAACAGCACCCCAGAGATGGCAAAAAGCAGGGGAAGCGCTCTAGCAGTTGAGAAGCTCGTCAAAGTCGCGAGCGTTGTTTTGTTTGCTATTTTATCTTGCTCTCTATCTCGAAAGTTGTTAACGGCCATAAGGGCCGCGGCACCCAGACCAGGTAAGCAGCCGGCAATTAATGCAATGGGCTCAAAGCTTAAGGTTTGTAAATAAACGGCCCCAGTCACGGCCCATGGGCCAAAAAAAACAAAGGCCAGTATTTCTCCTAGCCCGTAATGCGAAAGGGGTATAGGTCCAGCGGTATAAGCGTAGGCCATCAAAATAGAAATGAGGCCTATGCCCAAGATGATAAAACCGCCGTGTAAGATTAAGGGAATCCCGATAAAGAAGGCCGTAAAGAGACAGATGCGGTAACCCCAACGAACTTCTTCATAGGTTAACAATCCTGTGGATGTGACGCGCATAGGGCCTAGTCGCTCGTGGGTGTCGACTCCATTTTTGGCATCTGTCGCGTCATTAATGAGGTTTGATGCTATCTGCATAAGAAGTGTACAAGCGCTAGTGAGAACGGCCACGGCCAAATCAAGAGTTCCCAAAATAAAATAGGCGATAGAAAAACTTAAAAATAATAACCCAAGTGCCGCAAACAATGTTTTAGGTCTTGAGGCCATAAGGTAGGCCTGAATTTTTGAGTGATTTGGAAGGTCCATCGCAGTGGTCATGAATTTCCTTTAGGCTAGAGCTTAATTGTTCTCAATTTTTGATAAATTTGCGTGTTCACATCATCATCAACCATCACCTCAAGAACTTGAGGTTTTTGAGATTCACAAACTTCACGCTGGGCCTCAATCAACTTTTGTTCCCACTCTTGTCTTTCAGCGATTCTTTGACTTTTAAGACCAAAATTTGAGGCAAGCTTGGAAAAATCGAGATGGTGAGGTGTAAAAAGCTTAGGCCTGAGTTCTTCTTGTTGAGAGACGGGAAGAAGACTGAAGATTCCACCACCGCCATTGTTGACAATAATAACCAGCAGAGGAACATTACTTTGCGCCAAAAGTTCAAAAGAATTGAGGTCATGGTATGCGGCCACGTCACCTAGAACGACGCAGGTTGGTTGTTTTAAAGTTTCACACAATCCTAATGAAGCGCTCATGAGACCTTCAATCCCACTCGTTCCTCTGTGAGAATAGGTGAGGAGCTGAGATTTAAATTTTTGTGAGGCGTAGGAGTCAAAAGAGCGGATGACAGTGCTGTTACCGAGATAGAGTTGAAATTCCGGGCGTAGGTTTTCCACGAGAGTTTTCGATACGCTCGGATACGCCAGTGATGCGCTATCAATCATTTCTGATTTTTTCTCAACAAAGCTTCCCCAAGGGGCGCCGGGGTAGCCTTTTTCGCTGGCACTCGTTAGAGGAGTTAGCATGGCAAATGCTTCATCGAGCTGGCAAACAACGCGCTGGTGATAGCAAAGCGCAGGGTTATGAGTTCGCGTATGGTTTTGAAAGACAACGCTCGTGAGCTCGGGTCTTTGAGATAAAAACTTTTCATAGTATTTGGCCGTAAGGCGACCCCCAAAATGCCAAATCAGATCAGGTGGGTTTTTAAGATAGGCATCATAGACTTCAGGGTGATCAAAGGCCGGTGAGATTCCATCTTTAAGATTTAAATGAAACTTGATGCCACTGGTGACGTCTAGAACAATAGGAGTGTTGCTCTCTTGGCAAAACTTAAGCGCCGCTTTTTTTTCTTCGAGACTATTGAGTTCTCCAATAAGAATAAGCGGCTTTTCTGCTTGTTCCCATTGCTCTTGAAGCTTTTGCATTGTCTCTTCAGAGAGAATGCGGCGTGCGCTTAGGCTTTGTAAGGCCGGAATGCCTTTTTGAAGCCAAGCTTGTGCATCTTTCATGGCATTTTCGTGTAGTGTGCCCCATTTCTCAGCGTCACTGCTCTGATCTAGAGGTTCTTCGAAAGGCGCATTGATATGAACAGGCCCGGGATTATCAGCGCTTAGAGCGTAGTTAAAGACTTGGGCCACGAGCGCTTGGACTTCTCGCGCGAGTAGTCCAGGTGTCGGGCTTCCCATGTCATGAAAATGGCGGACGTGATGGGAGAATAATTTTTTTTGATCGATGGTTTGGTTGGCATCACTTGAACTTAATGTGACCGGGCGATCAGCGCTTAAAACTACAAGCGGTAGACCCGTTTTTGAGGCCTCAAGTACGGCAGGGAAATAATGCGAAAGAGCACTTCCTGACGTGCAAACCAACACGCTTGCATTGAGTGTAGCTTTACTATGACCTAAGGCGCGAAAACCTTGAGCGCGTTCATCCATGCCCATAAAGAGTTTGGCCTCGGGGTGTTTAATAAGAGCATATAAGAACGGAGAGTTTCTCATGCCTGGACTGGCATAGAAATGTGTGGCGCCTTTTTGGATTAAGGCATCTACCATTAGGTAGGCCCAGAGCCTTGCCATATTTTCGCTCGGCATTTTTTCTGAGATTTCTCGTCTTAATTCTTGGTTCATTTTAGTTCGGCCGTGAAGTTTTTTAATTTGCTCTCGGTTTCATCCCACTCATTTTGTGCTGTGGATCCTTGCACTAAACCTGATCCAGCATAAAGCTCGAGCTTTTCTCCATCCCACAGACCACTTCTTAGCCCGACAATGGCGTAAGTTTTCTCCGCTGTATTCACAATCACTGGTGCAGCATAGGCGCCCCTAGTGAATCCTTCCCATTCCGGAATATACTCTAGCGCTTTATCTTTGGGATAACCGCCAACAGCAGGCGTAGGGTGAAGGGCCGTAATAAGATCTTCTAAACTCTGACCACTCCATTCAGCTTTTAACTTAGAACTGATATGTTGAATATGGGCCAGTTTTAATGGCCTATGACTTTCAACCCACTTAGGGCTTAAATTGAGTTTTTTCAGTCCCGTCTCGACTTCACGACGGACGATATCGTGCTCATTTTTTTCTTTTGGATCATTAAGTAGTTTCTCGAAAAGTTCCTGATCTTCTTGAGAGTCTTTTCCTCTTGAACACGTTCCGGCAATCGCTTGCGTTGAAATGTCTTCTTCTGTCAGTTCAAAAAGAAGTTCAGGAGTTAATGAAACGAATATCTTTTCATCTTTTTTCATCAAGTAGCGAAAGCTCTGGCCTGGTTTGGTTAAGAAGTTCTCGGCCAGACTTCTCCAGTCTACGGCGTGATCGGTTGATTTTTTCAAACGAAGTCTTCTCGCGAGAACGACTTTTTCAAGTTCGCCTTGTGAGAGCTTCTCCATCGCCTTGTCAAAAGATTCAAAATATCGCTTTTTTTCATCTTTTGAAAAAACTTCGTCGATTTGCCAGTGGTTGTCTTGGATCGGTTTTGATTTTTCGAGTTCTTTTAGAAATGTTGGATTATCGTCACAAATCTCAAGGTAGAGTTCCTCTGCGTCTCTTGTGATCAAAACTTTTGGGGCCAGAGGTGTCTTGGCAAGAATTTCTTCCCATTGAGCACTCTTCTCTTGTGTAGAGAATGGGTATACTTGGCTGAAAATGAGATCCATTGAAGGTTTGGTCGAGCTTCCCAGAGAGAGAATTTCTTTTTGAGCATCTGGCGTCTCAAAATAAAATAATTCTTTCATGTCGCCAAAAAGACCATCTTTGATCACTTCATTCAGGATCAGTTGCGGCTTATTTGGGCACTGAATTCTAAATTCACGTCGCCCTTTTTGCGCATTCTTCATTTCATTGAAAATATTCTTTATGGAAGTTTGATTATCACTCATTTTTATCGCCCCAGTACAAAGTCGCTATTCCAAATGTCAGTGTTTTATATTGGACATTACTTAACCCAGCTTTTGTCATCATTTGAGCAAACTCATTACCGTAAGGGAAATCCTCTACAGTTTGATTCAGGTAAGTATAGGCGTCCTTATGTTTAGATATGAGATTACCAACAAAAGGTAATAGGTGTCGAAAGTAGAAAAAATAAACGCCGCGAAAAAATCTCGATTTGGGAATGGAGAACTCCATAATAATCACTCTTCCATCAGTCTTTAAAACTCTTGTCATGTTTTCGAGGGACTTTTGTGGGTCATCAAAGTTTCGTATGCCAAAAGAGAGAGTAATGACGTCCACACTTTGGTCATCTCGAGGAATTGTTACCCCGTCGCCTATATTGAGTTGGACCTTGTCTTGGAGATTCTTTTTATTTACTTTAATTCGACCATAGTCGATCATTCCCTGTGAGAGATCGATTCCTTCGAGTGATTCGACTTTATCATCTGCTCCCATCACCAAGCTGACATCACCAGTTCCACAGGCCAAATCCAAGACTTTTAAGCCTTTGCGCTCTGGAAGTAGTTTTCTCATTTTTGAGCGCCAGTATATATCGATACCAAAGGAGAGTATGTGATTGAGTAAGTCATACGTTCCAGCGATTTGGTCAAAAATTTTGTAAGACTCTTTTTTTCTTGATTGCAGCGTAGTCATAATGGCCTATTAGGTTCTGGGATTTAGATAAGTTACAAGCTTTTTGACACGATCAGCGCAAGCTTTCAAGTCTTTCTGAAAAATGCCTAACTCTTCATTTTCATGAACTCTTCATTTTAGTTTACTTTAAAAGGGTCAAATGCTACTTACTCTTTAATTTCCATCTGTTAGCTAACAAAGGTGCCTAGGCGTATGTTGACCGACTTATTTGCCGGCCTTCCTCGCGATATTTTAGAGCGACTTGAAGATTTTCAAGTCGATGTAACTCATGACAAGGCCAAAGGCCCCATCGATGAGCTTTTGTCCCGATCTGTACTCAAGGGGGGCAAGCGTCTACGACCTTTGTTGACCTATCTCATGGGTAAGCTTTTTGAACTCGAAATGCGTGACTGTGACGTTTTGGCGCGATCAATTGAGCAGGTTCATGCCGCGAGTTTGGCCCACGATGACGTCATTGATAACGCCACTCTCAGAAGAGGTGAGCCCTCTATCAATATTCAAGGCTCAAACAAGAAGGCCGTTCTTGCTGGGGACTATTTATTGGCCAACGTCATTATGGAACTTAGCCGCGAAACTCGTCTTGATGTTGTGAGCTCAATGGCCAAAGTTATCCAAGAGCTCTCTGAAGGTGAGTGGGTACAGTGGGAAGCGGCCAGTGAGCGGACCTATTCCCCCGAGATTCTCGAAGATATTGCGCAAAAAAAGACGGCCTCAGTTATGAGTTGGTGCTGCCTGGCCCCTGCTATTCTGGCCAATAAGAAGTCTGAGGTCTGTCAAAAGGCCCAGGAATTTGGACACCATATGGGTATTGCTTTTCAGCAAATGGATGACACCCTTGATTTCGCTGAGACCTCACAAAAAGATCAAGAGTTGGACTTGGCCAATGAACAAGTCAACTTTGTTATGTATGAATGGCTTTGCGAAGACAAAAAGAGATTACAGTCTTATCAGTCAGGAACTAAATTGACAGAGCTTGCTCGAGGAGCCGATTTCTCAGCAGCTTGCGAAAAAGTTGAAAAAAGAGCTCTGGATCATATTTCCAAGTCGAGAAAATTACTAGAAGAGCTTTCCCCAAATAGTCAGCAAAAAGAAGTCCTTGTCTCTCTTGGTCTTATTCTGGATTTTCTCTCAGACAGAGCATTCTAATTTTAAGGGGCCTGAGGTTTTAAGCAGTAAGGAATATGCACAAAGCTGTCTTTGAGCGCTCTTCGACAACGCTCTTTTCCTTTAAAGGTCACTCTTGGAAGCTCCCTCAAGACTTGATGCTCATAAAGAACGTCATCATTCTCTGAGCCTCCATTTATTTTCGCAACTTTTAGTGAAAGCTGAACAAGACAGGATTTAAAAATGATGCCCGCAGGATGAGTTTGCTGATAGCTCATATAAATTTCCCCTTTTCTCAAGGGATCACTTTTTGTAATTTCTTGGGGCGAATAGCCTCTTCCCTCGAGTGTTTCGAGGAAAAGCTCTTGGAGAAAATGATCTTTTTTAGGCACTCGAGTCTGGCAATCGGGGTGCTTAAAGCTAAAGGCCCGGTAAGGGTCTTCGGCCTTCGCTAGTGGAGCGATTGAGGTTAAAATAAGGGCAAAAAGAAAGATCAGGCTTCTATTATTCATTACAATAGCTCTTTGAAGTTCTTCTGACAGGCTTTTTCAATTTCATCAACTTCTTTTGGAATACTCGCCGTGAGGTTTTCATGACCTTCATCGGTGACGAGGATGTCATCTTCAATTCTTATGCCGATGCCTTTAAGCTCGTTGGGGATTTCGTCGTTGTCTTTATTAAAATAAAGCCCAGGCTCTACAGTAAAGACCATACCTGCCTCAAACTTAATGTCACTGTACTCAATATCAAAGTAAGGAGAGGTGTCGTGTACATCAAGACCTAGCCAATGACCTGTGCCGTGAGGAAAGTACGCACGGTAGAGTTTTTCTTCAACGACTTCATCTACGCTTTTTCCTTTAAATAATCCAAGCTCCAGCAACGCACTAGAGAGCCCGCGACAAGTATAGTCGTGAAGTTCTGTAAGGGTGCGACCTGGTTTTGCCATATTGATACATTCTTTTTGAACATGAAGGATGAGCTCATAGACCTTTTTTTGCATTGACGTGTAGCTGCCAGAGACTGGAAAAGTTCGTGTGACATCACTTGCATAGAGATCAAGTTCACAACCTGCATCGATCAATAACAAGTCACCCTTTTTTAAGGGTTGGTTATTTTGAATGTAGTGAAGAGTATTGGCGTTGTTTCCACCGGCGACAATACTTTCATAAGCTTCACCTTGGGCACCACGGTCCATGAAGACGTAGTCAATGACTGATTGAACTTGGGCCTCGTTCACGCCGTCACCGGCCCTGGCCATCGCTGCACAATGGGCCTCGTGAGTGATTTTTGCTGCTTTTCTCATAATGTCGATTTCGTGCTTATCTTTTTTAAGCCTCATCTTTCCAAGCAGGGGCGCGAGATTGAAAATCCCTTGTGGTGAAGGTGTCTTTTTCTTTCGTTTTTGATTGAGCTTTCTCATGTAGGGATAAAGCTTTTCCATCCAATCGCCATGAGAAAAAAGGTCAAGCATGATCGCTTCATGTAAATCTAAAAGCTCTGGAAGCTTTTCTTCCAGCTGGTCAAAACCGTAAGCCTCGTCGACCTGATAGAGCTCTTTAGCTTTTTCAGGGCCAAGCCTTTCTCCCATCCAAAGTTCTAATTCGGGATTTTTGGGTCTTACAAAAAGAACTTCCTTGGCGTCTTTTGCATTCGGGCAAAGAACGAGGAGAGCTTCTGGTTCAAGGTGTCCTGTAAGGTAGCCAAAGTTACTATCTGCTCGAAAGGGAAACTCTGTATCGTGGCTTCTCGTGTTGTGAGGGTTTGTTGGAATCACTGCCACAGCGTTTCCAAGTTCACTCAGGAGGGCCTGTCTTCTTTTTTTATGAATATTTTCTGACACAATCGATCCTTCTTAAATAAGTTTAACAGTTTTTTCTTTTCCTATCGTACGAATGAAACCGGCCAGTTTTGGCCCTTTTTCTTTGTTGATCAAAAGCTTATAGAGCATAGTGAAAACATCACCGGGCTCGAGCTCGTGAGCGTGAATAATTTCATACATCTTTTCATGCATATCTTTATCCGTTTCAAAGCTATCCCAAGATGATTCTAATACTTTTTTAAAGTCGCTTAAAAAAGCCAGCTCTGCCGCCGTTTTTTCAATCTCAAGCGCTTCGATGTTAACTCTGAACTTGAACTCTTCAGGAGCGTAGTTTTCAAGCCAGTAAAGTGCACACGTTGAGCGTTGATCAAAGGCGAGCTCGTCCCTTTCATTTTTAATTTGATCGCCATAAGCTTTTCTTGTCGCTTGAATATCTCCTTCATTAATTTGGAGGAGGTTACAAAGGTGACGGATACTCGGTCTAAAAGGAATGTTCTCAGGAGTTAGCTCCGTGTGGTTTTCATCGAGTTGTGAAAGTTGCAACACACGTCTGGCCATCGCTTGTTTTTTTGCATTGCCTTGATCCACACCGTGGGCCAAGCGTTCTTGTCGGTCGAAATCTTCGTAGGTCTTGATTACATCAAGATCAAAGCTGACGGAGAAGTCGACATTGGTTTTGTAGCTAGCAAAAATCCACCTCACCATTTCGGGAGAGTACACTTTAAGAACGTCATCAACGGTGATCAAGTTGCCTTTAGAAGAACTCATCTTACCGCCTGCGCCCTTTACGCTGACAAAGTCGTATTGAAGATAAATAGGGGCTTCAGCATCGAAGATCTTTACGATTTCTTTGGCCGTTGTAAAGCTTCCACCTTGTGACGAGTGATCTTTCCCACCTGGTTCGAAGTCGACTTTTTCATAGGCCCATCTCATCGGCCAATCGACTCGCCACGGGAGTTTCACGTTTCCGCTTTCTCGGATATTTACTTCGCCTTTATAGTCGTGGTCCATATGCTCGTAGCTAAGTGTTTCTTTCCCGTCGAATTGAATATTTTTAACTCTGTCCGTTTTGTATTTTGGGCAGTAAATTGAAACCGGTTGCCACGTTTCGGGCAGTGTTTCAGTTCGATGCTCATCTAAAATTGTTTTAATTTTATCTCTATTTTGAAGAACAAAAATAATTTGATCGGCGTAGTCACCATTTCTATATTTTTTGGCCTGGTAGATAGGCTCTACTTTAACCCCGACTTTGTCGAGTTGGGCCTCAAAGCTTTGTTCGTGAAAAGCCGCATAGCTCTGGGCTTTTTCATGCGGGTCAGGCGTATCAACAATGGGTTGAAACATATATTCTTTAAGTAATTCTTGCCTAGGCAAATTGGCAGGGACCTTTCTAAAGGTATCGTAGTCATCCCAGCTGAAGATAAAACGAACTTTTTTACCCTTGGCGCGCAAGGCACGGGCCACTAGGTCGACGGTTATAACTTCACGAAAGTTACCAAAATGAACGACGCCAGATGGGGTAATACCACTAGCAAGAACAAAACTCTCCTTGTCGCTTTTTTGTTTGATAAGTCTCTCTGCCGTGATGTCCGACCAATGGAGTGCTGTCTGTTTTGTCATGTGTCATCCTTTTAAGTTCCGATAAATCACGCCCAACTTATCAAATTTCATAGCAAAGGTATAGAGAGCTTTGCTGGCCACTTATAGCGTTTGAGCGTATTATTGAGCTTATGTTAGTTGGATTATTTAAAGTGCTGCTTTTCTACTTTGCTTTCGTGTTTATTAAAAACGTGGTTAAAGGCTATTTGAGCTATCAAGGTATCAAGGGCCGTATGAATCAAGGTTCAGATCAAAAAGGTGAGCAGGCGAAGAAAAAATCCTCTCAGGGCGAAGTCTTTGAAGCAGAGTATCGTGTCTTAAAAGACGAGTAATAAGCTACAAATCCAGCAATAAGCATACCTAAGCATAACCATTGCCCTAAATTGATCCCCACTAGCTCGCCAACCTGAGGGTCAGGCTCTCTCCAGAACTCAGAGATAAACCTGAGGATCGCGTAAAATATAAGAAAAAGTGAGCTGATGCGCCCTGGCTGGACGAGCTTGCCTCGCTGAAACCATAAAATGAAGAAAAGTATCATTCCCTCTCCCAAAGCTTGGTAGAGCTGTGAGGGGTGACGTGGTTGAAGGTCATAGAGTTGAGGGAAGACAACACCCCATTCTCCAGAAGTGGGATGTCCGGCCAATTCGCCATTGATAAAGTTAGAAATCCTGCCAAAAAAGAGAACTAGAGGCGCGCCAAGCGCAGTCACGTCCAGATAGTGCCAGGGAGAGTGCTCTCTTTTTCGCCCTAGAAAATAGGCCAAAGCTATCGGCCCGATAAGTGCCCCATGAAAGCTCATGCCACCGCGCCAAAATTGTGGGATAAGGATTGGATTTTCCCAGAAAAAGCTCGGGTAGTAAAAAAGTACGTAAAAGAGGCGAGCACTCAAAAGAGTGCAGGGAAGGGCCCATTGCATGTAACTGGCCATGGCGTAGGGCGTGAGAACTCTGAACTTCTTGACTAGCGAAAGAGAGAAGAAAAACAAAAAAAGATAGCCTAATATGTAGCAAAGCCAGTACCAGCTCAATGAATGACCGGCCCACTGGAAAACCCAGGGGTTAAGATCGTGGATGTAAATCCAGGGGCCTTGGGGGAGTTGCGTCAATTTAGATAAGCCCAAGACGTCTTTTTAGGTCTTCATTCTCCAGCTTTCCTGCCGAAACATAGGCATTTACTAGGCCCAAGGCTTTTTCGTAACGTGGCAGTTCACTGGCCATAGGGATAGTGAGGTCGATATGTTTTTGATTTTCAAGGTGCGAGTCCTTTACGGCATTTCTAAGCAACTTGATTGCATCTAATAACTCTTGATCGAGTTGTTCTTTTTCTTCGCTCACGGTAACCTCCCAAAGTGTATTTTATATTATAGCTGATTGTTTAAAGCTCGACAATTTTAGTTCTCAAGCTTTGCTCGGTCCAACTTCTAGGATATGTTATTTATATGATTTATCGATCGACAAAGCGTTTTTCAAATTTTCCTTGTACTCACAGGCAGTGGAAGGCCGAAGGCCACTGTAAATTCGTACATGGCTATAGTCGGGAATTCTACTTTGAATTCGCTTGTAAAGAGCGCACGGGAGAAGGTTGGATTGTTGATTTTGGTGGCCTCAAAAAAGTGAAGGCGTGGCTCGATGAGATGTTTGATCATACTTTTTTGGCCTCCCAAGATGATCCTTTTCTTGAGACTTTTAAAGAACTAGATGAAAAAGGTGTGGTTCAGTTACGAGTCCTACCAAATGTTGGAATGGAAGGCACGGCCGAGTATGTTTTTGAAAAAGTCGATGAGATGATTCAGGACATGACACAAGGGCGGGCCTGGGTGACAAAAATTGAAGTTAAAGAAAATGAAAAAAACTCGGCCGTCTTAGAAAGAACCGAACATCCTTAAATTTATCGGAGCGTTTTTAATGTTTAGAATTTCTAAAACACATCTCTTTCTTTTTATAGTAAGCTTAGTTGCAATACCGTCTGTGCAAGCCGCAGGACCGTTACAAAAAGCTTTGGAGGAAAAAGCCGGTGGCTCGACTGAGATGAGTATCTCCAATGAACTCGAACAAATGGCCCACAAAGCGGCAAGCTTTCAAGGAAAATTGCCCGATCATACTTTTTCTTCCGGGGAAAAACTCAAAGACTTCTATACTGATGGCCCACTTGTACTAACTTTTTATCGAGGTCATTGGTGTCCATATTGTACTCTTGAACTTAAAGAGTACGAAAATCTGCACGCCAAATTTACCGAGCTAGGAGCAACAGTTCTTGCGGTCACTCCCGATTTACCTATGCAGGTAAAAAAAACAAAAGTTAAGTACAATCTAAGTTTCTCCTTGATTTCTGACAAAGATCACGCCTTGGCCAAAAAACTAGGTCTGGCTTTCAAACTGGATGATAAAACTCTTAAGCTTTATAAAAGTTACGGTATTGATCTCGCAGGCTCACAAGGAAACAAAGGAGATACTCTTCCACTACCCGGTACATATGTAGTGGATAAAGATGGCGTCGTTGTTTACGCTTTTGTTGACCCCAATTACAAAAAACGCGCAGAGCCTGTTGAAGTCTTAGAAGTTGTTGAAGGTATCCAGGTTAAGGAATAAGACCTTTTATTTGAGTTCTTTGTAGGCATTAGAAAGTACGCTAAAAGCTGACTTTAAAAATAGCCCGCAAAGAGCTAGTCCAACAATAATATCAGGCCATTTAGTTTCAAAGGCCCAGACCAAGCACGAAGCGGCAATGACGCTAGTGTTGGCAATAATATCATTGCGCGAGCAAATCCAAGTAGAGTTCATATTGATGTCATCGTCTCTATGAGAAAACAGCAGGTACACACAAATAAGATTAACCAACAGCGCGATGACGGCGATAGGCCCCATGATCGAAGCTGCGGGCATAATATCAGTTTGGATTTTATTCAGTGCTTCAACGAGCACATAAAGACCGAACAAAATCATAATGAGCCCTTTTAAAACAGCAGAAATGGCCTTCCACTTTGGGCCTTTGGCAATAACGTAGAGTCCGAGTGCGTAGACGATTGCATCGCCAAGCATATCCAGTGAATCCGCCATCAAAGCAGTGGACTGTGAAATGACCCCATAGCTAAATTCGACAGCGAACATCATAGCGTTCAAAAGCAGAACGATGATCAAGACTTTTCTTTGCTTTTGTTGAAGCTCTAAAATTTCATTATCTTTATTTTGACAGCAATCACTCATGAAGGGAGCTTAGCTTTTATGCTGGGTTTTCGCAATCTAAGTATAAGTCACAGGCCTTCTCTACCGCGTGCACTCCGCTATTAAAAGCGTAGTTAATAGAGCCGCCTTTTGGTCCAGATGCTAAATCACCAACTAAAAAGAGTCCACTGACCGGACTTTCTAAGAAGTCTTCGTTCGCTTCCATCTCGAGACCGATGCCAATTTTTTCCAAATACGCCTTAGGTCTTTCATTTCCAAGGGCCGTCACGATGGAGTCGACTTTTACGAGAGTCCCATCGGAAAGCTCGACTTCAGGCTTTTCTAAGACCGCAGATATTTTTTTGACTTCAGTTGCTGGATAAAATCGAACTTTTTCATCGGTAATCAGCTTCGTGATCTTTTCAACATTCTGAGGAAGTTGGCGTACAAACTTATCTTTTCGATAGCTCAAGCTAACCTCATGCCCTCTTTTGCATAAAATTTGGGCGTACTCACTTGCTGAATCACCCCCACCAACGACGAGAATATGTCTGTGTTTCTCTTCTATTTTTTGAATATCATCGTGAACTAAATGACTTAGCTTTTGATCAATAGGAGCGCCCAAGTTTCGAGGAGCTGTCATATTCCCAATGGCGACAAAAACAACATCGACTACCCAAGAGTCTTCTTGAGTATCGATTCGCCATTGCTGACCATTTTTGAGTAGAACTACTTTATCCACCGTTATGTAATCAAGAGACTCTAGTGGCAGGCCATGTAACAGTTCACGGTTTCGGTTTTTCTTTTAACGCAGCACTAAAGTGCTTTAAATACATGTTTTAACTTGAGCCTAAGCACATTAATAAAGGCCTCCAAAATGATACTTCGACCTAGCTTTGAGGTTCCATCACGACGCTCATTGAAAACAATAGGTCTTTCTTTAATGGATAGGTTTCGTGCCCAAACTTTAAAGCTAAGTTCAAATTGAAAAATATAGCCTTCTGAGATGATTCGGTCTAAGTCGATATTCTCAAGTGCTATTCTTTTAAAACACTTAAGGCCGGAAGTTGGGTCTTTGATAGGCGCACGACTAATCAACTGTACGTATAAAGAGGCGAGGTAGGAGAGGCAAAGCCTATAAAAAGGCCAGTTTGTGATACGGACACCATGAATATAACGTGAGCCGATGACGAGATCGTAAACCTCAGCATCCTGCCGGAGGTGAAAAACTTCTTTAGGGTCATGGGAGAAGTCACAATCCATTTGAATAAAATAGTCAAAATCTCTGCAGAGACCCCATTTAAATGCAGTGATGTAGGCACTGGCCAGACCTCGCTTTTTTTCTCGATCGATCAGGTTGAGATTTTTATGCAGCTGTTGGAGCTCGACCACTTTATCTCGAGTCCTGTCTGGGGAGTTGTCATCTACAACTACGATGTGGAGCTCAGGGTATTTCTCAAACAAAATACTAAGCATCCTTCCCACATTATCGACTTCATTAAATGTCGGAATGATGAGTAGTGTTTTTGAAAAATTTAATTGCTCCACTCTACCGTCTTAATTTAAAGGTTTCAGGATATCTAACCCAAGCTCATCGTAGGATGTAGAAACCTCTTGCTGGAGATTCCTTTCAGCATCAACTGTATCCGGCGTATATTGTCTTTGAATAACTCCCGTCTCAACATCGACTACTTGAGTTTTGATAAAGTAATGAGTGCCTTCATCATCGACAAGTTTTGTGATCTTGAAGTTGTAGAGGTTTTTGGCCGGAGTGATATTACCGTAACGAGGGTCACAAGGGTCATTCACTTCTCTTTCAGAGAGAAGGGCACGGTTGTCGGGGCCTAGCCAGACGCGAATATATAAGTGTCCCTCTTCTGTGACATCGGCCACCATGTACTGCCTAATATAATCAGGAGTCACTCCCATCTCAGTGGCCAGCTTATTGGCCACGGCCTGAAGCCCGAGCTCTTTAGGCGTGTCTGGAGTCGGTTCATTTTGAGGGTCGTCACTTGGAGGATTGGGGATACCGCCAATCGGGGAGACAGTGTATTGACCTTTTCCGATTTGTCCATTGTCAGAGTGGGTGATGCTTGTCCCGATGAAAACTCCACCGCCACGCTGTTCAAATAAAAGAGTTTGCGTCTGCCCGCCGTTCATATAGTAGTTGGCCTCCCAGGCCGTCAGGTTTTTATCAAGGCCTGTGTGATCAACGTTTGGGATATCTTCTAAGTCGATGTCATCTTTGCAGACGCGGTAAAAAACGATGCGCCCTCTTGGGTCTTCCATAATCATGCGGTCCATATGTTGGTTGACTCTTACAGGTGAATCCCCCATCCCAATTGTTGGTGCCGGAAACCATCTTCCGGCCGAAGGGGCATAGACCATTCCTGGGCCAAAGATGTGCTCGGCTTGCCACTCGGCGCCTGAAAAAAGAATCGTTTGGGCGCGCGCTACGCCTGGTAGAAGACAAAGAGTCACGAGTGCAAAAAGTATAGATTTAGATTTGGTGATCATAGAGAGGCTCCTTATATATATTTGGTCGTAGCAGGCCCAAAGCTTGGAGTAAAGAAGGCCTGTTGAAAATAAACATGATTCACCGCGTTCTCTTGTAGATGCCCTTAATGAGATAAAGGCTTATTCAAATTATACTTTATTGGTGATGTTGGTTAATCTTTCTCTCTATGAAGCACCTCCATACTGAAAATTTTGAAGACACTATCTCCCAAGAAGAGGGAGTTTTTGCGATTAAGTTTTTCTCTCCTACCTGTGGCCCCTGTCAAACTATGGTGTCGGTGTTTGAGGCCTTAGATGAGAACAACCCCAAGTTGAATGTTTACGAAGTTGATACGATGGTAAGCCCTGAACTTGCGTCGCATTTTGGAGTGAGGGGAGTTCCGTTCACGGTTTTTTGCGAGAATCGGCTCGTCCTCTATGAATTTACAGGAGTAACACCGCTTAGGGACCTTCAGTATGTGGTAGATAATATCGATGACCCTCACTTTAGAGAAACGGGTCAGTTTAAGACTAAAGAAACCAAGAAAACATGGTGGTTTGAGATAACTATATCCTGCATTGTCATGATCTTTTTGAGTGCTTTGATATTCTTGTAATGCTAGGGATCAGCTTCAGAGCTTGTAGTTTTTTATTGTCCCATCAGCTCCAAAAACTAAAAAACCATTTTTATGTATCAATGGGTCTGCAAAAATACTTTCTTTTTCATTAAATTTTATTTTCTTAGAGACCCTTCCGCTTTCAAGGTCGTAAATAACTCCCTCCCCTGTGCGGTTGAAAAAAAGGTAGTCTCCATTGGGAAGCTTTTGTGAAGAAGAAAAACTGTAGTGTGGAGAAGTGTTGTCAGTTCTCCAAGTCACCTCATGATTTTTCGGATTCCATAAATAGAGTGTCCCTTTAAAATCATTAAAGAGAATACTATTTCTAAGCGTTTTCTGGCGTCCCATGACGCTTTTATCAATAAAGAGGTTGGCCACGCGCTCTCCTTGTGAAGAGAGGCACTGAAAGCCTCCCAAGGAAGACTTCACATGAATTTCTCCTAAGGGAAAGCAAATGGAGTCATTGACAAGGTTGGGACCAAACCAAGAGGAGATTGGGAGTTCTTTGACCCATAACTCACTTCCTGTTTTTACATCCAGTTTAATCGCCAAAGGGCGCCTCTTTCCTATGTCTTCTTCGGGTACGCCAGTACCAATGTAAAGTTCATCTCCCTGTACGAGTGGGTAGGAGTCCATGTGGCCGTTAAAGTAGCGCCAGCGTTTTTCCATTGTATTGGGGTTGATAGCATAGAGACCATCACCACCTGCCGAAAAGAAGAGGTAATCTTCCCCGTCGAGAGTTGTGGCCACGACGCGTGATTCAGTATGTCCTTGGGTGGAAAAACGTGCGATAACTTTTTTTGTTTTCGGTTCAAATTTGTAGATACCCATATGGTGGGAATGGTGGAGTCCTTCGCCAAAATAAATATGACCTTTAAAGAGGATGAGTTCTGGAGCGATGAATTTACCAAAAAAGATCTTATGGGTTGTGTGTCTTCTTAACTTGTGGGACAAAATGGGATTTTTTAAGCTAACATCTTGAGTATGTTAGTCAGTATTTGCCCAGCGTTCCATGCTCCAACATTTAACTTCACTAATAATAGTGAAA
>Ga0136604_1000228_pt1 | contig 31306 bp, 29 predicted proteins | sample AntRauFillE10628_FD_104928 | JGI IMG/M metagenome (GOLD analysis project Ga0136604, IMG submission 104928) | Saline lake microbial communities from Rauer Islands, Antarctica - Metagenome Filla E10 #628 | ecosystem: Environmental > Aquatic > Non-marine Saline and Alkaline > Saline | place...
AATAGAGTAGGAAGAAGGCAAAAAAGAAATAAAAAATCTTCATGTTTTTCGGTTTTATTTTATTAACAATAACCACAAGAAAGAAAGAAAGAAAGAAAGAAAGAAAGAAAGAAAGAAAGATTCAATGTCATATTTTTGTCATACCCCTGCGATTCTCTTTCTTCAAAGTGTGTTTATAGCTTGATTCGAAAGAAATGAAATACATAATATGGCTTTCATCTTAAATTTTCATATTTTTTATTTTACTTCACTTTTCACCACAGCTACGAACTCGTCATTAGCAAATTACCTAAGCGCAAACGGGAGGAATTTCAGTGATTGGATGTTTGTGCAGTCACCCCACTACGTGGAAAATAACTATTTTCAGAAAACTTAAGACAATTGATCATTGTAAAAGTTAGTATAATCTGACTGTATTTGCACTGTTGTAATTTACAATCGCATACAACACTTGCCATTTGCGATAGCGATGAGGAGGGGGCCGCCTGAGGCGGACCGAGGATGCAATGCCTCTCTTTTCTTCCCCTAAACGAAACAGGAACACGTGGGTTGAAAAATGCAGGTGTCCGCCTTGGGCAGGCCGAAGTGAGGTCCGCCGACTGGCGGACCGAAGATCCGAAGGCGCGCCGCAGCGGCTGAGGAGCCGAACGAATAGTGAGCCCCGGATCGTAGCGCCCGGCAGGTGTTGACACCTGCCGGGATCGCCCTAAAAATTATTATAAATCAAATTCTCTGGCCGGCAATACTTTTCCATCACAAGGTCCAAAACCAATGCGATACCCATCACCACGACCAAAACCTCGCATCTGTAAGGTGTCGCCATCCGCCAAAAATTTGCGCTCGCTGCCGTCGGATAATTTGACGGGCTGAGTGCCTTTCCAACTGATTTCCAACATGGACCCGAAGGCGGAACGGTCTTTTCCACTAATGGTGCCCGAGGCGCACATATCACCAACATTGAAATTGCAACCATTGACTGTGTGGTGTGCGAGCTGCTGTGACATGTTCCAATACATATACTTGAAATTGGTGTGACATAGGTCAGCGGTGGCGCCATTCTCGGCTTCTAAGCGAGCACTCAACTCCAGGTCAAAGTTCTTTTTGCCCTCCGAGCGAAGGTAAGGTAGCACTTTGGGCTCTTGTTTTGGGCTTTCTGTACGGAAGGGCTTTAAGGCATCCAAAGTGACAATCCATGGAGTGATGGTGCTGGCAAAACTCTTTGCCAAAAAGGGTCCGAGTGGGACGTATTCCCACTTCTGAATGTCGCGGGCCGACCAATCATTAAATAGTGTGAGCCCAAAGATATACTCTTCGGCTTTTTTCGTGGAAATTCGCTGGCCCAATTCAGTAGACTGCCCCACGACAAAGGCCATTTCCAGCTCAAAGTCCATCAATTTACACGGACCAAAAACGGGGGGCTTTTCGGGATCGGGCTTGGTCTGACCTACCGGTCGATGAATAGGTGTGCCTGACACGACGATAGAAGAGGCACGGCCGTGATAGCCCACGGGTAAATGCCGCCAATTGGGCAAAAGGGCATTATCGGGGTCGCGAAACATCGTTCCCACATTCGTAGCGTGCTCTTTAGAGGAATAAAAGTCGGTGTAATCGCCTACATCTACCGGCAATTTGAGGTCTATTTTTGCCATGGCATGCAGAAACTTATCTGCTTGATCAGCATGCTTACTTCCCTCGAGCAGTGCATCTGAGAGTTGATTTCTAATATCGCGCGTCACTGCTTTTCCCAGAGCCATAAAGGCGTTGATGGACGACTGGCGAAAGTGGTCTGCTTTAAGCTTTTCATGCTGAAGGGCACCCATTTCCAGCAGTGCCAACAGATCTACGACTTGATCTCCCAGAGCGCTGACTACGCGATGTTCGCCAGCTATATCGGCTACTCCAAAAGGCAGGTTTTGTATGGGAAAGTCGCTGTCTGAAGGGACAGCAATAAAAGATTTACGATGAGGGTCATTTGCTCGTATGGTTGTCATATATTGTGTTTTTTAGGGTTTAAATAAAATGGCGTTCATCATCAATTGATGGCCGCGACTCCAAAAGCCGCGGAATAAGGGATCATCAACAAAAAAGAGGGCTTGTCCGTCCCCAACGGCTTCCCGGGCGATGCCCATCGTACCCTCCATATAATCTTGAAAAGTCGGCGATAAATAACCACAGACTTCTGCGACGGCGGATTCGTGTCCCAGAATCGCATAATTTTCATCCCAAACTAAACGCTGTTGTCCCCGGATGAGGGCGTAATAAGGGTTCGGCATGGCCTGCTTCAGCGGTGCTTCCGAATTCCATTCCATAGCCGCTACAATTCCACCGGGTTTATCTTTTTGCGCCATATCCTCAGGATACGATTTATTCTTGATATTCCAAAACTCGGCACCCCCAAATGGAGTTACAGAACTCCCTAAAACGATTAGTGTTCCGCCATCTTCTGCAAAGGCCCGTAATTTTCGGAGTTGGTCCTCCGACACATCTGACCAACCGCCGGGAATGATGGCGACGGAGTATTCATCCATATGTTCAAAAAAAGATGTGGGCGATAGGGCATGATAAAAAGAAGTCCAATACTGGTCTAAATAATGCCAGCTATGACCAAAGGAATAGTTGTCAAAAGCATCTGAGCGCAAAAGAGCGATATGCGGCTTTTCCAAGAAAGGAAAAACAGGATAGCCCAAATTGGGTCCTAAGGCGGTCCGCGCCGTGCTGAGGGGAATGGCTTCCGGGCCAAGTAGCTCGGCAGCCTGCTCTAACCGTTCGCGTGTATTGTCACTGGCCAGCACTAAAATACTGCCGGGCGACAATTGAATACTGTCCCGATCGCGGGGTGCCCAGGCTTCTCGGGTGTAGCGCAGGCGAATATTGGTTTCAATCAATTTGTTAATCCGCTGATAATCGGCCGAGCTATGTAAAGCCAGGGCATAGCCATAATTCGCCGTCGGTGCTGGAAATTGTTTTCCTTTGACGGCCACCGTGCCATCGACAGTAGTAAGAGCCGCCAGCGGAATGCGGTCGGTTCGATATAAGTCCCCAATAAAATAGGCCGCTGACCAACAAGTGAGATCCCCTACGGGATGTTCTTCCAGTGCCGCCCGGGTATCTTCGGAATGCTGTCCACTTAGCAAGACGTGATTGAGAGGGAAACTTTTACTCACGGGAATCAGCACATCGCCTTTTTTCAATTTTCGTTCTACCGTTTTACCCGTCGCTAGATCTGTCCAGGGGGCCTGTCGGATTTTCCTGCCGTCATCGACTTCGGTCACGCGCTCAAAAGGAATCTGGTTTCGGTGGAGCAGGTTCTCCAACTCCATTTGTAAAGACAAAACGGAGTCGTTTGGAGAATAGATATAATAGGCCGAACTAGTGGCCTTTTGACGATAAAATTGTTGTTGCTTTTCCAAAAGTTCGTGTCGGAGTTCAGCTGCTTTTTCGACGGTAGCCATGGCCGTGGTATGATGATGACTTATGCGATCGGCGAGATGTAAGGTGTCACCACTCTTTTTTCGATAGATCAGACCGGCCACTTGATGACCTTCTTGTTCATAGGTCATACCCAGAGCACCCTGCAACATGGGATAGGTGTCCCCATAGGAGGGGTAAAACAAATCAAAATCGCGATGCGAATAGTAAAGCCATTGGTTGGCATCGAAATAATCCGCATTGTGGTCGCCGAAGTCTTTCTGCAATTGCGATTGCCAGGGCTGAAGTTCACTCAAGTACGGCGGAGCAGCGGGTGGGAAAAAGTAATGACTCCCGGGATACATTTCGTGGAAGTCGACATGGACATGAGGTCTCCATTCCAGAAAGGCGGCCAGACGAGCCCGGGACTCACTTTGCGTTTGCCACAACCAATCCCGGTTGAGGTCGAAATGATAGTGATTGACACGTCCGTAGGGCCAGGGCTCGTCATGCTCGGCGCTCTGCGCCGCAGGCTGGGGCTGGCGGCCGCGCGTCGAACGATAAAAATTAACATAACGGTCATAGCCATCGGGATTGAGGCAAGGATCGACGATAACGATCATCTGTTCGAGGCGCGCGGCAAGATCAAATCGGTCGGCCCGCGCCAATTGATAAAGGTTTTGCAGCGCACTGGCTGTTGCGCCCGGTTCATTGCCGTGCACGCCGTGACTGAGCCAGACGATGACGGGCCTGCTGGTGTCGGCCGGGGCATCGGGGTCGAGTAGGGCGCGTTGTTGGCGCTCTTTTATGTTTTCCAGTCGAGCCAGATTGGCGGGGGCCGAAACGATCGCCAGCCCCAGCGGCCGACCTTGTTCACTCTGACCGTATTCGCGCCATAGCACCCGGGGAGATTCTTCTGCTACCTGTCGGACGTAATCGATCACGCGATGATGAGGTATGAAGGCGGTCGTGTAATCTGAAAAGTACTCTTCAGGACTCAATAGCTGCGCTCCAAGGCTTATAGGCAAAAGAAAAACAGCCAACAATAGCTTCCAATGATTCATAAAGCTTCCTTTACTATGCGGTGAATAGTCTTAGTGTCACCCATGGTGTAATAATGTAAGCAGGGCACCCCATGAGCCACTAATTCTTTGGCTTGCTGAATACTCCATTCAATCCCCACTTCACGGACTTTTTTCTTATCCTCTTTAACCTCGTAAACACTTCGCGCCAGATCACCGGGAAGATTCAGGTGGAAGATTCTCGGTAAGGATTGCAACTGATAGGCTTTAGTCAAGGGTTTGAGACCGGGAATAATGGGAACGTCAATTCCTCGATCGCGACATTTTTTCTCAAACTCAAAAAATTTCTGATTGTCAAAAAACATCTGAGTGACAATATAATCGCCGCCAGCCTTAATTTTCTCTTCCAGAAAATCTAAATCAATATCAATATTCGGGGCTTCAAAATGCTTTTCCGGATAGCCGGCCACACCGATACACATATTCGTGTTTGCTCCATTTTCTATATTCTCATCCAAGTATATCCCCTGATTCATGTTTTCGACCTGTCGAATCAGGTCAATTGCGTATTTGTGACCGCCTATTTCGGGTATGAATTTGCCATCGAATTTACTGGCATCGCCTCGTATGGCCAGTACGTTCTCGATTTGCAGAAAGTTCAAGTCAATCAAGGCATTCTCAGTATCCTCCTGAGTAAATCCTCCGCAAATCAAATGAGGCACGGGATCTACGCCATAGCGCTGCATGATAGCGGCGCAGATGCCTACCGTTCCCGGGCGTTTGCGGATCGAAGTCTTTTGGTAGTAGCCACTGGATCGCTTTCGATATAAATACTCCTCTCGATGATATGTGACATCGATAAAAGGCGGCTCGAACTCCATGAGAGGATCGAGTGTATTAAAGATGTCTGATACGCTTCCTCCCTTCGGCGGGGGCAGCACTTCAAAGGAAGCAAGGGTTTGATCTTTAGCTTTTTCGAGGTATTCCGTAACTTTCATATCTATTCTTTCTACAAGGATTACGCCAAAAGTAAATGTAAAATACAAAACTTCGTACTTTACCTACCTATGAATCCTATTCCTGATTCAAACTTGACAATCTAAAGGGACGGGATTCCTTCCTCTTTATTCGACTTTATTCAGTCTGTATCTACCTCGATGTGGAAATAACAAGGCTTCGGTTTAGGACCTATCGAAGGATTAATTTTGCACTCCTCCGACTCGCTTGTCTGGAATCCTTTGGGCTATGTAATTAGCACTTACTAATAATGGACCGGAGGACCTGCACTTTGTGCACAGGGAGGCTGCAAATAAAAACTAAACCAGCGGCGGAATATATGTGTCATATGACATTGAGTATTCCAGCTTCCACGAAAAGCGAAGAGAATATTTCAAATATTGCACTTAAAACAGCATCTTTACGTTCAACAGCTATAGAAATAGTAGATTACATACGAATGAATATTACAAAAACACTCGGGCTCTTTTTTTTACTTCTTTTTTTGACTTCCGCTTCCCTCTGGAGTCAAAGCGACAGCAGTGATGTTGTTCAATTTAGTGGTCAGGTACTCGTCGATGACGATAGTGAAGAAGTGCTCCCTATCCCCTTCGTCAATATCTACATTAAAGAGCAGCCCTTTCGCGGGACTTATACTGACTACGATGGGTTTTTCTCCCTCGTGGCCAAAAAGGGAGAAACCGTGGTGTTTTCTTCGCTTGGTTTTCGCAAAGAAAAGTTTGAAATTCCCGTAGACCTGGAAGGTAATCGCTACTCCATCTTTCAATTTATGCGTCCGGACACCATCAATCTGCCAGAGGCTATTGTCTATCCCTGGCCCAGTCGGGAGCACTTTAAAATTGAGTTTTTACAAATGAATATCGATAACAAACTCGAGCAAATCGCAATGGAGAATCTCAGTGCGGACAAAATGGCGCGGCTGAGCGAAACGCTTTTGGAAGATGGTCGGGAGAGCACGAGTTACTACTTCCGGCGTCAGGCTCAGACCTATTACAGCTACGGCCAGTTTAAGCCCATGCCAATCTTTAGTCCCATCGCCTGGGGAAAATTCATAAAAGCCCTCAAAGATGGGGACTTGAGTGACAAGAAGAAGTAAATGAGGTTGAGGTTTTCAAGTTCAAAGTAGGAATTAGAAAGGTTAAAGTAATTCAAGATTGAGGTTAATGTTACCGACTGCACTCCTTTCGGAGCTTCATCGGTCGAGGAAGGTTGAGGTAAGACGGGAGATGTGAGATGTGGTTGGCACTGGTGCTCAATTTTTAAGCTATAAAAGGATCTCAAAAAAGTTCCTTTCTCACATCCCCCGGTAAAATAATAAAAGAATATTTCTTTGCGCCTTAGCGGCTTTGCGTCAAACAACTTCAAGAATAATAGAAAAGTTACCGGCACCACCAATTACACTTTTTCAAAGCTTCCTCGGTCCTGGAAGGTTGAGGTGAGACGGGAGATGTGAGATGTGGTTGGTGTAGTTGCTCAATTTTTAAGCTATAGAAGGATCTCAAAAAGTTCCTTTCTTACATCCACCGGTAAAATAATAAAAGAATATTTCTTTGCGCCTTAGCGGCTTTGCGTGAAATAACTTCAAGAATAATGGAAAAGTTACCGGCACCACCAATTACGCTTTTTTAAAGCTTCATCGGTCGAGGAAGGTTGAGATGAAAGAGAATCATACTCCTAGGTAAAAAAACAGCATATTTCTTAACGTCCTTCGCGACAATCAGACGAAAACTTGCTAGCGAGGAGCAAACATAGCATAGTCTACAGTTTGCTATTTATTTCGCACGTAGATCAATTTGTGGCGGCCTTTATGGTGATCGCGCGAGTCAATCTCAAATTTGCCCATAGAGTCAATCATTGGCGTTAATTTCTGAAAGCCGTAATTTCTAGAATCAAAATTGGGTTGTTTTTTCTGAATCAAACTGCCCACATCGCCAAGAAAAGCCCAGCCGTCTTCATCCGCACAATCAGCGATCGTATTGCGAACCAACTGTACAACTTTTGGTGTAATTCGCTCCACCTCATCTTTGGGATCTACTTTTGCATTTGATCCTTTACCTACCGGTGGTTTCGTTTGGTTTTTTAGAATCTCGATGTATATAAATCGATCGCAAGCCACGATAAATGGATCCGGAGTTTTCTTTTCTCCAATGCCAATCACATTCATTCCAGCTTCGCGCAATCGAGTAGCCAGGCGAGTAAAATCGCTGTCACTGGAGACCAAGCAAAAGCCGTTGACTTTTCCGGAATAGAGAATATCCATAGCATCGATAATCATCGCAGAGTCTGTGGCATTCTTACCCGTGGTATATCCGTACTGCTGAATCGGAGTGATCGCATTCTCCAACAGCATCTTTTTCCATTTTGCCAAATGGGGATTCGTCCAATCTCCATAGATGCGCTTGATCGTGGGATTCCCATATTTGGCAATCTCTTCCATCATTTCTTTCACGTAAGCTGAGGGGATATTATCCCCATCAATCAGTACGGCCAAGTTATTATTATCACTCATAGTTTACTATCATTTGACGCAAAGGTACGGTAATTTACAGCAGGGTCGTAAAATCTCGAAGACCTCTTGTGGGCTTTGGTAAAGCAACGATCTGAAGCTCTCTGGCCGGGATTAATATGATATACAATTCTGTGCCGAACCCTGTCGATTGATTAGCAATAAAAGTCAAAAAAACAAATAGAAAAGGGAGGTCAAGAAAATTTTGCTAACATCGGATAAATAGATCCTCAACATTCTGACATACCGAACTTTCGGTAAATGAAGGACAGACTCTGGTTGGTACAGCACCTTACCTTTTCGCCTGAATGGCCAGTCCTTACGTCCTTTGCTGAAGCATCCCTTCCACTGTTTACTACCGCTTGCGGAAAATATTTCGATGTGATTCCCCCGTGAAATGCCCTCAGCTTTATATTTCACGATCAGGCGGTAAGTCGCAAAGGCTTCTTCTCCAACTTTTTACTTTTTTCTAAATTTTCTTAATCAGTTCGGCTCCGCTTGGTTCGCTTCCGCTCATGACGGCGTATCACGGCGCACTGCAGCGCCTTAATCTTCCTTCGACCGACGAATAACTTTAACCTTCCTTGGGGTGAGGGATCAGTACTCCGGACGAGAAAAAAAAGTGCCCTACCTACAGTTCATTAGAGATTGTGTAGTTCGGTGAATTTACGTCTTTGCGTGAGGGATAGTAGCGGCAGGCAGGTGCCCAGGCGGGCGATGCAGCCGTAGAGCGAGGAGGCGACAAGTGAAGCCACCGCAGCCTTACGGATGCGACCGCGTGGGTGCCTGACTATGAGCGGATAGCCCGACCCACCTCCGGTGGGGCACGCCAAAAATCTAGCAAACTCACCCTATTTTCAAACGGGTTTACTTTGAATCAAGGGCAAAATCCAACACCTCATCCATCGTTTCCACAAAGGTGAATTTCAGGCCTTTAATGTAGTCCTTCTCAATTTCCTTCACGTGCTTTTCATTCTCCTTACACATGAGAACATGTTGAATACCGGCGCGTTTTGCTGCTAGTACTTTTTCTTTTATTCCGCCGACGGGAAGAACGGTTCCACGCAATGTAATCTCTCCGGTCATGGCCAGATGGGACTTCACTTTGCGGCTGGTAAATATAGAGGCCAGGGCCGTGAGCATCGTGACTCCTGCGGATGGGCCGTCCTTTGGAATCGCGCCTTCCGGTACGTGAACATGCACGTCTTTATTCTGAAAGAGTTCGGGGTCTATATCGTAGGTCTCTGCATGCGCTTTGAGAAAACTCAATGCAGTTGTGGCAGACTCTTTCATCACATCGCCTAAGTTTCCGGTCAGGATGAGTTTTCCTTTTCCGCTGCTGAGACTGGTTTCAATAAAGAGGATATCACCCCCCACTGAAGTCCAGGCCAATCCCACGGCAACACCGGGCATTTTAGCTTCGGTATAGTTCTCGGGATCAAACTTGGTTGGGCCGAGAATCTCTCTCACTTTTTCAGGAGATATGGAAACCTCGTACTCTTCTTCCATCGCGACCTGTTTAGCGACATTGCGCATCACCGCACTGATCTGACGGGCGAGGGACCTCACACCACTCTCGCGTGTATAATACTGTACCATTTCCATAAGTGCGCGCTTGCCGATGCGAATATCCTTGCTTTTCAAGCCGTGTTCAACGCGTAATTCGGGGATGAGGTGGCGCTTACCAATTTCCACTTTTTCTTCAGCAGAATAGCCGGACAGCTGTATGATTTCCATTCGATCGCGCAAGGCGGGCTGAATGGTGTTTAGGTTGTTTGCCGTCGCGATAAACAATACTTTGGATAAATCGAAGTCCACTTCGAGGTAGTTATCGTAAAAAGTGGAGTTTTGCTCGGGATCTAACACTTCTAATAGTGCCGAGGATGGGTCGCCGCGAAAATCCTTACCCACCTTATCGATTTCGTCTAAAATAAATACGGGATTGGAGGCACCGGCTTTTTTGATCGATTGGATGATGCGTCCGGGCATGGCTCCAATATAGGTGCGCCGATGTCCTCGCACTTCGCTCTCATCGTGCAAACCACCCAGAGACATGCGAATAAATTCGCGATCCAGCGCCTTGGCGATTGATCGTCCAAGAGAGGTTTTCCCCACTCCGGGTGGACCAACGAGACATAAAATAGGGGCTTTCATATCTCCCTTGAGCTTGAGCACTGCGAGATGCTCAAGAATGCGCTCCTTGATTTTATCCAGACCAAAGTGATCTTTATCGAGTTGTTTTTTTGCATTGGTAAGATCGAAATTGTCTTCAGTATACTCCTGCCAGGGCAGTTCGAGCAGCATCTCCAGATAATTGAGTGTTACACTGTACTCGGCAACTTGAGGGTTCATGCGCTTAGCGCGTGTAATTTCTTTATCAAATGCTTTAGCTACCGCCTCGGGCCACTTTTTGTCCTTTGCTTTTTTCTGTAATATTTCGATATCGGAGCCTTTGGGGTTGTCCCCTAGCTCTTCCTGAATGGTTTTCAATTGCTGATTGAGAAAATAGTCGCGCTGTTGCTTTTCTATGTCGCCCTTTACTTTGCTCTCTATTTGGTTGCGCACCTCGAGCATTTTGAATTCTGCCTGAACTAATTCGAGCACTTTTTCGCTCATGTCATTGGGATTATCCAATTCGAGGAGTGCTTGCTTGCGCTTCACATCTATATTTAGGTTGGAAGCGATAAAAAAGAGCAGAAAATTCGGATTATCAATCTCCTTGAACATACCCTCCGCTTCGTTGGGAATGTTGGGGGACATTTTAATGACTTTGCGAGACTTTTCTATCACTGCCTGAATGGCACCCTGGAAATGCGACTCATCGCGTACTGGTTCAAACTCCTTGGCAACATACTGCCCCGTCAAAAATGGACCACTGTGATCCACGGCGGAAACGGAAGCTCTAAACCGACCTTGCAGAATAACGGTTGTACTCCCATCGGGCATATTGAGCATTTTGACCACCCGAGCAACTGTACCTACGGGATACAAGTCTTCGTACTCCGGGTCCTGCACATCATCGTCGCGCTGGGAAGCTACCAGTACGCGCTTGTGATTTTTCTTGGCAAATTGAATAGCCTTCATCGAGGATTCTCGACCCACGGCTATGGGGATGACGACACCCGGAAAAAGTACTGTGTTTTTTAGTGCCAGTAAAGGGAGTTCGTCAGGTAGATTCTCATCGCTGCCTTCATCATCTCCCGAAACAGTCACTACGGGTGCAAAATCATCGTGATCTTCACCCATTGCAAATTTATAATCATCAAACATGGATTTCCTATTTTGCGTAAAATGTCCAAGTATTATACCACAACGGAAAAGCCGCCGTTTTGGCGCTCCGAGGTACCAAAAAAGGTTTTTAGACTAAAATTGTACGACAATTCGTCAGTGTAGAATTGTTTTTGGGCTTTGCATTCGCTCACCCCTGATCTCTAAAGGGGAGCCAGCGCGCAGGATAAAATTCAGAAAACACCTTAGGCCGCCACTTCTTCTTCTTCGACTAAATTATCTTCCACCTTGAGGTTCTCAATGATAAACTCCTGTCGGGCTTGAGTATTTTTTCCCATATAGTATTTCAACACCTCTTCGATGCTCGTATCTTCATTAAGAATCACCGGCTCCAAACGAATATTGTCGCCAATAAAGTCCTCAAATTCATATGGACTAATCTCTCCAAGGCCCTTGAACCGCGTAATTTCTGCCTTCCCGCGCAATTGTTTCACTGCCGCTTTGCGCTCTTCTTCTGTATAACAGTAAATGCTCGTTTTCTTATCTCGAACACGGAATAAGGGAGTTTCCAGAATATACAAATGCCCTTCGCGCACTAAGTCGGGGAAAAATTGCAAAAAGAAGGTCAATAAAAGCAGTCGAATGTGCATACCATCGACATCGGCATCCGTAGCAATGACAACTCTATTGTATCGCAACTCCTCCAATCCGTCTTCGATATTGAGCGCATGCTGCAAGAGATTAAATTCTTCATTTTGATAGACGACCTTTTTCGTCAGACCATAGCAATTGAGCGGTTTCCCTCGCAGTGAAAATACAGCCTGAAACTGAACGTCGCGCGCTTTGGTAATCGAGCCGCTCGCTGAGTCACCCTCTGTAATAAATAGTGTAGTTTTCTTTTTATCTTCTTCAGAGCGCCGCTTGTGATCGAAATGGACGCGGCAATCACGCAATTTCTTGTTGTGGACGGAGGCTTTCTTAGCGCGCTCGTTCGCCATTTTTTTCACACCCGCTATTTCCTTTCTCTCTCTTTCCGACTGCTGAATACGCTTCTGCAAGGCATCTGCGACCTCGGAATGCCGATGCAAATAGTTATCTAGCTTCGTTCTCAGAAACTCATTCATGAAAGATCGGACCGTGGGCCCTTCCGGCCCCATATCATTCGATCCGAGTTTCGTTTTTGTCTGTGACTCAAATATCGGATCCTCCACGCGCACACTGATCGCCGCCACAATAGATGCTCGAATGTCGCGAGGGTCGTAATTCTTGCCGAAAAAGTCGCGCGTCGTGCGGACGATAGACTCCTTAAAGGCAGAAAGATGTGTTCCTCCCTGCGTCGTGTGCTGCCCATTCACAAAAGAGTAATACTGCTCACCGTATGAGCTACTGTGCGACAGTGCCAGCTCCACATCATCCGCCTGCAAGTGAATGATGGGATACTGCAATTTCTCTTTTGCCGTTTTCTTCTCCAATAAATCGCGCAAGCCATTCCGGGATACAAAAGTCTTCCCGTTAAACTTGATTTTTAGGCCCGCATTGAGAAAGGCGTAATTCCACAATTGCGATTCGATGAATTCTCTGCGAAACTTAAAGGTATTGAAGATCTCCTCATCGGGATAAAAGGTAATCTCTGTCCCATTCCGTTCTTTCGTCTTGCCGGGTTTGGGATCATCCACCAGCTCTCCTCGTTGAAAAACTGCTCGCTTCTCCTTTCCCTCGCGAATAGCTCGCACGATAAAGCGACTCGAAAGGGCATTTACGGCTTTGGTTCCCACCCCATTCAATCCGACGGACTTCTTGAATGCTTTGGAGTCGTATTTTCCTCCGGTATTGATTTTAGACACACAATCCACTACTTTTCCCAATGGAATGCCCCGGCCATAATCTCTAACCTGAAGATAATCCTCTCCCATCTCAATTTCTATCACTTTCCCAAATCCCATCACGTGCTCATCAATCGAGTTGTCCAAAACCTCCTTGAGCAGAATATAAACGCCGTCATCGGCTGCACTGCCATCTCCCAACTTGCCAATATACATTCCGGGACGCAAGCGAATGTGCTCTTTCCAATCCAGTGATTTAATCTCTGACTCCGTATATTTTACTTCACTCATTCTCTCTGTATTTATATGCAAATATAATCAATATCAACAGCTCATAGCCTTCCCACAAGCTTCATCATCGACAGATAACCAAAAAAGTGTATATTAATGATCGATTTACTTTAAAACCAAGCAACGATGTTCCAACGCAAGCTCCTCCAAAGTTGTTTCTTTATCCTCGTTGTATTCCTCATCAGCCCCGGAGCAGTATTGAATGCACAAGAAGAGTCTGAAAAGGACATTCCAAAACTCAATGATTACCTGGAAGTATTAGATTATGGAGACTTGAGGGAGCTTTATTTATTAAGAGAACATCCAGAAGGAGCCTATCCAGATGATTTTTCTGGCATTGTGTTGAGGTCAGGGCTGATTGGCTATATAAATATGTCTCCAAAAACTCTTATATCTCATATCTTATATAATGCAGATCTTAAATATGAAGGCCCAGCAAAAGCAAAGAAGTATGACCTTATATTCAAAAGAGGACGCGGAAAAATTCCTGAACATGAACGACGGGATTTGGTGGAACGAATTATTCAGGAACTCAATCTCACTTTAAAAACGGAAACAGTCAAAACAACGAAAGTCGTAATCACAGCTACAGATGAATTAAAGAACTACATCGCTACTCCAGACAATTATATTAAAAGTAAGATAGAGACCGTAAGTGGATACTATATTTATTTTGAAAATGTCACCATGGAAGAAATAGTCAAAAAATTGAATGCGGAAGTGGTCTCCTTTGGATTCCATGTAGTAAATGAAACCCGTGTTTATGAGCCTCTCACGATGCGACTAAATATAGAGAGTTTAGAGGGTTTTATTTTGGATGCCGGCAAAAAGGGATTGATGGTAGATCTAAAGGAGCGTCCCAAAAAGCAATATATCCTGATCGCCCAATAAAAAGTGCTGTCTCTGTAATTGATAATTTCCCAAGATAATACACTCGCAGTTTTTCATCACTTTGCTAAAAGAAGCTGATATTTCTTTAGATGGTTCTCCCATTGATAGATAATAAAAAAAAGTGTATATTAATGTTCTATTTAACTTAAAATCAGAGATCTATGTTACAACGCAAGCTTCTCCATAGTTGTTATTTTATCCTTTCAATCATTCTCATCAGTCCCGGAGCAGTATTGGATGCACAAGAAAAGTCCGATCAGGACATTCCATCATTCAACGAAATCCTCACGCTCTTAGATTATGAGAATGTCAGGGAATTGTATGTATTGAGAGAACACCAAGCAGAGGCTTATCCGGATGATCATTGGGGCACAATGTCAGGTCCAGGCATGATTGGCTATACAGGGATGACGCCAAAAAGGCTTGTATCTCATGTTTTAGAAGTGCCAGTGATCCACATTCAGAATGAAGGCACCTTACACGAACAGAAATATGACTTCATATACAAAAAAGGCAGCGGAAACATTACGGCTCGTGACCGACGGAACTTGGTGGAACGAATAGTTCAGGAGCTCAAAATCACATTACAATCAGAAACAGTTAAGACCACGAGCCTCATCATCACTGCCTCGGACGATCTAAATAACTATATAATCACCTCCGGCGAGGTCCAAAGTATGACAGAAATCGTCAGCGGATCCCATATCTATTTTGAAAATGTCTCAATGGACAAAATCGTAGAAAAATTGAGCGAAGAATTGGCCCCCTACGGCTATCGGGTCATAAATGAAACTGGGGTGGAGGGGCCCCTTACCTTGCGCCTCAACACAGAGAGTTTAGACGATTTCATGTTGGATGCCGGCCAGAAGGGATTGATGGTAGATCTAAAGGAGCGTCCCACACAGCAATATACCTTGATCCCTCATTAAAATGCCTTGACGGAACTCATAGGTCCTCCGGATAAGGCAATCGCAGCAATTCACCGCTGCGCGTAGCGAGAAGGATTTGATTGTTTTTCACCACCAAAGCACGAATATCCGGCTCACCCTTTATCATCAAAAAATGGAGGTCCTTTCCCTCATTTTTTGAGTAGGCCAGAGTCCCTTGATCGCCCGCCAGCCACAAAACACCCTCCTCATCGCGCGTTAAATCGCGAAATCCCCGGGTAGAAAAAGTGGTTTTTGGTGCGCGAAGCTCAATCCACTGTTGCCCCCCATTATCAGATCGCCACAGTCCGCCGTATTGGGAAGCCATCCAGCCTTTGCCTGAACTTTCAAAATACAAAGTTGTAAAATATGCCTGAGCCGGAATCTGCTGTTGCCAATGCAACCCACCATCCTCAGAAGTCAGTACACGCCCGTATCCCGCAGCCACCCACCTATCGCCAGCAACGTGATGTACCGCTTCCAACCCGTTTTCTAAAGTATCGTAGAGTACCACCTTAAAATCCGGCAGGGACACCACCTGAATCACCCCGTTTTTAAATCGCTTCCCCCCAACTGCAATGAAATAATCTTCCTCGGGATGCAGTCCCACATCCAGCAAAACCCTCCAATACGGCACTCGCCATTTCCTCCATTCTATCCCGTTTTCCCCTTGCATCAACTGTCCATCAATCCCCACTGCTATTCGATCAGACCCCCTAACTGCGACACCATACATCGCTTTACTAGTCACGGAATCCACCCGCCAGCTTGCTCCTCCATCATCGCTCCATGCCACATCTCCTCGATACCAACTCTGACCGCCTACAGCAATAATCTCGTCATTATCCGTCCAGTACAGATCGTGCCATGCTCCGTCATGCTCCAGCACTACTTCCGGTTCCACCGTTTCACCTGAAGGCTCACATCCCACACACCAAATCAGCACCAGCATCAACCCGATTGATATCCAATTCACCACTTACTATTTTTATTTTTTGGGCGCATCCCCCGAGGGTCCGCCAGAGGGCGGACACTTCGGGGGTCGGGCTGTGCGGGGGTTCCGTACCTGCAGCTGAATAATACCCTTCGTTCATCCTCCTCTTTGAATTTCATTGGTTCATTTTCTTTTTATTGCAGATTCCAAGCTGCAGGCACACCTCAGCCGCATTTGCGGCCTCAGTCCCCTACCATCCCTTGCGCAAAGACGGCGGATAACACATCCTCGAACAGATGAGGTAAAGAATCGCTACTTTTTGCACATTCCGAAAGATAGGCATTTTTTTGATTGGGCGAGGTGGTCTTGAGGTGATGTTGCCCGCTGCCTTCAGCAGGACTCCGAAATGCTTCGCGGTTCTTTGAGTGCAACGTCTCCACAGGCCAACGCGCTGGCCCGATTCCGCCTTTGGCTGGGGTTTCCGATGCCGTTATGCGTCTCACCGCCGAATCCAACTTCTCTGTTACCACATTCTACCGCCCCACCATTTCTTCCGGCCGCACCCACTCGTCAAATTGATCGGCAGTCAAATAATTCAGAGACACCGCTGCTTCCTTCAATGTCGTTCCTTCTGCATAGGCCTTTTTTGCTATATCTGCTGCCTTGTCGTAGCCGATCTTCGTATTGAGCGCCGTTACCAGCATGAGCGAGTTATTGAGATTTTCCCGAATAGCCTCTTCATTTGGCTCCAGGCCGCTTACACAATGATCGGCAAAACTCCGACAAGCATCCCCAATCAAATCCGCCGACATTAAAAAGTTAAAAATCATTTGCGGTTTGAACACATTCAATTGAAATTGGCCATTCATGCCGCCAACATTTATTGCGACATCATTGCCCATCACCTGAGCCATGGCCATAGTCAATGCTTCGGCTTGCGTGGGATTCACCTTGCCGGGCATAATCGACGAGCCCGGTTCATTCGCTGGAATGGTATATTCTCCAATGCCACATCGCGGTCCGGAGGCCAACATGCGGATATCATTACCAATCTTCATCAGTGATACTGCCAGTGTCTTTAAAGCACCGTGGGATTCTACTATGGCATCGTGCGCTGACAATGCCTCAAATTTATTGGGCGCTGTTCTGAAAGGAAGGTCTGTAAGTTCCGATATTTTTTGTGCCACCAATTCTGGGTAACCTTCTGGGGTATTTAGGCCGGTGCCAACTGCAGTTCCTCCCAAAGCGATCTCGCCCAGATGATCTAATGTGCTTCGCACCGCATGTATACCGTGGTCCAATTGGGATACGTATGCCGACAATTCCTGACCCACAGTCACAGGGGTCGCATCCATAAAATGGGTGCGCCCGATCTTAACCACATCCTTGTAGGTCTCTGCCTTTTCATGCAGCACATCGCGCAGATGCTTCACCTGTGGCAGGGTGTGCTCATGTAATTTCTTGTAGGCCGCTATGTGCATCGCAGTGGGAAAAGTATCGTTGGAAGATTGAGATTTATTGACGTCATCATTGGGGTGCAGCACTTTTTTGTCATCCGTCAATTCCCCACCTTGAAGCACGTGGGCTCGATTAGCTATGACTTCATTGGCGTTCATATTAGATTGTGTCCCCGAACCTGTTTGCCATACGACCAATGGAAACTCATCTGCCCATTGTCCGGCTATTATTTCATCGCACACTTCAGCAATCCATTGTGCCTTTTGTTCTTCCAGAACACCTAATTCCCAGTTCGCTTGAGCAGCAGCTTTTTTTAAATAGGCAAAGGCCTGAATCACATCTTTGGGCATCCGGTGCCCTCCAATTTTAAAATTATTTGCCGATCGCTGAGTTTGAGCTCCCCAGTATCTATCAATAGGTACTTCTACATCACCTAAACTATCTTTTTCTCTTCTTTTGTCAATTGGCATAGCTGTTCATTTTATGCAGGGCTTTCGTCACCGATAAGTGAAAAACCCTCGAATATTCTGATAATATTATACTTCTCACAAAATAAGAGATTTCGCTGACAACCATGGTTTCCCCGGACAAAATTTTCAAGCCCAAAAAACAAACAATTCTCACTCCTTATCGTTATATTCATGTATTCGTTAATTAAACAGACAAATCAATGGGATTCAAATTACCAGCACTACCTTACGACAAAGATGCTTTAGAACCGCATATCGATGCGAAAACTATGGAAATCCATCATGATAAACATCATGCGGGATATACCAAGAAGCTCAATGCGGCTATCGAAGGTACTTCTTTAGAAGGAAAGAGCATCGAAGATATTTTAGCACAAGTTTCCAAGCACTCATCCGGTGTGCGAAATAATGGGGGCGGATTTTATAATCACAGTCTATTTTGGACGGTTATGGGGCCCAATGGTGGTGGAAAACCTTCAGGTGCTCTTGCCTCTGCGATTGACAAACATTTTGGATCTTTTGATAAATTCAAAGATGAATTTCAAAATGCCGGTGGATCACAATTTGGATCTGGCTGGGCGTGGTTGATCGTTGATGGTTCCAAAAAACTAGCTGTCACGAATACGCCGAATCAAGACAATCCTCTGATGGATGTAGCCGATGTTAAGGGTACTCCGATTCTTGGCGTTGATGTTTGGGAACATGCATATTACCTCAATTATCAAAATAGACGTCCCGACTATTTGGAAGCGTTCTTTAACGTAATCAATTGGGATGAAGTGAGTAAGAGATTTGATAAAGCGACCAAATAAAAGTTGCTTTTCAATCAGTGACAAAAAAGCCTTGATGAAATTTCATCAAGGCTTTTTTTTTATGGTGAGTTGATCTCGTAGTCCAGGGTTTGCCCGCCCTACACGTATTACATTTTCCATTGCGTCGTTTAAGCAACTGTGCGACCTTTGAATTCTAGGTTTTGTTGCTCCCCATGCTTCCAGGAAAAGCCTATTTCTTCTTTCTTTGTACGGCAGCAGCCAGGCGATCAACAACCTCTCGAGAGTTTTGCCCCATCATTCCACACTGAAAGACATACATCTTATCTCCCTTCAATCGAATATGTCGGAAGTCGTAACTTAAGTCATTGGAGTCAATGGCCATACTGTAGATAAAACCTTCTTCCCACTCCTTCTCAATGGCATTGAAATACTCTTCCTCTTCCACAAGCTCTCTTTGATCTAGCACCAGAGTTTCCATTTTGGTAGTCTGAGCGTCCATACCCAAAATTTGTACACTATAGTTGTCTTCTCCCTTAATGGTGATATCATCCATTGTTCCCAATGTCCCCACTTTGATTTCAGCATCTTTCGGGGCAAAGACTTTTAAGGGAATTCCTTCACCAATTAAGTTGTGCTCCACCCAGCCCTCGGCGGGATCCGGCGTGCATTGAGAGAAAATAAATCCAACGGCGATAACAGTAATAATGAGTCGAAGCATATGATTTCTTTTAAACAAAAATAATATAAAACAATTTAGCCAACTGTGTTTCCAATCAAGTCCTTTATCCTCGGAATGTACAAAAGCTGATTGCACAGAGTCTATCAGCTTTTGTTCCAGCTTCTATTATTATTCTTCATGCCGTTCAAAAGCAGTGTTCGGTCTTTTGAATTAGCTTGTCTTAATCGTACAACCAATCGCTTTTGTTGTATTGGGTCGAGGCTTTTCCCCTGCTTTAATCGCTTGTATGGCATCTCTGACATATTGCTTTTCTACTGCCTCTTCAGACTTGTAATTATCATCTATCGCTCCGATATATTGCAACACCCGGTTTTTATCTACTAAAAACACATGCGGGGTACGCTCAGCGCCAAATTTGGGATAGACTTCCTGTCCTTCATCGAGAACATATTTAAATGGGAATCCCTTCTCCTCAGCTCTCTCCTTCATTTTCTCAAAACTATCATCGGGCTGTGCTTCCGGATCATTGGGATTTATCGCTATTACGGGAAATCCTTTCGATTCCATTTCATTGTGTAATTCAATGATTCGATCTTCATATGCAATCGCATAGGGACAATGGTTGCAAGTAAAAATAATTATATATCCTTCGGCTCCTTTGTAATCGGACATCGAAACATAATCTCCGTCAGTGCTTTTTAAAGAAAAGTCATCGACCTTATCTCCGATTTGGTATTGAGCATGAACGAAAGTTAAGGAACAGAAAAGAAAAGCTATAGCAAAAAAGTATCTCATAGTCAATTGGCTTTAAAAGGTTTGAATAATTGTTTCGAGTTCTTTTACGGAATGAAAACTTTGTTGGAAAAACTTTCTTCGGTCTCCCTTATAAAATAAAGTCGCAGGAATTGCTCCGGACCAGGACGGATCTACACGGTCAATCCAACGATTGGCGTCAGGGTCATCCAAAACGACCACATCGGGATGTAGTTTGTGCTTTTTCATAAACGGAATGAGTCGGCTCTCGAGTTGGGACTCCATGTCCAGGCTCACCAAAATTACGAGAACGCTTTCATCCGAGGCATATTTTTCACTGAGCTCTTGAAAATAGGGCATCTCCTTGACACAAGGCTTGCACCAGGTCGCCCAAAAGTTTAGAATAACCAACTGATTCTCATCCCCCGGCAAATACTCCTGTAATTCCTCGAAATCAAACACTTTCAAGTCATTTGCCTCTTGAGCGAATGTAGATCCGAGAAAGGACAAAATCAATGTCAGGACTAAAAATTTCTCTTTCATATATTGTATTAACTTCTTGCGCGGGCTTTGTGTTGTGAAAACCGAAAATAAGTTGAACGATATATGTATAAAATGTCCTTATTCTACCTTAAACTTAAAGCCTTTCGTTCTCACCTTATCTAATAAAACCCCATCAACTCCAATATTGGATTTCGTCGAGACCATCTCGAGTATTTCTTCTCCATGTTTTACGCGAAACTTCATCGCATGCTCTCCTGGATGTTTCACGATCAGTCGATTGATTTCTTCTACTCGCTCATTGGTTAAGTCATCCAAAGTCAGTTCCAGGGTCAGACTTTTTATTTTATCCTTTCCAATAGAAGAAAGTTGGCGAATGTCGTTAATGTAAAACTGCAAATCTCCGGTTCTGTAGCGCTTGCGAAATGCCCCTTGAACGCAGAGCACTTGTCCTTGCTGAATGAGCTCTTTGCTTTTCATGTACTGCTCACCAAAAATAGCAAATTGGTGAGATCCCGTAAAGTCCTGCAGCGTCAGTCGGCCATAACCTTCCCCGCGCTTAGATACCCCGTGAAAAGCCTCAGTGACGATGCCGCCCAATGACAATTTCCGACCTTCCTTTTCCTGCTCATGAAGTTCACTGAGTGGACAGTTGACAAAAGAAGCATATTCGAAGGCATAATCATCGAGCGGGTGCCCACTTGCGTAAATACCCACAACCTCCTTTTCCAGCTCTAACATTTTAATCAGTGGCCAGCTAATTTCCGGAGGCAGATCCGGCTCGTGTACTATATCACCGGAAATATCTCCAAACAATGAATTGGTCAATTGTTGTTTTTGGTGCTGATAGCTTTGTCCGTACTTCAAAAGTGCTTCCAAATAGGTGTCGTATTTCCCGCTGGGTGAGAAGAGCTGAGCGCGTTTTACATTGAGGACATCAAAGGCACCGGCTTTGGCCAGGCTTTCCATCACTCTTTTATTGACACCCGAGAGGTCAATGCGACGCATCATGTCCGGCAGGGTTTCAAAAGGACCATTGGCGCGTCGCTCTTCAAGAATAATTTCCACCGGCCCCTCTCCGACTCCTTTTAAGGCAGAAAGACCAATAACTATATTTTGGTCTTCCGTCACCGAGAAGTCCATGCCAGAGGTGTTAATATTCGGTGGTTGCACTTCTATTCCCATTCGCTTGCATTCGCGAAGGAATAAATTGACCTTTGAAATATCGTGTTTATTGTGAGAAAGGGCTGAGGCCAAAAATTCATGCGGATAATTGGCTTTTAAATAGGCCGTTTGAAACGCGACCAATGCATAACAGGTCGAATGAGACTTGTTGAACGCATAAGAGGCAAAGGCCTCCCAATCTTTCCAGATTTTATCTAAAACCGTCTTGGGGTGTCCATTCTTTTCTCCCCCTTCGATAAACTTGGGGTAGAGCTCATCAATAATCTCCTTTTTCTTTTTCCCCATTCCCTTTCTGAGCATATCGGCCTGCCCTTTGGAGAATCCGGCAATCTTTTGGGAAAGTAACATTACCTGCTCCTGGTAAACGGTAATCCCATAGGTCTCCCTGAGGTACTCTTCCATTTCATCCAAATCGTAGGAAATCTCCTGATCCCCATGTTTTCGAGCGACGAAGTCGGGAATATACTCCATCGGTCCCGGCCGATACAGTGCATTCACAGCAATGAGATCCTCAAATCGGGTCGGCTTGAGCGATCGCAACACATTCTGCATCCCCTCACTCTCGTACTGGAAAATCCCAATCGTATCCCCCCGCTGAAACAATTCATAAGTCTTTTCGTCTTCAAGGGGTATTTGATCGGGATCAATGTCCAAATCGTGGTTCTCCCTGACCAGCCGAATCGCATCTTTAATAATAGATAAGGTCCGAAGCCCCAAAAAGTCCATTTTGAGCAGTCCGGCATCCTCTGCCACGGAGTTGTCGAATTGGGAAACGAGCAAGTCGGATTCTTTGGATCTTGCCACGGGCACATAATTGCTGACCTCATCGGGAGTAATAACCACTGCACAAGCGTGCAATCCGGTATTTCGAACTGAACCCTCGAGCCGTTGCGCCATTTGTATTGTCTGTCCGACAATATCATTACGGAGAGCCATTTCGCGAAGATTTTCGACTTTTTGAAAATCGTCATTGCGCAATTTGCCCTTGAGCTCGGTGCTCATCGTATCCCCCTCTAACAGTTCCTTAAGAGATATATTGGTCGGAATGGATTTTGAGATACTATTGACCTGATCCAGAGGCAGATCCAATACCCTTCCCACATCCCGAATAGAAGATTTGGCTGCCATTGTGCCATAGGTCACAATTTGGGCCACTTGATTGTGTCCGTACTTATTGACGACGTAGTCGATAACTTTCTGTCGTCCCACATCATCGAAATCAATATCAATATCCGGCATCGAAATCCGTTCGGGATTGAGAAAACGCTCAAAAAGCAAGTCGTACTTTATGGGATCCACATTCGTAATGCCCAAACAGTAGGCCACTGCTGAGCCAGCTGCTGAGCCCCTTCCCGGACCGACCCAAACGCCCATGTCTCTAGCAGAGGTCGTAAAGTCCTGAACGATCAAAAAATAGCCGGGATAACCAGACTGTTCAATGACCTGCAACTCAAAATCGATGCGCTCTCTGATTTTCTCCGCTATCTCACCATAGCGTTTTTTGGCTCCCTGATAAGTGAGATGGCGCAGGTAGTCCATTTCGGTATCAAAACCGGGAGGCAGCGGATAGGTTGGCAAAACAACATCTCTCGCCAGGTCTAGCGCATCGACTTTATCCCAAATTTCCATGGTGTGATCTACGGCTTCCGGCACATCGTGAAACAAGCGACGCATTTCGTCCTGCGTCTTGAAGTAAAAATCGGAACTGGGAAATGCAAAGCGCTCTCCTTTATGTTCACCGATGGGGTCGTTCAGTAGTGAACCTGTATTGATACACAACAGGGCTTCGTGCGGCTTGGAATCCTCCTCCTCCACATAATGGGAATCATTCGTGCAAATGGTTTTGATGTTGTACTTTTCAGCCATTCGTATCAATTTCTGATTGACATCCTCCTGGCTCAAGCCGGAGGGGACCGGCTGATTGTGTTCATTTCGAACCGTGATGTTCTCCATACCTCTATGGCGCTGTAATTCTATGTAGTAATCCTCACCGAAGATATCATACCACCAACGGAGCATTTCTTCTGCCTTCTCGTCTTCACCGCGCAGGAGCGTTTGTGGAATTTCTGCACCAATGCAACAACTCGTGGCAATAATACCCTCGTGATACTCAAGAATTAGCTCCTTATCAATCCGGGGAAATTTCCCATACAGCCCATCTATAAAGCCAAGAGAACAGAGCTTCGTGAGATTTTGATACCCCTTTCTATTTTTTGCCAACAAAAGCTGATGGTATCTTCTATCTCGTTCACCGCGCGACTTGGCAAAACTGTGTTTTCGTCTGTCTTCAACGAGATAAAACTCACAACCTAATATGGGTTTAACCCCCGCTTTTTTCGCCTCATTTACAAATTTGAAAGCGCCGAACATATTGCCGTGATCGGTAAGTGCCACTCCTTTTTGTCCATCGGCAGCGGCTTTTTTCATCATATCCTCAATTTTGGAGGCACCATCGAGAAGGGAGTACTGGGTGTGGCAATGCAGATGGCAAAATTGGGTCATAATTGAGGTGATTTATGGCTGTCAAAGATAGTCAAAGTTCACCCGCATTGGCAAGATCTGAGAAGGGTTATATTTAATTTTTTCCATACGTATTTTAATGAGGCATGGGCTCGAATTCCATCTTTACCCCCTTGCATCCTGTGCATCCCGATGCAGATGATTGGGTCTTTGCGCGAGATGTAGAGACGCAATGCATCCCGCCTCTACCTGGATGAACGGGCGGCCGTACGTCTCTACTCCAAATTTAAAAACCGCGGCTCTCAACACCACCTTCTCTCATCCTATCCATCTTTTTATCTCATAAATCATGTTCAGACAAATGGTCGTGCGAGCAGAGCATACCAAGGTATTGAAGGCACAATTCCAGCCCGGGCTTTGCGTCAGGGGTGGTAGGGGTCGCGACGCGTCCGGCGACAAGCGAAGCGGCGCAGGGCGCGTCGAGAGTCCGAGTCAGCGTAGCGGACGAAGGACGGAACCCCCGAACGACCCGACCCTACCCGCCGGCTGGCGGGTGGGGTGACGCCCAAACATTAAAAAAAAGAAGTGAGCTATACTTGTTTACCTGAGGAAATATCAGCGGTCATATTGGACCAGCGAATCGCATGATGAGAGGCGTGTTGAACCACTTTCCCTTTGGATATAATAATAAGCTGAGGGGACTGATGAGCCACATTGAGATCCTCAGCAATTTTTTGAGAAAGGCTGCGATATTGCAACAAATCCAAAAAGTACACCCGGGTATTATTGGGTGCTTTTTCGCTATCGCGCACCAAATCGCTCATCACCGAGTGACTGATACCGCAACGAGAACTGTGCTTAAAGATAGCAATCGGCTGATGTTGAGATTCTGCTAACAATTGAGAAATATCCGACTCACTTTCAATGGTGCGCCAGGCATCGGGATGTGCATCTGAGGAAAACCAATCTAAAAAGGCCATATTTTGAACTTTAGGTCATTAAATACTTCACAGAAGAAATGGTTCATCTGGCGAGTTTCTTACATCATATCTAAGATATAATTTATTCGATAGATGAATAAAGAATAGAGAATCAACAGTATTTACTTGTCAAAAACAAATGTTTGTATAACTCGCTGACAATTCGTTACTTAGAGCTTATCAAAGCGAAAATAATATGATACAAGCAGAACCTCAGAAAACGGCAGCATACAAAATAGCACTGAGTGTGGTTTTGTTGAATTGTCTGGTGTTTCTTACCTATATGATTCAATAGAATGACGCTGGGCATATTTTTTTTAAAGAAAACTGCAAATTCCTATTGCGATAGTTTTATATTATCTACATTGATGGCTAAATGTGACGCGAAACCTCAATCCCTATGAATTTCCCGTTAACGACTTACAAAGAGCATTTCACTCATTATTCTGGCTCGATGACGACCCGCAAGGTATCCTCGAACAAAGGATTAACTCATGAGGAGAAGTTTTTATTAAACGCCGGTGGCCTTCCAAAAAAAGGTTTACCCTATTTTTATTTTGACACCTCCATTCACGAATGGAGAAGCTTACCGATGACTGATTGTCTGCTCTGTCTGGGCACCTGTGAAGGGCCCCGCACACGCCACTATATATATTTAGCCCGAGACCATCAAGTGTATATTCACTGGTCCAGTGGGCAACTCGAATTTGTCAACAGTAGTTTATTTTGCTTGATGCAGTCTATTTTGAGTTATAGCCTTTGGTTGGAAGATATAGAGAATATCGTGGAGCATTCTGGAAGCTATAAAATTCAAAATGAAGATATTTTCGAGTTGTATTACAGCATTCGGTCAATAGACCCTATGGCCGTAGTTCCTCAAAGCCTATGGCAGTATTTGATGCGTGAGTACCCCGTATTTGAAATGGAAGAGCCGCATTTGGACGAGAGCCTCGGATAGTTTCACTTACAGCCCGGAAATGCCGGGAAAGAAAGCATCTTTAAAGTGCTTGACTTCCCACTCATTGGCCACTTTGGCGATGGTTATCACATCGAAACGGAATTCTGTGTCCCAGTCGTATTTTTCCATATAAAAATAGCCCGCATTAATGAGTGCCTGCTTCTTACTCTCCGTCATTCCCCACCGCTTTACGCCAAAGCGTTCATCTGTTCTGGTTTTGACCTCGACAAAAATTAATGTATCTGCCCGATACACGATCAGATCGACCTCATAAGGTTTTTGCCTCCAGTTCCGCTCCAAAATAAGATAACCTTCTTCGTATAAGCGACGAGCCACGTACTGTTCGCCCTCTCCACCCACGATGTGCTTTCCCGACATCTTTCAAAGTTAGGGATTTTCTCCCCATTGGCTATGAAATTTGTTATTATTGGGGAGAAAATGAGAAATAATGGAAGAATTGATTCGTGATTTTCCAAAGCAATTGGAGCAGGCCATACAAATTGGGCGAGAAGCACAGGTACAAAAGGCAGGTGACATCCACGAGATATTGATTTGTGGAATGGGAGGCTCCGGGGTAGGGGCAAATTTTATACAGTCCTTTCTCAGCGATGTGATCGATGTGCCAATTATCGCACACAAAGACTATGATATTCCCAATTTTGTTGACAATAACACCTTGGCCATCATTTCTTCTTATTCGGGAAATACAGAAGAAACGCTATCTGCTTATCGGCAAATCCTAGCACGGGAAGCCAAAATCATCGTTATCAGCAGCGGAGGCGAGTTGAGTGCTGAAGCTCAGAACAAGGGGCACGATTTAATTGCTCTTCCCACAGGGTATTCGGCGCCCCGGGCATGTTTTGGGTTTTCTGTTGTAGCTCAATTATATGCTTTAGAAAAGGCCGGTTGCATTTCTAACTTTTTTGAGGAGGCCTTAATCGATACAGTAGAGCGCTTGCAATTGGAGCAAGGCAATATCAAAGGGAAAGCAGAGCAGATTGCCGGTTTGATAGAGCATAAAATCCCGGTACTCTATGCAGCGAAACGATCGACACCTACATTGTTGCGGTGGCGACAACAATTGAACGAAAATGCCAAGCACTTGTGCTGGCACAATGAATTCCCTGAAATGAATCACAATGAAATCGTGGGATGGAAGGGAGATCGAAGCCAACTATTGGTCATCGCCCTTCGGCATCGCGATGATCCTGCTCGGACACAATTGCGCATAGACTTAACAAAAGAAGTATTTCAACATTGGGCCGGCGGATATATGGAAGTGTTTTCGCGGGGTCAGACCTTTATAGAAAAAAGTCTGTATTTGGTCCATTTAGGCGACTGGGTCTCCTGTATGCTGGCAAACATCAAAGGGGAGGATCCGGATGAAGTTAAAGTCATCGACCATTTAAAAACAGAATTAGCTAAATACAATTGATATGGATTTACAAGGAAAAGTAATTTTGATTACCGGAGGCTCCAGAGGAATCGGGGCTGCCATGGTGAGAAAGTGTCATGCGGCCGGCGGCCATGTCGCCTTTACCTATCGGTCCTCTTCTGACCTGGCCGATCAAATGGTAAGTGAATTGGGTGAGGGAGTCAAAGCTTACCAAAGTGATGCTGCAAATTTCGATGCAGCCAAGGAGTTGGTACAAGAGGTCATCTCTGATTTCGGGAGCATCGATGGTTTGATCAATAATGCAGGCATTACGCAGGACAACCTTTTACTCCGCATGTCGGAGGAACAATGGGATAAGGTCATTCACGTAAATTTGAAATCGGTGTACAATTTGACAAAGCACTGCATGCGCCCCATGATGAAACAGCGAAAGGGCTCCATTATAAACATAAGCTCAGTCGTGGGTATGTTTGGTAATGCTGGCCAATCCAATTACGCGGCCTCTAAAGCGGGGATTATAGGATTCACAAAATCTATAGCCAAAGAAGTGGGCTCCAGAAGTATTCGTTGCAATGCTATCGCGCCGGGTTTCATACAAACTGAAATGACCGATGAGCTCAATGAAGAAACGAAAAAAAGTTTCCTCTCGAATATTCCCTTGCAGAGATGGGGCGAAGCGGATGAGGTCGCCGATTTGTGCATATTTTTACTATCCGACAAATCCACCTATATCAGTGGACAGGCGATTTCCATTTGTGGTGCCCTAAACACCTAATTTACAAATCGCCCAATTGGGGTCGAATAATAATCTCTTCCACTGTGGACTTAGGCGGCAAATCCCAGGCTGCATAGACCATATGAGCGATATGTTCTGGGTCCATTAAGCGATCGGGGGGCAGTTCTGCGCCTTCCCATGAGCGGGTCCAGGTCGCTCCCGGTAGCACCGCGGTAACTTTAATTTCCTCTTCCTTGAGTTCTGCGCGCAAACAGTTGTTCCAGCCCAGCTGCGCCCATTTTGATATCGCATAGGAGCCTCCATTGGGATATGCTGTAACACTGGCAATAGAGCACATATTGAAGATATGAGCCGGCTTGGATTTATGAAGCAAGTCCATGGCCGCCCGGGTACAATAGTAAGAGGAGTATAAATTCGTCTCTACCATTAATTCCAGGTTCCCATCCTCTTCCTCCAACAGAGCACCCGGAATAAACACTCCGGCATTATTCACCAAAACATGCAAATGACCCCATTTTTCCTCAATCTTGCGCATCCATGTCTCCACTTCCACCTTTTTTCGCAGATCGATGGCAAGGGTCAGGACTTCAATCTCCGAGTTTATTTTTAAAAGATCCTTGTGCATCTTATCCAAATCTTCCTTTGTGCGGGCAGAAAGGGCTACGCACCAGCCTTCGCGGGCAAATTTTTGTGCAATTGCACGGCCGATACCCGCCGTGCCACCTGTGATAGCGATAACTTTTGAATTCTGCATGTACTTTTTTTCTTTCCTTGGTTCAAAATTAAATAAATTTAGGGTCGTTAAGAGAGAGTCTGAGTAATAAATTTCATGAAACCCAACATTTTATACCATTTTGGTCGCTACGTACTGATGATGAAAAAGACCATCAGTAAGCCTGAGAGTTGGACTATGTATTGGAAAGAAACCATGCGCCAAATGAACGATATTGGCGTGGGCTCACTGACCATTATCATTTTAATCTCCGTTTTCATCGGCGCTGTGACTGCTGTTCAATTTTCCTACCAGCTGGGTTCGGCCATGGTACCTAGGTACTACGTCGGCTATATCGTTCGCGATATCACTATTATTGAATTGGCACCCACCATTACCTGCCTTGTACTCGCGGGAAAAGTCGGATCCAATATCGCTGCAGAATTGGGCGGAATGCGACAAAAAGAACACATCGATGCCATGGAAATAATGGGTGTTAATACTGCCTCATTTTTGATCCTGCCAAAAGTTATCGCAGCTTTATTCGTGGTACCCTTACTCGTTTGCACTGCAGCTTTTGTTAGCATCATGGGAGGTTATCTAGCTACCGTACCGGCCGGATATTTTACGGGCCCCGAGTATATACAAGGTTTGCGATCTTTCTTTGATCCCTACAATGTATTTATGATGTTTGTCAAGGCGACCGTTTTTGGTTATATCCTGACCTCAGTATCGAGCTATCAAGGATATTACGTCACCGGAGGTAGCATTGAACTCGGTCGCGCCAGCACCAATGCCGTGGTCTATAGCAACATACTCATTCTCCTTGCAGATTATGTCATCGCTGTAGTCTTAACCTCATAATTATGATTCGGGTAGAAAATATTAGAAAATCATTTGGCGATTTAGAGGTGTTAAAAGGCATCACTCTTGATTTTTATCAAGGCAAAACCAATATCATCATCGGTAGAAGCGGCGCAGGGAAGACCGTTTTACTGAAGATCATCGTCGGCCTTTACCCGCCCACCTCAGGAAAAATATATTACGGGGACCGAGACTTCCTTTCCCTGAATCAAAAACAACTCCGAGCCATTCGCATGAAAGTAGGCATGCTCTTTCAGCAAGGCGCTTTATTTGACAGCATGACGATTCAAGAAAATATCCGCTTCCCACTTGACATGTTTTCTACGATGACCCTAAAAGAAAAAAACAGCAAAGTCACCGAGACTTTAGAGCGCGTTGATCTCAGAGGGGTCGACCACCTCTACCCTTCAGAAGCCAGTGGTGGTATGCAAAAAAGAGTGGGAATCGCACGGGCCATCGTTTTAGAGCCCGAATATTTATTCTGTGATGAGCCCAATTCCGGTTTGGACCCAAAGACATCTATCCTCATTGATGAGTTGATTTCTGACATCACACAAGAACGAAACATCACCACCATAATCAACACCCACGATATGAATTCGGTCATGGAAATTGGTGAAAACATAGCCCTTCTAAACGATGGTTACCTCGAATGGCAGGGCCACAAGGACGAAGTGTTAAACAGTGACAATGCCGAACTTCATCGCTTTATTTTCGCCTCTCCTTTCTTGAAAAAGCTCCGGGATAAAGCCTTAGAGAATCAATAAAATGCGAAAAGCCTAAATTAGAATCTAATTTAGGCTTTTTCGACTAAGGTCTCAATAAGAAAACGATGGATCCGCTAACGCTTAAAAAGCGGATGTCATCAATATGATTACAAATATATAATTTATTTGATAATATATCAAGGAAATGACAGAATATTTCTTTGATATTGTTTGTATAGCTTTTTGGGCGTGCCCCTCCAACGGGACCCTTCCACTTCGCTCAGGGACCCGTTGGAGGGTCGGGCTATTCCGGGGTTCACTATTCGCTCCGTCCTCGCAGAGCCAACGCTCTGCAGCGGACTTGCTGGACGCCTTCGGGTCCAGCACCCTCCATATCCCTCACGCTTGCGGCCTCCGGCCGCTTCCTATCTCTTTGCGCTGAAGCTGTATTTTCTTGATGCCACTCAGCAATTCCACTCAACATGCTCAAGCGCCGGTATTATCTATCATCGCCTCGTAAATCGCAGAGTGAATTTTCTTTCTATAGCTTCCTCTGGCTAACTTTGAATTATTCATGCTCGGATAGGTTCTGTTCGAAAGAAAAAGATATAACAGTTGACTTTCGGGA
>Ga0136604_1000231_pt1 | contig 30993 bp, 30 predicted proteins | sample AntRauFillE10628_FD_104928 | JGI IMG/M metagenome (GOLD analysis project Ga0136604, IMG submission 104928) | Saline lake microbial communities from Rauer Islands, Antarctica - Metagenome Filla E10 #628 | ecosystem: Environmental > Aquatic > Non-marine Saline and Alkaline > Saline | place...
TGATGTGAGGCTGTAAAGGTTAAGACTTCTACCAATAGTCTCAGGGAGTTTAAGTCCATCGGCTGAGGTGAGGCTTCTGAGATTAAGACCTCCACCAATAGTTTTAGGGAGTTTAAGTCCATCTGCTGAGGTGAGGCTTTCGAGGTCAAGATCTCCATTAACATTCTCTAGCTGTTTAGAAACTTCAGGATTAATTAGTTTTAGTTTTCTTAAATTATCAAAATCATCTTTTGAAATCTCTGTCAGTATTTCAGTTTGTTTTTTTAAATCTTCTTCGCTTAACTCTAGCAATCTTCTAGCTGGAAAAGAATAAGGTCCTAACTGTATTGGTATATCGGTTAGTGATTCTTTGAGGTTTGTTAAGTCTTCTTTGGTTAATCCTTCTCCGTCTTGTATGTTCTCTGTTATTTTGGTTAAGATTCCTGTTGTTTTTTGTGTTTCAGGTGTGCTTTCAATAGAAACAGAAGTATTGTTTGTTTCGTTTTGTTCCTTGTTTGTTATGTCTTCTGCTGTGTTTGGTGGTTTTTCCATGGGTTTAATCTTATCAAAGTATGTTGGAAAAACAAAAATACTATTTACCAACCCCTCTCGAGCGCTCGAACTAGTGCTCTAATTGGTGACCCTACGGAGAATCGAACTCCGATTTCAACCTTGAGAAGGTCGCGTCCTAGCCGTTAGACGATAGGGCCATTTCTTTTAAACCTTAGAAAATATATCACATTTCTATAAATATTCTATCGAGTTTCTTTGCAGGACTCCCTTTTAAATATAACAGAGTCCGAAACTAAAACGAGAGAGTATATTTATAGAAATGTTTATTTGGTTTGCCAAACAGATTCCTGACGAATCAAAAGATCCTTGGCTTTATCTTTATCCTTTAAAATATTTTTTGTAATCTTTTCCATTCTGATTCCTTGTGATCCTTTAACTAAAATAATATTACCTGCTTGTAGATATTCACGAACTGTTTCAATAGCATCTTCTGACTTTTCAAAATTAAACACTTTACCTTTGGCCATTCTTTTATCTATTGCTGCCTCTACTGTTGATTTACTTCTAAAGCCAACTGTAATCAAAACATCAATTCCCAGAGAAACAGCCATCTCCCCAACCTTTCTGTGCTCACTAGCTGAGAAATGTCCTATCTCTAGCATGTCTCCCAACACAGCAATTTTCATTCCTTGTGATTCAATCTTTGAAAGTGTATCTAATGCCTTTTTAACAGCAATCGGTGAAGAATTATAAGTATCATCAATCAACAAAGTATCATTCTCACCTTCCAATAAATTCATTCTACCTGGAGCGAACTTCATTTGTGTGAAGCCACTCGAGATATCCACAGCAGAAATATCTAATGCAACACCAACGGTAACAGCGGCTAGGATTGGATAGATAAACTGGTCACCAATAACCTTATTAACGTTTATAGGAATTGAATGTCCCTGATAATCAACCTTAAATGAAATACCCTCTGGTTTAGGGTGATTATTATCATAACCAGTATAATTTATTGAGTAATTTGAAGCAGTCAGGTCAGCGTCTTTTGTTCCGTATGTATAAACTTTATTTTTTGATTTTCCTTTAAGCTTTGCAACATCTTCATCATCAGTATTTAAAATTAAAATTCCGTCAGGTTTCAAATAATCCATCAAGCTTCCCTCTTCTTCCATCACATCTTCAGGTGAATCAAAATTTTCTACGTGGCTTGGTACCTTGGCAAAATTAGTAACAACAGCTACGTCAGGCTTCAACCAACTAGCTGTTCTTTTCATGTCACCAGGATTATCAATTCCTGTCTCTAGAACTAGCCACTTTGGATATTTAGACTTATAAAAAATTTGAGTGAAACCTAGCACAATATTTTTAAGCCAATGACCTAGATTATTCCAACCACTTTCAAGTCCTAAAATTGTTAGAGGCACGCCGATCTCGCTATTCATGCTCTTGTTATTTTTGCGAACGTGCAGAACTGATGAAAGCCCGTGATAAATAGCATCTTTTGTAGAAGTCTTTCCAACTGTTCCAGTAATAGCAACAATCTTTGGACGATAACGCCAAAGGACTAATTGAGCTTCAATTTTTAAGATAGTGAATATTATTTTTTTAATTATTGTTTTCATTTTAAATTTGTTCTTGTTCTAATTGTTCTAGGTCACGATCTGGTTCTACATCATAGTGATTTATCAAGAACTTGGTTATATCCATAAAAGGCTCAGTCAGAGTCTCTGAAGCGTACTGGGCTCCTTGTGGCTCTATATGATACAAGAATACTATAAATTCAGGATCATAGGCAGGAAAATACCCAAAGAAAGAGTGGAGAAACTTGTCATCATAATAACCTCCGTCTGGACTAGCAATTTGAGCTGTTCCAGTCTTTGCAGCAATGCTGTAATTATTCATAGCGACTGTTCCTCCGCGTAGAGCATCATCAACAACATTAACTAGAATTCTAGAAATTTCCTCTGATGTCTCTGGTTTGAAAATTTGTATTGGATCATTTGTTGGAATTTTTTTAGAAAAACCAATTTCATAATCTATCTCCTTTACTATGTGAGGGTGAACCAGTTTACCACCATTTCCTAAACTTGCTAGAGCGCGTGTGATAGAAATAGGACTCATAGAAATACCTTGCCCAAAGGATGCTGTTGCATTTTCAATATCTCTATTACTATCCAGATTAGCAACATTTGATTTTACTTCATTAGGTAAATCTATACCTGTTCTACCTTCGAAAAGTTTTTTCATGTAATCACCAAATAAGTCATTACCAACTTGCTGAACAACAAAAGAAACTCCAGTGTTCAATGATTTATTTAAAACTTGTTGCATATCAACAACTCCTCTGGCTTTTTTGTCATAATTATAAAAAGTATAACCATTCATTGTGACTGACCCAGTATCGTTATAAGTAGTATCGGCTGTAACAGAACCGGTATCGAGACCAATTGCCATTGTCAGTGGTTTTATAATTGATCCCATCTCGTAGCGACCTTCAACTAAACTATTAGAGTAAATAGATGCATCTTCAACCTCATTAAATAAATTTAAATCAAAAGTAGGATACAAAGCCATTGAATAAATTTCTCCGTTTTGTGGATTCATAACTATCGCTCCTATTTTTTTTGAATCCCATTTTTCTTCTAGATTAACAAGACGTTTTTGAACAAAAGATTGTACTTCAGGATCAATAGTTGTAACCAGTGAACCTTTTCTATTTGAATCGTCATCAACAACATCTTTAGCACCCGAAAATATTTCTGCGAAGAAGTTACTAAAGACACCGTCCTTGTCTCTAGATAGTATTTGTTCGTAATAACTCTCTAATCCATAACGTCCAGCTAATTCATCTTCACTATAAGCCATAAATCCAACCGCATGAGTTGCTAAATCACTACCTGGATAGAAACGCCAATTCTCTCGCAACGGCAAGACACCCATCATATCTAAATCTACTATCTCTTTTCCAACATCATACGAAACTCTGGTCGCTATTTCCTCATATGGATCATCTTCTTTTTCTGCGTGCTTGATAAAATAATCAACATCTAAATCTAGATAGAAACTTAAATTATTAAAAACATCTTCTGGATTCTCTAACGAACTAGGATTAATAGCTATCTTATACCCTGTCCTTAATGTTGCTGCATTTATCTTTTCACCATCTTTATCTGTAAAGAAAATAGACCCACGATCAAATACGTTTGCAGTGGGTCTGGTGTGCTGGTTGTCGGCTCTAATAGAATAACTCTCACCTTGAACAATTTGAATTCTATAGAGTTGAGAAACTATAATTAAGGATACCATCAAAAAACCTGACAAAGCTAAGTAAACTCTCCATTTAACAATAGCGTTTTTTGTGGATCTTTTATTCATTAAATTAGTCATTGAATGTCAATCGTGTGTTTTCGCCACGTAGTACGAAGATTGTCTCATTCTGAATTTGTTGAGTTAATCCATATTCTACAGCAAGTTCTTGATTGATACTTTCCTTAGTTTGTATTATTTCAAACTCTAAGTCACCAATTTCTGAATTCATAACAGCTATTTTATCTATAACATTAGATTTTTGTGCAATTGCAAAAGCAATTGAATTAACCATATAGACATAGCTAAAAATACAGAAGATGATAGCTAAAAAAGTTACTTGGACTAGTTTAACTTGGTTTAATTTAATTTTTAATTTACGAGTTTTCATTGGATGTAGGTGGGTTATTATAGTTTCTAATTTTTAAGTTTATATTTTCTCAATGATTCGGAGTTTGGCGCTACGAGAACGAGGATTTTCATTAATCTCTTCTCTTGAAGCGGTTATAGGTTTTTTTGTAATCAGTTTTGCTTCACCAGCCTTGGCTTTATCTCTAAAGAATCTTTTAGTGATTCTATCTTCTAGAGAGTGAAAACTTATTACCGCAATTCTTCCTGTTGGTGATAATTTTTCATAAGCAAAATTTAATGTTCTTTTAAATCTTTCAAGCTCATCGTTAACTGTGATTCTTAGTGCTTGAAAAGTTTTAGTAGCTGGATGAATTTTAGTTCTTCGATAAAAGGCTGGAACTGAACTTTTAACAATTTCTGCTAACTCAGTTGTAGTTTCAATCTTTTTCTCTTCTCTTGCTTCCACAATTGCTTTTGCAATTCTTCGTGAAAACTTTTCTTCACCGTATCCATAGATGATGTCCGCTATTGATTCTTCTTGCCATTCATTAATGATTTCACTTGCAGTTAGTTTATTTTCTCTATCTGACAAGTCTTTAATATCACCAACTGAACTTTGAAAGCTCATATCTAGTGGACCTTCATTCAAGAATGAGAATCCTCTATTTGCGTCATCAACCTGATCGCTACGAAATCCAAGATCAAATAATACTTTGTCGACATGATTTAATTGATACTTATCTAGAATTTTTTCAAGAGAATCTGAATATGTCATTTCAAGAAAGATTTGATTGTTTAGCTTGTACGGTTCCAGCACCTCTTTTGAAGCTTCAATCGCAACCTTATCGGCATCGATTCCAATGATTGTTAGATTTGTTACACCTGATTCCAAGATAGTTTTGGTATGACCAGCATTACCTAAAGTTGTATCAACAAAAATATCATTATCTTTGATTTTTAAATTTTCTATAACCTCTTTTAAAAGAACTGATTTATGCTTTTCTGTCATTTGCTTTTCTGTCATTTTTTTCTTATCAATTTAAAGCGCTCCTATATCTCCTAATTTTTCAGCAATATCGTCTGCCTCCTTCATAACTTTGTTTGTGTATTTATCCCAAGATGTTTCATTCCAAATTTCAATTCTGTTGTAGACTCCAGCGAAGACTACTTTTGATTTGATATTCGCGAATTTTTTTAAGTACTCCGGAATCAAGATTCTTCCAACTGAGTCAACTGAAACTTCTGTTGCTCCAGCTAGCATGAATCTATTTAGACCACGACGATCTGCTTGTCCTAAACCTAAATCACCAAACTTTTTAGAAATTTCTTTCCACTCTGTCATTGGATAAATAAATAAACATTTATCTAGACCACGAGTGATAATCATTTTCTTACCAACTTGTTTACGAAATTTACTTGGAAGTGAAATTCTCTTCTTGTCATCTATTGTGTGTTTGTATTCACCAATTAACATGCTGGTTTAGTAATTTATTTTATTTTTAACCTTATTTTACCTGTTGGATAGTTTTCCCACCTTATCCCACTTATATACCATTTTACCCCACTTTTAACCATTTTACTAACCTAGTTATCCACTTTTCTACACAATAAAAAACCACGTAATTTCTTACGCGGTTTTAATATTGTTATTTTAAAGTAGTTTATTTTATATCAACGATAATATATTCAACGTCACCTTTTGGTGTTTCAAATGAAAAATCATCTTTTTTCTTTTTACCTAGAATAGCGGCACCGAGTGGTGATTTGTATGATATTTTTCCAGCTGATAAGTCAGATTCCTCACTACCAACAATAGTGTATTCAACTTTATCTTTTTCTCCTTTCTTTTGAATAGTTACTGTTGAACCAACAGATGCTTCGTCTTTGGCAACATGCTTAATTATTTCTGCTCTTTTTAGTAGATCTTTAAGTTGTTCAATACGAGACTCAACTTCTGCTTGTTCGTCACGAGCACTGTGATATTCAGCATTTTCAGCTAGATCACCTAATGAACGTGCAGAAACAAGACGCTCAGCTACTTCTTTACGTTTTTCACGACGTAAATAATCCAGTTCTCGCTCTAGTTCTTCATATTTTTCTTTTGATAAGTATTCTTTATCCATATTGTTTTATCTTACAGAAGCCTTATTTTTAGGTCTTTTTTAGAATTTTTCATAAAAAATAATAAAAATTAGGATTTTTAGTAATTCAAAGATTATACTCTTTTTTGAATTATAGTCAATAACTGACTTTTTAGTAAAATATTTAATTATTTTAGTAGTTCTGGCTTGTTATGACGTGCCCAATCAAAGAAACCTCTAGCTGCTGCCACACCTCCAATCAGGTTTTTTCGATCACCTTTTTCTAGAAATATTACAAATGCGTATTTTGGATTTTCATATGGAAAGAAACCTGTTGACCAAGAATTAACTTTCTCTTTTGAAAGACCTAGTTCAGCTGTTCCAGTTTTTGCCGCAATATTTAAATCTTCATAGTAAAGTCCTTTTGCTGTTCCATACTCTACAGCATCTCTCATACCTGCACGAACAATATCAAAATTTTCTTGATCGATGTCTAACTTTCTTTTTTCATCACCTGAATCTTTAAAGTTTTTAACTATCCTTGGTTCTATTACTTCACCACCATTCGCAATTGCACTAACTGCTCTGGCAACCTGAATCGGAGTTACCTGAAAACCGTATTGTCCAATTGATGTAAAGTATGTGTCACCAAGTCTCCAATCGTCATCAAAAGTTTCTCTTTTCCAATCTGGATTTGGAATAGTTCCATCCTGATTATTAAATCCTTCTAGGTCTACTTTTTGTCCGAAGCCAAACTTTCTTAAGTATTCCTCAATACGTGAAATCCCCAACCCTTCTTGATTATTAAAATGTGACTGTTGATCATAGCCTGGTTCAGATGGAGAAAGAGCGTCATAACCGCCTCCAATTTGATAGAAGAAGACATTGGATGACATCGCCAATGCACGACGAACATCGACTAACCCATGTGCTTTCCAGTCTGTAAAAATTGAAGGTAGATCAGGATTATACGGATTCGGTACGACCATTCTTTTAGTACTTAATATTTCTTCATTTGGACCAATTACGCCCTCCTCAAGAGCTGCTAGCGCAAGAAAGGGTTTAATAATAGAACCGGGAGTGTATAGACCTTCAGTAATACGATTCATAAATGGATTACGATTGTCATTTATATAACTATTAATTAAATCGTCGTCGTCACCATCGCTTAAAACATTAGAATTATATTCTGGATAACTAACTAAAGATAACAAGTCTCCATTCTTAACATCTATAATGACTCCACCTCCCCCTTCAAAACCATTTTCATCAACAATTTTTTTAATAGAATCATGGAATGCTTTTTGGGCTTCATAATCAATTGTTAAAAATAGATCTTCTCCGTTTTCTGGACTAGCTGTAGTACTATCATCAACAACTTCATTCAAAGCATTAATCTCTACGATCTCTAAACCATTTTGACCAGCCAAGTAATCATTATAAATTGACTCTAGACCATCGACTCCAGATATTTCTTCTTCAAAATAAAAACCCGCAGAGTCTTTTTTAGGATAAGCTACATAACCAAAAAGTGTTGCTAAACCAAGATCAGTCTCATATTCACGAGTACTAAATTCATCTTCATGTTTTCTAGGATTATTCCATGCAAGAGGATGGTTATTTTTATCATATATATTACCTCTATCAGCAAAAATTAGATTATACCTCAAACTATTCTTAACACTTCTTTCATTATAGTATTCTCCGTTTGCCACCTGAAGATTCCAGATCCTACCAACAAAAATTATTAAAATAAGACTGAAAAATAGACCCAGTCCAATAAGTGTTTTTTTGGATATCGGCTTTTCAATTCTTCCCTCAAATTGATCAGTATCGAAACCTGGTAGATTTTCTGAATCTAAAAAAATCTCATCAGGATCCATACTTCCGCTAATTGAAATTCTGCCGTGTTTTTTTCTTAATAAGCTCATTATATTAATAATTTAGTTTTCAAATTACCTATAGCCAAAAAACCGATTATCATTAATATTGTAAACATAAAATTAAAATCATCAAAGAAAAATATATCAGGACTAATTCCGTACAATGAATCAATTACAATCCCCACAAAAATAGCTTCATATAAATTATTAAAATAAAATAAACCAACAAAAGCTAGGACAATACTAATCCACCATTGAAATACAAAAGCAGAGGTTATTAAAATTATTCCAAATAAAATTCTATTTAACATAAATTAATTTTTATATATTTGAACAAAATCTATATCATTAATATTAAACGGATATCTGAAATAGACTTTTTTAAATGCACCTGTTTGATCTTCTTCTATTTCATCAACAATTCCTATAGGTGATTCATCAAGAAATACAGTTATATTTTTTTCAATTTTAATATCTTTAGGGATACTTATTGAGAAACCGCCACCACCAATACCTACGGCCTCCAATTCCTGTTCATCTAGATCAACAAAAATATTTCTATTGGGTGAGGAATACAGACGAATTACAGCACTTCTAATATAAACTTCTTCAACCTCACCAATAAACACACCGAAACTATGAACTCTGTCACCTACAGAAATATCGCTAGATCCAGTATTAACCACAAAAGTATCATAAGGAGAAAAAGGTGGCCTATTGATTACTTTTGCTACATAAAATTCTTCTTCCGTATCACTAAATTCAACAATATCTTTTAATGAGTCATTTTCTTTTCTAAGTGACTCAATCGTTAAATTCTCAATACTCAATCTCCTATTACTATTTTTTAATTCCTCATTTTCATTAATCAAACTTTTTTTAGTTTTAAAATACTCAATAGAACTTTTGAATGGTGTCACCAAAATATTTTTTGTTATATTGGCTGGAGTTGAAGCTAAATGAACAATATTTTTAACTGATGGCCCAAAAAAGAAAAGAACAACTAAAATTATTAATATTGCTAATACTTTTTTATTTATCTTTTTTTTATTTCTTCGGCGGTAGGTCATCCTCTTTTTCAATTAAAATATCTCTATATTTATCTAAATTCTCAAGAATAATTCCTGTACCTCTAGCAACAGCAGTCAAAGGTTCGACTGCTACACTAACCGGTAATTCCAATTCTTCTTCAAGTAAAACATCTAACCCCTTTATAAGCGCACCACCACCCGCCAAGATAATTCCTCTTTTCATAATATCTGAGAGTATTTCTGGAGGTGTTGTTTCCATAACTTCTCTAGTTGCTTCAATGATTGAATCTATTGATTGTGCAACAGCTTCCCTTATGTCTGACTCTGTGATAATAACTTCACGAGGAAGACCTGAAACTAAATCACGTCCACGTATTGGTGATTCTAAAACCTCATCATCTGGTAAAATTTTACAAATTTCAATTTTTATATCTTCAGCTGTTTTTTCTCCAATCAGAATCTTAAATTCACTACGAATATAATTTATGATATCTTCGTTCATTTTGTCACCGGCAACTTTTAGGTTTTTAGAACGTACAATTCCCCCAAGAGAAATAACAGCTATATCAGTTGTTCCGCCACCAATGTCAATAATCATAGAGCCAATCGGGTCTTGGACAGGCATCTTAACTCCAATCGCTGCAGCCATTGGCTCTTCTACAATAAATACTTCTCTTGCTCCAGCTGAAATGGTTGCGTCTCGCACAGCTCTTGATTCTACATTGGTAATGCCGGAAGGAACCCCGACTACAACACGTGGGCCTAGAAGTTTTTTATTGTCTTTTTGTGCCTTATTAACTAGGTAAGCAATCATTTCTTCTGTAACCTCGAAATCTGAAATAACACCATCCACCATCGGACGGATAGCTTTTAAGTGAGCTGGTGTTCTTCCCAACATTTGTTTTGCTTCAGCACCAACAGCAACAACTTGTCCTGTTTTTTGATTAACAGCAACGACAGAAGGTTCATTTATAATCACTCCCTTACCAGGAATATAAACTAAAGTGTTTGCAGTACCGAGATCAATACCAATCTCGTTTGAAAACTTTTTTGTCAAATTATTAAAATATTTTTTTATGTCCTCAATCCCCTTCATTTTTATTTGTTTTTATTAATAAATTCTAAATTCATTATTTGCGACTCTGAAACTTTTTCAGTTTTATCTAACAGACGGTCATATAAATCAAATTCCCCAGCTTCTAACCCCTTAGTTCCTATTACGATTCTTTTTGTAATACCTATCAAATCAGCATCACCTAATTTTTCTCCAACACTTTTATTACGATCATCATAAAGAACATCGATACCGTTTTGTTGTAGGTTTTCATATATTTCATCAGCAAGATTTACTGAATCATTATTATCTATAGACACGTTAATAAGGTGTACTCTGAATGGTGAAACTGATTCTGGCCATACTAGCCCCTTATCATCAGACAAAATCTCGGCAATAACACCCATCAATCTCCCCATACCAATTCCATAACTACCCATTACTACAGGTTTTCTTTCGCCATCTTTAGTATCAAAAATTAATTCAAGTGGTTCTGAAAAACGAGTACCTAGACTAAAAATATTTCCTACCTCTGCAGTCTTTTTTTGCACTAGTTCATCTTTATCTAATCCAAGGTCAGATAAAACCTCATCATTATATACTTCGTCATTTACAGCAATTTTTTTTGAAGGACTATAGTAGACTATGTCCTCTCCAGCGTCTGTTTCAGTTTGAAATTCATGAGAATATTTTGAGAAACTACCGCCAGAAGCAGAAGTTAGGAAAGTTTTTTCACCTATTCCGCATTCATTATAAATATCAAAATATGCCTGCTTAATTTTCTCATAGAATTCTTCATGTTGTTCTTGTGATTCTGAAAAAGAGTACAAGTCCTTCATCAAAAATTCGCGCCCCCTCAAAATTCCTGATTTTGCACGAAGTTCATTTCTGAATTTTGTTTGAAATTGATAAGGATAAATTGGCAAATCATTGTAAGATGAAATATGATCTTTCATTAGACGAGTTAGTGGCTCTTCATGAGTTGTAGCTAAACCAATTTCTGTTTCATTTTTAAGTTTAGTCTTGAACCAAACATCTAAAACTTCATCATCCCAACGGTTAGTTTTTTGCCAAACTTCAGGATCCTGAAGAGCTGTCATATTCATTTCCAAACCACCAATTTTATCCATATTTCTTCTAGTGATTTTTTGAATATTACCTAAAACTCTTAATCCAAGGGGTAGCATAGTATAAACACCGGCCATTTCTTTTTTTATATATCCAGCCTTAATTAGTAATTGTGCACTTTTTGATACCTCATCCTTTGGTGCTTCTTTTCGAGTTTTTGTAAACAGTTTTGATTGCCTCATATAGCTAATAATATAGCAAAATAAAGCTCGTATGGGAAATAACTAGATATAGATATTATCTTTCCTGACACTCAAAATAATCAGTCTGAATTTGACCATATTCACCTGTTTCCTCAACATCATACCTGCAAAATAAACTATATGAATCATTTGGACTAATGCCGAAAGATATTGAATTTTCACCTTCAGTAAATGAATTAAGGGATATGGTATTTCCTTTTAAGCTCTTTATTGAACACTTTGTGTTTTCAATTATAGCTGGATCATTTAAATAAAGTTCCCAATTTATTTTACAACTTTGGCCCTCGCGGACAATAAATGGGTTAAGATAATAATTATCAATTGTAAGTGTTATATCTAGACAACTACCATTAGCTGCAATTTGACCCTTATCACAATAATGATTACATAATTTAACATCATCTCCATTAGCACATTCCCATGTCCAGTAGTTACTTGTTATTTCGGGCTGATTTAATAATTCCCCGACCGCACATAATTTTTCATTAAAAATATTCTTGTAATTGGATAAGTCTAAATTACCACAACTTGCTGCTACGGTTTGAATGTTGTTATTATCTTCTGTGTTGACCGGTTTATCTTCAATAGGTTTTTCTTCTATAACATCATCTTCATTTTCAGATACTTTTTCTTGATCTACATCATCTATAATTATATCTATAGATTCTTCGTTTTCGATAGCTGGTTCCACATCTCCAAAGAAAATATAGTTAAAGAAAAAATAAGATCCCGCTAAAGCTACGGCTGTAATAATTGTTGGTAAAAAAAGTTTTCTTAATGACATTATATTTATTTTATCATTATTAGTAGAATAAAAAACCGCATGTTGATGCGGTTTTTTATTTTCAGTTATAAATTAAACTTATTTAAGTTCAACTTTAGCACCTGCTTCTTCAAGTTTTGCTTTTATTTCTTCAGCTTCTTCAGGTTTTACTCCTGATTTAATGTCCGCTGGAGCAGATTCTACAAGATCTTTAGCTTCTTTAAGACCTAGTCCTGCAACTTCCTTAACAACTTTGATAACGGCAATTTTTTGAGCACCGAAATCTGCTAAGTGAATAATAAAATCACTTTTTTCTTCAGCAGCACCTGCATCACCACCTGCGGCTGGAGCAGCAGCAGCGACAGCAGAAACTCCGAATTTCTTTTCAAGTAATTTAACAAGTTCATTTAGATCCAAAACACTCATTTCTTCAATTGATTCAACAATTGTTTTGAATTTTGCTGGAACTTCAACATCAGCACCTTCGTCTTCTGCTTCTGGAGCAGCTTCTTCTTTCTTTTCTTCAGCTGGTGCTTCTTCTTTAGATTCTTCAGCAGGAGCTTCAGCTTGAGCTTCTTCTTTTTTCTCTTCTGTAGCTTCTACGTTTTCATCTTTTTTTTGTTCGTCTGACATGTTTTTAGTTTTATTAAGTTAGTAATTAAGCTTTTGCTTCTTCTTTTTCGGCAATAGCTTTAAGTGACATTACAAAGCCTTGGATTGGTGAGTTAATCACATTTACAAACATTCCCTTCAATGTGTCATGTCCAGGAATCAATGCGATTTCTTCCATCTCAACTTTTGTTAAGTATTTATTTTCGAAAACTCCACCTAAAATATCTACCTTCCCTTCTGTACTTTTTTGGAAAGCAAATATTTCACGAGCAGGACCTGTTAAGTCGTTTGAATAAACAACTGCAAGTTCTCCAGATAATTCTGGAAAGTCTCCCTCAATTTTAACTTCATCAAAAGCTCTTTTAACCAAAGTTCTCTTTGCAACGTAATAAGAAACACCTGCTTCGTTCAACTTTGAACGCATCTCAACTGTTTCATTTCCAGAAAGACCAGTGAAATTAATAAAGACAACAGAATCTGATCCTGTTACATCTTTAAGTTTTTCAACTATTTCTTTCTTTTTATCTTTGGTAATAGCCATAATTTTTTTGTTTAAAAATAAAAATCGACCCGTAAGACCAAGGTCGAATATTTTGAGATTATTGTGCATTAGCAATATTAATACTGCTTTTGCGCAACCTCGAGAGGGCTTATTCTGCTTATTTGCAGAGCCTCTTGTCTTTGGTCTTACGCAGATAAATATAACAATTTTCTGAGTTTTGTAAAGAAAAAGCCCACATTGTTGATGCAGACCTTATTTTGAAATAATATCTAGACGATACCATTCACATTATGGAATACTAAATAATTATGAAAGCTTAAAACAACTTGAATATATCGTTAATTGTAATAATCAACATTAATAGTAGGAGTAGAATAAGACCAGTAGCATTAACTGTATTCACGATCGAAGGTTTGATTCTGCGACGAGTGACCCCTTCAATTAGGACAACAACCAGACGACCTCCATCAAGAGCAGGAATCGGAAGTATATTAAGAACTGCCAAGTTAATAGAAATAAATGCAGTAAAACCAAGTAAGTAAGTGAGTCCGAAATTAGAGGCACTATCAACCAATCCAACGATACCAACTGGGCCAGCAACACTGTCTAATGAACCTTTTCCAGTGAAGACATCAGACAACAAACCATATAGACCGATCGCTATTTCCTTTATCATTGTTCCAGTCATAGTAAGTCCTCTCCAAATTGCTTCAAAGAAACCAAGTTGTAATTGACCAATTCTTTCCATACTAATACCTACTGCTGGTTTATCACCACCAATCACACCAACCTCTGGAGCAATCTCTAAATTAATATTTTCTTGTCCTCTAATAATTTCAAGATCAATTGTTTCAGTATTTGATGAAATGAATTCCTGAATTGAAGCGGTAGTTATATCTCCAAGTTCCAAAATACTCTCGTCACGAGAAATACCAACTATCTGATCACCTGATTGTAGTCCAGCATTATAAGCAGGAGAATCTTCGTATACACTAGTAACAACAACGAATGATTCTGAAATATCAGAACTATTTTGTTCTGTAACAACTGATGGAAATCCTGCCATTAAAGAAATTGAGAATAGGATCCAAGCAAAAATAATATTGAAAGCAACACCAGCAACCAGAACTGCAGCCTGAATCCAACGAGACTTATTAATAAAACTATCTTTATTTTCTGGATCAAGAGATTCTTCATCTGCATTTTCGCCAAATATTTTTACGTATCCTCCAATTGGAATAAGATTAAGTGCATATTTTGTTCCTCCTTTAGTCCAAGACCAAAGTTTTGGTGGAAATCCAACAGCAAATTCATCAACGCGAATACCACTCTTTTTTGCAACCAAGAAGTGACCTAGTTCATGAACAAAGATTAATATACCTAAAATTATTATAAATATTACAACTGACATTATGATTTTATTTCGTTTTCTTTAGTAGCTGATAATTCTTCTAATTCTTTTTGGAAATCAGTAATAATCTTTTCCATTTCCTCTTTTGACCTGAATTTTTCATCTTCTGTCATATCTCCTGATTTTTCTTGTTCTTGGATATCATTCCAAACCTCTTCACGATCTTTACGAACTGAAATTCTACCTTCTTCTAATTTTTTTCCAATTTGCTTAACCAATAGTTCGCGTCTTTCCGAAGTTAACTCTGGAAATATTACACGCAACCCTTTTTCATCTGTTGAAATAGAAACTCCTAAATCAGCATCTGTTATAGCTTTTTCAATTTCCTTAACCTGACTACCATCATAAGGATTAATTCTAATTGTTCTAGCATCTTCAATTGCAACACCAGCCACTTGATTAAGTGGGCTTTGTGCTCCGTATGAATCAACACGAATTGAATCAAGAAGTGAAACTGTTGCACGACCTGTTCTAATTCCGGTTAGCTCATTATTAAACCATTCTTTTACTTTTGATAAATTTTGTTTTAACTCATTAAATTGATACATCATATTTCGCTATTATAACAGAAGATGTTTTAAATCAACAGCACTGCTCTCTCTAAAAGGATTTTTATAGAAGCACCGCTATCACCCAAGTAATCTTCAATCTGCATAAGTGACTGTATTTTTTTAGTTTTTTCAACTGTTGGTTTTTCTTGTAACTCTTTCTGAAATTCTGTAATTAAATTTTGAACTAATTGTCTTGCATCGATTCTGTTCCTTTTTTCATCTTTAATTTCTTTAACTAAACCATCTACAAATTTTAAGCGTTCTCCTACTGTTTTTTGCTGTAGTTCTTTTAGTGTTGGAATATCTGTATTTAAAGTATTTATACGTTCAACACTAGAATCACGAGGAATAACGACTGCACGAGACAAGAGTGTTGGTAATAACCCAGAAAGTCTTGGTAATACGACGAAGAAGTATGTTCTTGCACTTGGTTCTTCTAACATTTTCAAAAGAGCGTTCTGTGCCTGTTGATTAATTGAGTTAGCAAACACAAGAAAAATCATTTTCTTCCCTTCTGGAGTCTTAATTTGTGCTTTCATTGTAAGTGCACGAGAATCACCAACTTGAAATTGATCAAAATCATAATCAAAATAAAGTGACTTATCATTTGGATCAACATCAAACTCATCACATAAAAAATTCTTGAGGCTTTCTTGAATCTCCGCACGACTCCCTTCTAATAAATGAAAATGATGAACATCTCCAGTCTTTTTATGTTGTTCAATAATTTGTTGCATTACCTCTTTGAAATAATAGATTTTTTATAAGTATCAAGATGATTAAGTGCAATACCCGTTCCCTTCACTACACAATACAGAGAATCCTTGGCCAAGTTAGCTTTTACACCCGTTCTTCTATATACAAGTTCTGGAAGATTGCGTAGTTGTGAACTTCCGCCAGTCATCATAATTCCATTATCAATAATATCAGATGATAATTCAGGTGGAGTCTCTTGCAATACATCCTTGATCGCTTTAACAATATCGCGAAGCTCTTTATTAATTGCTTTAACAATCTCGTTAGTTTTAATTTCAGTTGAACGAGGAAGACCAGTTAGAAAATCACGCCCCTTAATAGTCATCTCTAATTCTTCATCTAACAAAACAGCAGAACCAATTTTAATTTTAATTTGTTCAGCAGTTTTATCACCAATCGCAAGATTAAAAGTTTTCTTAATATAATCAGTAATTGCATAATCAATTCTGTTACCGGCACATTTAACAGATGTACAAGCAACAATTCCCCCAAGTGAAATAACAGCAACATCAGTTGTTCCTCCTCCAATGTCAACAATCATTCGTCCTTGTGCTTCATGAATTGGAATACCTGCACCAATAGCAGATAAAATTGGTTCCTTAACAACGTACGCATTTTTTGCACCAGCTTTGATGGCGGCCTCGATAACAGCACGGCGTTCAGTCGATGTAACACCAGCTGGAACAGACACCATAACTTCTGGCTTGAAAAAATTAAACTTACCAAGTGCTTTTTGAATATAATAAGAGAGCATCGCTTCTGTCACGCGATAATCGGCAATTACCCCATCTTGCATCGGACGATAAGCAATAATACTCTCTGGAGTTCTACCGATCATTTGCTTGGCTTCATTACCGACAGCTAGAATTTTATTATCTTGCTCTGAAATAGCGACGACTGACGGCTCATTTAAAACTACCCCTTTACCAGGAACATAGACCAGTGTATTGGCAGTCCCTAAATCAATCCCTAATTTTGGTGTGAAAAATCCCATAAGTAAGTCTATATTAATCCTTTTTAAGAAAATATACAATCTTGCGTGAATTCATTTTACAATTCCCTCAAAAATACTAAGATTAATATAAATATGTATATAGTTGAGGTAACACCATTTAGTAAGTCAATCAGAAATGATTCTTATTCATATTTTTCATCAAAACCAATCAAGACTGGTTGTATTGTTACAGTTCCCCTTCGAAATAGAAATGTTAAAGGATTAGTTATTGATTGTAGAAATGGAAAAAATTTAAAAAGTGAACTTCGCTCACAGGATTTTGCAATTAAAAAAATTAAAGGAGTTTCAAAAGATATTTTCTTGCGACCTGAATTCATAGAAGCAGTTGAGGTTACTGCAGAATATTTTGCTACATCAATTGGAGCGATAATTGAATCAGTTGTACCCAAAGTTGTTTTTGAAGAAATCGATAAGTTTAAAAAGATCAATGATATTTCTAGCAAAAAAATAAAGAAGACTGAAACCAAGAGTCAAAAATATGTTTTACAAACTGAGGATAGTGACAGATATTCAGAGTATAAAAGTATTATTAGAGAAAAATTTGCTAAAAATGAATCAGTTATTTTTATCGTACCAACTATTGAAGATTGTAATATTGCGGAAGATAAGTTAAGCCGTGGTATTGAAAAAGATACTTTTGTTTTAAATAGTAAAACAACTAAGAAAAAACTTTTACAGAAATGGGCTGAAATTAATGAATCAGAAAAGCCTGTACTATTGATTGCAACAACAAAGTTTATCTCTCTACCAATTTCAAACATAGGAATGATTATCGTTGAGAGAGAAAACTCTAGTGCATACAGGACTCAGAAAATGCCTTATTTTGATCTGAGATTTTTTGCAGAGACATATGCTGAAAAAATAAATAAACCATTTCTATATGGGGACCTAATGCTAAGATCAGAAACACTGAAGAGATATGACGACCATGCTTTCTTTGAATTCTCACCTATCAAATTTCGCTCAATTGCAGATGCACAACAAAAAATTATAGATATGAAGGATGAGGATGAAGTAAGTGAATATGAAAATCCCATATCAAATAGCTTGCACAAGCTTATCAAAGAAAATAACGAACTGAATGACCATCTATTTATTTTAAATAACAGAAAAGGATTGTCACCTCTGGTTGTCTGTAGTGATTGTGGAACGATTGTTAAGTGTGAGGAATGTGAATCCCCTGTTGTTTTGTACGGCAAGTACGCCCAAGAAAAAAATAATTACTTTAATTGTCATTTCTGTGGAGCTAAACGAGGTGCAGGTGAGAAATGTGTAAACTGTGACAGCTGGAAACTTCAAACTGTTGGGTTTGGTACAGAAAGAATTAGACGAGAAATTCAAAAACAATTTCCTAAGGCAAAGATTCTTGTTCTAGATAAAGACACTGCTAAAACCGCTGTTCAAGCTAAGAAAATAATTAATGATTTTTATGAATCACCAAGTGCAATATTAGTTGGTACGGAGTTAGCTATTCTATACCTACATGAACCAGTTGAGAACGTTGCAATAAGTTCTATTGATTCTATGTTTTCTTCTCCTGATTTTAGAGTTAAAGAAAGAATTTTAAATATATTATTGAAAGCCCGTAGTAAGGCGAAGCAGAATTTCTTAATTCAAACACGCAACAAGGAGAATAAAATATTTTCTGATCTAAGGGATGGTAACCTAACTAATTTTTATCGTAATGAATTTATTGAGAGAAAGAAATATAATTTTCCACCTTTTAGTTTAATAATAAAAATTTCAACATCTGCCCGTCAATTCAAAACTGCAGAAAAGGAAATATCTAAAATAAAGGAGACTTTCAAATTGGATGATATGCTAATTTTTCAATCTCAAATAGTTAGGAACCGTGGAATGAAAACTGCAGTCGGATTATTAATTTTAGACAAAGAGGACTGGCCAAACAAAGACTTGGTTGAGAAATTTAAAATGCTACCACCTAAATTTAAACTAGAGATTGATGCAGAGAGTTTATTTTAATTTATTCAGCCACTTTTTTAGAGTCGGGAGGTAGAGTTTTATTTTCTTTATAATATTCGATATCTTCAACTGTAATTTTGTAAATATCTCCTTTATATTTTGAATGATCTTCAAAAGATGGATCATTTTCTATGTTTCTATAAATTTCTGAAAAGCTTATTTCGCCTTCAGTTGCTTGTGTCCAGAAATACATTATATCGTTCCTACCACCTATTGTTTCAGCATCAAAATTCTTTTCATGCATTTTTGCATAAATTATCGTTGCTAAACGCATTTGATTTTGTAATCGATCTTTTGGTGTCAATTCTCCTGTTGAATACTTTTCCTCCGCAGTAGTCTGTTTTATGTTTTCATCTTTTGGTTTTTCCATATTCATATATAAATCATAACTCTGTTTAAGAAACTAGCAACCACAATAAAAGAACTTGAAAAAAGCTGGGAAATAAAGCATTATTATCAGTACAAATGAAAGAAATCGTACAAAAAGAAAATAAAGTACTAAGGAAAACATCAGATGAAATTCCTTTAAAAAAAATAGGCTCTGAAAAAATTCAGAAAGTTTTGGAGGAAATGCATGAATCTCTTGCCACTCAGAAAGATGGGGTTGCTTTGGCTGCGCCTCAAATTGCAGAGTCTTTACGAATTTTTGTTGTATCACCTATTGTCTATAAATATGAAGAGTACGAAGATCTAGAAAAGAGATTAGTCTTTATAAACCCTAAGATTATTTGGAAATCAAGAGATTCAAAAAAGATGGATGAAGGGTGTCTTTCTGTCCGACCTTGGTATGGAAAAGTTAAAAGATCAAGCCGTGCAACAGTAGAGGCGTATGATGAAAATGGTGAGAGGTTTGAAATGGAAGGCCGTGGTTTAATGGCACAAATTTTTCAACATGAAATTGATCACCTAGATGGAATTTTATTTACTGACAAGGCAAAGGACTTAAGAGAAATTAATTTAGAGGAATATGAAAAATAAAGAACAAAAATTTATATACTTTGGTACAGATGATTTTAGTTTGAAGGTTTTAGAAAAACTTATTGAGGTTGATTTTATTCCTGAAATTATTGTGACTGCTCCAGATCGTCCTGCTGGCCGAGGACAAAAAATACAAGAACCTATTATCAAATCTTGGGTAAAGGAAAATAAACCGGAAATTAAAATACTACAACCAGAAAAATTAGATTCAGAATTTATTACTGAAATCTCTAACCAAACTTGGAACTTTTTTGTTACAGCATCGTATGGGAGGATTATCCCTAAAGAGGTTATAGATATTCCTGAGAAAGGTTCTTTTAATGTTCATCCTTCCCTACTTCCGCTTTATCGTGGAGCCTCACCTATTGAGTCAGCTATTTTAGATGACCGAAAAGAAACAGGTGTATCGATAATGTTAATGGATGAAAAAATGGATCATGGATCAATCCTAAACCAAGAATTTGTTTATTTCGAAACATGGCCTTCTAAAATTGAAGTAGAAAATCAATTAGCAGAAATTGGTGGTCAGTTATTATCTGAAACTATCAACCCGTATTTAAACGAGGAAATCGAAGAACAAGAACAAGACCATGCAACAGCTACATTCACTAAAAAAATTACGAAAGAAATCGGAGAAATTAATCTGAAGGATATTAATAATAAGAAAAAGCAAAGAGAAATTTTTCTTAAGGTTACAGCACTAAACCCATGGCCCGGCGTCTTCTTCTTTATAAAGAAGGATGATCGTGACATGAGAATTAAAATTAAAACAGCTGAATGGATCACTCAACCTGACAATTCAGAAGAAGGATTCGGAAGATTAGAAATAAAGACCGTTCTACCTGAAGGAAAACAAGAGATACCATTTGAAGATTTTAAAAGAGGATACTTAAAATAAAAACGACCAGTTGGTCGTTTTCTTATAAATATTATTCTTTTCCGAAACGCATCATCTTTTTAATTCTCTTTGCTCCTCTCTTAAATAAATCCTTCTTCTTCTCACGACTTTTTCTAACGCGACGAACCATTTCATCATGTGCATCATTGAAAGCTACTTTAATGTCTTCTTTTTTAGATTCAGTTCTGAAGAAGCCATCACGAAATTTTAGATTAATCTCTGCCCTATAAATATTTCCATGTTTTTGATCACCATATTTTTTCTCAAGCTCTACGTCAGCAATAGGAGTTTCGTTTTCATTCAGACTCATAAATTTTTCTAAAGCTATAATTTTTTCATCAACCAAGTTTCTTAGTTCTGATGTTAATTCTAAATCTGTACTTTTTATGTTTATTTTTGTATTCATAAGTCTAATTGTTACCAACTTTTAATAATTTAACCCGACTATGATGTCCATTTATAATCTTTACACCACCATCTGGATTATTAAAATGATGACTAATAATTTGGCAAAGTCTCTTGTTTACTTGATTTCTCTCTGGCTTTTCTTTGACCCAAATTTCAAAATGATCTTCTTTTATCTGGGTAAGTTCTTCTTTTTTTGATTCTGGATGAACTTTGACTTTTATATATGTCATATTTCTTTCGACTCATTCATTATAACATTTTTAAGATCTTATTTTAAGTTCATACATATACGGTTTCAGGCTTTCATTTTATAAAGTTTTTTGATATGATTTTTCTTATCTCCAATTTGGAGACACCCAACATTCCGTGGTAGCTCAATGGTAGAGCAAACGACTGTTAATCGTTAGGTTACAGGTTCGAATCCTGTCCGCGGAGCACTGTAGGATGACTAGTGTAGAAAGTAGACTTATAGCCCTCTGTTGAGCCATTATTTACTGGTTCGAAAGTCTCATTTACTACTGGTGTCCATTCCTTAAGAAATTCAAAGGCTAAAGTATATTCCGGCCTTATTTCCTTGTCTTTTATTGATAAGTTCGAAAATATTTTACTTAATAACAATCTTTTATCTTCTGTGGTTGCTTTTGGACTGTTATATATTTCTGAGGCCTTAGAAGCAAGTTCATGAATAGCGTATCCTGCTTCATAATATTTTGTATTATCTTCATCTAATTTTTGTAGTGCTTTAAGAGCGTTCTCTTTATCCTTAGTGTATTCAGTAAATTTCTTTTCATAAAAATCAGATGTAATTTTTCCATCAATTTTATCTTCGTAGATAGCTTCAATACGATGTTGAGACTTTTCAATCTGACTGTTTAATTCTTTTTGTGTACTTTCATGATGTTCAGATTCATTACTATGACTTTCTTTTATGGCTTTTTCTAAAATACTTAATACTTTTTTTGTCTTAGGTGCTACATCATTAAACAACGGAGAAAGAAACTCTTCAGTTTTTTCTTGTCTCCACCATTCTGTTTGTTCACAATCTTTATAATGATTACAGTGACCATACCAATTCCCTTTCTGGTTTTCCCAAGCAATAGTACCTCCACACTCTCCACAAGCTATTTTTGACTTAAATACAGGCAAGTGTTTCCTGTATAGTGGTGATTTAGTTTTTCTACTTATCTTATTTTGAACAGTTATAAAAAGATCTTCATTAACAATAGCCTTTTGCTTTCCTTGAGATACTTCGTTATTCCATCTAATCATTCCATAATAAAATGGATCAGTAAGTAAGACATGCATTCTGGACCTACCTACTTTTTTTCCAGCGCTATTTCTTAAACCTTTTTCATGCATAACATCAGATAAAGCAGATAGTGAATAATTACCTGATGAATATAACTCAAACATTTCAAGTATAAATGGACTTTTTCCTTCATCAATAATATGAGTCTTATGTCCTTTATCACCAATAGTTATATAACCAAGTGGTGGTTTAGTTGGTAACCATCCTTGTGATATTTTCTCTTTTTGACCCTTCTTAACTTCTTCAGAAAGATTGTTAGTATAAAATCTAGCAATTGCTACTTTCATATCCCATACTAAATTTTCATGAGCTTTTGTATTTGTATTAAGAATAAAAGATTCTTTTAAAAAGTGTACTTCCCTATCCTCGTCTTTATATTCTTCTATCCAATCTTGAACCAATGAAGCATCTTTTAAATTTCTAGTAAGTCGGTCAATTTTTTCACAACAGATGATAGATATTTTATTTTTGTTAGCATACGAAAACATCTCCATAAATAGTTTTCGGACCATTTTACCACTGGCAGATTCTGAAACTTTAAATACCTTTACTGTTTTAAATCCTTTCTTTTCAGAATATTCACTTAGAAGTTTTTCCTGTGCATCTAAGGAATATCCTGTCTCTTCTTGTTCCTTACTAGAAACTCTACAAAAAAGAATGCTTTTCATGTTTTTATATTAACTTATAAACAAAAGTGGAGTAGTAATAGAACTTAATCGCCAGACCAAGAACATTACTACCCCGCTTCTATATACAAATATTATTTATTTTTTCTTGGTCTGGCATTGTGATTATAGCACTTTAAGGTCCATTTTTCGAGATATGTTCTATTTTTGCAAGAGTATCAAAATAGATAACTAAATCATTTAGTATTACTGAAGCATCCTCAGAAGATAGGTTTTTACCATATTCCTCCTTTATTGCTTCTTGAAATTCTTTTGTGGTTTCTTTGGATATCATATTATCTATAATGTTTCAGTTTTTCCATTTTCTTTTTTATCTTTTTAGAAAAAGCTGTTAGAACCTTATTTCTTATTATTAGGTTTTTGTCCTCCTTTTTGAGGTATCTTCTATATCTTTTTGTGGGTTCACCGCCATGAAAGTATTTCTTTATACTGAGTAGATTAATGTCCACTCCAAACATCTTACCTACACCTCCCAAGTTCTGGCTTCTGTATGTTAGATTCATGCATTTTCTACATCCCCATTTCTTATTGTTTCTGTATATAATTCTTACTCTACGATTACACCTAGACCCTTTTTTATATCCAGGGCATAAGAACCAATATCTGTATCCACCTAAATAGCAGTTAGTTATATCTATGTCTACATTGTGCTCTCTAGAATCGTCAGATGTTTTAATTTGGATTGCCTTTTCGTTGCTGGTAAAGAAGTTGGAGGTGAAGGTAACATCTTTCATATCTAGCTTTATTAGGTTGTTTAGGACTTTTTTAGTCATGTTTTGCCGAAATCAATAGGGATAGACCTAAAAGTTACGTAGACTTACCGTAGTATCGTCATTTACTATCATTGATTGATCAAATTTATCAGTTTTTTTAATTTTAATTATTCGTGATTCACTAGTTGTAGAGTTCTCTATCCTCACTCCTTTTTCTTCAAAAGTGGTCTTCAACGTGTTTAAGGCTCTAGATAGAATGTTTGGTGCTTTAGGCCAAAACTTATCCCGTCTTGTTTGTTCGCTAACATTATTTGTTAGCTCTATAAGAAGATCACTAGAGGTTCCTTCCCAACTACCCCAGTTTCTTGAGTTCATAAAAGACATAAGAGCTATAGCAATAATATTGTCGTTCATTACAGTCTCTTTTTGTATATTGATATTTTCTCTGTATACATCAATAAATTAGTCCTTATCATGTCCTAGTGCTATTGATATTGCCGAACCCCATATTGCAAAATCTGCCATTCTTGGAACATCTTCAAGCTTAATATTTTCTTTTATTTCTAATGCTTTTGATAATGTGTCAAATATTCCTCCTAAGATTCTTGGTAGGTCTTTTTGGAATTCATCCATTAATTCAGATTCTTGCTTTCTATTTGAAGAACTTATTCTTTCAAGTTCAATCAATATGCTTCTGTCTAGGAGATCAGGTTTGGTTGTTACAAGATTTATTCCATTTACTCCTATGCATTTTTTTAGTTGATATATTATATCTTCATCATTCTCAAATAATTCTCTTTTAATAAAACCACTTCCTGTTATTGCCTTACATAAGGTATCTGAAGCTGATTTGGACATATACGATATGTTGTCGAAAAATATGAATGTATGATGAGCTAATACCTGAACTAGTTCTTTATGATTAGTTGGCATACTCGCAACCTCAATCAATGAAGGATCAATAATTAATCTAAAAATCTTTGCAAGAGTTGATTTAGCTGAACCTTGGGGGCCAAAAATTGCCAACATTGGATGAGAAAAATCTGGAATAAAACAACTAATTAAATAGACTGAAAGTAGGTTTCTTTGATTTTGATCAGTAATATTTATGTACTTAAAAATTAAATTTACATCATTGTTTTCTGTAGAGGGATTAACTTGTTCTTTATTATGAGAATATCTTTTGAAGATAATAGGGTTCTCATCTACTATTTCCCAGCCTGTTTTAGATATTTTTATAGATTTACGCGTATCATTAATCAAGTCGTACCATAAAAAGTCATCTTTCCATGCAATTCTATTAAATAGTTCATGATTATTACCTTCAAAATATGCTAAACCTTCAAGTACGTTAACTGCATTTTTTATTGATTCTGAATTAGCACTGCTTTGATATTTATTCCAAAATTCCCTAGCAAGCCATCTTTTAAAAGCCTTACCTTTTAATGAAATAATTTCATTTTTAATACGTATATAACCATTATCATTTTCACTATGGAAAAGAGTTACATCTTCTTTTTCTTTAACAATTTCTATTAGCTTATCTGCTTGTGTTGATCTTGTTTTTTCAACTTGAACAGTATTACTATCCACAAGAAATTTTGCAGATTTTTTAAAGTCTCCGTTATGATTCAGGATTGTGTATACGTGAAATTTTGAGTAACCTCTGTTTGCTTCGAATGGATGTGCAGAGGATGAAAAAACATAAAACATTGATGTTTCATTGTAGTTTGTTGTGGCAGAAATTCCTCCGTTATTATTTTTTCCAGGTCTCCTCCAGTGATTTTTAGAATCTTCTATCCATCCAAATGGTTCCAGTATCTCATTCCATGAAGTATTTTTACTAAAAATGTCTCCAGGTCTGCTACCATTAAAACTATTTGTGTTTGTTGACTCATAACGTGTTATAGGTTCTTCCGTGATTTCATTAAAAGTTCTTAATATATCCAAAAACTCTTCATGTATTTCATCAGCAATCTTAGGTATATTAGTTATATCTCCACTAATAATTGAGTACCCATCAGAAGGTGGTATTAAAGCGTATGATCCCTGACCTCTAACCTCAGATGTAGTTTCAAATTTGTCTCCAATCAACCTCATTGATAATTTTGTTGTTGGTTGAGGATTATAAGTTAAGTACCTAACATGTGTACCGTTATTTATTGTCTTAGAGATTACACATTTATCAATTATATATCTCTGATCATCTGATAGTTTTTTGTAAAATAAATCAAATAACCCCTCGTAATGTTTTTCATCAAAATCTAGAGTGACTAAATTCATTGATACTGCACCATTTGCGAGTGCCCAATTTTTAATACCTAATCCTAACCACTTCTTGACTTCTGAAGTAGATGATCTTTTATCTAATAAGGTATGTTTCTTTCCTAAAATATAATGTGGAGTTTTTTTACCATTTGTTATTGGTATTAGTGATAGTCCAGAGTTCACTAAATTTAATAATGTATTGTTGTTAGTCATAATTTTTTGTTAAAAAAAGCAAAAAGGTATACTCAGCTTGGATCTGAATACACCTTTTTGCCTCCAAGCTTTACCTCTGCTTTTATTTGTTTAATAAAAAAGAACACCTAAATTTAGTATGTAGGTGTTCAGGATATATAGCTTCTTACTATTTTTAGTCTAAAAATAATTCACAGAAAGTAGATATTTTATATCAATATCATTACGGTTATTACGCTCTATATTCTCATTACTTAAGGTTTTTCTAAATGTTCCATCATCAATTTTGATTCCATATTCAGCTTTTAGATACATGCATGCCAAAATATCCTTACTATTTGACCTAACTTCTGTTCTATTGGAATCTTTAGATTTTAGTAGGGTTTTTAAAGTATCCTTATTTAATTGTCCAACTAACCAAATTTTTTCTTTACGATCAAAATTTTGTTTTTTAGGTGTCTTATTTTTTCTCCTATACAATTCTTTTTGTATTTTTTTTATTTCTTTATTTTTATCATCAATAAATGATTTAAGAAGAGCACCTGTTGTTTCACTTCCAATTTTTATATAGATACCTTTTTCTAAGGCTGTGTTTTTATCTAACCTAATTAAATTACACGTGTAATTTCCAATTTCATATAATTTAATACTTCTCAATGTCTTGATAGATACATCATTGAAAAATATTAGTTCCTTTAAAGCCAAATCAAAACCATTTTTTAAAAGAGTGTGCTTTTGTTTGTAAAATTCTAAATAGTATATGTATTTCCCATAGTTTGTCTTTTTAATTTCAGAATCCAATTTCTTAAAATTCTTATATTTTTTGATTATTGGCCTTATTTCTTTTATAGAATTAGATGCCCAATTGATATATCCTTCATCTTTATCATTTACAAAACCATTTTCTGGAACACCTATAGAAACTCTTATTGTTTTTAACATAAGAGGGTCAACTTGTTTCATTATTGTTTCCCAAACAGTATTTATTCTTTCGTAGTTTTTATTCATATTTTAATATTTAAATATTTGTAAACCCAATCTTTTATATTTTTAGTATTCCTAATCCATTCTATACTTGTTGTAAGTTTATAAAAACTAATTGCATGAGAATTTATTCTAGGTTTACTTTTAGGTTTATTTTTTTTGAGGCATTACTAATAAATATACTAATAGTTTGGATAAAGTAAAATATTAATCTACTTATTTTTTTCAAATTTTATAATATTTTCGAAAAACATATTATCTGAAGAATAACAATATTTGTGTGTATAGTTTATGTAAAGTAAGTTTTGTTCGTACACCTTTTTTATATTATCAGTAATATCAGTAAAATAAATTTTTCCATGCTCTTCGTCATCCATATAGAAACTGATTACTATTGATACCTTAGGAGATAAATTAATTATTTGCTTCATTAAAAGAAACGAACCTGATAATTGATTTTTTTTAATGTTATCATCAAAGACATTTAATACTGCCTCATCTCCAGTAATAAAAGGGGTTTTAGAGTTATTTATTAAAATATTCCACTTCTTGTGTGTTAATGTGTTAACAAATCCAACATCAAAAGATCTAGCAGTAGAATAGGAGGTGTTTTTCTCATATTGTTTTAGCTGATCATTAACTACTCCTCTTACATCATTCTCGTTCAAATCATTATGTTTTTTGTTAAACATATTAGTTAAGCTCGGTTCTACCCACTCATTTATTTTTCTTATAGATTTAGTAGTTTCTTTTCTGAAAGAATATCCTCTAAAATAGAAATTAACTACAATCCATGATAACCCAAATTTATCTTCTTCGCTTAATTCCTTATTAACTATAATATTTTCTTCTATTCGTGGAATATTTTTACCATACCAATCTTCTAGAGAACCAAAATTTTTTTCAATAATTTGACTATACTCATCTTCTATCCCCTCATTTAGTGCATAATGAAAGAATCCTTTGCATACTTGTGTTGGTGATTGATCCTTTTCAAGAGATAAGCTATCTGCATTCAAGGTTTTTAATTTACCGTTAGTGTCACAAAATTTTTTAAGATGTACCCTAGGTATTATATGTTGATTCTTAACGATATTATTCATACTTTTTACCACTCAAATACCTCTACAAAGTTAACTAGTGCCTGCTTAACTCTATCAACCACGTTATGAAATTCTAATATACGAGGTTGTTCAACCAACATGTCAGCAACTTCTTGGTCTCTAGGAAGCCTTTGAGTATACAGATACTCACCGACCAATTTTTTAACATTATTAATTTCTATGTTTTCTTTCTTTGCAATATCTTCCAGAACATCTCCTTTCTCCCCTTCCCAATATTTTTGAAAAGCCTTCTCTACATCATCACTTTGTGAAATCTTAGATAGATTTTTCTCAATAAACTTTCGTATCAAGTCTTTCTTTTTTCGGAGGGTTACATCTCTATCAAATACCCGTAGTATATCTTCAGTCTTCTTTTCTCTTGTTTTATCAGAAGTAATATTCTTCAGCCCTGCAATCAATTGAATTATATAATCAAAGTTAATTAAATCTCTAACTGTAAGCTCTAACTCAAAATCTATTTGGTCTAGAATAGACTCAGCACCATCTCCTTCCCGAGTCTTCCGTTCTTCATATACATCTAAATATTTGCTTTGATAATCATAGAATTCTTGTTCAGATATTCCCAAATCTTCAAATGAAAATTCTGCAAAAGTTTCTAGAGAGGATTTTATTCTCAATAAGTCCCTAAATGTTTTAACGAATTCAGACTGCTCCACTTCACTTCTTATATCGTCAGCTAATTCAATGGTTGGAACCCTTTCTCTTAATTCATTTAACTTCTTTTCAAATTCATCTTTATGGTCTTCGTATGGCTTCTTAAAGACAATCTCCCTAGCATTCTCATCACCAAATAAAGATAAGGCTTTATCAGTATTATCCTTAAGATTTCTAAAGGAAATTATATTTCCATGTGGTTTGTCAGAGTTTAATAATCTATTTGTTCTAGAATATGCTTGAATTAATCCATGATATCTAAGATTTTTATCTACATACAAAGTATTAAGTCTCGGACTATCAAACCCAGTTAAGAACATATTAACTACTAAAACCAAATCAACTTCTTTATTCTTTATCCTCTTTTGAAGGTCTTTATAGTAATCATAAAAATTATCAGTAGAAAAATTAGTTCCATATTTATTATTGTAGTCAGATATGCAGTCCTCCAAGAAATCTCTTGAGTGCTGGTTCACTTTATCTTCTGAATCAATAAACACATCAATATCCAACATGTCGGCACTTTCTTCTTCGTTAGCCTTGTATGTAAATATTGTAGCAATAGAAAAATCGTCTGATTTTTTATCTTTAAATAGGGTGTAGTATTTTTTCAAAACATCAACACTAGGGACTGTGAACAAAGCATTGAATTTTCCATCCTTTGTCTTTCTCTTCCAGTCTCCTAATACGTAGTCCGTAATCTTCTCCAGCCTGTCAGGACTTTCCAACACTTCTCTTGTATCAACATCTATAACCTCAGTTTCTGAAAAGATATCTGCATCTAAAGTGCCAGGTTCCTTTTCCTTATATTTACCAACATATTCAACTGAAAAACCAAGAACATTATTATCCGAGATGGCATTAGTGATTATATATTTGTGCAGAGCTTCATCGAATACATCTACAGTAGTTACGCCTCCAACATTATTTTCTGCAAAAATAGGGGTTCCTGTAAATCCAAACAGTTGTGATTTATTAAAGAAATCCTTAATTCTTGCATGGGTTTGCCCAAACTGACTTCTGTGACATTCATCAAATATAATTACAACCTTTTCATCTTTCAGGTTTTCAAATTGTTGCAGATAAGATTCTCTACTAGTAGCAATGTCTAGTTTTTGAATTGTAGTAACAATTAGTTTTGTTTTAATGTCTTTAAGTTGCTTAACCAAGGTTCTAGTATTCTCTGTCCCATCAACAGAGCCATCGGAAAATGAGTTGAATTCTTTTGTGGTTTGAATATCTAGATCCTTTCTATCAACCACAAACATAACTTTTTTAACATCGGGCATCTTACTTAGAAGCTGACTAACTTTAAATGAAGTTAGTGTCTTTCCCGAACCTGTTGTGTGCCAAATATATCCATTCTTTTTTGAGTTTTCTACTCTACCTACAATTCTTTTAACTGCATAGTACTGATAAGGTCTCATCACCATCATTATTCTGGTTGATTCAGCTAATACAATATATTCTGCAATGATTTGTGAGATGAAACATTTCCCCAAGAAAACTTCTGCAAATTCATCTATTTTTGTGATCTTTTTATTTTCGTCATCAGTCCAATTAAACGTCTGTTCAAAAGATTGTTTTGGATTATTAGAAAAGTATTTAGTATTTACACCGTTAGAAACAACAAAAATCTGAACGTACTCAA
>Ga0136604_1000232_pt1 | contig 30877 bp, 34 predicted proteins | sample AntRauFillE10628_FD_104928 | JGI IMG/M metagenome (GOLD analysis project Ga0136604, IMG submission 104928) | Saline lake microbial communities from Rauer Islands, Antarctica - Metagenome Filla E10 #628 | ecosystem: Environmental > Aquatic > Non-marine Saline and Alkaline > Saline | place...
AAAGGTTTATCAAATTAGATACTAGATATTACGAATTAACGAATTAACCGTTAACAGCTGGAGCTGTTAAAGCAACTGGTAATACTTCACCTGAAGCTAAATCTAATGGGAAGTTGTGAGCGTTACGCTCATGCATTACTTCCATACCTAAATCAGCACGGTTAACGATATCAGCCCAAGTGTTGATTACACGACCTTGTGAGTCTACAACAGATTGGTTGAAGTTGAAACCGTTTAAGTTGAACGCCATAGTACTAATACCCATACTAGTTAACCAGATACCTAAAACAGGCCATAAAGCTAAGAAGAAGTGTAAAGCACGAGAGTTGTTGAACGAAGCGTATTGGAAGATTAAACGACCAAAGTAACCGTGTGCTGCAACGATGTTGTAAGTTTCTTCTTCTTGACCGAATTTGTAACCGTAGTTAGTAGATTCGCTTTCAGTTGTTTCACGAATTAAAGAAGAAGTTACTAATGAACCGTGCATAGCTGAGAATAAAGAACCACCGAATACACCAGCAACACCAGCCATGTGGAATGGGTGCATTAAAATGTTGTGCTCAGCTTGGAATACGATCATGAAGTTGAACGTACCAGAAATACCTAAAGGCATACCATCAGAGAATGAACCTTGACCTAATGGGTATACTAAGAATACTGCACTTGCAGCTGCTACTGGAGCAGAGAAAGCTACGAAAATCCAAGGACGCATACCTAAACGGTATGATAATTCCCATTCACGACCCATGTAAGAAGCTACACCTAATAAGAAATGTAAAACTACTAATTGGTAAGGACCACCGTTGTATAACCACTCATCAATTGAAGCTGCTTCCCAAATTGGGTAGAAGTGCATACCGATAGCGTTTGAACTTGGAATTACTGCACCAGTAATGATGTTGTTACCGTATAATAAAGAACCTGCTACTGGTTCACGGATACCATCAATATCAACTGGAGGAGCTGCGATAAACGCAATGATGTAACAAGTTGTAGCTGTTAATAATGTAGGGAACATTAAACAACCAAACCAACCAATGTATAAACGGTTTTCAGTACTAGTAATCCAACCACAGAAACGTTCCCATAATGAAACGCTTTCACGTCTTTCTAAAGTTGCTGTCATAAAAAATTTTTATAAATATAATTCTTCCCAAGTAATTAACTTGTTAATTATAATTATAAAACGTAATTATAATTTTAATCACTTCTTTATTTAATAAATTTAAAAAATTCTAATTCAAATTCAAAAATAGCACGATTTGTATTTCCTCCTATAAACATTTGTTGATTCTTCTGAACAATCCAAATTTGAGAATAAGTAATATAGCTGATAAGAGTACTTAGCATTAAAAAAAAGAAACCTAAATAAATAACTGGAATTCCAGGATCTGTTTTAATTTGTAATCCAGTTGAACTTATAATTTCTAATAAACTAAGAGATCTATTAAAATCTTCTGTCTCATTTACTTCAATGTTACCTAAAAATTGACCTGTTTCATTATAAATAGAACAATAACCTTCTAAATTATCAATTATAGCAACAATTCCATTATTTACTGATGAATTATTTGAAATCCATGTTAACCAAACTTTACTTTGATTATTAAGTATATTTATTAATGGATATTCAATTATTTCACTTTTAAAATCTTGAAATCGTAGACCAATTAAATTCCAATCAGTTTGATAATAATAAACACCATTCGAAATTAATGGATAATTTACTGAAATAGTTTTTCGATTGGTTTCATTTCCATAATTATCTAAAATTGAAATATCAGAATAAAATTGTGAAATAGTTTTATTTTTTGTGTAAGTAATCCAAAAATCATTAATACGTGCGGATGTTGTTGGAACAAACGTTAATTGACCATTGTTTAAAATATTTTGAATATGAAATGTTTCAGTTTTCGGAACAATTTCTTGAGCCTTAAAACCAAATAATGAGCCAATAATAGTTCCTAATAAAATTAAAATCATACTAAAATGAACAATAATAGGAGCAATTCTTCCAATTAATCCTTTGTAACAATAAATAATATTTTTCTGTTGAAATATTGAATATTTTTCCTTTTTAATTCGTAATAAAATTTTACTAAAAGAAAAATTATTTAATATTGTAGAAATTTTTAACCGATAAAATTGTCCAGTTGTTCTAAAGAACTGACATCGTCGAGCAATTTTTAAAGATGGAAGCTGCTGTAAGAAAGTACAAGAAATTAAACTGATTCCAAATAAAAATATTAGAGTAAAGAACCACCAAGTTTTATAAACATGATCGAATCCAAATTGAAGAATTCGATCCCAAGTTAAAAATCCAAACACTGGATTTGTTAATGGATAATTTATCTTATAAATTTCAATAGATTGTTCTTGCTCAATAATCGTACCAGCAATACTACAGAAACTTATTAGTAATAAAATAAAGATTGAAAATCTTAAATCTGCTAGTAATCGAAGAATTTTTTGTCTCATTTAATTTTTTTTGTGTTAATTCAAGTAGATAGTTTTAGAAGAAGCTAATCGAATTCGTCCTGATGAAGCCCAATTTTGTAATTTTACCATTTGATTACTTTCTAAATGTGCTAAGGGAACTAAATCATTTAATGCCATACAGATATCATCAGTTGTAAATTCGCGTTCTTCATAGAATGCATGATACATACCTTCAATTATACTCTGTTTAATTTCAGCACCTGAAAAAGATTCAGATAAATCCGCCAATTTATTATAATCAAATAGTTCCCAACTGTTAGGTCGAAATTCTTTTAAATGAATCTTAAAAATTTCTTCACGTTCTTCTTTTTTTGGTAGATCTAAGAAAAAAATTTCATCAAATCTTCCTTTTCGAATAATTTCTAACGGTAATAAATCAATATTATTCGCTGTTGCAATTACGAAAACTGGTTTTTTTTTTTCTGACAACCAACTTACAAAAGTTGCTAATACTCGATTACTTGTTCCACTATCGCCTTGATTTTCTGTATTACTAAAAGCTTTGTCAATTTCATCAATCCACAAAATACAAGGAGATATAGTTTCGGAAACATTGATCATTTGACGAAGACGTGACTCTGATTCACCAACAATTCCGCCAAATAATTTCCCAACATCAAGTTTTAATAGAGGTAATTGCCATTCGTTCGCAATGGCTTTTGCAGTTAATGATTTTCCTGTTCCTTGAATTCCAACTAAAAGCAATCCACGAGGTGTGGGTAATCCATAATTTGAAGCTTGAATTCCAAAAGCTATTTTTCGTTTTCTTAACCAATTTTTTAAATTATCTAAACCCCCAAGATTAATAATTTTTTCATCAACTGAAGTGTATTCAAGAATTTCAGTTTGACTTATTATCTGTTTTTTTTCACTAAGTAATATTGTGATACTATTATCATCAATCGTTTTATAAGTTGCAATAATTTTTGATAAAACTCGTCTTATTCGTTCTAATGATAAACCTTGACAAGCTCGAGTCAGATTTTCAAATAATTGCGGTTCAATTTTAATATTTAGAGAGTTAATTAAACGATTCAACTCCTGGCTAATTTCATCTTCTAATGGTAACTGAAACTGTAAAACAGTTAATAAATCTTGTAATTCTTTTGGGATAGTTAGATCAGATCCGATAATAATAATCGTCTTCGGCTGTAATTTTAATATTCGACTAATATTTCTTAATTTTCGGGATATTGAAAGATCAGTTAAAAATCGATTAAAATCTTTTAAAATAAATAATGCTGGTGTTTCAGCATTTAATCGTTCAACGAGTTCAAGGGCTTGTAAGGGATTTCGTTTGGCAAATCCTTCATTATTTGGATTATTTGTATATCCATCAACGAAGTCCCAACTATAAATACTTCGATTTAAGTTTGTTTTTATATTTTTTCGAATTATATATTCGACGCGATCTTCCTCAATGGTATTAATATAAAGTATTGGATAACGAGCCTTTAAGAAAAGAGCTAATTCATCATTAAATTTCATAAAATAGTTAATCAAAAATTTAGTTTATTAAATCAGTATTATATTAATTTTAAATAAAAAATTATTTATTATTAGAGTAATTAATATAATAATAAATAACTCTAATAATTAACAGTTTATTTTTGAATAGTTAAATTTTTTCGGCCTTTTTTACGTCTATTGCGAATAGTTTTACGACCTTGAGGGGTAGCCATACGTGCACGAAAACCTGATAATTTTAAGATAGAATAACGACCTTTGTTAGAGAGTGTTCGCTTTGCCATGATAATTAATTTTAAATTGATTTGTTTATTTATAAAAGAGAAGATCTTAATAAATCGTAAATTACTAAATGTCTTAAAGTCTCCTCGCGAGTTTGAAACATATAGAATGCATCTTGCTTATATTCATATAATGGATTTTTCTGTCCATATCCACGCCATCCAACGGCTTCACGTAATAATGTCATGCGTTGTAAATGTTCACGCCAAATTCGATCGATATTGGTTAAAAGAAGACTCCTTTCTAAATTTCTAATTGTTCCTTCTCCCCCAACAGAAAGTTCTATCATCTTTGTTTTATATCTTAACCAAAATTCATTAAATAAATAAATTTTTAATTCCGAGTTATCAAAGTCATTTTGTAAAAAATTAGATTCTTTCAAAGAATTAAATACTAAATTTTGTCCAAATAAATTCTCCATTAATGAAATTGTTTCCGTTTTTGGGTCTAATAATAATTCTGTAATAATTTGTTCACCATATACAAAGATATCTTTTTGAACGGATACACTTTCTAAGATTTGCCGTCTTTCATGATAAACAATTTTTCGTTGTTTATTTAACACGTCATCATAATCAAATAAATTTTTCCTTTGTTGATAGGCTCTTTCTTCTACTCGTTTTTGTGCAGAATCTAAACTTTTTGTTATCAAATTAGATTCTAATGGAGAATCATCGGAAACTTGAGCTTGCATAAAATTCTGAATTTTAGGTCCACCGAATAAACGTAATAAATTATCATCTAAACTTAAAAAGAATCTTGATGTTCCTGGATCTCCTTGTCTACCACATCGACCTCGTAATTGATTATCAACTCTTCTAGAATCATTTCTTTCGGTTCCAATTATATATAATCCACCTAAGTTTTTTACAATCTTATTTTCTTGCCCTTGATATTTTTTATTATAAGCAATCAATTCATTGATTAAAAATCGAATCGAACATTGGTGTGACAAAGTTGGAATTGAAATTCTGTCATTTTCTCTGAGAATTCTCAGAATATCAATATCGGATAATTTCAAAAATTTTGGATCATTTAATAGAGATAATAAAACACTTAAAAATCTTTGTGAACCACCTTTAAATCGATTTAAGAATTGAAATTGAAAAAGATTTGTTCTTTTTGAGAGAATACCATTTTTTGATAATGTTAAAATCTCGTATAATTTTTTCTGGACTTTAAAGTCAATGTTACCACCTAGTACAATATCTGTTCCACGACCAGCCATATTTGTAGCAATAGTAATACTGTCCTTAGCTCCAGCTTGTGCGACAATTTCTGATTCTCGTCGTACATTTTCAGGTTTTGCATTCAAAATCTGATATGATAATTTGTATTCATTTAGTAATTGTGCAAGCATCTCAGATTTTTCAACCGTCGTCGTTCCAACCAAAATGGGTTGACCTGTAGAAGAAATTTTATTACAAGCTTGTGCAATAGCATTCCATTTTGAAAATTGGTCTTTATAAATTAAGTCTGATAAATCTTTTCTTTTAGTTGGTTGTGCAGTTGGAATTTCTTCAACTGAAAGATTATAAATTTTTTCAAATTCGATTTCAGTAGTTTTTCCTGTTCCAGTCATTCCAGCTAACTTTGGATAAAGTAAAAAGAAATTTTGATATGTTATTGCAGCTACCGTTTCTGTTTTTTGACGTATTGATAATTTTTCTTTTGCTTCAATAGCTTGATGTAATCCTTCACCCCATCGACGATCAGGCATAATTCGCCCAGTAAATTCATCAACAATAATAATTCGATTATTTTGAACAATGTAATGAACATTATTAAAAAACAAAGCATTAGCTTTAATAGCATTAATAATGTATGGAATCCATGGATCTTTTGGATCATATAAATCTTGAATGCTCAAAATGTTTTCAATTTGTTTACTACCTTCTTCAGTTAAAACAACATTTTTATTTTTTTCATCAACTTTATAATGAATATTAAGTTCTAAATAATCTGTAATTTCTGCAGCTACAATATATTTATCAACTGGAGTTGGAATATTATTTGCAATAATTAAAGGTGTTTGAGCTTCATCAATCAAAATAGAATCAACTTCATCAATAATACAATAATTAAACGGTCGTAAAACTACATCCGTTAAATTGAGTGCCATATTATCTCGTAAAAAATCAAATGTTAATTCATAATTAGTAACATAAGTTATATCCGCATTATAGTTTTTTTTTCGTTCTAAAGTGGACATTCCATCTTGAATTAAACCTGTATCCAGACCTAGGAATCGATAAATTTGACCCATTGAGACTTGATCACGATTTGCTAAATAATCATTTACTGTTACAATATGAACACCGTTTTTTGTTATTGCATTTAAAAAGGCTGGTAAAGTCGCTACAAGCGTTTTTCCTTCACCAGTTTTCATTTCAGTAATCTTCTGATTATTCAAAACAAGACCACCAATTAATTGTACATCAAAATGCCTTAAACCTAATGTACGTAAACTGGCCTCTCGCGTTAATGCAAATGATTCTGCAATCAATGAATCTAAATTTTGAGTATCTGTATATTCTTTTTTTAACTTAAAACTTTTAGCCCGTAATTCACTATCATTTAATGGTTTTAAATCATTTTCTAATATGTTGATTTGATTAATTAAATTTTGATATTTATTTCCAAGTGAATTTCTATTAAATGGGTTTTTTAGCATTTTAAAATTGTTTAAATATTTTTAAACCACAATATTGATTCGTTTTTGTTTTCCATTACTTGAATCAAATTTTATAGTCCCATCTGCAAGAGCAAATAAGGTGAAATCTTTTCCACATCCTACGTTTGATCCAGGTTTAAATTTCATACCTCTCTGGCGAATTAAAATATTACCTGCTCTTACCGTTTCACCACCAAATTTTTTTACTCCTAATCGTTTTGCGTTTGAATCACGTCCATTTTTTGTGCTCCCTGCCCCTTTTTTATGTGCCATAAATTTTACTCCTTATTTTTTAATTAATATTGATATCCTCTATAAGAACTCGCGTTAATTCTTGTCTATGACCTTGTTTTTTTCGAGTTTTTTTTTTAGGTCTCATTTTATAAACAATTGTTTTTTTACCTCGTAAATGTTCTAAAACCTTTCCTTTAATGGTTACACTATCTAAATATGGTTGACCAATTAAAACCTTTCCATCATTATTAAGTAATAAAACCCGATTTAAAGTAATCTGTTTTCCTAATTCAGTAGGAATTCGATTAAAATCATAATACTTTCCGGTTTCAATCCAAAATTGTCTGCCACTTATTTCGACAATTGCATATTTCATAATTTTAATTAATTTTTTTTATTTAATCTTATGATACTAAAAAATTTTTAAAATCGTCAACTTTTTTATAAATATCTTTTAATTTTCTATATTACGTTTTAATGTAAATAATTCATTATAAAATAATTCAAAAGCTTTCGATTTATAACATTCAGGATTGCTAATTATAGAAAGTGTCCGGGTTATTCGAATATTTTCAATTTTTAGAACCTCAATTGTTTTTAATTTTAGTTCTTTTTCAATTGCTGATGAAGAGACAAATGCAGCACCTAAACCTAAACTTACGGCTGTTTTAATACCTTCAATTGAATTAAATTGCATAACAATTTTTAATTTGTTTGTTTCAATTCCATTTTGAATTAAAATATTATTAATGAACTTTCGAATTGTAGAATTTGAATTTAATGTTATAAAATTTAAATAGTATAAATTTTCTTTTTTAATTGTCTTTTTTTTAGCAAATGGATGAGACTTTGAAATTATTAAGCTTAGTTCATCTTCAACAAAATAGTTAATTGTCAAATCTTTCTTTAATTCATTTGGTATTTCACCTCCAACAACTGCTATATCAATTTTCCTATTTAATACATTATTGGCAATTAATCGAGTTGAATTCACTTGAACTTTTAAATTAATTTGTGGATAATTTTGAGCAAAAAAAGCTAAAACTTGAGGCATCAAATATGTTCCAATAGTTTGGCTCGTTCCAACTATTAAATTTCCTCGATCCCCATTTTTTAGATCAATCAGAGCCCTACAACTTTCTTCACATAAAGCTAATATTCGTTCAGAGTATTGCAAAAAAACTTTTCCATTCTCAGTTAAAGAAATTTTATTACTTTCTCGATTTATTAACAAGATATCAAGATTTTCTTCTAAAGTTTTGATTTGTTTACTTAATGATGGTTGAGAAAGATATAATACTTCCGCTGCTTTTGTAAAATTTTTTTCTGTTGCAACGGCTTTTAAAATCCTTAGTTGTTGAAGAGTAAAAGGAAGCATAGTTTTTATGTTATATTATTAAAAATTTATAACAAAATAAATTGCGAATGGAGAGACTTGAACTCTCACGACAAATGTCACTAGAACCTAAACCTAGCGCGTCTACCAATTCCGCCACATTCGCTACATTGTCAATTTTGTTTGGTAAATAAATCTTTAAAGAAATTTAAAGATTTATTCATCTTGCGTATCAACATTATAGATAAAGCTTGTAGTTTTACCTCGTAACATTGATTTTGCTAAAGATAAGGATTTTTGAGCTGCCTTATAACCTTTTCTTTTCCAATTTGCTTTATGAGCATTCTTTTTAGACTTTGATTTTCGTTTTTTAGGTACAGCCATTTTTATTAACTTTTAAGAATGATTTTTTAATTATATTAAAATATCTTAAATTAAAAGTCAATAGAAATCTAAATAAAGATGTTAATCATTTTTATCTAATTTATTCACTTTATTCATTAAATATAATTAAAGATGATAGAAGCCACAGTTTTTGAATTGACTATATCACCCAATTATGGAAAGATTCCAAAGATATTGAGTTTGTCAAACAATCCATCGGTCATCGAACATTAGATACTATTTCTGCTTATGTTAAGAAATTATTTGATCAAGAAAAAACGTACTGGCCAATTATAATAGTCCTTCAGAGACCAAAATTGACTCCATAATCAGTTCTTCTTAATTAAATGGTATAAATTTAAAATTATGTTGTCAAAATTATAATTATATAAAATAGATATTGTGATAAAAGTTATTATATTAATTTGTATTTCAGTTATAGGTAAGTTTTTAGAAAAGTGGGAACGAGAAAACTCCCAAAGGTTTTGGAGTGTTATTATGTTATTAGCTATACCATTTTCGTCATTTGATGAGATTCAATTTCAAACAACTCAAACTCCCATACGAATTGATAAAAATATTGCATCGGTTTTAGCTATATCTGGCGGGGAAAAACAATTGGACTCATTTGTATCCCCTTCTAAACCTGGAGCTCCACCGAGCAGTTTTTATAATTCTAAAAACCCTAGATCTCGATATTATGATATTCCTAAACCAAAGTATCCATGGGGGATCGATCCCTCATATAATCCTGGTGGTGGGTCTGGTAGTGGGGGTGGTGATCCCTTATTTGGTAACAAAGTTCCAGGAAGTGATGAATGGGATGACGACAAGACTAACTGGGAGAAAATGCAAGAAGATACTTGTTCAACATCAGAGTCAGAAGAAAAAGAATAACTTAAATCACTAGACAAATTGAAAGCTGATCTCGATTTTCAGACTCAAGAGGATGCTAATGGTAATCTGACTTTGTTAATTCCTAACATGGCTGTGGATCTTACAAAACGGCCTTATCATCGCATAGAATTTGACCAAACATTAGCACATATACATCATGCTTCAGATTTTAATATTCCGTTACCCTCGGACTTCGATATGAACACTTATAATAGTTTAGACCGGGCTGGTAAAATCGACTATGCGAAAAACAAGCTATCTCAAGAAACTATCCTGAATTATCAAAATGCAATTGGTAGATCGATGTCTCCAGAGTTTGGTCCAGGAAAAACTTTCTCAGTGCCTGGTGTTTCTGGAAGACGAAAACGATTTAATGAATTGACAATTCAACCAACTGATATATGATATACCTGGTAAGCAGATCCTTAGTATAATACGAGAAGATGGTCTGCACGTTTCATCGTTCGTCATAAGTCGTCAAGCTCTTGAAAAATATGCTCAGAACGAGTTTTGGGTTTTGCCAGATCGTGATATATAATCGAATTTATTATGGAAAAATATTTTAACTTATCCCGTTACAAAGAATTACTCAAACTAGAAGAAAATAGGGAAATTACGTTTTTGGATTTGGAATTATTGGCTTATCAAGCAAGTGTAGCCTGGCAAATTAGCTATAATCGAAAAAAAGATTATTTTATTTTAATTGACGAGTATTTAAGTCGAATTATTTCGCCCGATGAGTTTCGATCTAAATTTTTAGAAATGAGCAAGAAAGATTCAAAGAAAGCAGATATCATTCTTGAAGATTTTCAAAAATTAGAAGTTTTTACTCTTGCAAAGGATAGTAAATTATTTTCTGATTTAGCAAATAAAATTGAAACTCTTTGTTTCGACTATTATGAAATTTGGGATGGAACTATCAAACCCATGTCAGAAAGTGAATTTTACTATTTGGTTAACAATTATTATCTTCAACTCCAAGAAGCCTTTCCGTTCGAAAATTTTAAATAGTTGTTACGTGCTACCCGATCGTGCATTTTAAACAAGAAAGTTTGTCTTGTATCAAATATGTTAGGTTCTAGTTCTGAATTTTGTTGTTTCTGGTAAAAACCAGTTCCGTAAAAATAATTTATTGCATTTAATTCTTCCTTAGTGTAGTAGTATTTATTGTCTATCAATCTTAGTCTATTAATTTCTTCTCTTCTTTTCATGGCTAATTTGTAGAATTTCTCTTGTTTTTCCTGATAATCCATTCGGCCCTTCCAATCCGGAAAATGCTGCTCTAATCGATGATGAAAAACTATATTAAATTTTTTTCTTTTTCCTAAGCCAGTTTGTAAAACGAAACTATCAAATTCCGGTTTTGACCTTTCGCCTCCATAATTTATAGCTAAAGCTAAAACTGGTGCAATATTTTTATCGATTCGTGTGGGAGTTTGAGTTGTTTGAAATTGAATCTCATCAAATGACGAAAATGTTATAGCTAATAACATAATAACACTCCAAAACCTTTGGGAGTTTTCTCGTTCCCACTTTTCTAAAAACTTAACCATAATTAAAATACAAATTAATATAATAACTTTTATCACAACATCTATATTATATTATATTATATTATATTATAATAGATAAATTTTGAGAATATTTATTAAATTAAATTAAAACTCAACAAAATGGCTTTTAAAAAAAAAGGCAATATATACTATCACTTTTCCAAAACGGGTCATTTCTTATTCTTTTCTTTTGCCCTACTAACAATATTTAAAAATTTTCATGTATATATGTCATATACATGAAAATTTTGGCGGGAAAAATTTACCTCGATCGAATTTAATCTAATTTTTTTTATAATAAATTACTAATTTGATCTAGCGGAGAACTTGCGATTGCATAATTTTTTTTATCCATACGTCCTGCTAAAAAAGCTAACCGACCAGCTTTAACTCCTAAATTCATAGCAGAAGCCATTTGGCTTGGATTTTTGGATTGAGCAACAGCTGTATTTAGCAATACTCCATCTGCTCCCATTTCCATAGCAAGTGTAGCTTCACTCGGTGTTCCAATTCCAGCATCAACAATTACTGGAATATTTGAATTTTCAATAATAATTTGAATATTCGATAAATTATTAATCCCTTGACCAGAACCAATTGGAGAACCAAGTGGCATTACAGTTGCGCAACCTAAATCCTCTAAGTGCAAAGCTAACATTGGATCAGCATTTATATAAGGAAGAACAGTAAAACCTTTTTTAATAAGAAATTCTGCAGCTTTCAATGTTCCTATTGGATCAGGTAAAAGATATTTAGGATCAGAAATTACTTCCAATTTTACAAAAAAATTATCTTCTTGGCCTAATTGACAAGCTAACTCATGTCCTAAGAATGCCATCCTTATTGCTTCGTCAGCTGTTTGAGATCCTGCTGTATTTGGTAATAACCAAAGTTTTTCCCAATTTAGATTTTTTAAGAAACTTGTTGTGTCCTCTTTTAAATTCGTCGGTAATCTTCTTATAGCAACTGTAATAATTTCACATTGGCTACTTTCAATACTTTGAATTGTATCATTTGTTGTTTTGTATTTCCCAGTTCCTAACATTAGACGAGAATTAAAAAATTTATGTCCAATTTTTAATTTGTCAAAACTTTCGTTCATTTTAAACTTTTTGAGTACGCCCCAGGTAGGACTTGAACCTACGACCAATCGGTTAACAGCCGATTGCTCTACCACTGAGCTACTGAGGCTATCAATATTAGTTACATATTATCATAGCCTTTCTCTAATTACAAATACTTTAATTAAAAAATTTAAAGATTTTATAATTGTTTATTAAAAACTAAAAATCGTAAAACATTTGAATCCATTTTTAAAATCTTTGAAAAATTATTAATATATTTTGGCATACCCGAGAAATTTAACTGAATATAGTTTCCCTTTGTTCGATTATTAATTGGATATGCTAAATTATGCTTTCCGCGAGATATAACAGAGATATCACATACACTAAATTTTCGTAAACTTTTTGCATAATTGAATACCCAAGTTTTTAGTTCGTTATCGTTAAATTCTTCTGTTAGAAGAATCATTATTTCATATTTTCTTAATAATGACATAAAATTTTAATTTTATTCGAGTTATTAGTATATTACTTGCAAATAGAAATTTATGTCAATTATAAATTTTGTTAGTTCAATTCAAGAATAAAAATTTAATAATTGGAAAATTTAATAAAGAAAATCAAGTAATTTTTTAGTAGAATAATATAATATAAGATAATTTGTATAAAAAAATTTTATCGGAGAAATTTAATGAATTGGAATGAAATTCAAAACTTTTTATCAAATATAGTTTTTGGAATTTTACTATTTGCAATGATAACTTATTGGGTTAACTTATCATTATTTAGCGACTCATCATTAGTAACAAAAGTTGCAAGATTTAGTACTATAACAGCTAACTTACTATTATTTTTTATTCTTTGTTCACGTTGGATAGTAGCAGGTTATTTCCCATTAAGTAATTTATATGAATCATTATTATTTTTAACTTGGACTTTATTATCAATCTACTTGTTTATCGAAACAAAGACAAAAAGTAAATTGATCGGGTCCATTTTAGTTCCTGTTGCTGTTTTAATAAATGGATTTGCAAATTTAACTCTTTCTCCTGAAATGCAGAAATCCAGTCCTTTAGTTCCAGCTTTACAATCTAATTGGTTAATGATGCATGTTAGTATGATGTTATTAAGTTATGCGACGTTAATTATGGGATCATTATTATGTATCTTATTCTTAGTTATTTCACGTAATAAAGATGTAGATTTAAAACTTATGGATAATTCCTCATTACCACTTTATAATATAATGTTAGATTATTATGAAGCAAAATTATTATCTCCTTCAAATGAAATTTCAGAACTTGGTAAATTAAAATTGTTACAAAGTATTGATAATTGGAGCTACCGTATTATTGGTTTAGGATTTCCATTTTTAACAATAGGAATTATTTCAGGTGGAGTTTGGGCTAATGAAGCTTGGGGTTCCTATTGGAGTTGGGATCCAAAAGAAACTTGGGCATTAATTACTTGGTTAGTTTTTGCAACTTATTTACATGCTCGTATTACTAAAGGTTGGGAAGGTAAGAAAACAGCAATTTTAGGTGGTTTAGGTTTCTTTGTAATCTGGATCTGTTATTTAGGAGTTAATTTTCTAGGAAAAGGTTTACATAGTTATGGCTGGTTATCTTAATTAGCGAAAATAATAAATCAAAAAATAAATATATTTCTAAGAAATATTTGAAATTTCATGTATAATATCAAAGTACAATAATATAATTGTATATTAATATTATTTTCTGTATTTAATTGAAATATTTAAAAAGGACTCTCAATTATGGATACTCGTTTAGTAGTAATTGCTGCCCCATTATTAGTCGCAGGATCATGGGCATTATTCAATATCGGTCGTTTAGCGATTCAACAATTCCAGCGACTAAGACGTTAACTTTTTGAATTTTAAACCATCAACAAATTAATAGCTTACTTATATTAAAACTATATAAGTTTGCTTTTTTTAAATTACAATTTAAGATAATAAATAATAAAATTATAAAAAAATTATGTCTCATACAGTTAAAATTTATGACACATGTATTGGCTGTACACAATGTGTACGAGCATGTCCAACAGATGTATTAGAAATGGTTCCTTGGGATGGTTGTAAAGCAGGTCAAATAGCATCTTCACCGCGTGTAGAAGATTGTGTAGGCTGTAAAAGATGTGAAACTGCTTGTCCTACAGATTTTTTAAGTGTACGTGTATACTTAGGAGCAGAAACAACAAGAAGTTTAGGATTAGCGTATTAATGAAATTATCTTAATTGAATTCAAAGAAGTTTAAGTCTGGAATTTCTGAGAAGATTTAATCTTCCTAATAAGAAAAAAACACAACTTAAACAAATGCTAATTGAAGTAAAGTAATTTATCACTAAATAAATAACCAGTTGATACAACTGTTACTGGTATTATCCCACTAATTCAAAAATACTATAATGTAATAACTTCATAATTATAAGCCTAATTAATAAAATAATTAAGCTTATAATTTAAAATTTACTAAAAAATTTAATTGATACAACCCTTCAGTAGCGATTAAGTTACATCTTACCATAAATTAATCAAGAAAGTAAAGTAATTTCAATATTAAATTGCAACTTTTTAAAATATTAAGAGGAGATTTTTTAATTATAGCAATACCAGGTTCAAAGATTATAAGTGTTAGTCTTGATATTCTGCGCGGTATAAACACGACTGTGTGGGGCGGTGTGGAAAATGCTGAAAAAGTTGGTAAAATAGTTAAGACCGGCCTTTCTGGTGCTGATGTAGTCATAGGTACTAGCCATGCATTTGAAGATTATGCCTATACTGATTATGTTTGTACAGGCTTAGATATTATAGGAAGTGTCTCAAGTGGAGTTGGATTAGTATTAGGAAATATACCACCCACAAAACATTTAACCTTTATAACTGGTTCTATAACTGTGGGTTGTCGGTCAGTTAGATATTACTGTAAAAACTATGGGACATTTTGGGAATGTACTGTGGCAGCAGGTAACGGAATAAAAACCGCTGTTAAGTTTACTGTTAAGCGTTAACTTCAAATCCATTTTTAGTAAATAATTAATATTATAATTTAATGAACATAAAATAGTACTATCAACTACCATTTTGTGTTCATTAAATTATAATATTAATTATCTTGATTTTTTTTCTTAAAGAATCGAGCAGCTCTTCCAGCAATAGTTGTTCTTGATTCATCATCATCTAAATCTGAATCATCAAAATCTGATTCATTATTATTTGAATCATTCGATGAATTTTCATTTAAAGATTTAATTTCAGATTTTGTGATAGTTGTTGACAAGTCTTCTTGTGATTCATCTAATAAATTTGGATCAACATCACTAAAGTCAACTTCAACTTCAATCTCATTTGTGTATGTCATTAATGTACCTTCTACTTTTTTACGACGTACGTGAATTTTTGTATTTGGATATAAAGTTTTTGATAAACATTGTTCTGCTAATGTATCTTCTAAATATCTCATAATAGCACGACGTAATGGACGAGCGCCATAAATAGGATCATACCCTTCATCAGTTAAAAAAGCTTGAACAGATAAATCAACAATTAAATTAATCCCTTTCTCTTTTAATCGATTCTGAACTGATTTAATCATTAAATCACAAATTTCCCAAATGTCAATTCGTGTTAGATGATTAAATACTACAATTTCATCAATACGATTTAAAAATTCTGGTCGGAAGAAGTTTTTTAATTCATCATTTACTAATTTTGTTACCCGTTCAAAAATTTCAGGATCTTTAATCGGTTCTGATACTGGTTCCCAACCAACTACTGCATCTGGTGTGATTTTAAATCCTTCACTTTGTTCGGATTTTGGTTTAATTCCGCTTTCTCGTTCAATGATTTTTGCTCCTAAATTAGTAGTCATAATAATTAGAGTATTCGTAAAATCAATCATACGACCTTTTGAATCCGTTAGTCGTCCATCATCTAAAATTTGTAATAATAAATTAAAGACATCTGGATGAGCCTTTTCAACCTCATCAAATAACACGACTGAATAAGGTTTTGAACGAACTGACTCCGTTAATTGACCTCCTTCATTATACCCAACATACCCTGGTGGTGAACCAATTAACTTAGCTACAGTATGTTTTTCCATATATTCTGACATATCTAACCGAATCATGCTGTCTTCACTTCCAAACATATAATCGGATAAAGTTTTTGTTAATTCTGTTTTCCCAACTCCAGTTGGTCCTGCAAAAATAAAACTTGCAATTGGACGATTTGGGTTTCGTAAACCTACTCGTGCACGACGAATAGCTTTAGAAACTGCAACAACTGCATGTTGTTGACCAATGATTCGTTCGTGAAGGGTATCTTCCATTTTTAATAAACGAGCAGACTCTGAACCAGTAATTTTTGTTACTGGAATTCCTGTCCAATTTGAAACTACATCGGCTACATCATTTTCAGTAACCATATCTACATCTCGACGACTAAAACCACGTGCTTCACTAGTCAAGGCTGATTGTTTCATAATTCGAATATGTGTTCGAACTTCCATTTCATGATCTAATAACTGTTTAGCAGCTTCAAAATCATGTTCTTTGATACAATCTTCTTTATCTTTAATAGTTTCTTGCAATTCATGCATTAAACTTCTTAAACCTAAAGGTAAGCGTCGATTTTCTAATCGAACGCGAGCTCCAGCTTCATCTAAGACATCAATAGCCTTATCTGGTAAATAACGGTCTGCAACATATTTATCTGAAAGGATTGCTGCTTGTTCTAAAGCTTTATCATGATAACTTAATGTATGATGTTGTTCGAATTTTGATCGTAATCCACGTAAAATTTCAATTGTAGTTCCCACACTTGGTTCTTCTACGACAACCGGTTGAAAACGTCGTTCTAACGCTGGATCTCGTTCAATGTACTTCCGATATTCATCATTTGTAGTTGCTCCAATACATCTAAATTTGCCTCGAGCTAAAGCTGGCTTTAGAATATTGGCCGCATCTACCGCACCTTCGGCTGCTCCTGCACCAACTAATGTATGAATCTCATCAATAACAATAATAACTGCTGAATCATTTTGAGCTTCTTCTACAATTCTTTTTAATCGTTCCTCAAATTCACCACGGTATTTTGTTCCAGCTAAAATTGAACCAAGGTCTAATGCCATGATTAAACTTCCATCTAAAAAATCTGGAACTTTTTCAGTTAAGATTAATTGTGCTAATCCTTCTGCAACAGCAGTTTTTCCAACACCAGGTTCACCGATAAGAACAGGATTATTTTTAGTTCGGCGAGCTAAAACAGCAATAACGTCATCAATTTCTTTTTCACGTCCAATTACTGGATCCAAATTGCCATCAATCGCTTCTTTCGTAATATTTTCTGCATATTCATCTAAGGTTGGAGTTGGACTACCTTTTTTTTCACGTTCAAGTAAGAATTTTTCAGCTTGTGTTAAAGGACGTAAAATTTCTTCTTGTGTTTCTTCAATATAGGTTAAAATTAAGTTTCTTAACTTATGAATATCCACATTTAATTTATCTAGAGTTCTCATGGCAACACCATCAGATTCCGCAATAAGAGCTAATAATATATGTTCTGTTCCAACAAAGTTTTGGCCTAAATCCTTTCCTTCATGAACTGCCATTTCTAACACTCGTTTTGCTCTTGGCGTAAAAGGAATTTCTGACGCAACAAATCCAGTTCCACGACCAATATACAATTCAATTTCTTTTCGCGCTTTTTTTAGTGTAACTTTTAATTTTTTTAATGCTCGTGCACCAATACCGTGTCGTTGACCAATGACACCTAATAAGAGTTGTTCCGTACCTACAAAGTTATGACCCATTCTTCGAGCCTCTTCCTGAGACAACATAATAACCTTTATTGCGCCTTCAGTAAATTTTTCAAACATAAGTACTTTTAGATCTGCAAAGTTTCAATGCTATTCACTTTGTTTACTATTATACATCAATTTAACTTAAAATTTTTTAAAATAATATTTTATAGTCAAAATTCTATGAAGTATACTACAATAAAGAAAATATTTGAATCTGGCGGTATGGCCAAGTGGTAAGGCAGTGGATTGCAAATCCTCTATCCCCAGTTCGAATCTGGGTGCCGCCTATATAAAAAAACTATAGTATTGCTTTCTGATTCAAACTATTTTATATTATAATTAATATATACAGATTACTTATGGGAATGTGGTGAAATTGGTAGACACGACGGATTTAAAATCCGTTGCCTTGTGAGAGGCGTGAGGGTTCAAGTCCCTCTGTTCCCATTAACTATTTAAAGATATTTAATTTTGGATTTAAAATCTAAAGATCGGTGAAAAAATTTTCCTGTTAAAACAATTTATCTAATTTTAAATAATATTTTATAATTTATATATAGACGTAATAACTAAATAAAAGTCTATTATAATTATTAAGAAACAGATAATTATTAATAATCATTTTTATGTCACACTTTACTTATATTAAAACTCGTTTCCAAAATTTGTTTTATTTAGAAAAAGCCTTAAATAAATTAAACATTACTCATGAAAAACGAAGAAAAATTATAAATGGCTCAAAATCATATGATACAAATTTAGTACTCTCTCAATCAAATGGTTATGATATTGAATTTGTTTGGAACGGTCAAGAATATGAATTAGTTGCAGATATGAGTTTTTGGAAGCAATCATCCCCAATAGAAACTTTCATTGATACAATTTCACAACAATATGCTGGTGAAGTAATTATTGGAGAAAGTCAAAAAGTTGGTTTTCAACCAATTAAATATCAGCAGAATTCAGATGGTTCAAATACACTAGTTTTAGAACGTTGGAATAGTTAAATAACAAAAAATTCTAATTAAAAAAAAATATGAAATTCAATTTGAATTTCATATTTTTTCAATAATGTCAGCTTTTTTTAATAAACTTGCAACAACTTCAGTTGGTTTAGCACCATAACTTAACCATTGTTTAATTTTTTCAATTTTAAAATCAAACTTCTTTGAAATTGGATTGTAATAACCAAGCTCTTCAATTGGTCTACCATCTCGTCTAAATGTATTTTCCATAACAACCAAACGGTATGCAGGAGACCGTTTTCTTCCTATTCGTTTTAATCTTAATTTTAACATAGAAATAAATTATAATAATAATGTTTTTTATAAAAAAGAATTAGATATACAAACACCGAAATAAATATATATTATATATGTTTGAAAGCTAATAAAAGTTAATTATCGTCGTGAATAATACTCAATAACGAGTAATTCATCAAGCTGTAATCCAACGTCATTTCGATCACAATAGTCTAAAACTATTGCTTCTAACTTTGAACTATCAAATTTTAAATGAGTAGGAATATTATTAACCTGACTCTCTTTAAGATTATTTTCTATTAGATTTTTAGAAGCACTTTTTTCTTTAACACTAATAATATCATCTAATCTACATTGAAAACTTGGAATACTAACCGTTTTAGTATTAACTATAATGTGTCCATGATTAACTAATTGACGTGCTTGAGCAATACTTTTTGCAAAACCTAATGTAAAACAAAGTGTATCTAAACGCATTTCTAATAACTGAAGTAAAATTAAGCCAGTAACTCCTTTTCTTCGGCGAGCTTCTTTAACGTATCGATACAGTTGATTTTCCGTTAACCCGTAATTAAACTTTAATTTTTGTTTTTCTTCTAAACGAACACCATATTCAGTTAATTTTTTACTATCTGCATTAGCGTTTCCATCTTTACCTGGACGATTCATTTTATTTGATCTTTTTGTCGTTAAACCAGGCAAAACTCCTAATCTTCGAGCAATTCTTAATTTAGGTCCTCGATACCGTGACATAAAAATAAATTTTTAATTTTTGAATAATTTTTATAAATACTAAAGTATTAAATTTTAGAGAAGGGCGAGTGACCGGACTTGAACCGGCGAATGGTGGTACCACAAACCACTGCCTTAACCACTTGGCCACACCCGCCAAACCATCTTGACTAATACTTTATCAGTTTATATTATTCTATGTCTAGTTTATTCTTTAGAAAATATTTAAATAAATTTATGTCAAAACTCAAAAATTTCGTTTTAAATGGTGAACATTATTTTATTAAAAAAGAAATAACTCTCTTACAGTTAATAACTTATTTTAACTATAATAGTTCATTACTCGTTTTAGAATATAATAATTTAATTTGTAATAAAAAAAATTGGGACAAAATTTACATTATTGATAATGACAAAATTGAAATTATTACAATTGTTGGAGGTGGATAATTCTATAATATTAAAATATTTATAGAATTATCTTCAATACATAAAACTTTTATGATCGGATTATTACATTTAACCTATCAGTTAATAATAACTGAAGATTCTGAATAATCATTTCAATTTCTTTATTTTGTAATGTTTTTTCATTTGATTGAAACGTTAATTGTAAACATAAACTTATATGATTATTAGGAATAGATTTGCCATTATATTCATCTAATAAACTTATGTTTGATAAAAATTTAGTTCCATTAAAATACAATAATTCTTGAATCTTTTCAAAAGAAATATCTTCATGAATAATAAAAGATAAATCTTTAACAATTTTTGGATAAGATGAATACTCCTCATAAAGTTTTAGTTTATTTATTTGAATCTGATCTTGAATTAATTTAAAGTCAAGTTCAAATAAATAAAGATTAGAACAAATATTTAATTTTTTCGCTAAAATTGGATGAATTTGACCAAATACCCCTAAATTAATTTCATTATCTAAATATAATTTAGCTGTGCAATAAGGATGGAAAATTTTATTATTATTTCCAAAAGAATTTATTTTCCATTTAGGTTCAATATTTAATTGCTTAAAAAATTGTTCTAATTTTCCTTTGGCTTCAAACCAAGCTAATGGTTTTGCTGCATCTGACCATATTAATTTTGAGCTCGTACCACCAAAAATTCCAGAAACATATTCTTTTTCTTGAAAGTTTTGTAGGTTTTTATTTTTAGTCAAGAAAACATGTCCAAATTCAAAACCTTCGATCACTTGATTTCCTTGTTTTAAATTTTCTTTTACTGTTTGAATTAAATTTGGCAATAATGTTGATCTTAAGTTAGAATAATCACCAATAAGTGGATTAATCAATTGAATTTCATTTTTTGTGAAAGTTTGTTCTTTAACTAATGAATAATGAATTAATTCATTAAAACCAAAATTTAATAAACAGGATGTAATTTTTTTACGTGTCTGATAACTATAATCTTCACTGCCAATAGTTTTAAGTTTGGGCAATCGAGCTAAAAAATTATTAAATCCATGTAATCGACCAATTTCTTCTATTAAATCAATTTCCCGTGTAATATCATCACTTCGGGAATTTGGAATATCAACTTTCCATGTTACTTTCGATTCATCATATTGAGAATTGAAATTTAATCGAGTTAAATAATTTGTGATTAATTTTGGTGAAATATAAGTTTCACTCTTTGCATACTGTTTAATTGGACCTAAAATTTCTTTTACAGTCTTATATTTTAATAAAATAGGTTTTGAATTTTGTTTTACACTCTGATTTATTGTATGAAGTTTACAAACTAAATTTGGATTTTCTATTCTTAATAACCAAATTAATTTATAAAATGATTTTAATAAATTTGTATCTTTTAATGATTTTTCATATCGTGCTGATCGATCAGTTCGTAAACCTAAACTTCTTGATTCTTGTCTAATAATTGTTGAATTAAAAATACTACCCTCAATTAATAAAGATTTAGTTCTATCAGAATAACAAAAATTTTTATTTGGAATAATTCCCCCAATCGAAATTGGTATCGAATTTGCTTTAATTAATAAAGTAGGCTTATTTAATGAGTAAGTAGTATCATTATTTGCAAGAAATGTTTTTTGATTTTGATTAGTTTCAATTGACAGTTTAAATTTCGATGTGTTCAGTTTTGTAGAAATTTTGTCTAGATCATAAAATTCAAAAGGGTAACCTGTTTCTAATAAAATGTAATTTTGAAAGTCTAATAAATTATTTACTGGGTTAATCCCTGAACTTATTAATTTTTGTTTTAACCATTTCGGAACTTTAAAATTAGTTAAATTTTCAACTTTCATTGATATAAAAGTTGAGCAGTTTTGTTCATTTTCAATAATAGAAGATAAATTTTTAATCTCTTGTTCCCAATTAGAATGTTCGTTAACATAATTTGTAAATCGAACTGGTTTATTTAATAAAGCAGCAATTTCCTTTGAAATACCTTCAATTGATAAACTATCGGAACGATTTGCTGTTGCAGATATATCTAATACTGTTTCTTTTTTATCATTAATATCTAATTCGATAACTTCTTCAACTTCAAATCCTCCAAGTGTTAATTTTTCAATTAAATAGTCTAAATTAACAGTTTCAAGATTTATTAATTCGTTAACCCATTTTAATGATGTTTGCATTTTTGAATTATTGAAATTTTTTTTTAATTTGCTTTAGTAAAAACTAATCCATTTGCTTCGCCATATCTTTCCATAAATCTCATAAATCGGTCCCAAGCTTCTGGACTTTTCATAATGTAAACAGACTCAATTGCTTCAGGTTTACCATTTACAAATCGTGCATTAACATCACGTGTTTCTAAAGTTCCTTCGTCATCAATTAAATACATTCCTGTAATTTCACCTTCTTTTGCTGTACTCTTATCCAAAATATTAGGATTTTTAAATCGAAAAGTTGCCGTTCCTGTACTACCATCACGAGAGCGAGTTAATTGAACATCTGGTAATACTTTCTCATCAAGACCTTTTATAAATTGAATTTTAGCGTCCATAATTGTTGTATCCTTAATTTACAATTAATAAATATAAATTATATTAGTTATAGTTTAATTTAATTATGCAAATTATATAAATTAAAAACAACTTTTTCTTAGTTAAGTTTCAAGAAGAGTAAAAAATAACTGGGGTGACAGGATTCGAACCTGTGAATGGCGGAGTCAAAGTCCACAGCCTTACCACTTGGCGACACCCCAGAGGTTTTGAATTGAAATTCTTAATTCAAATTGGAAAATTTTAATATTGGGCAAGAAGGGATTCGAACCCCTGACACCGTAGTTCGTAGCCACGTGCTCTAGTCCACTGAGCTACAAGCCCAAAATTTTATTCCATATATAATATACTATCACATAAATATAAGTTTAGTAAAGTTTTAAGAAATTTTAATAGAATTTAATTTTCAACTTGCAAAATTCATGATTTTTGAATTAGGTTAGATCTTAAATAGTCTTAATCATAAATGTAAAAAATAATTTATTAATAAATATGGCAAAAAAAATTTTATATCAAGATAATGCAAGACGTGCTCTTGAACGTGGAATGGAAATAATGGTTGAAGCTGTTTCTGTTACATTAGGACCAAAAGGTAGAAATGTCGTATTAGAAAAATCTTTTGGCTCCCCTCAAATTGTCAATGATGGAGTAACAATTGCAAAAGAAATTAAATTAGAAGATCATATTGAAAATACAGGTGTTTCTTTAATTCGACAAGCTGCTTCTAAAACTAATGATGTAGCAGGTGATGGCACAACAACAGCTACTGTTTTGGCCTATGCTATGGTAAAAGAAGGATTAAAAAATGTTGCCGCTGGAGCAAATCCAATTTCCATTAAATTGGGTATGGAAAAGGCCACACAATATTTAGTAACACAGATTAATGAATTTGCACAACCAGTAGAAGATATTCAATCAATTCAACAAGTTGCTTCAATTTCTGCAGGAAATGATGAAGTAATTGGATCATTAATTGCTGATGCATTGGCTAAAGTTGGCAAAGAAGGAGTAATTTCTTTAGAAGAGGGGAAAGGAATTGTCACAGAATTAGAAATTACAGAAGGTATGAAATTAGAAAAAGGTTTTATTTCACCGTATTTTATTACAAATACTGAAAAGATGGAAGTTTTATACGATAATCCATATATTCTTTTGACTGATAAACGAATTACCTTGGTTCAACAAGATTTATTACCAATTTTAGAACAAATTACTAAAACAAAACGACCTTTATTAATAATAGCCGAAGATGTTGAAAAAGAAGCTTTAGCAACATTAATCTTAAATAAACTACGTGGAATTATCAATGTTGTTACTGTTAGAGCTCCAGGATTTGGTGAATTGCGAAAACAAATATTAGAAGATATTGCTATTTTAACAGGTGGAACTGTAATTACGCAAGATGCTGGATTAAGTTTAGATAACATCCAATTAAATTTATTAGGACAAGCACGTCGAATTATTGTTAATAAAGATACAACAACAATTGTCGCAACAGGACAAACAATTGAAGATATACAAGTTCGTTGTGAGCAGCTTCGAAAACAAATTAATTTAGCAGAAACAGGTTATGAAAAAGAAAAATTACAAGATCGAATTGCTAAATTATCAGGTGGAATTGCTGTAATTCGTGTTGGAGCTGTTACTGAAACTGAAATGAAAGATAAAAAACTACGATTAGAAGATGCGATTAATGCAACCCGGGCGGCTGTTGAAGAAGGAATTGTCCCTGGTGGTGGGGCTACTCTAACGCATTTATCTGAAAATTTGGTAACATGGGCAAAAAATAATTTAAAAGAAGATGAACTTATAGGAGCTATAATTATTTCTAGAGCAATTTTAGCGCCACTAAAACGAATTGCAGAAAATGCTGGAATCAATGGTCCAGTAATTATTGAAAAAGTTCAACAACAGGAATTTGAAATTGGTTACAATGCAGCAAAAAATACATTTGGAAATATGTATGAAGAAGGTATTGTTGATCCAGCAAAAGTAACACGTTCAGGTCTTCAGAATGCAACATCAATTGCAAGTATGATTTTAACGACTGAGTGTATTATTGTCGACGATAGTAAAACTGTAAGTGAATCTTAAAATCACTTACAGTTTTTAAATTTGAAAAAATTATAAATCGTTCAAATCAGACATTGAATCAGAATTTGATTCATTATCCATTTTAGAAGCTAATATATCTTTCATAGCTGTTTTTAACTCTTCAACTTGAGATTTTAGTGATTCAAAATTATCACTTTGACTGTCTTGGCGAATTTGTTCAATTAATTTTGTAATATTTTGTTGTTTGTCTTCGGATATATTATCATTAACAAGAGAAAGCTCTTTTTCAGCTTCAAAACATAGTGCTTCAGCTTGATTTTTTAAATCAATATTTTCTCTTTTTTCTTTGTCTAATGAAGCATATTTTTCAGCTTCAGCTAACATTTCTTCTACTTCTGTTTCATTTAGATTTGATGCACCTTGAATGGTAACTGATTGTTCTACCCCTGTTTCTTTCTCTCTTGCTTTTACTGATAAAATTCCATCAACATCAATATCAAACGTAACTTCGATTTGGGGAATACCGCGTTCAGCACCAGGAATTCCATCTAATCGGAAATTACCAAGACTTTTATTTCCTGCAACTAATTCGCGTTCACCTTGTAAAATATGAATTTCCACATTGGTTTGATTATCAACAGCAGTTGAAAACATTTCTGATTTTTTAACTGGAATTGTTGTATTCCGAGCAATAATTTTTGTCATTACACCACCTAATGTTTCAACACCTAATGATAATGGTGTAACATCCAATAATAAAACATCTTTAACTTCCCCCGCTAAAATACCAGCTTGAATTGCTGCTCCAATAGCAACGACTTCATCTGGGTTAACAGATTGATTTGGTTTTTTACCAGTTAGAGATTCAACTAATTTTTGAATTGCTGGAATTCTTGTTGACCCTCCAACTAATACAATTTCATTAATATCAGATTTATCAAGCCTTGCATCACTTAATGCTTTTTCTACTGGAATACGACAACGATTAATTAATTCTTCACATAATTTTTCAAAACCTTCACGTGTTAACTCTTGTTCAATATGTTTTGGACCTGTTTTATCAGCTGTAATAAATGGTAAATGAATTGTTGTTTTATCCACAGTTGATAATTCTATTTTTGCTTTTTCAGCAGCTTCAGTTAACCGTTGTAAAGCTTGAATATCGTTACCTAAATCAATTTCTTCTTTTTCTTTGAAATCATTAATTAACCAGTTTACTAATACATTATCAAAATCATCACCACCTAAATTTGTATCACCAGCAGTTGCTAAAACTTCAAAAATTCCATCTCCTACTTCGAGAATTGAAACGTCAAATGTACCACCACCTAAATCAAAAACTAAGATAGTTTCATTTTGTTTTTTATCTAATCCATAAGCTAATGAAGCAGCAGTAGGTTCATTAATAATTCTTAAAACTTCAACACCAGCAATTTTACCAGCATCCATTGTTGCTTGTCGTTGTGAATCATTAAAATATGCTGGAACAGTAATAACAGCTTGAGTTACTTCTTGACCTAAATAATCCGTAGCATCATTAATCAATTTTCTTAAAACTTGTGCTGAAATCTCTTCGGGACTAAATTCTTTTTTTAATGCAGGACAATTAATTTTAATATTATCGTTTTGATCTTTTCCTACTTTATAGGGTAATCTTTTTGACTCTGAAGCAATTTCCCCTTCTTTTGATCCAATAAATCGTTTAACAGAAAAGAATGTATTTTCGGGGTTAATCACTGCTTGTCGCTTTGCAATTTGACCTACTAATAATTCTTCTTTCTTCGTATATGCTACAATAGAAGGCGTTGTTCTTAAGCCTTCAGCATTAATAATTACACTAGGCTGACCACCTTCAATTGCAGCTACTACAGAATTTGTCGTGCCTAAATCGATTCCTACAACTTTTGCCATTTTTTTTTTGATTCTTTTTATAGTTTATGTTTTAAATTGGATTATACTTCAATAACTAATAAATTAGAATACCTAATAAGCCGTATTAAATATATAAATTAATAATACTTTAAAAATGTCTTATATAGACAAAAAATAGTAAATTTTTTACACTTCTATAAATAATTCACTGATTTTTTAATTAGTTTATTTAGTAATAAAAGTCAAAAAGAGAACAAAGTTAATAATTATCAAATAAATTTGGAGAAATAGTATGGCTGTAGGTTTATTAGGAAATAAAATTGGCATGACTCAAATTTTTGATGAAGTCGGCAATATTATTCCAGTTACGATCTTAAAAGTTGGACCTTGTTTTGTCACACAAGTAAAAACTAAATCAAAAGATGGATATAATTCAATTCAAATTGGCTATGGTAATGTCTCAAATAAATCATTAACCCAACCAGAGTTAGGACATTTACAAAAATCAAATATTCACCCTTTAAAATATTTAAAAGAATTTAAAATAACTGACGATAACGAATTTTCAATTGGTCAAGTATTAAATGTTAATTCATTTACGCCAGGTCAATTCGTAAATATTAGAGGAAAGAGTATTGGTAAAGGTTTTGCAGGTCTTCAAAAACGTCATAACTTTACTCGAGGTCCAATGACTCATGGTTCAAAAAATCATCGAGCACCAGGTTCAATTGGTATGGGAACAACACCTGGCCGTGTTTTACCTGGAAAAAAAATGGCAGGTCAATTAGGAAACAAAATTACAACAGTCAAAAAATTAAAAGTTATTCAAATAAATTCAAAAGAAAATATTTTAGTTCTAAAAGGATCTGTTCCTGGAAAACCTGGAAATTTATTAAGTATTGTTCCTTCAAATTAGACTAATCTAAGTTACAACATAAATATATTGAAATATTAAAGTATGACCCTTCAAAAATTTATAACATATACTCCATTAGATATAAATGGAAAAGAACTAAATGAAAGTCATGAATTAAAATTAAATGTTCTTGAGAATTCCGGAAATTATTTGTTACATAAAGATGTTTTACGACATTCAAGTTCTCAAAAACAAGGAACCGTGTCCACAAAAACTCGAAGTGAAGTTCGAGGGGGTGGCCGTAAACCATGGCGTCAAAAAGGCACAGGTCGTGCTCGAGCAGGTTCAAATCGTTCACCTTTATGGAAAGGTGGTGGTGTTATTTTTGGTCCTAAACCTAAAAAAGTTTTTTTAAAATTAAATAAAAAAGAACGTAGATTAGCTTTACAGACTTTACTGTATAATAAAAAGAACAATATTGTTCTAATTGAAGATCTTGAAAATAAAATTATGGAACCAAAGACAAAAAATTTTTTAAAGGTTTGTCAGGATTGTAATATTAATTTGGATCAAAAAGTCTTAGTAATTGTTTCACAAAAAACAATTCCATTAAAATTATCAGTCCAAAATCTTAAAAATGTTGAATTAATTCTGGCTTCAAATCTAAACACTTTCAGTTTATTAAAAGCAAACCAAATTATTTTAACTCCATTAGCAATAAATAATATAAAGGAGATTTATTGTGATTAATTCTTCTAATTTTTCTCGCAGTAATGCAGAAGTTATAAAATATCCTATTATTACAGATAAAGCTACAAGACTTCTAGAAAATAATCAGTATAGTTTTATTGTAGATCCTTCTTCAGATAAGATTACAATCAAGATTGCAGTTGAATATTTATTTAGTGTCAAAGTTATTAAAGTTAATACATGTAGTCTACCACGAAAGAAAAAACGTGTTGGAAAATATATTGGCTGGAAACCACAATATAAAAAAGCAATTGTAACTTTGTCAGAAGGCGATGTAATCAATTTATTTACTGAGAATTAATAAATAAAATAAAACAATAAAGTTTATGAGTATTCGTCCTTATAAATCATATACACCAGGTACCAGAAATCGAAAACTTTCAACGTTTCAGGAAATTACAAAAACTAAACCGGAAAAAACCTTAATTCGAAAAAATCATCGGAATAAAGGACGAAATAACCGAGGTGTTATTACTATTCGACATCGTGGTGGAGGTCACAAAAAACGTTACCGAATGATTGATTTTAAAAGAAATAAATCGGGTATTGAAGGTATCGTAGCATCAATAGAATATGATCCAAATAGAAATGCTCGAATTGCATTAATTCATTATGTTGATGGTGAAAAACGATATATTCTACATCCAAAAAATTTAACTATTGGCAATTCTATTATTTCTGGTTCTGGTTCATCCTTAAATTTTGGTAACACTTTACCATTAGAAGAAATTCCATTAGGAACTTTAATTCATAATATAGAATTAATTCCAAATAGAGGTGGTCAAATTGTCCGAGCAGGCGGAACATCAGCAAAAATTTTGGCTAAAGAGGGTAACTATGTATCTTTACGATTGCCATCAAAAGAAATTCGCTTATTACGTAAGGAATGCTTTGCTACAATTGGAGAAGTAAGCAATAACGATGCATTTTTAGTCCGTAGTGGAAAAGCTGGCAGAACGCGGTGGTTAGGTAAGCGCCCAACAGTTCGTGGTTCGGTTATGAACCCATGTGATCATCCGCACGGTGGTGGTGAAGGTAGAGCACCAATTGGTAGAACTCGTCCATTAACTCCATGGGGCAAACCTGCATTAGGAATTAAAACAAGAAAACGTAAAAAGCTTAGCGATGCTTATATTCTTCGTCGACGTTCTTAAAGCATAATTAAATAATTTAAAAATTTATAGAAAATATTTTAAAGATGCCAAGATCATTAAAAAAAAGTCCGTTTGTTGCTTATCATTTATTAAAAAAAATTAACCAAATGAATAAGATTGGCAAGAAAGATACGATTATAACCTGGTCTCGATCATCAACTATTATACCAAGTATGGTTGGATTTACAATTGCAGTTTATAATGGTAAACAACATGTTCCAATTTTTATTTCAGATCAATTCGTTGGTCATAAACTTGGAGAGTTTGTCTCTACCAGAAACTTTAGATCTCATATAAAAGCCGATAAAAAAACAAAACGTTAACCTCATTAACAAATGAATCGACTTAGCTCTAAAAAACTTCCAAGTGAACCAAGGCCACTGAAATATCTGACTCCGGTTTCAGTTAAAACTTTTCAAATACGATATGAAAAAAAATTATCTCCAATTGCAAAACTTATTTTAAATAGTTTCCAAAAGAAATATATTTATTATGCAATTGATGATATTTTATATTCACCTCAATTAAATTCAAAGGAACGTGAGAATCTTTTAGGTATTTTGTATTCACCAGTAATTTCTTTGCAGAACAATTTTTCTATTCATTTCTTTGATATTTGGATCCATGAAATTTATATTCATGAAATATCAAAGCTTAATAAGTTTCTTAAAAATGATTCTTCAAATTTTAATCAGCAGAACTATATAACAATCAAGTTTGAATATCAAAGAAGAAGTCCGTCTAAAAAGCCAGATACATTATGGTAAATTCTAATATTTGGTTAGAGTTTTTTTAAGAAATATGCTTATTTTTTGACTAGATTCATGAAAAATTATGAATGTCTAGATTCTTAAGATTTTAAAAGTTCAATCTTTTTATTGAATATTTATTGAATATTACATATTAAAAATTATTTATGTCAGACAACCAATCAGTCAAAGCAGTAGCTAAATATATTCGTATGTCTCCTCATAAGATAAGACGA
>Ga0136604_1000233_pt1 | contig 30820 bp, 20 predicted proteins | sample AntRauFillE10628_FD_104928 | JGI IMG/M metagenome (GOLD analysis project Ga0136604, IMG submission 104928) | Saline lake microbial communities from Rauer Islands, Antarctica - Metagenome Filla E10 #628 | ecosystem: Environmental > Aquatic > Non-marine Saline and Alkaline > Saline | place...
CAGGCCGGATCGTCTCCATCAATGACTTCAATGTCGTGACTCTGTCCATCGCCGACTACCGATACGGTAACCACCGTTGTGCCGCCCGTGTAAGAATAACTTCCTTCCAGCACACCATCAATATGCAACTCAAAAGTTGCTCCCACATTATTGCCCGTTACTTCTACGTCTACTTCTACTGTGTTATTCGCCTGGCAACTGCCCACCACTTGAGCGGATGCACTGACCGAACAACTACCACCGCAAGAGGGCGTTGTTACCGTCGTGCTGCCAAGACAGCCATTATCATTTACATCTCGCACCTCGATATCGTGTACACCACCATCACCAATCACCCACACAGAGGCGACCTGGGGGTTGCTGAGTGCATAGGTGAATGTTCCTCCTACCGTGCCATCAACGAGTACTTCATAGCCACTCGCTCCCGGACTCACAATATCAAAACTCACCTGAACCTGTACCTCGCCAGCTGCATTGCAGGGCGGTAATACCTCAATAGTACCCGCCATACCTACGCCACCAGGAGCTCCATGAGGCTCACAGTAATAAGGATGAATCCCTTCACTCAATACCGGACTATCATAGGTCGCTCCGGTATTTAGCAGTCCACTCGCCCAACTATCCGGACCCGTGGTCGCATCAGAAGTCGCCGTATGCGCCACCTGTCCAGTCCACTCCCAACGAACGATATCTCCCTCGGAAATACTGATATTCTCTGGATTGAAAACAAAATCTTCCACCAATACCGTGTGGACAATTCCACTTGGACCGCCACCACCCGAAGCCATAGCTTCCACATTGGTGATCTCACACGGCTGCGTGCAGTCCGGCGTGGTCACAGCAACCAGGTCCGAACAGGCCGGATCGTCTCCATCAATGACTTCAATGTCGTGATTTAGTCCATCGCCCGTTACTGATACAGTAACCACCGTCGTGCCGCCTGAGTAAGAATAACTTCCTTCCAGCACACCATCAATATGCAACTCAAAAGTTGCTCCCACATTATTGCCCGTTACTTCTACTTCTACATCTACTGTATTATTCGCCAGGCAACTGCCCACCACCTGAGCGGATGCACTGACCGAACAGCTACCGCCGCAAGACGGGGTCGTTACCGTGGTGCTTCCCAGACAGCCGATATCATCTACATCGCGTACCTCAATATCGTGCACTCCACCATCACCCAACACCCAAACTGAGGCGACCTGCGGGTTGCTTATCTCATAATCAAAACTACCAGCTAACGCGCCATCTACGAGTACTTCGTAGCCATTCGCACCCGGACTCACAATATCAAAACTCACCTGAACTTGTACCTCGCCAGCTGCATTGCAGGGTGGTAATACCTCAATAGTACCCGCCATACCTACGCCACCAGGAGCTCCATGAGGCTCACAGTAATAAGGATGTAAGCCTTCACTCAATACCGGACTATCATAGGTCGCTCCGGTATTTAGCAGTCCACTCGCCCAACTATCCGGACCCGTGGTAGCATCAGAAGTCGCCGTATGCGCCACCTGTCCAGTCCATTCCCAACGAACGATATCTCCCTCGGAAATACTGATATTCTCTGGATTGAAAACAAAATCTTCCACCAATACCGTGTGGACAATTCCACTTGGACCACCACCACCCGAAGCCATAGCTTCCACATTGGTGATCTCACACGGCTGTGTGCAGTCCGGTGTGGTCAGTGAAACCAGGTCCGAACAGGCCGGATCGTCTCCATCAATGACTTCAATGTCGTGGCTCTGTCCATCGCCGACTACCGATACGGTAACCACCGTTGTGCCGCCCGTGTACGAATAACTTCCTTCCAGCACACCATCAATATACAACTCAAAAGAAGCTCCCACATTATTTCCCGTCACCTCTACTTCCACGTCTACTGTATTATTGGTCTGGCAACTGCCCACCACTTGCGCTGTGGCACTCAGCGAGCAACTCCCTCCACAAGAGGGCGTCGTCACCGTCGTACTACTCAGACAACTGCTGTTGGCTACATCCCGAACCTCAATATCATGCACACCACCATCTCCGACTACCCATACCGAGGCGACCTGGGGATTATTAACCCCATAATCGAAACTGCCCACGACCGTTCCGTCCACCAGCACTTCATAGCCACTCGCGCCCGGACTTACAATATCAAAACTCACCTGCACCTGCACCTCTCCGGCTGCATTGCAGGGCGGCAAGACCTCGATCGTGCCGGCCATACCCACTCCGCCCGGTGCCCCGTGCGGCTCGCAGTAATACGGATGGACCCCTTCGCTCAACACCGGACTATCATAGGTGTCTCCCGAGTTTAGCAACCCACTTGCCCAGCTATCCGGACCGGTGGTCGCATCCGAGGTGCTCGTATGGGCCACCTGACCCGTCCATTCCCAGCGAACGACATCGCCTTCGCTGATGCTGATGTCAACCGGATTAAATACAAAATCTTCTACGAATACCGTGTGTACAATCCCACTTGGTCCGCCGCCACCGCCGGCGGCAGTCGCTTCCAGATTCGTGATTTCACACGGTTGCGTGCAGTCCGGTGTGGTGATCATAAACTCATCCTGACAGGCTGGATTCACTTCATCCTCGATCGTGATTACATTAGACGTGCCATTTCCGGGGACGGAAATAGTCACCGCTGTTTCCCCTGAAGGGTCATAGGGCGTGACCGACTCCAATGCGCCGTTAACAAAAACTGCGAAATTATCGCCTTCGGGTTGTATGTGGGTAACCGTAATCAAAACATCCACGTTATTATTTCCGTCGCAAGTAGATGCGATTTCACCGGAAGCCGTAATACTGCAACTGGGCGCAGCCCCGCAGTCCGGTGCCTGAAAGTCAGTGTTAATTAAACAAGTGGGATCAGCGACGTCTTCTACTTCTACCGAATGCACCACACCATCTCCAAGAATCGTAACGACTTGAGATTGCGGCCCCGTTCCCGAATAAGAAAAAGGACTCCCTGGCACTTCATTTCCATCGACCCGAATGCGAAATCCGGCAGGATCAGTGATACTCGCATTGAAACTTACTTCTACACTAAATTCCCCACTCGTTGGACAATCTGCAATCAGAGTTCCACTCATACCCGAACCGCCTGGACCTCCATGGGGAATACAATAGTAAGGGTGTAAGCCAGGATTTGTAATATTCACTTCAAATGAGGGGCCGGAAATCACACCTGAATTCCAGCTATCGGGACCCGATGTAGCATCTGAAGTCGTACTGTGTCCATCATCGATCCATTGAAACAAAACAACATCACCAATTTCCAGTGTGGTCTGAACCGGATCGAAGAAATTACCGCCTACATTCACCGTATGCGTTGCACCATTAGAAATATTGGCACTCATTGCCGATAAAAAGCAATCGGAACTGCAGTCCTCCACTGTGAATGTTTCATTATATGAGCAAGTGGGAATATCCAGTGAATTTATAGTAAGGGTATGCTCCAATCCATTTCCCATTATTTGAGAAGAAACCATGACCGGATTTGCCTGATCAATGGGAAAGGGACTTCCTTGTAGGAGTTCTCCGTCTATTGACACGTCTATCTCATCTGCGTTGTCATATACATCACTAATGGTGATATCTATTGGGACAAATCCATCGGGATCGCATGCACCCAATATGGTATTAACTGTAAACACACAGATCTCAATTCTTATTTCTATTTCAGAAAAACATCCATCTGAGGTCTCAATTTCTAACACTACATCGTACTTATCCGGTTCGGGAAAAGTATGTAGTGGATGTTGTTCGGTGGATGTTGATCCATCATCAAAGTCCCAAAACCATGAGACGATATCTCCACCATTAGAAGTCGACAAATCAGAAAACTGAATAGTTACACCCGTTTCATCCCAACCAAATGCGGCTGCACAGTTTTGACCGTGAAGTGAGAGAGAGACAAAAGCCAAAAAAATATAGATCCATGTAACTTTGGACCGTAAACCAATCTCTAAACAACGGTATAAATTAACCATACAATGCGTTTTTATGCTTCATCCAAATATATGCATAGAAAAAACATTAGAGCAAAATTTTAATGTGAGCAGGAATAATATTAGTTGAATGGGAAAATCCATGAATTTCAGGCCCCAAATCCATTCCTTTCGAGAAGAAAGTATTCTCTCCGACACCCCTCCATTCTATCCTAAAGATCAAAACTAAACTATAAAAGCTAGGCAGTGTAGGATACTTTTATCCTCATTTTTTGGCCGTGTCCCAGCACTTTTTTCAACTGCTATGAACATGCCGAATACTGAAAGTGTATTTCTGACTGGAATGAAGTGGGATTGAAATACCTGAAAAATACAATAAAAAAAAGTGCTGGGTCGCGTGCTGCAGGGGTTCCGTCCTCGAGTGTCATTACCACTAAATAGGTATGGAAAAGTTGCCGCAGATTGTTGTTTAGATCAAGGCGCGACGAAGGAGTATAGCCCTCGCTACATGAGTAAGGAGCAACGAAGAGCTGGACAAAAAGATCAAAATTGGTCTATAACGTATTTAGCGGTAATGACACGAGATCGCTTCGCTGCCTCGGACCCCGCCCACAAAGAATTGTGGCGGGCCCTTACGCCCGCTCACGGGGCCTGCGCCCCAGGCCACCTCTTTTATAAGTGATTATAACCACTACTCCGACACTCCTGTTTATGTTTGTGACAATAATCTGCGAACGGAACTACCCGTTTATAACCGTTCAGAACGGTTAACACCCAGCTAATACTGGTTTATATCACATTGCTTGCGAACGGAACTATTCGTCTATAACCGTTCAGAACGGTTAACACCCCGCCAATACTGCCTTATATCACATTGACTTGCGAACGGAACTACTCGCTTATAACCGTTCAGAACGGTTAATCTGCAAAAGCAGATACCAATCAGTGACTTACACATTAAACTATTTTATTGATTTTGAACTGCTACCGATTTTTCGCTCGATATCCTACGCCCAGAATGGCAATTCAACCCTTGCGATAGCGATGAGAAGGGCCAGCCGTCGGCAGGCGGCTGGGTCCAAGCCCACCAACTCTTTGGTGGGCGCAGGACCGAACGAAGGTGGAGCCCGGATCGTAGCGACCCGAGGACCCGAAGGGACCGAGGGGATCGCCCAGAAATTACAAAAACTAAGTGTAGGCAGCGCACTAAATATTGACCAAAAAGCGTCGGCATTCTATTTCACAACCACCTTATGAACGGTGGACTGGCCATCCTTTTTGTGAACCCAAACGAAATAGATCCCGGGCGTATAGTCGGACACGGGCAAGACGGGCCGAGGACTCGATTGCAATAACTTGCCCTGCAGACTGAATAGCTGCACTTCCAACACCTCTTGCTGAGATCTGACATGAATACGATCGCGCGCTGGATTGGGATATACTAAGGTAGTTTGCAGGTCAGCTCTTTGAATACTCGTACTTTCTTCTGTGAAAAAGCGGGTTTCTTCAGAACATCCATAGTTGCTCCCACTACTAAAAATGGTTCCTGCCCTATCCATCATGCGATATTCGCCTGGAGAAAATATTCCATCGCAAGCGGAATCAGTTATTATAAAGTTGAAACAATCGTTAGGAGAAAGTGGAACGACATGAGAAACCAGGGTATTCTCATCCTGATAGGGTCCCCCTGAAGCGACAACAATACCTTGCGCATCTTCTATTTCCCAAAAGATTTCTTCAGGGTAGCCATCGGTTTCTATTTCAACGATCATAGTATCACTGTTGAATCGTTCTCCTTCAAACGCATTGTTATGCTGATAAGCCACCCCATTATTGCTCTGATTTTCATCCCTTTCAATATCAATGATGGTCGCCTCAAAATTTGAGGAAGCGGGAATTTCTTTCGTTAAAATCGTGGATTGTTGACCTGACTGTACTTCGGGAATTGAAAGGGTATCCACAAACATATCGTCCTGTCTCCACTCTACGAGAATATCTGAAATTGTCGAATCGCCGAGAGCTTTTAGAATCAACTCAACTTCTATTGTTTGCAAATCGTAACAAAATTCTCCCTGGGCCGGACGCCCGGATACCTCCAAAGCAGCATCATAGGCAAAGGAAATAGTTGCAAATTTTGAGCTCGAAACGTTGCTAAATTCATCTCCGAATGCTATGGTGTCTCCGCTCCCATCCACTAAAAGATAAAATCCTTCGCCAAAAAAGCAACACAAGCCATCCGAGGCCGAATCAAAAACGTCCAGGGTGTAGCATCCCGGCTGGGGAATTGGAATTTCCTCATCGATTCTCGCATTCGATTCGGAGTAAGGGCCTCCCGCTTCAATGATATTTTCATCCTCATCCCGCAACTCCCATGTAGTCTCATCGGGGTAATTATCTGTTTGAATAATTAAGTCCAAATTCCCGGTCGCAAGGGGAATATCGAGTGGATTCAAAAGATAAAGAAGTGAGTTCTCGTCATTCTCAGGAACTGAGTCTACTTCACCATTGATATAGACCAATTCAGCCGATAGAAACATTGAGTCCCTCACGGTGATTGTGCTATCAATGAGGGTGACGGTTTCACCCGAATCAATTGCTGTCCAATATTGGATAGAGTCAAAGCTTTGGCCATCCAGAGTCCAAAGCACTAAAAAGGAATCCATTGCTTCTCGCCCCCGGTTTCTTACTGTGAGTTCCATTTCACCCTCTTCAATCTGTTCACAATCGCTTGCAGGAGGTACTGAAATTAAGGAGAGGTTTACACTTAAATCTCTTTCGGGTAGGGTTAAGGGTGGCCATGCGGATAAAACTTGTGATTGACTTTGTATGGGATCCAACCAATCTCGAAGTCTCGATTCTTCATCCATTCCGGCATCCCAGGACACATCGAAACGGCCGTAGTAATCATACTCGTCATTATCTTCTGTACCATTGCATGCCGCTGTACCACCAAAAAGTTGACCCACAATATGACCCTCTGAATCGAAAAGGGGCGAACCTGAAGAACCGGGCTCTGTGACACCGATTTCCCAACCCCCATTTTCTCCTTGAATTTCCCAGGTCTCAGCGCCAGAATTGATGGTCTGAATCACCGCATCGTCCTCACGACAAACTTTCATAATATCTCCGGCCGGATGGTGAATACCAAAAACAAAATCGGGCACAGCTCCCGAGCGATTCCAGCCAGAATATACGCGGTTCCAGTCCTGAGGAATGGGATTATTGAGCTTCAATAAGGCAAAGTCTGAATTCGAGTTCGAGGCGACTAATTCCGTCCCACTCATGAGCATAAATTGAGGACCATCTTCACTGGCTTCAGTGGCGCCACAGACTGGGTTTTCTGAAATCCAGCCAAAGCGGATTGAGATATCCCCCGGGTTCGATCCTCCCATACAGTGATTCGCCGTAAGCACATATGGCGTTTGATCTTGTGATGTATTATTTATGAGGCAAGAAGTGCAAAAAGAGTCCCCATTTACCAGCATGATCCCAACTGATTTTGAAAGATGGTCTTTGATGAGATTGACTTCCTGTCCAATACTGCATGCGACGTCGTGATTACAAGCACCGGAATCATTGAGGTCCTTCTCTTTAGCGCCGGGGCCTAGTAAGCCATGAACAACCTTCCCAATAGTCAGTTGGGGAAGCTCGAGAATTTCGGCGGGCTGGTTGTACTCTAGAATAATTTTATCACCCGAAATCAGCCAGGAACTCAATTTCCTTTCACTATTATTTTGGCGATCTGTGTAAGCACCAATACGCTCAGATTTATCTGCGTTATAGATATACAGCGCTCCTCCCTTTGGAATGTAAAAATCGGACCAAACTACATTGAGCGATACAGCAGATGGGGAGTGAAAGCCCAGAGTCCAAATTTTATCTCCATTGTCTAATTCCGTCCATTTCCCATCCTTCAAGTTGTATTCAGTATTGAAGGAATACCCAAATTGAAAGGGTTTTTCTTCCTTTGGATCCTGCCTGAGCAATTCTGCTTTTTTTGCTTTCCAATCTAAGGAAGGTAGTTCTACCCAGCGCTTCACTTTATGCTCGTCTATCTGGTTGGAATATGGGGTTTTATCTGCGTCTAACTGACAGAAAAGAACCTGAGTGAAAAGGAAAGAAAAAATAATTAAAATCAAGCGCATAGGTCAAATCATTTTTATCAAAGGTAAATAAGATTTGTGAAATAGACTGTAAACAAGCGTAGCCAGCTCGGTTCAAAAGTGGGTTAATAATGGTTTCGAAGGTGTACAACTACTAAGAAGGATATCTTACGCTCAAATCCTGTTCGTGATTGGGCATGCCTACATCAGCGTCGCGAAGACTCTCATAAACGGCGAGCATAATCTCCGAACGTAAAATTCTATTTATCTTCCGGCTGCCCTCTAAATCATACCAATAGCTTACAAGTAGATTGACGGTACCACCCTCAAAATCTTTAATCTGAACGATGGGAGCTGGTCTTGATAAAATAGTTGGAAATTTGTCAAGTTCATCGTGAATCCTCTGAATGACAGCGGATATATCGTTTTCCTGAAAAATGCGAAAAATGAAAGTATCGCGCAACTGGTCATCAATAGTGAAATTCTGTAAAGGCTTCTTCAATATGTCGGCATTGGGAATGTAGACATCTCGACCGTCCTCCGTTTTCACGATGGTCTCGCGCAATGATATATGCAAAACACGACCTCGAATGCCATCGATCTCAATGATGTCATTTGTCCTGAAGGGACGGTTAAAAACGAGAATAATACCTGATAAAAAGTTTTCTCCAATATCCTTCAGAGCAAATCCAATGATGAATGCAGTGAGCCCGGCTCCGGCGATGAGCTTGCTCGTCATGCCACTAAATCCCAAAAGATTAATGGTAAAACTCAATAAAATAAGGTAAAATACTAAGCCTACAATATCAGCTGTGAATTGCGCAGTAAGTGCCTCACCGGATCGCTTGACCACGATTTTGCGAATTCTGGCTTTCATTTTCCGAATCAATAAATACCCAATAAAAAAGACGAAGAGAGCCAGACCCAATTCAGGCAAAAAAATCAGGAACTCACTCCACGCATTCTGCAATTTCTCGATTATTCTATCCATAATACATTTCCTCTTACTTCGCTTCCAAGATAGCTTTTTTTTTAAACGCTGGTGTTTTTAGGCTTCCGCATCTAAAAATATTTATTGAAAATTTGCCTGACAATACCCCACCCCTGGCCTTCCTTCATTTTTTCACTTTCGACTCCGCTAAAGAACGTTCTGCTCAGATCGATTCCGCCTACTGCGTCGGAGTAAGCGGAGAATGCAGGTCAGGAAATAAATTCAAGGTCATTCCTCCTTAAACAAAAAGGAACTAAACTATCCGTGCTAACTCAGCGGAATCCAAGTTTCCAAGAGGTCATAAACACAGCCCAATTTTCCCTATCTTAGACCATCCATTATTTAACCAACTCCTTTCTCATATGAAACGATTTTATTTTATCGCTTTGGTCCTGCTTTTACTTGGACAATTGACTTTACTGAATGGACAAGAAAATAAAGACACCGCTGACCTTTCCCTAAATGCACTCTCCTTCCGCAGCATCGGACCGGCGATCAACGGGGGCAGAATCGCAGATATCGCCATCCATCCCGACAATGAAAATAAATGGTATGTAGCCGTGGGGTCTGGACATGTATGGAAAACGACGAATGCCGGGACGACCTGGACGCCGATATTCGACGGACAAGATGTATATTCTATCGGACAAGTTGCCATCGACCCCAGTCAACCCCATATTATTTGGGTAGGAACCGGTGAAGATGTGGGTGGACGACATGTGGCCTACGGAAACGGCGTGTATAAAAGCACTGACGATGGCGCTTCCTGGACGCATATGGGGCTGGATTCTTCTGAGCATATTTCAACGATCCTTGTGCATCCGGACAACTCCGATGTTGTCTATGTATGCGCCGAAGGACCGCTCTGGAGCTCAGGAAGACAGCGCGGACTCTATAAAACAACCGATGGCGGGAAAAACTGGGATAAAATTCTCGGTGAAGGCGAATGGACGGGCGCAACGGATCTGCTCATGGATCCACGAAACCCGGAGATTCTTTACGCTGCGACCTGGGATCGACATCGAACGGTCGCAGCCTATTTGGGCGGGGGACCGGGAACGGCAATCCACAAAAGCACAGACGGTGGTGCGTCCTGGACAAAACTCAAAAAAGGGCTACCCGGTGGAAACCTTGGCAAAATCGGCCTGGCTCTCTCTCCCCAAAACCCGGATGTCATCTATGCCGCTATCGAACAAGATCGGCGAACCGGTGGCGTCTACCGGTCGACTAATCGCGGTGAATCTTGGTCTAAAATGTCGGATGCGGTATCCGGCGGAACGGGACCTCATTACTATCAAGAACTATACGCTTCGCCCCATCACGAGGGAGAAATCATCCTTGTAAGCAATTACACGCTCATATCGAAAGATCACGGAGCGAATTTCGAACGCATGAATACCAAAAATAAACACGTGGATGATCACGCAGTAGCTTTTCGATCGAACGATCCCAATTTTATTCTTTTTGGCTGCGATGGGGGGCTTTACGCTACCCATGACCATTTGGAAAGCTGGCGCTTTCTAGACAACCTTCCCATTATGCAGTACTATAAGATATCCGTTGACGATGCGGAACCATTTTATCAGGTATACGGCGGAACCCAAGACAACGGCTCGAATGGCGGCCCCTCTCGCACGGACAAACGACAAGGAATTACGAACAGCGATTGGGAGCACACCCTCTTTGCCGATGGACACGACTCGGCAACTGAGCCGGGAAATCCCGACATTATCTACGCCGAAACGCAAAAAGGGGGGCTCCATCGAGTGGACCGAACCACCGGAGAACAGACCTTTATTCAACCGCAACCGCGCGCTGGCGAACCCCACGAACGATACAATTGGGACGCACCCATAGAAATCAATCCACACAACCCACAAAGCTTGTACTTTGCCTCACATCGCGTGTGGCGCTCGAATGATCGGGGAGACAGTTGGACACCGATTTCGGAGGATTTGACGCGCAATGAGGAGCGCGTAAGACTGCCCATCATGGGGCGACAGCATAGCTGGGATAATCCCTGGGACATCTACGCGATGTCGGAATACAATACCATTACTTCACTGGCCGCCTCTCCACTCGACGATCAGCTCCTTTACGCTGGCACAGACGACGGCCTGCTGCACGTCACGGAGGACAGTGGTTCCAATTGGCGCAGAATAGAGGCCAAGAAGCTACCGGGCGTTCCGAAAAGAGCTTTCGTCAACGACCTTAAGGCGGATCTCCACGATGCCAACACGGTCTATGTGGCTCTGGACAATCACAAAGCAGGCGATTATGCACCCTATTTATTCAAAAGCACCAATAAGGGAAAAAACTGGACCGATATCGGTCACTCCCTTCCCCATGGGCACTGGGTCTGGCGCATCGTGCAGGATCATGTCAATCCCAAACTTTTATTTGTAGGTACTGAGGGCGGCGTGTACGTCAGCCAAAACGGCGGTGAGGACTGGACAAAACTTAAAGGCGGTATGCCTACCATCGGTGTTCGAGACCTGGTCATTCAGCAACGAGAAAACGATTTGGTAGCCGGTACCTTCGGACGAGGCATTTACATTTTAGATGATTTCAGTGCTTTGCGCGAAATGTCTTTATCTGAGTCGCCCGACACTTCCAAGATATACTCGCCCCGTCGGGCCTGGAATTACGATCCGCAATCCGTGAGTCATTCGCAGGGAGATAACACGTATTCCGCTCCCAATCCGGAATTCGGAGCGACCTTTACTTATTACCTGAATGAATCTGTAAAAACGCGAAAAGAACAACGAAAGGAGCGCGAAAAAGAGCTGGATCCAGAGGAAGACCATCCATTCCCGGATTGGGAAAAGTTGGACCGAGAACTGGATGAACTCGAACCGAGAGTCGAAATCGAAATTCGCGATGATAATGACCTCATTCTCACACGCGTGAAGGCGAAACGTAAAAAAGGACTTCATCGCACGAGCTGGAATCTCCGTGCGCCCCTGCCGATGGCCATTCGAAAAGATGAGCCCGATCGACAGCGAAGCTACCGCGTTGCTGATGGAAGCTATCAGGCACAGTTAGTCAAGTTTGTCGATGGCATTTACTCTCCAATGAGTGCTCCGGTAAGCGTGGAGGTAGAATCCCTACATCCCGGCGCACTAGCTGAAAAGGACGAAAGCACTAAAGCCGCTTTCCGCGAGGACATCGCAAGCTTTAATAATGCCCTTCAAAAAAGCAACATGCAACTTTCAGCCATCGAAGAAGAGCTCGAAGCCCTCAGGGCAGCCCGAGAACGTGCCACACAGGCGGCACCAGAGACCGACCAAAAACTGGCTAAACTCCGAGAGGAGGTCTTACAGCTGAAATATCAACTCTCAGGCACACCCGCCCGCGGCGAATTGCGAGAAAGTGAACCTCCCAGACCCCGGGAGCGATTGTACGTCGCCTATCGCGGACTTCGAGGCAGTTATGGACCTACACCACTGCACCGAGCCACCCTGGAAGCCGGTCAAACGGAGTTGAAACCCATTGCGACCCGTATAGAGGAAGTTTTTCATGAAGAGCTCCCCTCACTTAAAAAAGAAGTGATGGATAGCGGCGCTCCGGCCCTGCTCGAACTTGATGACTAATTCCATATTTGGCGGTCTGTTTATTTTCTCGTAATTACGCGTAAATAAATAGCTACAGCCCATGGTCACCAAACTCATCGTGCTCTTTGCCTATGTATCCATTTTATTTATCATAGGCTATGTGGCATCGCGCCGCATCAAGGCCATGAGCGACTTTTATGTTGGGGGCAAGAATATCGGCTACTGGGCCATTGCTTTTTCCGCTCGCGCCACCGGGGAGTCCGGCTGGCTGCTCATCGGCGTTACGGGAATGGGCGCTTTGGCAGGGCTTTCCGCCTATTGGATAGTCATCGGTGAGGTGCTCGGGGTGGCGATCAGTTGGTTTCTCATGGCACCCCGCTTCAAAAACCTCACCGACCGCTTTGACTCCATTACCGTACCCGATTATCTCGACAGCCGTTTTCGGACAGATAGCCACCGTTTGCGAGTAATATCTGCTATCGTGCTGGCCGTATTTGTCACCATATTTGTCTCCTCTCAGATCGACGCCACCGGCATCGCCTTTGAGTCCTTCCTCGGAATAAACTACTATCAGGGCGCGCTCATCGGCTTTGTTATCGTTCTCGCCTACATTTTCATCGGCGGCTTTGTCGCTGTGGTTTGGTCCGATTTATTTCAGGGACTCCTGATGTTTATTGGACTCCTCCTGCTTCCCATCGTCGTCATGATCCAGTGGGACGGTCCCCTGGCCATCACCCAGCAACTCGGTGCCATCGATCCCGCGCTCATCAATATCTGGGGCATTTACGACGATCCCTGGATGAACACCTTTGCCATCCTCGGATTTGCCATGATCGGCCTCGGATTTCTCGGCTCCCCGCAAGTCTATGTGCGCTTCATGGCCATCAAAAGTCAGGCTGAAATCAAACACGGTCGATGGGTCGCCATTGTGTTTACTCTTCTCACGGATGCCGCCGCCGTCACCATTGGTATTCTCGCTCGCATTCTATTCACGGAATATGGCCAGGACCCCGAAAGCGTCTTTGGTGTAGGTGCCGCCGACGTCCTTCAAATGATGACCGAGTACGCCCTCCCCTTTATTCTCGTCGCCATTTACGTCGCCATCGTGCTCTCCGCCATCATGTCCACCATAGACTCCTTGCTCGTGCTCGCCTCCAGCGCCATCGTCCGCGACTTTTACCAGAAAATCTTCCACCCCGAGCTTCAGGATCGCCAACTCACACAAATCTCCCGTTGGGTCACCGTAATTATGGCCGTCCTGGCCCTCGCCCTCGCCATGACCATCGCCATCGTGTCTCCCGAGCGCCAGATATTTTGGGTCATCATCTTCGGCTGGTCCGGCATCGCCGCCACATTTTGTCCCGTCATTATACTCAGTTTATTTTGGCGTGGCTTTTCCGAAACCGGCGCCATTGCCGCCATGATTTCCGGCTTCCTCAGTGTCCCCTTATTCAAGTTTTACTTTCAGAACCACGAGCGCTGGGGCGACTATTTCACCCAGCTCGATGTCCTTTTCCCCAGCTTTCTCATCGCTCTATTCATGGGCTGGATCGTCTCCCTGCTCTACCCTCCCACTCTTGAATCCAGAGATATTCTCGATGAATCTTGATTGAATTTTAAGTGGCCTTTTGGCCGTGTCCGGCCCGCCCGGCCCAAAGCCTCCCGCAAAGCCCCGGGCGGCCGGTCGCTATGTTTCAGGGCTCGTTCAGAGCCCCGGCCTCTGTCCACGAGATCGCCCTTGTCGATCCCCGGGACTCCGGCCGCTTCACTCGGCTCCTCGGCTCGCCCTTTGGGCGGCCTCGGATCTTCGGCCAGCTTCGCAGGCCTCACCCTTGCACAGCGCTCACGGGGTAATCTTTAATCAACAGAATCAGTATAGTTGTAGAGATGCAATAAACGGCTATGCTAATGAACCCACAGTAAGCCACTTTTTCCTTTTTCCTTTCCCTTTTATCTTAAAACCTCAGGAAAGCAGCGTTTATAGTAAAACCCACCTCATCTTCTACAAAAAGAGCTAATGAAAAGTAAGGACTTATTTTATTTAATACTCTGCCTATCTCTACTGCTACTTAGTCCTACGCTCCATGGTCAACACTTTTCCATAAAAGGCGGGCTCAGTGCAGCCAATGTTACAGGGGATATGATCGATCTGCAGTGGGGCGGCAGTTATCCGACACGGCATCAAACCACCTTTCATCTGGAAGCGAGCGTAATTTTCCCCTTAAGTTCCGCCTTCTCCATTCAGACAGGCATAAAATATAATGGAAAAGGGCATAGGCACCACTCACAGGGTATCAATATCTTTCCCTATTTCGGCTATGTTTCTGAGGTCTCCAGCCAAATATTTTATGCCGACCTTCCGCTTGCCATAAAGTTCACGATCCCTAAAGTAGGTTGTGAGACCTATGTTTTTGTAGGCGGTTATGTGGGGATAGGGTTACACGGGAAAAGAGTAACTACAAACACCTTCATTGATAGAAGTTCTGAAATGGTCGAACGGAATATTCAATTTGGGGATGACGGAGACTACCAACGCCTGGATTACGGCGGCCATTTTGGAGTCGGCCTGCATTTCGGCTCCCTTATTTTTGAGGTATCCTACAGTTTGGGCATTCCCGACTTAAGTATTGCTTCGGATCCAAGCAGCAATAACCCGGAGGAGAACATGAATAGAAATCGCTTGCTGTCTGTCTCTCTGGGGTATCGACTTATGAATATAGGAAGCAAAACAGAATGATGATAAAAATGAGAACATGCTTGCTCGTATGCCTGCTAATTGTAGCCGGAGGCTCCCTGCCTGCTCAGGATTTTATAATTAAAAGCGGAGTTAACCTATCGAATCTGGCAGGGTTTAGAGGTGATGAATATACAACACTGATAAAAACAGACCCGCATATCCATTTTCATATTGAGACTACCCTTGTCTTTCCAATTACAGAAAGATATTCGATGCAAGGTGGTCTAAAGTATAGCGGAAGAGGGCATTCTTTTGAATATTTTCGATCTGGTGAGTTTTTTGGGGAGGACCACTCCGTAAACACCCAGATGCACTATCTCGATATCCCTTTGTCGCTGAAAGCTTCTTTTCAAAAAGGCAATTGCGAGTTGTATGTTTTTGCGGGAGGATATCTTGGCGCAGGTCTCCACGGAACAGACTATCGAGCAATAGAGACCCCTAATGGAACCGTCGAAAAAAGTGAGTCGAAAGTATTTGGAGACGATGCCTACTTCAATAGGTGGGATTATGGAGCTGTAGGAGGTGCTGGTGCCAATTTCGGACCGCTAATTTTAGAATTTTCCTATAGCCTGGGATTAGCAGATATTGCAAATGACGATAATGATGATCTAAGTACAAAAAATAGATTGCTTTCTTTATCACTGGGATACCGCTTTATGGAATAGTAATTCCAGGAATCATTTTAGAGCCCATGTGCCCAGTGTGCATGGGCTTTTTTTACCTCTAAAATGGAGATTCAGGTCGGGTTGCTACTCAAGTTCATGGGTATAGGAAGCCCCCATACCCGCTGTCTCTATTCGATGAGAATGAGTTTCTTCGTTATCACGCTCTTATCACTTTTCACTGATAAAAAATACAGACCTTGTTTTAGTTCTGAAGAAATACGAACCTTTCCCCCGGGCGGAAACTCTCCCATCTGAAAAAGTCCCCCATTGATGTGGAATAACTGATAATGATAGGTTCCTTCCTCCAAGTCTGTCTGAACAGATATGTACTCACCGATTCGACATGGGTTTGGAAACACTTCAAAGACCTGATCTTTTACCAAGCGCTCTGGTGAACTTACAGTACAATTTTCCATGTATTCCAGCGCACCGGCATTCGTGTTTGCTCCCGTTCTCCTGCGATACAGAAAGTCGTCCGCTAGCAAGCCTGGTAGTAAGGGCGTTACAGGAAATACCCACTCCATTTGCGCATCGCAAGGGAATAATACATTCTCTTCCCCAAAGAATATAGGTGCGTCAGCAGGCAGATCCGGGCGCACGATTCCATCATTAACCCAGGGGTGATCTTCCACCCAAACATTTTCTGAAAATTCAAATCCGCCCGGTCGGGGATGAAGGTCGTGAAAGACAGATCTCACGGGCTCTAAGCTTGCCCCGCTTTCCGGACCATAAGCAAAAATATTTCCGTGGATCTTAATATTTTCCATATAGCCATAGTAATTATCTACTAAGACATTATAGGAAGGATAAAAGAAAGAGACCACGCTCCCATTTCTGCTCTCTGCATCTCCTGTGATGCCCAACAAAGTGTTATTAAATATCCAAACATTCCTTACGCAATTGACACCAAGAATATCGGTTACTCCCTGCCAAAATCGAAATGCGCTCCCTACATTTTGCATTATATTATTATAAACGAATACGCTGTCCACATTGGAATAACTTTCATCGGGAAAGGAACAATGCGTCTGACATTGCTCCATCACCGGAAAATTCCCCCGGTCGCACGCTCCTTCGTTGGCGATCAACAGGCCGGCTCCAGCCCAGGTAGATGCATTATCCCCTGGACAAGTGCGCCAAAATTCTTCACTTTCAAAGGGCGTGTTATAAATCAGGTTGTGATGGAGACTCAAGTTCGCGGAATTGTCATTATAGATATTGGTGGGATTATCATGGATAAGATTATCAAAGGCTTCTCCAAGAAAACTATTGTGAAAATTGAGTCCCTCCCCACGGGTGAATGCAATTTCAGAATCGTGAATTTGGGCGTTAGAACAAGCAAAAAACTTGATACCACTTGGCCAAGAACAAGGAGAAGTCAAGGCCTCACTCCCCGGACGACTGGCATAGAAAGAGCCCGAATTGCGTATAGTTATGGTATCTACATTGCGCAAAAGCATAGAAAATGAACTGGCGCTATCTACCCGAACGCCATTGATGAGTACATTATCTTGTCTGCCATAGCTGGGATCGCGATTGAGCAAGACACCTATGCCGTCGCAATACCTGAGGTGCAAGTTTTTAATAAAAATATGATCGCCTTTGAGTAAAAGTAAGTGTCCCTCACTGAAATCCGTCGGCACTCCACCGAGTGTCACTTCTCCAAGGCCCTCTATACTGATATTTTTATAGGTATTCCCTCGTTTCCACTGAGCGTTAGACTGCCGAAAGCCGTTATCGGGGGTATAATGGCCGGGATGAAAAATAATCAAACCATACGCTTGGCCTCCATTTACTCCCTCCGTGCCAAAAGGCAATCGATCGAGAGCAACATTAAAAGAAGCTACGGGGGCATCCACCGTACCCGCTGCTTCATCATCACCATCCGGAGCCATAAATACCGTGTCGGTAATACCGTATTCTCCAATATTTATTTTGGGGCTCGGGATTTCCCATTGAGAATAGCTGTGCAATGGAACTAACAAGCAGACTAAAACCAAATAAGTAATCTTATGCTTCATTCAATGGTCTCATGGTTAGAATATCTCTTAAATATAATACAAACCTCCGACATATAGTGCAAAGAGCCTTTATTTGCTCCGGATGGACAACAGTTAAACAATATGGGATTCTATACGCAAGAAACCACAAAGGTATTGCCTCGGAGATTTCGATAAATCGCGGACGGGAACAGATGAATAAGGACATTAAATACTTACACCCTGGCACATGAGCTGTAAAGTTCCTATTTATGACTAAATTACTCTCCATCAAAGGAAGGTGTCAGGCGGAAATTCTCCTGGGATAGCGCTGTGAAGGGGTGGCGCAGCCAGACCCTGCTGAAAGAGCGTCAGCGATATACAGCAGGGGCCGAGCGAATAGAGAGCCCCGAAACATAGCGACGGCCCCAAGGGTTTGGGGCCGGATCCCCCTTAAAAAAGAAAAAAATTGGATCGTCATCTACTACCTTGAAAAATATTGTGCGATATTTAAACTGTATTTCAGCGAGTTACGGAAGGAGGGTAGAAAAAAATTGGGGAGAAAGCTTGCAAAAAGAAGAAAGTAAAGTTACATTTGCACTCGCTTTAGGAAACCAACTCCATCATTAAAAGAGAAAAAGGTGAATACATTAAGTTATAAGACAAAGTCTACCAAGCCTTCCGAGGTAAAAAGGGACTGGTATGTGGTAGATGCAGAGGGTGAAGTCGTCGGAAGATTGGCATCGCGCATTGCGCACGTATTGAAAGGAAAGCACAAGCCGGAATACACGCCACACATTGATTGTGGAGACAATATCATTGTCCTAAATGCTGACAAAATCAGATTTACAGGCAATAAGATGCAGAATAAGGAGTACCTCACCTACTCTTTATATCCTGGCGGACAAAAGTCCAAGAAGGCGCACCAAATCATGAGTCGCAAGCCTGAAATGATTATAGAATCTGCGGTGAAAGGAATGCTACCCAAGAATAAATTGGGGGCGGCCATGTATAAAAAATTATTTGTGTACACAGGGAAGAATCATCCCCACGGTGCACAACAACCCAAAGAGTTTAAATTTTAGCACCTATGGAAATGATTAACACTTCCGGGCGAAGAAAGTCATCAGTCGCCCGCATCTATATGACAAAAGGAGATGGAGATATCACGGTAAATGGTAAGCCATACCTCGAATATTTTCCTCAAATCCACGTGCAACTAGAAGTTGCCCGCCCATTTAAAGTCGTAGAAATCGAAAATGGTTTTTCGATTAAAGCGAACATCAAAGGCGGAGGGTTTAAAGGTCAAGCAGAAGCGCTTCGATTGGCGATATCTAAAGCATTAGTTGAACTAAACGAAGATTATAGAAGACCTTTAAAGGTCGAGAAACTGCTGACTCGTGACGCGAGAGAAGTCGAGCGTAAGAAGTACGGTAAGCCGAAGGCGAGAAAGAGCTTCCAGTTCTCCAAAAGATAGAGTCCTTTTATTCAAATTACGAATTGACAATAACCAGCATCATGCAAAAAATAGAACAACAATCTCTTTTAGAAGCCGGTGTACATTTTGGCCACATGAAGAAGAAGTGGAACCCAAAAATGCGACCGAATATCTTTATGGAAAAGAAGGGGATTCACATTATAGATTTGAATCGCACGATAGAGTGCATGGAGGAAACAGGACGCGCGCTAAAGCAATTGGCGCGATCCGGAAAAAGTATCCTTTTTGTGGCGACCAAAAAGCAAGCACGAGATATCGTAAAAGAGGCTGCTTTATCCGTAGAAATGCCTTACGTAACCAATCGTTGGTTAGGGGGAATGATGACAAACTTTTCTACGATTCGTCGTTCCATAAAGAAAATGCAGAATATCGATCGCATGCTAGCCGATGGTACATTGGATAATGTGACCAAAAAAGAGCGATTGACTTTGACGCGAGAGCGCGACAAATTAGAGCGAGATTTAGGCGGTATTGCGAAATTGAATCGATTGCCCCATGCCATTTTTGTAGTGGATATCGCCCATGAGCATTTAGCGGTAGCTGAAGCAAGAAAACTCGGGCTTAAAACACTGGCAATGGTGGATACGAATTCCAACCCTAACGAAGTGGATTTTGCCATACCATCTAATGATGATGCGGCTACTTCCATTGAAATTGTCATTGATTACGTCACTGAGGCGATCAAAGAAGGATTGGACGAGCGTCGCAAACAAAAGACAGAGAAGAAGCAGAAGGCTGACGCTTAGTGTTCTTATTTCCATTAAATTATAACACTTACAGAAAATATAAACCATGAGTATAACAGCAGCAGAGGTTAAAAAACTTAGAGACCATACCGGTGCAGGTATGATGGACTGCAAAAAAGCTTTAAAGGAAGCGGATGGTGATTTTGATAAAGCCATAGAAGTATTGCGTAAAAAAGGGCAAAAATTATCGGCTAAGAGAGCGGATCGAGCGGCGAAAGAAGGCGTTGTGACTGCAGCAGTGAGCGATGATAACTCAAAAGGCGTAGTCATTAGATTGAGTTGTGAAACGGATTTCGTAGCAAAAAACGACGATTTCGTTGAATTTGCTCAGAAGATCGCCGAACGCGCACTCGCTGAATTCCCGGATAGTACAGAAGAACTATTGCAATTAGAACTCGGTGACATAGCGATTGGTGAGAAAATCACAGAACAAATCGGCGTCATTGGAGAGAAAATAGAATTGGCAGATTATCAACGCCTCGAAAGCGAGCAAGTTGTATCTTACATCCACATGGGAAATAAAGCCGGTGTAATTCTCGGCTTGAATCAATCTGGTGAAGAGGCTGCAAAAGCAGGACGAGATGTTGCCATGCAGGTAGCAGCTATGCGTCCGGTAGCTGTCAGCAAGGACGATGTAACCCAAGATATTATAGATAAAGAATTAGAGATCGGGCGTGAAATCGCTTTAAAGGAAGGGAAGCCCGCTAACATTGTAGATAAAATTGCACAGGGGAAGCTCAACAAGTTTTTTAAAGAAAACACCTTATTGCATCAATCCTTTGTCAAAGATAGCTCAATGTCAGTAGAGAAATACTTACAAACGATTTCTCCAGAGCTCACCGTTACCGGATTCAAGCACATTGAACTCGGATAAAGTTATCATTATAAAAAGAGCGAAATGAAAGTTTCGCTCTTTTTTTATACCTAAAACTGATCGCCAACAACCTGCTTATGTCATTGAGATACAAAAGAATCCTATTAAAACTCAGCGGCGAGACCCTCATGGGGGATCAAGGCTTTGGGATTTCCGCAGATAAGCTAAACCACTACGCAAAGCAAATAAAAACTGCCTGGGAATTAGGTGTGGAAATAGCTATTGTTATTGGTGGGGGAAATATCTACCGCGGCTTAAATGCAGAGCAATCAGGCATTGAGCGGGTTCAAGGAGATTATATGGGCATGATGGCCACCGTCATTAACGGCATGGCTTTACAGTCGGCCTTAGAGACGCATGGTATGAAAACTCGACTCATTTCAGCCATAGAAATGAAACAAATTGCAGAACCCTATATTCGTAGAAAGTCTATTCGGCATTTGGAAAAAGGTCGTATTGTAATCTTTTCGGCAGGCACGGGCAGTCCATATTTTACTACGGACTCTGCGGCAGCCCTTCGAGCCAATGAAATCAATGCGGAAGTAATTTTAAAAGGAACCCGAGTAGATGGTATTTATTCATCAGATCCGGAGAAAAATCCAGAGGCTACTAAATTTGATAAGTTGTCTTTTGTAAAAGTTATAAGTTTGGGGCTTAGCATTATGGATATGACTGCCTTTACCCTTTGTCAAGAGAACAACCTTCCCATTATTGTATTCAATGTCAATCGGAAAGAAAACTTAAAAGATATTGTTGAAGGTAAAGATGTCGGCACTTTGGTCGCGGATTAATTGAAGGCTCTTGACGCATTATTCTTGCTTTTCTGAAAACCAGGTCAATCCTTACAAAAGCAAAAATCACCTTTTTTCACTTTTGAGTATGCTTTAGATCAACCCAAGGCGATAGAAGCCACACTAAGTTTCACATCATTACTATCGAGGCACACCTTAGCTACCGCCTCTAAGGTTGCTCCCGTCGTGACTACATCATCCACTAATAGATAGTGACCTGGGGGAATTTCTTCAATATTCGGTTGCAGGGAAAAGGCATTAGAGACATTTTCTATGCGTTGCAATCGCGTTTTTTTCGTTTGGCTAGAAGTGAATTCATGTCTACGGATCCAGTGATTTTTCACAGGACAATGGCTTACTTCTTCTAGGCCTTCGGCAAAAATAAAACTTTGGTTAAAACCGCGCAGTCGGCGTTTCTTGGGATGTAAGGGAACGGGAATGATCCCTTGAATTCCTTTGAGAAAACCGGACTCCTTCATTTTTTCACCCAATCGTTTGCCCAAAATGCGTCCGATGTCTACTCGACCTTCATATTTAAATTGTCTGAGTAAGGTTTGGCTCAATTGGCCCTTTTTATAATCGAGTAAACTGGTAGCTCGTTCAATGGGGACTCGCCCGTAAAAATGCATGGCAACGGGATTATCGGGGTGTAAATGATAGTCCGTTTCCACATAGTCCATCAGGCAAGTCATGCAAAAATGGTGATTTCTAACAGCCGATTGACGACGACAATGCAAACACAGTCGCGGAAAAGCAATATGCCAGGCAGCTCGCCACCATTGCCGAAAAAAGGGCATCGTGATATCTTATTTAAGTTTAATATTGACTAACTTTTCCCGGCCTTCCCGAAGAATTTTAAGCAGTAGGACTTCCGGCATAGAGTCGTCATAGAGAATGGACTCCATTTCCTCCACTGAGTTCACCTGAACATCATTCACAGAAAGAATCAAGTCATAGGGTTGAAGACCGGCATATTCAGCTGCACTCTCCGACTCCGTATCTAGAATCAGCACACCATTCGTCGTATTTACATTTAAGTACTCAGCTAACTCTTCATCCATATCGGTCACTTCTATACCCATTGAACGATTAGAGGCCCGCATGAGAATACGCTCGACGATTTCTTCGACAGTCTCAACAGGAATTGCAAAAGAATAACCGGCAAAAACACCTGTCGGGGTTGCAATGGCTGAGTTGATACCGAGGAGTTCTCCATTGGCGTTGACCAGAGCACCTCCGGAATTGCCTGGATTAATAGCGGCATCTGTCTGAATAAAATTGGTGAACGTTTGACGGCCACCATTAATAGCAATATCCAGATCCCGGCCCTTGGCACTAACAATACCCGCAGTAACCGTTGAAGTTAAATAATCAAATGGGTTCCCGATAGCTAACACCCAGTCCCCCACTTCAATTTCTAAAGTATTCGCCCAGGGAATGGTGGGCAATCCCTTAGCTTCTATCTTTAGAACAGCAATATCAGCATCAGGTTCCGAACCTATTTTCGTCGCCTCAAAAGAGCGCCCATCGTGAAGAGTTATGGTGATAAGATCTGCAAATTCCACCACGTGATTATTCGTTATAATAAATCCATCTTCTGAAAAAATAACACCACTACCACTTCCTTCTCGGCGATAGAAGGGAGAAAGTCCGCGATTAAAAAAGTTATCAAAAGAAAAAGGGCCACGCTCTTCTCGTCGTCGTTCTAACTGATCGCGACTCTCCTCTGCTTTAATATGCACTACAGAAGGTGTCGCTGTTTTTGCTGCTTCTGCAAATGAAAACCGATCTTGAGTCAGCGGTAACGAAAAGTCCGAACGCTCAGAAACTTCACTTATTAACTTCGCAAAATCAGCTCGGGAATTGAGGGCCGTTTGGTCACTTAAGCCATCCCATTCAAACACATAAAAGAGAAGCAATGTAGCCATGAGTATTGAAAAACACCCTCCCAAAAAGCCGAAAAATATTTGTTTTATCATAATCTCTTTTATTGTACAACTATTAGAACGAAGAAAATCAATTTTCGCTTGCCTGCATCTTATTTAATAAAAGTGAAGATTGCTTTTTATACAGAAAATCATCATCCTCTGCATAATGGCGCAAAGCACTTACACAGGATGTTGAGCATTCCTCCATGCGCACCTTAGACAACAATAAAAAGTACTGAGCAGCATCTTCTACCGTATAGTGTAAATCCGTCTCATTCAGCACATTTTGAAAGGTCTTCATTGCGCTTTTAAAATTTTCCGCTTGATAACTCAGCAAGCCTTCCATTAATCGGGACTCTGAGGTATTCCTTAAGCTATCCGGCAGCTCCTCCATATATAAACGAGCTGCTTCGTAATTCTCATCAACATACAGTTGATTGAGTACTTGAATTGAGGATTCTTCACCCGCCGAACGCTCTATGCTTCTCAATTGAACCTGAGCATAAGCATCCCAACTTGCAACTTTCGTTCCTGGTTGAAGGTCTGAACTTTGGGGACAGCTGACATAAACCACTGCAATGATCGCAATGCCTATGAGTAAAAGCCCCCATTTTCGTCTATCGTTCCTCGGGGCCTTCCCCGATGCACCAGACTGCTCCCCTTCCCAGTCATTCATTTGTTCTCTAAGCTGCTGGGCAAGTTGGGTTTCAACCGCTTCGCGAGCAAGTACATATGCACTGAGTTGATTCTGCAGTTCTTCATTTTTCTCCAGTTCCCGGCGAAAAGTAGCCTCCTCATCCGGTTCCATTTGTCCAGAGAAAAATTGTTCCAGGCGCTCTATTTGATTGTCTTCCATGCTTCTTTCAAATAATCCCCTAAATCAGGGCGTGATTGAATTACATTCATCAGCTCCTTCATACATCGAAACTTTCGTTTGCGCGCATTCGCAGGTCGACCTAAATCCAGCATTTCTGCAATTTGGCTCATACTATAATCCTGAGTCCAAAGCATCAATACTTCCCGACAAAGCGGTTTTAGTCCTTCCAGCGTTTCGGACAGAACCCCTGACAGCTCCTTGAAATAATAATGGGTGTCGGCATAGACTGCCGATTGCAAATCCTCCTTTGAGGACTCTTTGTCATCTAATGAGTTCCATTTTTTCTTGGTTCTCATATGATTTCGGCAAATATTTCTACCGATACCAATGATAAAGGTATCCCATTGGCTATCTTTTCGGAATCGTCCCTCGCGAATTTTCCGGTCAAAAACGATCACTGCTTCTTGAAAAACATGACGAACATCTTCATCATCTCCTCCGTAATTTAATACATATTGAGCGATCGATCCTTTGACCTTCTCATTCTTGTACAAAAGTCTTAGTGCTGTGTTTCGTTTGGATCCCCCCGCACAAATATCAGCAACTATATCTGATTTCTCGGTATTTAGTGTATCTGAATGCTCCAATCGTTCCAAGTTTTCTCAATGATTTCTAATAATAATAAGCTGGAATAAAATTCAAGGTCATATAAAATGACAGCGACTTAAGATTTTAAAGTTACAAAAATAAAATGAGTCGATGCTATACAGGACATAAGTACCGACTCTGATAAAGTGATATTTACAACCAACGAACCTATTTATATTATTGATATTAGATTATTTAAAATATGATGTAAGCAATATTTGCAAAAATTGAGGCGCTTCTCCTTCTTATCTTGCGACTATAAATTAATTGTATTGATGGCTATTGAACTTTTACTTTTAGGAATTACTAAAGAGCGGTCACATTGGATCCCCCATACTTTCATGCAATATTGAGAAGTGGCCGCTTTTTTTTATCTTTCTCCTCCTAAAAATCAAGTTATGTGCGGCCGAGTCACCCTAACGAGTTCCATTGAAGATCTTTGTCGAAACCAAAACCTATCGATAAGAGAAGATCAAAAAGATCTTTTGTTACCACTTCCACATTATAATATTGCACCCGGTCAACATCTACCCATTTTGTTTCAAGATAACCTTTACGAACTACAAGCCTATCACTGGGGGTTAGTGCCCTTTTGGGCAAAAAAAGCCAGTATAGGATATAAGATGATAAATGCCCGGATCGAGAGCATTCTAAACAAAACCGCCTACCGCCAAGCAGTTCAGCAACGGAGAGGGATACTGTTTATTGATGGTTATTACGAGTGGAAAAAAATAGAAGGACAACCCACACCCTATCGAATTATTCCCACTGAGGAAAAATATATTGCCCTTGCATGTATTTGTGATCACTGGCAAAAGGAGAACAATGCCCCACTGCGTTCGTTCTCCATTGTAACCCAAGCGGCCTCTTCAGACTTAGAAACCCTACATCATCGAATGCCCGTCGCCCTCAGTGCTAAAGAGCAGCAATATTGGATGGATTCAACAATAAACGTTGAGGAATTAATTGCTGAAATTCAAGGAGAAAAAAATACGAAGTTCTTTGATTACTATCCCGTATCAAAAGCTGTCAATCAAGCCAGAAACAATCATAGTGGACTTATCGAAGAGGTGTCACATGGTCCTGATGCCGGAGATCAATTGCGGTTATTCTAACCCCTCTTGTCAGTGTGACCAGGAAAACTATAGAATAAAGATTCTGAACGATCACCCCATCAAATGCCGATGTATATCATCCACCTGGCGATACACCCTTTGCCATTTTTCATCAATCATGGCATCAAAATTAGCTTTCCCGTCAGTAAAGCTCACATGGGCGAAATACTTCCAAATTTCTTTTACATCTGTCCACAGCAATTCATATGGAGTATAAACTTCATTGTCGGATACTAAATGGAGTGCTTGTTTTTTAGAAGATTGGTAAACCCTCTTATACACAAGCCCCTCCCTTGAAGCGACAACATAGGTATGCCCCTCTTTAATATCTCCTAATCGCTCAACATGAGATGCAATAACAATAGATCCGGGTTCCATAGGCAACATAGAGTCTCCTTGAACTTCAAAAGCACGGAAGATACCCTGAGGAATCTGTGGTAAATTTAACACAGGCAATTCCTTTATATATTCCGGATCATTAAAACTCTCTATATAGCCCGCCTCAGCCTTTGTATCAACCAATTGAACTTGGTTTCTTCCATGATTATCTACTCCTATAATAATTCTGGACGAATTTTCTTTGGACAAGAACTGTAAGATATTTTTGGCATTTAGTTGCTCTTTAAGCATATTACTCAAATCTAATTGAAAAAAATCAGAGAATCTGATCAGCGTTGAAATATCAGGTTCCGCGTAGGACTGTTCATATCCACTAATCGTAGAGCGAGGAATATCCAATTCACGAGATAGTTCCTGTTGAGAAATCCCTCTATGCTTTCTCAGTAAGGCTAGATTATGCGCAAAATAAGTCATAAATAAGTTTGATTAAATTTACAACATTTGTAGTGGATTAAAAATTTATGACAGTTTTTTAATCGAAAAGGAGATGCAATTTCTTTATATTTACAGATTATGAATGACATGCATTCTAAAGATCGTTCAATAGCACACATGGACTTAGATGCATTTTTTGTATCTGTAGAATGCCTTCGCGAGAGCAGCCTCAAAGGAAAACCCTTGATTATTGGAGGTAAAAGTGACCGGGGGGTTGTTGCCTCATGCAGTTACGAAGCTCGATCAGCAGGCGTGCATTCTGCTATGCCCATTCGAATGGCGAAACGTTTGTGTCCAGACGCTATTATTCTTCGCGGGGATATGGAAGAATATTCGAAACAATCAAGTCTCGTTACCGACGTCATCGCTTCAAAAGCCCCATTATTCGAAAAAGCATCCATAGATGAATTTTATCTGGACTTAAGTGGAATGGATAGATATTTTGGAACATACCAATGGACCATTGAACTGCGAAAAGAAATCATCAAGGAAACCGGACTGCCTATTTCGTTTGGACTATCCGTCAACAAGCTCGTTGCCAAAGTGAGTACAGACGAAGCAAAACCCAACGGGCAGATTCAGATAGAAAAAGGAAAAGAAACTTCATTTCTGCATCCTTTAGCTGTAAAAAAATTACCTGGAGTTGGTCTGGTGACCCAGCGACAACTCACCCAAATGGGGATACAAACGATAAAAACACTCAGTGATTTACCCAAAGAGCTTTTAATCAGCACTTTTGGTCAGCATGGAGCTTCACTATGGGATAAATCACATGCGATCGATAACAGACCAGTCATACCCTACCGAGAACAAAAATCAATGTCTAAAGAATCCACATTGGAAAAAGATACTCTTCGGCTGGACCATATCAAGGCAAAAATAATAGCCATGACTGAACAATTAGCTTTCGAATTGAGAAATCAAAAGAATTTATGTGGATGCATCGCTATTAAAATTCGATACTCAGATTTCAATACCTACACTAAGCAGAAAAGCATAACACTCACCTCATTAGATAGGCCCTTGATACAATACGCTCTAGAACTATTTGACCAACTATACCAACAGAGAAAAATGATACGCCTCATCGGCGTTCGATTTAGCCAACTCATCTCGGGTTCCCCTCAAATCAATTTGTTTGATAGTCAACCCAGAGACATAGCACTTATAGAGGAGATGGACCTAATTAGAAACCGGTTTGGCAAAACTGCAATTCAGAGAGCTGGAGGGATAATATCTAAAAAACCAACTAATAAAAGATAACTTTCTCATTCCCTATCAAAACCCCTTCGCGATTATAAAACAAAGCGATATATTGACCAAAGGGTAATGAAGAAAGAAAACAAACACTATCATAACAAGTCTTTATCCATTCTCCAGAGGAAGAATAAATTTTTACTTCAAAAAAATCAGCACCTGAAAAACGCACAAGGCCAGAGGAAGGATTTGGAATAACAGTAAAATCCTCCCATGCGTATGGAGAAATAATGTTCGTCGATTCCTCGCTCAATAGAAACAAAGCAGCGTCGCCCCCAAAGCTATTCTCAGAGGTTAAAAAAGCTCTTGAGTCGCTTTCAAACGCAAACCCTTCTACTTGATAGGATCCTTGTGTAATTAAGCTCTGTGGACTTGGAGAAAGAAGATGTAGGCGACCTAATTGATCTAAAGGAAAGGATATAAAGAAAGCCTGTGAAAAATTGTATCCCACCAAGCCCAGAAGATTTCCTTCAACGTCAGTATCTCCTCCTGTGACCATTAAGTTAATGTCTATACTGTCATATCGAAAAGCCACATACGACCCAGCGTTTTTGGGGAGTGGATAAATATTCGTCTTAAAATCCGACCAATTTTTAGTAAACACGTAGAGGCTGTCGCCATAGGAAATCAGCGCCTCTGCATCGAAATTTGTCTGAAATTGCCGAGGATCAAAACTTATTTGATCAGCGTATTCAAAATCTATGGCAATAGCTTGTACAGTATCAGAAGAAAAAAAATCAGTGATACCTACTTTTAAAATTCTCAAATTTTTCCGGGTTCCTAAGTTATTACCAAAATCCCCTATATAAATAAATTCATCATCTGCACATATATCTTCCCAATCAATATGGGATTGATTACCTATAACAACCTCACGAACAATCATACCTGTCGCAATATTCATTTCATATAAATGAGGAGAATTGCCCGAATCATTGTGAGTAATCCAACGACCTTGGACTTCAACCAAACCGGAGCTTTCTTTTATTCTTTCATCAATACTTGATACAAAAGAGAGATCCCAAGCCTGAGCAGGAAGCGTTAAGGCCGCTGAAAAAAGAAAAAAGAGTACAAAAAATTCTCTATGAGCCATACCTTTGGTTTTATAAAAAAAGGGGAGCAATGTTTCCATTCCTCCCCTTTTAATTCTATCGATAGAAATAGGATTATCTGCCTCCTACAACCATCTTCTTCGTGGCTTTGAAGTCGCCACTGCGCAGTTCGTAATAGTACAATCCGTTGGCAGGTATCATCCGGCTATCCACCGTCTCTTCATTATACCCTTGCTTGTACTCATTCTCTATTGTCTGTACCACCTTACCCGTAGCATCGTAGAACGTCAGACTCGCTTTTCCTGCTTCCGGCAGGTTAAAGCCAATCACGGTCTTACTCTCAAACGGATTCGGAATATTCTGATACAAGGCAAACTCTACATCTCCTGTCGTGAAGCGCAAGGCGATATCCCGTACCTCTTCACTCACATAAGCTTCAGTTCGCGTGATCTCTGAGTTAATATCAATCAACTCACTCAATCGAACATCGGTCTTCGCTTTAAACACAAGGGTAAATAATACCTCTTCGACATCAAAGCTCAATGGCTCGGAATTATTCCAGCTCATCGTCATCTGACCTCTATCAGCAAAGTTTGCATAATTAGACTCACTTACATTCAACGCACCGGCTTTTACATCCATGATTTCTAGTCCCTCTACACCATAGTCTAGAGTCATCTGATAACCTAGAACATCCTGGAAGCCTGCACTCGTCACTTTCATCTCAATCATCTCTCCGGCATCTGCCTGAACATCTGCTGCAGCTAAGACTAATGCTCCGCTGCGACCTTCTGCTGATGGTCCATCTAACTGGCTCGTCTGCACGCTGCCATTCAAATCTCCAATCTTCACAGCAACAAAGTCCTGATCAATGAAGTCCGTATTCGCCTGTATCATTTCAATGCTCTCACGGTAGTTGCGTGCTAATACACCCGCATCCAATTCTTCATTCACATCAACAAAGCGCCAGCTGGAGTTATTTGCAAATTCACTATCAATGCCCAAGATCACTTTTCTCAAGTCAATGATATCAGCTCCACTGATGCGTTCGTCATCATTCACGTTCGCCGCAATCAGGTAATATGGATCACTGATCGTATTCAAGCCCAGGATATGCTGCTGTATCAACAAGATATCAAAGGTGCTCACTCCATTCAGTACATCATCGTTCTTGCGTGGACTCAAGCGGTAATCCGCTCCGCCGGCTACAAACATCTGATAGAACCCTTGCTCATCCGTCATTCGGGTAATCGGTGTCGGTGCGGACATATTCTCTAAGTACAC
>Ga0136604_1000236_pt1 | contig 30643 bp, 34 predicted proteins | sample AntRauFillE10628_FD_104928 | JGI IMG/M metagenome (GOLD analysis project Ga0136604, IMG submission 104928) | Saline lake microbial communities from Rauer Islands, Antarctica - Metagenome Filla E10 #628 | ecosystem: Environmental > Aquatic > Non-marine Saline and Alkaline > Saline | place...
AGATTCCGGCGTTCGCAGCATGGAGCGCGGCGTAGTCTCTGCCGGACGTAATCCCGTGACGGGCAAACACAACTACCCCGAGCTGGAGCTGGTGCGTCTTACCATTCCCCGCCGCGCCTATACCCAGGCTCACATGGATGTGGTTGCCGAATCGGTGGAGATGGTTTGGCGCCACCGCGCTGACGTAACCGGCCTGGCCTTCGAATACGAACCGGAATACCTGCGGTTTTTTCAGTCGCGGTTTAAAAAGGTGTAGAAAACGACTAAGGATTACTTTGTTTTGACTCATAAAATGTTATAAGTAGATTGGATGGGTAGAATGCGGTAACGCTATCTCCGGTTTAGTGGACAAAAAGATTCCTTAATAAGGTTTGTTTCAGGGGGCTTTGCAGAACCCCTTAATTTAGGGTTTTCTCTGATAATTTATAGATTTCGGTGAACATCCTACATTTTTTAATCAAAGATCATTGTTGTTATGTCAGATAAGCGCCATCAACTCAGTATTCTGGACGAGTGGGCTACTCAATCAGGCCAGGTTTCGCGTTCGACCGAGCGGCTCAGCGAGATCGCCGAGTGGATCGACTGGGGCCCACCATATACCACTGGATGGAAAAAGGCAAAACACTGACGACTGATGAAGAAGCCTTCTAAAACAATAAAAAAACAACACAGGTGACTGTTATGAATGCCGCACATTATCATTTAATCGTAAACCATATTCCCCTTTTTACCACACTCATTGGCTTACTCATACTGGGCTGGGGAATGATAAAGAAAAGCCAATCTATAAATAACATTGCCTTTGTCCTGCTGATCGTCGGCGCACTGTCGAGCTATGTGGCGCTGGAAACCGGCGAAGGAGCGGAAGATATTGTAGAAGAGCAGGGGATATCCAACGATCAGACCATCCACGATCATGAAGAAGCGGCCGAGCTGGCTTTTTGGCTTGCCGCGGTAACCGGAGGTCTGAGTGTCATAGGGCTGTTTGCCTCCTCCTTCGGCCCCCGCGTTCAAAATTCGGTGAACGTAATCACGCTTATTGCTGCGATTATTACCATGGGCTTGCTGTCGTATACGGCCTACCAGGGTGGGGCCATACGCCACACCGAGGCTTACAGCGGCGCGGCAGTCGGTATCCAGCATAACCGGATGACTACCGCAGACCACTATACAATTTCATGCGCAGCAAAAGGGCCAGCCGCAGATGCGCAACCAGTTTCAGGCATCGCAAAGAATGGGTGAGCAGCTTAACCTGATGCTTGGGAATATGAAGAATGCCGCAGAACGGTGCGACTTGATGCTGCAAAACAAGCAGATGATGCAGAACCGCGAAATGCGACAAGAAACTCAGTGGCTCCAAAAGCACCTGCAGGACATGACTAATCAGATAGACGTGCAGGTTTTGCGTTGCATTAAGATCATCTGTTAAAATTACATTGGTGAGGAAAAAATTTTACCCCGGTATTGACAATGAGATCGTTTGGAAGTATATTGTGAGTGAACGTTCACTATATATCTTTAGCTATGCGAACTATCTTCACAATCTTAACCCTTTTAATCGCCGGTGGCCTGCCACTGGATGGAGTGGCACAAATCTCCCTGTCCGAAGCTATCGACCGGTCGCTGGAATATTCCACGAACACTCGCATTGCGAAGGAAAACAGGGTGGCCGCCAACGCAGCCAGTGGAATATGGTCTTCGGACTATATACCCAGACTAAGCGGCAGTGCCTCCTACACCAAATCCCAGTATCCCCAAATTATTACTCCCATTCGCCGAGAGGGTGTTTTCCCACCTTTAGACGATCAGATATATGATGCCACCGTACAGGCCAACTGGCAGATTTTTGATTTTGGAGAGGGCAGAGCCGCCCGCAAATCAGCTGTGGCACTGGCCGTGGCCGCCGGCATCAGCTACGATATAAGCCGGATGGAAACCATAGAATCCACGGTCTCTTGGTTTGTACAGCTGCAGCAATTAGGTGAGTTAAAACAAGTGCAACAACAGCGTATTGAAGCTTTAAGTGAGAGCAAAAAAAGATTACAATCCCTGTTTAAAAGAGGTCGAATTGCCGAAATTGACCTGCTAAAAATCGAAGATGCGATTATTGAGGCACAAACCGATGTATTAACAACCGACAATCAAATTGAATGGATACTGCAGGTACTTTCGGATGATATGGGGCTCCAAAAGCCGCTGCTGATCAGTCAAATAGAACCGCTTCAATTTGAAAGTGAACAGATATTTAATCCCGAGGCTAAAAGTTTTAATGAAGTTCCGCTTATTGCCGCTGCTCGTCAAAAATGGCAAGCTTCCAAACTTGAGGCGAAAGCCGCCCAGCGAGCGTTCCTCCCCAATCTGAACTTGTTTGCAGCCGAACAGTTTAGAACAGGCGGTGATTTTGGTGTTGACGACCAGTGGATGGTCGGCGTACGGATGAACATCCCTCTGCTTAACGGTCATAGCATGGTAAAGAGCCAGATCATGAAAAGCCAGGCTAAATCACGGAAGATAGAGCTTGAACAAAGCGAGCAAACCTATATTCAACAGCTCAACAAACTGACAAATTTACAATTCGAAGCGCAGAAAAAGATTGTGGCCGCCCGAACGCGTCTGAAATATCTCAAGGAAACCTACCGGGTGGAAGAAGTCTCCTATCGCAATGGCAAAACCACGCTCACCGATCTGCTGCTGACCGAATCCAAATTGAACAGTGCAAGGATGGAACTGATAAATCAACAATCCCGGCTCAGAATCATTAATCTGAATATAGCGGTATTGACGGGACAAATGAACAAAGAATTAGCAATAAAACTGGCAAAAGGAGAACAGGTATGAGAAAGAAATACAAAATAACAGCAGGTATTGTAACAGGGTTGGTTATTATAGTACTGGTAGTGTTGTGGGGACGGGAGGATTCGCCCGCTGAAAAGACCGGAGAAGCTTCTTCTGCAGTAGCAGTGGAAGTAGCCCGTCCGGTGAAACAACAGATCTCAGAACAAGTTCCATACCTGGGTACGATTGTGGGTAGCAAAGACGGCAATCTTTCCTTCCGCATACAGGGTACCCTTACTGACATGTATGTGAAAGAGAGTCAGAAAGTAGAGAAGGGACAACGGCTTGCACGTCTTTCTATTCCCGAGCTGGATGCACAATTAAACCGTGCAACCGGTGAATTTGAAAGGGCAACATCGAACCGGGCGTATTGGCAGGGTGAGCTTCAAACAGACAGTGTGCTGTATAGAGAGGGCGCCATTGCAAAAACAGCATTGGATAGGACGCACTTAAATGTTGAACAGGCCCAGGGGAGCTATCGAGCGGCGGAGGGCGCATTACAGGAAGTGCAAGAGCGCCTGCAGCTGACTACCCTTAGAGCGCCGACCCCGGGGGTGATCGGCACCATTATGGTTAGAACCGGCAGTAATGTGAGTCCCAATCAGCCCGTGTTCTTTTTTCATACCGGCACACCCGTCATTTATGCGGATGTGCTGGAACAGGATATCCAAAAAGGCATTGCGGTAGGCTCGCGGGTAACAACAAAGGATGAACAGGAGGAGACCATTGAAGGACGGGTTGAGCGAATCGACTTTCAGGCAAAGCCCCCATTCCGGAGCGTCAGAGTGTTTGTTTCTTTCCCGGAAACATGGATCACCCACAGGCCCTCGGGCGCCGGACTCTCACTGGAGTTTGAAATCGGCAATCAGGATGAGGCGCTGATGGTGCCGGTATCAGCGATTGATTTGAGGAACGGAAGTCCACGGATACTTCGCGTCAACGGTCAAAATAGAGCAGAGGAAATAGCTGTAGATCTTGGTATCCAACGAGGGGAACTCCGACACATTAAAGGAGCTATTTCTGAATCCGATCAAATTATTATCGCCGGCATCAATAATGTGGAGCCGGGCGATAAAGTACAGATAATGAATGGCAGTAACGCAAATCAGGTACATAATCAGATAAATTAATATTATGAATTGGGCAGCATTTTCACTTAAAAACCGATACACTATTTATGCACTGTCACTGGCTATCCTCTTCTTCGGTATTCAATCGTATGTGAGTCTTCCCATCTCACTGTTTCCTGAGACTTCCCCGCCGGTAGTGACCATAATAACACAATACCCTGGCGCTACTGCACTGGATGTGGCAGAAAAAGTATCGGAAAGCCTGGAAGAAGAGGCGGCTTCACTCGATGGCATTGCCAAAGTCACCTCCCGTTCCCAGGATGGCTTATCGGTAGTAACGGCGGAGTTTCAATACGATATAAATGTTGATCTGGCGGCTGTAGATGTACAAAATGCAGTCAGCCGTATTCGAGGCGAGCTGCCCGAGGCGATTGGTGAGCCCCGGGTGTTAAAAATAAGCTCAACCGACAAGCCGGTCGTCACACTGGGCGTGGGTGCCAAGGACGGCAATCTCAAAAAGGTGCGCCAGGCCGCCGAAGATCAGATTGCTCCGGCTCTGCAGCGCGTCAAAGGGGTATCAGCGGTGGACGTATTCGGCGGATACCGCCGGCAAATAAATATTTCCATCAACAGGGATCGTATGGAAGCCGCCGGACTGACGCTGGGAGCCATCAATAATGCGGTGCAGGGCGCCAATGTTTCCATGCCGCTGGGCAGCCTCGATAACAGTCGCCGCGAAGTATTATTGCGTTTTGATGAGGCCCTAACCACGCCCGAAGAAATTAAAAATATTCCGTTGAAAAATATGAATGGACAGCGGCTTCTTATCGGTGACATTGCCGGGGTAGAAGATGGTGTTGCCGATCCCCAGAGTGCCTTCCTGGCCAATGGGAAGGAGGTTGTGGCTCTGCAGGTACTCGAGCAGGATGACGCCAATACGGTGGAAGTGGTTAACATGATAGTACAAGAGTTGCCGAAATTGAGAAATCAGTTTCCGGGGCTTTCCTTTGAAGTTGCTACCGAAGAAGCTTCATTCACCGAGCAGGTAATCGGCAATATGGCAAGTTCCATAGCGATGGCCCTTATTTTGGCCTCGCTGATTATTTTTAGTTTCCTGGAAAGTATACGCCGCGCTTTTGTGGTGAGTATTGCCATGCCCATGAGTTTTCTGCTGACCTTTGCGCTGATGAAACTCAACGGCATGGAGCTTGACCTGGTGACCCTCTCAGCGGTAATACTGGCCGTGGGAATGGTCGTGGACGGAGCAGTCGTGGTGATTGAAAACATCAGCCGCCACTATGATGAAGAGAACCTCAGTTCAAAAGAAGCAGCTATAAAAGGTACGCAAGAGGTGTTTTTTGCCGTACTGGTGGGCGTGGCAACCACCGTAATTGTGCTGATCCCCTTCCAGTTCCTCACCGGATTTGTCGGCAAGGTGTTCGGCCCGCTTACGCTTACCATGATCTACGCCTTCGGCTCCTCAATATTGATGGCGATAACGCTTATCCCACTGCTTTTTGTGCTTTTCGAAAAAAAACAAACCCGTATTGAATTGTGGTTTACCAGAATGGTGGCTCCCTTCAACCGCGGAATGAACAAGCTGCGAGACGGATATCTGCGGCTGCTTCGATGGTCGCTGAGCCGGCGCACTCTATTGCTGGTCGGCACCCTTATGATCTTTATTGTAAGTTTGGTGCTGCTTCGGATGCGTGGTATGGAAGTACTTCCCAAACTGGATTCCGGCTCCTTTTTTATTTCCGTGGAGGCTGAACCCGGCAGTTCCTTCCGCCAAACCAAAGGCATTGTACGCGATATAGAATCGCTGCTCAAAGAAGATCCGGACGTGCTAAACTACACCTCACAGATCGGTTTTGAGCCCGATGCCAAATTTATGGGAGATGCCGGCGCGATGGGCGTGCAGCAGGCATTCATCACGGTAGACCTGGTTTCGCGTAAAGAACGAGACCGTACCATCTGGGATATGGAAGATCAGCTGAGAAACCAAATTAATCTGATACCAGGCATTCGAACAGCCGTTTTAAAAGAGCTGGGCGGTACTGCAAAAAGCACCACTTCAGCGCCGCTGGACGTGCGAATATCAGGCCCTGACCTGAAGCAACTTAATGCGCTGGCTGAGCAGGTGGCCGGTAAAATGAAAATGGTGGAAGGAGCGGTTAACGTCTATCGACAGTGGACGCTCGAGCGCCCCGAGGTGCAATTTACCGTTGACAGGATGGATATCGCTTTTTATGACCTTACGCCCCAGTACATTGCACAGGAAACTTTTGCCGCCGTTGAGGGATTGCCCGTATCAACGATGGACGCTCTGGATGGCAGTGATCCGGCTATTGTGGTCCGCTACGATTCAACCAATTGCACCATTTTGGATGATGTGCTGCAAACGAGAATTAAACCGGGCCTTCCGCTCTCGTCCGTTGCCCGGACTCACACCCGGCTTGCGCCCAACTTAATTACGCGCGAAGACCTGGTGCGCACGGCCGATGTGTTGGGCTTTACTTATAACCGTGCCTTCAGCCATGTGATTGCCGATATTGAAAGCTCCATAGCCCAAATTGAAGTACCTGAAGGATATGAACTGGCGGTAACGGGAGAAAACTCCGACTTGCAGGAATCCAGCGCACAAATGATTTCGGCGCTGCTTGCGGCCCTGGTGGCAGTGTACCTTTTAATGGTGGCACAGTTCCGTTCATTTATCCACCCCTTTACGGTGATGCTGGCAGTACCCCTGGTAACCATCGGTGCGGCTGTGGCGCTCATTATAACCGGAAAGGTTATCTCCTTGTCGGTGCTGATCGGCTTTATTCTGCTGGTTGGCGTGGCCGTAAACAACTCGGTTATTCTTATTGACTTTATTTTGAACCAGGTTAAGGGAGAGAGCCGTGACGAGATTGTTGTAAAGTCGGTAGCCGTACGCTTCCGTCCTATTATGATGACCACTTTATCTACGGTAATCGGCATGTTGCCCCTGGCCCTGGAGCTGGCTCTGGGCGCCGAACGGTTTTCGCCCATGGCTATAGTGATCATTGGCGGGCTAACCGCTTCAAGTATCCTTACAATGGTCGTCATTCCGGTGTTTTATACTGTGATAGACGATGCGCAACGTTTCTTAATTCGAAGTAAAGCTTAAACAACACTAATCAATTCCACAATTTGATTTCCTCAATCTCAATAATCCCTACCTGATGTATAAATAGGGCTTCCTTAGAAGGAAGCCCTAAATAGGCAGGGCCCTCTATTTTTTGGTTCAGCACGTTCCCGTCTTATATAAATATAGCAACCCTATTGTTTCCGTGTGTTATCAATTTTTAAGTATCCTCATGACGGCATCAATCGTTTGTTCTACAACTACTTCTTGAGGCAGTGAGGTTATTTTTCTTTGTACAAATATAAAGCTGCGTTGGACCATCCCAACGATCCAGGCTACAGCAAGGACCGGATCAACAGAGCGAAAGTTCCCGTTTTCAATACCGTTATTTATAATTTCGATGAACACATCTTTGGGAAGTGGTTTTGAAAGGATATCCTTTGTTATGATCTCCTCCCGGTGATGTACGATGAGTATATAGCAAAATTCAAGCTGCTTGTTCATTGAAAATCCAAAGATTGTACGAACCAAGGCTTTGATTTGATCTTCGGGATCTGTATCTAATTTAACCGTCTCCTCCAGTGCAGCTCTAAATTGTTTGGCACAATCCAGAAAGATTTCTCTTGCAAGGTCATCCTTACTTTCAAAGTGTCGATAAATGTTGCCCTCTGCGGTATTGGCCCCCTCAGAGATAGCCCGTATCGAAGTGGCATCAATACCATTTTTAACGAACAGTTTTAATGCGGTATCCAAAATTGCTTCTTTTTTTGTAGTGCTCAATTATCTGCCTTTTATAATTTGGGTTCGAAATGTTGAATGACAATTTACGCAACTGTTCTGAACGATTTCGTAATGGTAAAGAATTTTCTGCATGTTTTTAACTTTTGCAGCCATCGCGATGGAATCGGCGTGATGGTGTACAACCTTGTCGATGGCAACAAAGGATTTCATTTGATTGCCCAAAATACCGGCAATTTCCTCTCGCTGTTCTTTAAGAATTTTAGGATGTGCTACGATATTATGGGCTCCGGAATAGATTGTTTCATAATTTTCCGTCCAGATACCCAATGTTATCGTGTGCATGTCCATCATCAATCGCTGCATTATAGTTTTGATCGGTTGTGTTTCAGGTTCTGTCTGCAAATATGATTTTTGAACCAGTGCTATCGAAAAAAAGGCAAGCAAGAGTGTAATTAAAATAGTTCGATATTTCATAAGGGAGATTTTAATATGTGAATGTTTACTCACAATATGAGGTTTTTAAACTAATCCTGCAATCAAAAAATAATTTTTGCTTCGCCAGATAATGATGTTATAGGACCTGGTCATTTACAAGTGGAGATCCAAGGTTGTTTTTTGCCAAGCCCAAAGACCTAAAGTCAGCCTCATAAACAAAGTCTGCTCCATACTATAGGGTGGCCTCCTTAACCCGTATTGTGGAAAAAGTTACTCATCTTTGCATTTTTATTTAACGCCCTAACTGTTTGAGCGCTCAAAGATCCATAGCATTTCTCCGAAACGTTAAACGTCCTTGGAAATACCTGAGATACCTGGGAGGATTTGCCATAAATAAATCTTATTTGGGAAGCGGGAAACGTTGCTCGTAATTTATTCCGCTTTTTTCATTGGTATTTACTGTCAGCCGATTGGCTCAAGCCGCGCCGAAAAATGCCGAAGCACATTCGGGCTTTCAACGATCTTATAGCCCTTTAGCAGTTTTCTTTGTTCATAAGCTGCGATAATGACCTCTGCCAGATAATCAACGTGGCTCTGGGTATAAACTCTACGTGGAAAAGCCAGACGCACCAACTCCATTGCCGCCGGCTTTTCGGTGCCGTTCGGCTGCAGCCCGAACATAACGGTACCGATTTCCACCCCCCGAATACCGCCCAAAAGATAGAGGGCATTGTTAAAGGACCAAGCCGGGTAGTTTTGAGGATCTACGTGGGGCAGTATCTCACGTGCGTCCAGGTAAACGGCATGACCTCCCGTCGGCTGTACAATGGGCACGCCCGCTTCGGTCAGTTTGTTTCCAAGGTAGGCGATAGACCGGATGCGGTAGCGCAGGTAATCTTCGTCGAGGGCTTCATAAAGGCCTATGGCGACAGCCTCCATATCATATCCGGCCATCCCGCCATACGTAGGAAATCCTTCAGCTAGAATTTCAAGGTTGCGGCAGCTCGAAGCCAGCTCGTCGCTGTTCAGGGCCAGGTACCCTCCGATATTTGCCATACCGTCTTTTTTGGCGCTCATGGTACAGCCATCGGCATAACCAAACATTTCCCTGGCGATGTCAATTGGTGGTTTATTTGCAAAGCCCTCTTCCCTGGTTTTGATGAACCAGGCGTTTTCTGCAAACCGGCAGGCATCAATGAAAAAAGGAATGCCGTGGTCGTGGGCTATTTCCGAGACGGACCGGATATTTTCCATGCTCACCGGTTGTCCGCCCCCCGAGTTGTTGGTAACGGTGATCATAATAACCGGGATTTTATCAGCCCCAACTTCAGAAATGGTTTTTTCCAGTTTTTTGAGATCCATATTACCCTTGAAGGGATGCTGGTTATGTGGCTGCTGTCCTTCCTCGATTACAAGGTCTCGTGCTTCCGCTCCCGCGTGTTCAACATGAGCGCGTGTGGTATCAAAATGGGTGTTGCTGGGGATAACATCGCCTGGACCGGCGATTGTGGTGAAGAAAATATTCTCTGCGGCACGTCCCTGGTGAGTGGGAATCAAGTGCTTGTAATTGGTGATATCCTGAACGGCCGATTCCAGCCGGTAATATGAAGAAGAACCCGCATACGATTCATCACTAGAAATCATGCCGGCCCATTGTTGCGACGACATTGCCCCGGTTCCGCTATCGGTCAACAGGTCAATCAATACATCTTTCCCCTTCAGCAAAAAAGGGTTAAACCCGGCTTCAGCCAAAAGCTTGCGCCGTTCTTCCATGCTGGTAAACCGAATGGATTCTACCGACCGGATACGGAAAGGTTCGATGATGATATCAGTTTGAAATTCTTTTAAGTCCATGATGGGTTATTTAAAATTAACCTGTTTTGAAATAGGAAAAGTGAATGTTTTTTTGGAAAAAAATGAAAAAAGGCACCAAAATCCATTATATTATAAGACAAAATACTCCTAAATACTAAATGGAGAAAATTAATGTTAGAGCCCTTTTTTAAACCAGAAGGTGTGGCCATAATCGGGGCCTCCCGAAATCCCCACAAATTGGGATATGGGGTGGTGCGCAATCTTAAGGAGTATCGCTATCAGGGACCGATATATCCTGTTAATAAATCAGCCTCCGAAATTTTGGGCGAACGCTGCTATTCATCTATAGCTGATGTCCCCGATCCGGTTGATTTGGCTGTGGTAATTGTACCAGCGTGTGCTGTACCCGAAACGGTGAGGCAGTGTGGCAAACGTGGGATAAAGCATGCCATTGTGGTAAGCGGCGGATTCAGTGAAACGGGTGAAGAAGGAACAAAGCTTGAAGAAAAGCTAAAAAAAATAGCTGATGAAGAATCTATTCATGTTATTGGCCCGAACTGCATCGGTACCATTGATACGCATACGCCTGTCAATACCACGTTTGTAACGGGTATGCCTGAATCCGGTGAAATTGGGTTTTGCTCCCAGTCAGGAGCTATGGTTGCATCGGTTATTGATTGGGCTCGTGGAGCAGGCGTCGGTTTTTCCCGTATTGCTAGTCTGGGCAACCAAGTTGATGTCAATGAAACCCAAATGATTGAAGCGCTCCGCGAAGACCGCCAAACCAAAGTTATTACCGCTTATATTGAGGGCGTATCAAATGGCAAGGCTTTTATGGAAGCAGCTAAAAAGGCGGCTCTGGAGAAGCCCTTTGTTGCTCTTAAAGGGGGGCGCGGGGTAAGCGGGGCCCGTGCGGTTGCTTCTCATACCGGTGCATTAGCCGGCAGTGCCGAAGCCTATAAATCTGCTTTTGAACGCAGCGGCGTGCAGCAGGCTGAAACGATGGAAGAGATGTTTGACTGGGCCCGGGCCTTGGCTTGGCAGCCTCTGCCAAAGGGAAAGCGGGTGGCAGTGTTGACCAATGCCGGCGGACCGGCTATTCTGGCCGTAGATGCGCTGGAACACGTTGGTTTGGAGCTGGCGGCATTAACGGAGGAAACCAAGAAATACTTAAAATCCCGGCTGGCCGATGCGGCCAGCGTCAAAAATCCCGTGGATGTATTGGCTGGGTCCGGACCGGGAACATATGCTGTGGCTTTGGATGCTCTGCTCACCGACGAAACGGTTGATTCGGTCGTGGTTATCCAGGCGCCGCAGGACTGGTTTTTACCCGCCAGCCTGGCTGAAGTTGTAGGTGAGGTGGCCGGCTCACATGATAAGCCGGTTATTGCTTCCATTATGGGAAAAGCCTCGGTAGAAGATGCGCTGAATATTCTTCACAAGCGTAAAATTCCTAACGTTTCCTTTCCCGAGCGGGTGGCCTCGGTGCTTTCGGCCATGGTGCAGCGCAAAGAGTGGCTTGATGTACCGATGGAAGCTCCTGAGGCCTACAATGATATAGATATCAAAGCGGCAAAAGCGCTGGCTAAACAAGAAAAATGGGGCGATTTATTAAATGAATATGGCATCCCTTTGCCGCCCCAGCAACAAGCTAATTCTGCTGAAGAAGTGATAAAGCACGCGGAAGCTATCGGCTACCCCGTGGTGTTAAAACTGGTATCTGAATCGGTGAGCCATAAGACAGAGGTGAATGGGGTTAAACTTAATCTCCATGACAGCGAAGAGGTAAAAAAGGCTTGGCAAGAAATTTCGGATTCAGCGCGGGATGCAGGCGCATCGATGGAGGGAGCGTTGGTGCAAAAGATGGTTGAGTCGGGGCAGGAGGTTATTCTGGGTATTCGGCGGGATGAACAATTCGGTCCGCAGGTTTTATTTGGGACGGGGGGTATGGATGTAGAATTGCTAAAGGATGTGAAATCAGCTATTGCACCGCTAAACCGGATACAGGCCGAAAATCTGGTTGATGCAACCCGGGCGGGCATAAAGCTTCACGGATGGCGGAATCAGCCCCCAGCCGACCGTGAGAAAGTGATCGATATTCTTATGCGATTTTCACAGCTGGCCAGTGATATAACAATTATTAAAGAGCTGGAAATTAACCCACTATATGTACTTCCACAACGGAAGGGCGCTTATGCGGTGGACGTGCGGGGTACAATTGGTTAATAGTTTAGAGAAAAAAATTTCTGTAGAATTATAGCATTTCATGATCTATTATCTTTCTGTTTTTATTCACATTTTGTCGGCAATTTTTTGGATCGGGGGTATGCTTTTTACGGTGGCTGTGTTGGTGCCGGCATCGCGCCACGAGTTGCTAAATAATAAAAAGGGTGCTTTTTTTACTCTCATCGGCAAAAAGTTTAGCCGCATTTCTTGGGTCCTTTTTCTTGTCTTAATTATAACTGGCATCATCAACCTGTTGGCGCGCGGGTATGCCTGGGGTGATTTAGTATCGACGACTTTTTGGCAAAGCTCATTTGGGAGCACACTGATGATTAAGTTACATCTTTTTGCTGCTGTGCTGATTGTCAGCGGTATTCATGATTTTTATGCAGGTCCTAAAGCTGCCCGGTTGATTGATAAACAGCCTGATGCTCACGAAACTGATAAATTGAGAAAATGGTCAAGCTGGCTGGGCCGACTGAATTTACTGTTTGGGCTGGGAATTTTATATTACGCGTTGAGATTAGTGCGAGGATAGTTCATGAATAGGAAAAAAAGCAGAAAAAACCGGCTTACTTCTCTATCTGTATTATGGCAGTTGCCGCTGGCCTGCTTCATTCTGGCGGGTCTAACAGGCTTTCTATACCGGGTAGGGTTGATTGGGGTAGATTTATTTGGATTGAACCTGCAGAATATCCGTCACGCACATTCCCACCTGATGTTCTTTAGCTGGGCGGTGCCGCTGGCCATGTATTTTATCATCCAAAAGGTAAGTATGGAGATTGAAGTCAACGAGCCCAATATGCTAATGAGTCGTATGGCTCTGGGCGGGTTGTTTTTCGGTTTGATGTCCTATCCTTTTTTCCTGCTTTATGGATACCGGCCGGTGCCGGTGGCCGGGATGGATCTGCCGCTTTCGGTGATTTTTTCAGGGCTGGTGATGCTCTGCTGGTACGGCTTTATGGCCGGCTATTGGAAAGAGCGGAGGTATGTTTCAACAGATATGTGCATGCGATTTTATGACGGGGCGCTTGTGATGCTGTTTTTCTGTTCACTGGGGGCCTGGGGCGTGGCCGCAGTGCAGTTTTCCGGTATAGGAAATCCTTTATTGGGCAAAGCGTTGACCCACTTTTTTCTGGCAAGCTTTACGGAGGGATGGGTGGTACTGGTGTTGCTGGGGCTGCTGTATGACAGGCTGAACATTGATATGGAAAAATTGCCGGTTGCTCCCGGATTGCTGGTCGGACTCATCCTGTTCGGGGCACCTCTCACTTTTCCTTATGGTATTTCGGAAGGGCTGATGTCGCAAAATCTGATGATGGCTGCTCGCGCCGGGGGCGCTTTGGCTGCTGTGGGATTAGGATTGAACCTGTATGTGATCGCCCGAAATATGCAATCCAAACTGAGTGGGTACTGGAAAATCATCTTATCGATGCTTGTATTAAAAGCCTTCGGGCAATTGCTGGCGTCGGTGCTGCCTTCTGCCTTCTGGATGTCGGACCACGGGTTGCGCATTTTCTATCTTCACCTGTTGCTGCTGGGTGGGTTTTCGCTGGGCCTGTTTGCCACGCTTCATTCACATTTCAAAAGCCAAAAGGGATTAACCGGTATGGCGATAAGTATCATTCTGGTACTGCTTAGCCTGGTGGTGCTCACTCCGCTGTGGCCTTCATCGTGGTTTGCCATATGGCTGTTCCATTCTGTTGCGACCATTGCGGTTTTACCTGCCTTAGCTTCCATATTCTTTTGGTATGCACTGAATAAAAAAACAGGTGCATTATAATGGAGCGAGCCATCTGCGGGTATCACAAAGACGAACAAAGCGACTGGGTAGCCGAACTGGAATGCGGGCACACCCAACACGTGCGCCACAACCCGCCTTGGCAGCTCAGGCCGTGGGTTACCACCCCAAAAGGACGCCAGGAACATCTCGGCCATTTGCTGACTTGTAAGAAATGTGACCGCAACGAACCTAAAGATTTTAGCATATCATGCCCCGAATAGCGCGTACATTTATCAAGACGGGACTTGTTTACTTTCTGTGTGCCCTGCTGATTGCACTGGGCTACGAGTTTGACACCTTCCGGTTTCCCGGCATGATGCCGCTGTTCTGGCACTTGCTGATGGTGGGCTGGATTACGCAAATTATTTTTGGGGTCTCTATGTGGATGTTTCCCGGCCGAACCCGTGAAGAGGGTTTTGTTGCCCAAAAGTGGGCTTGGAGCACCTACATTTTATTAAACATTGGGCTGGTGCTCCGGGTTATTGCAGAACCAATGATCAGCCATTCACAGCTGATGATATGGGACATACTTATTATCGTTTCAGCCCTCACCCAGGTAGCAGCGGCGGTAACCTATACTATAGAACTCTGGCCGCGCATTCAGTCCAAAGAGCAGCGACGCAAAAACCGCAAGAAAAAACGAAATAAGGGGTGATTATCAATGCTTGCTCCAAGTCGCTGGATGATTCGATGTGCACTGTTGTATTTACTCATTGGCTTTACTATTGGTGCCATCATGCTGATCAGCAAAGCATATCCCACCTATTCGCAGGTTTGGATGCTGCTGCCTGTCCATATCGAAATGCTCATATTCGGATTTATCATTCAATTTACAATGGGTACCGCCTACTGGATTTTACCTCGATTTTTAGAAGGGCCACCGCGCGGAAATATAGGGTATTCAAAATGGATGGTAGGGACACTGAATGCTGGAATTTTGATCAATGCACTGTCATATTTAAACATATTTCCCCAATGGGGAACAACGGTTGGTCGCTCGCTGGAAATAATTGCTGTAATACTATTTATACACCTGCACTGGAGGCGTGCCGTAAGTTATCAACGCTAATTAAGTAGAAATAGCTATCGGTTATCTTCATCCCCGCAGCAGACGCATGGCGTAATAAAGAATACCCAGTCCCAGTAGTAAATTAATACGCCCCAGCCAGCTTGATACTTTTCGCATCCGTTTCGTCTTGGCACTTTCGGGCTGTTCGTCCATCAGTTGGGCAGCTTTGGGACCGGCATAGAAATCGTGAATACCGCTGAAGATCAGCGCCGCACTAAACAGATGAAGTTTAATAAAAAGCATGCCGCCTAAATAACTGTCCCAGAATTTGGCAGTCATCAAGCTGGATAGCGTATACCCACGGGCCAGCAGATTGGTGATGCCTGTGACAATCAACACCAGGAAGAGTATCCACGAAATACGGCTAAACTTTTTGCCGATGAGCGTAAAAAATGCGCCTTTTTTATTTTTAAGCAGTTGATGGCGTGAAGCCGGAACCAGCACCGCGGCAGTAAACAGCATGCCGCCAATCCAGAATATAGCTGCAAGGATGTGAATAAATACGGACAAGTGATACATCGAATTATTAATTTATCTCGTTCCGTAGCTCCATTGCGGAATGCATTGATATCATTACTAAACTTACTATCAGGAGTTAGTGTATTTGTAGATCGTTAACTTTTGCTCATTCTGTCAGGTCATCCCCCAAACCCCCTGCAAAGGGGACTTTTTGAGATTTTATGTTCCTGTTCAAATGGATATTTTGGTTACGCTTTTTTTATAAAATCAGATACTAAAAATATGTAACAGCATTGCTCACAAAGTGTGACGGAGCAGAGCACCGTCACAAGATTACTCAGATTAATTGAAATGGGCGGCCACAATTACTGCGGTCACCCATTCGTCTATTGTGCCCAAATTAAGCTATTGAACATTTAGCGTGCCTTTCATGCCGGCTGAGTAATGTGCAGGGAATGAGCAGAGATATGGATATTCTCCGGTTTCTTCCGGTACAGTAAGGGTTACTTCAACCGTTTCGCCCTGTGCGGCCAACTCGGTATGTGCGATGATCTGATCACTCATATCGGATGGGATATAATCATTATCCTTCGCTTTTACGGCCGCCTTGTTAAATGCCTCAACATCAGCTGTTTGTTTTAATTGCACGTAATTGTGCGACATAGCCTGCGCAGGAAGCTGGCTCTTGGTGATCAACCGAATGCGAATTTCTTCGCCCGGTTGGGCATCAATGCTTTCAAGCAGCACATAGGGGTCACCTTGAGCTGTTTCCACGGTACCGGCCGTGCCGATCATTTCACCTTCTTCCTTCACCACGTACTTCATCTTATCGATGCCGATAATATCAATCGTACGAACATCGGGTGATTGCTGCGGTGAAGTTTGGGTTTCACTATTGCCTTGGTTGCTTTCGGTTTGAGATTGATTATCTGAACCGCCACCTCCGCAGGCGGTAAAAAATAAAAGTATAAGTGGGAAGATATATGTTAGGTAACGCATGTTGGTTATTTTTGATTTGGGTTAGTTGTATAATTTGTAGATTTAAAATAGTTTTGCATAAGCGTATTAATTCCCTGTTGCACGAACTTCTTTTACATCTTCAGCGGTCACGGTTGGCGCATCATTGCCCCAGCTGGTTCGTTCGTGATTAATGATGGCTGCCGCTTCTTCATCGGACAACTGATCGGACCAGGCGGGCATAACGCCCGAATATTCCACGCCATTAATTGTTTCACCCTGCATGCCGAAAAGAATAATTTCAATATGACGAGTGGGGTCCTCAGCGCTAACAACCGGAGCTCCGGCCAGCGGAGGGAATGCCCCCTTAATGCCTTCGCCATTGGTTTGATGACAACTGGAGCAACTGGTGCGATACAATGTTGCTCCTATATTGCCTTTAGAAGAAAGAGCTTCCCCACCAGACTGGGCTCCATCACCGCTGCCGGTATATTGACTATAAGTAGGGGTGGAGGCATACTGTTCCGGCGTATTCCATTGCTGGGCAATATAGAACGAACTCCAGGCTGCAATTACCAGAAGCAGTACCCAGGCCCAGGTGGGTACAGGGGCAGGTGTTTCTGCGCGGGACGGTTCCCAAAATGGTTCCTTGGCGCCGCCGTACGCATTCAATAGGATGGGAACTTTGCCATCCAAAATGTCATTATCTTGTACACCCTCTACGTCAATACCGGGACCATTCCGTACTTCAAATTTTATGGTACGCATCCCTTTGTGTCCGGTAGAATCGGAGGCTACTATCTTTAGGGTATGTGGACCATCCTCAAGCTGTGTGGTGTCCAGTTCAAAACGTACCGGAGGACGGTAGGAGACAATGGGTTCATCTTGTCCATCGAGGTACACATGGATTTTATTTGTATCTTCTTCAGCCATTGTGTTGTGGTTCGGTTGATTCCGTGTCCAGAATTTGTTTTAGACCCATCCCTGTCCCTTCGCTATAGATATAGGGACGGATACTCCATTTATAACTACTGTATCTTCGCAAAGAGTCATCTCCCCCTGACATTATTAGGGGGAGACCGAGAGGGGGTAGTACATATTGGCAGATTCGGATTTTAAAATTATCTTTTAGCATTGCTAATCGTCCGCGTCCAAAATTTTGCGTTTGATATGGTCTTCCGAGGTTTCACCCGGCCAGAAAAACCATTTTATTGTAAGAATAATCGTTGCCAGTACAATAATACCGGCTCCAATCAGTACGAAGTAATACAGCGGTCCGTCGGGCGGCATATATTCCCGGCCTTTGGTGGAAGTAGAAAACTCCGATCCTTTCTGAATGAGTGTCATCAGTAAATAAATCATAGGTTACTCCTCAGGCTGAATTTGTTTGAGTTCATCATTATTTCGCACCTTAGCTACATCTTCAGCGGTAATAGTGGGCGCATCGTTGCCCCAGCTTGTGCGTTCGTAATTGATGACGGCGGCCACTTCCTCATCCGAGAGCAGTTCGCTGAAGGGCTGCATAATGCCTTGATAGTCAGTGCCTTCGATGGTGACACCCTGTAATCCATACAACACCGTCCGGATATGATTTGTGGGATCTTCGGTGGTTACATAAGGGGCGCCAACCAACGAGGGAAAGGCACCCTGAATGCCCTTTCCACTATTTTGGTGGCAAGAGGTGCAATTGTTTGCATAAATCGCAGCCCCGTCGATCTTTTTCTTTGCAGCCGCTGCAATGGTGGAATCTGCTTTTGCCTGTTGGGCCGCCGAAGGCTTGGCATCCATGGGTACCTGGTTTAATGATTTCAAATAAGCGACCAAGGCCTTGGCTTCTTGGGTGGCTATAATAGTTCCGTTTTGGGGGCCGTATCCTTCCGGCATGGAAACAGTAGTCGCTTGCGCGGACGGATTCTGCACAACCTGAAAAAGCCACGGATATGACGGCATAATAGATTCCTCTACCACCGAGCGTGGATTATATAAATGCATATAATGCCATACTTCGCTGGGCTGCCGCTTACCGATATTGCTTAAATCAGGACCGGTGCGTTCGCTGCCCAGTACGGCCGGTGTTTGCCGCCATACATCCTGCCGGTTAATGCGGGCATAATCACCGGGTGCCGAAGGCCGCCCCCAGTTTTGATCCATTTCGATAGGGCGTACCTGCTGGGTATGACAATAGACACAGCCTTCACTGATGAATGTATTCAACCCTTTTTGTTGTAGCTCGGTCATGGGTTCACTGGCAGGCAGTGGTTCATTCTGCTGCTGTACCCAGGTTGCCGGTAAAACGGCTATGATAAGTGTGAGGGCTACAAATCCCCAGAATACAACACCAAAAAGCAACTTGTGATTTTTATGGAAATTGAGCTTCATAGCTATTTATCGGTTTGTGATCCTGTTGCTTCAGTTAGTTTTTCCCAAGAATCTGGACGCATTTTCCAGACGTTGTATGCAAATATCAGGTGTGAGATAAACATCATGGTGCCGCCCACCGCTCGCCATACCCAGTAGGGCGTCATAAGTGTTACAGATTCAATAAATGCTTCACCGGCTATCCAGCTGAGCCCCTGCAAGGTACCGCCAATCATTAGAGGAATGCTGTACACCAACACCCCGATGAGTGCAAGCCAAAAATGAGCACCCACAGCAAATTGCGGCGGTTCCTTGCCGGTCATTCGGGGTATAAGTCCATAAATACCACCCCAGACCAGGAAGGCGACAAAGCCGTACATGCTCATGTGCGAGTGGGCTACCGTGTAATTGGTAAAATGCCATACCTTATTGAGTGATCGGAAGGCCTCCAGCGTACCTTGGTAGGAAACAATGGCATAGAAAATGACCCCTACCAGGATGAATGGGAGCGAATAGCTCCGGGCAATGGAACGCCACTTGCCGCGCATTGTTAAAAGAAAATTCCCTGTCCCCGCGGTAACGGGAACAATCATGCCCACACTGAATACAATGGCCAAGGTTTGTATCCACCAGGGAATGGGGCTGAAAACAAAGTGATGCGCCCCAATCATGGTGTAAAAGACCATTTGCGTCCAGAACGCCAGTACGCCCAGCGAATAGGAATAAATAGGCTTGTTGAGCAGTTTGGGCAGAAAATAATATGTAAGTCCTAATACCATCGGCGTAAACCATTGCCCAACCCCTTGGTGCATATAATAGCCCTGTATGACTGTTTGGCTTATACCGTCTTCCTGGTAGCCGGGCAAATATGCGGTAAGCACAAGAATGATGGTCCACAGACAGGCAGCCAAAATATACCAGTTGGAAATATAGATCTCTTTTACATTTCGTTCGGCAATGGTTTTATAGAGATTATAGGCCACGAGGATAAGTCCCAGCGCAAACAGCGCAAATATAGGCCAGATGATTTCCCGGTATTCCTGCCCGCCATTGTTGATTCCGGCCATTAAGGTAATCACCCCGAAGAATACGGATGTGTTAATGAGCCAAAAACTGGCCCAGCCGAATTTATAGCTGTACAGTTCGCGCTGGCTGGTACGCGGTACCACGTAGAGGGCCAGTGCAATCATCGCCTGTGACAGAAATCCCCAAAAAACCACATTGGTGTGAACCGGCCGAAGCCGCCCGAACGAGAGCCAGGAAATAGAATCCAGCTCGGGCCAGACAAATTTAAATCCCAGGTATTCGCCCACCAACGTGCCGAAAACTAACCAAAAAGCCGATACTGCTATATATGTAAATATAAGTTTGACGGAGTCGGTTGATGTGTCAATTCGTTCTTCCGCCTTGGCTTTTTCAACCGTTAACGGGCGCCCGACCGAACGTACAGCAGAGGGATTATTCATATTAAAACTATATTTACAAATTTTATCGGTTTATTTTGCATAACAGATAATATTCTATTCTCTAAAGGGAGTCAAATACGGTTACGGGATTTGTCATCATCCTTAATAGCATGATTGAGCCCGCTCATAATTTGCTGTATCCTTGACTCGGGTACCTCTGACTGATCTCGCTCTCCTAAATAGGATAATCCCGGAGCGATCGATACGGTGGTTGAGCCATGATCTTTTTCTACAATATGGGCATAAAATAATGATTCTAAATTTCCACGAAAACTAAGCAATCCAAGTCTTTTATTACATCCGGTCATCTGCATATTTCGGACTCTTATAGCACCGGGAAATAATTTCATTACATGCCTTTTGCTCGTCTTAAATGTATGTTCAATGGGTTTTGCCATTGCGATAAGCTTAAGCTGTTTGTAGTTTTTTATGGAATGATTGCTTCCCTAACTGAAAAAGGATACCGCCCAAAAATAACAATATTGCCAGTACGTTTCCGTGGCCGCCTATTATACGGATATCGGGCATCGCAAGTATATCCCCAATAACGCGCATTCCCAAGAAAGCATGCAAAAGAAAAAGTGGGATATAAAAGTAGGAATGATAGGGGATAAGTTTGCCGGACAGCGACGGGATGATGACGGAAGCATGAGCAAAAATCATGCTGAAAACAAAGCCTACAAAAATCATGTGGAGCTGCGCATCATACGATAAACCCGCAAACGGGAGGCCATACCAAAGACCAAATAAACCGGCGGCGACGAGCCAGCCATATCCGGTCAATAACGCGATAGCACTGTATCGGGTCCAATCACGTGCTTTGATAGTGCGGCGTGCTACATCATACTTAAATAACCATAACGCCTGTGCGATAAGGGACACCGAGGCTACGGTCCATCCCATTCGACGATCAATGTATGTGAGTATGATGCCCGCGATCCAGAGCAGCGCGAGGGCCACGAAAAAGGATCTTGCTCGCTGCGACGGACGCATAATGCGGTTTAGCTCCAGGCGCTCAGCAAAGATCGTCAATAGTAAAAACCCGGCCCACCATACGACCAAATTAAATATGGAGCTCCCCATGAACAGCAGGATGTTCCCCGTTAGCAGGCAGGCGGCTCCCAGAATCATAATTAGATGATACGCCTCAGATTGGAGACGATATAAAAAGAGCATAATCATCACTAAAAACACCGAAGCAGTGATAAACAGGAGCTTGGCCCAGAAGCCGGAAACAAACAACAGCATCACAGCACCTATCGCAAAAAAAACGGGCGCGCCGTAGGCCCATGCCTTCTCAAGTGCAGCGGCCCGTTCCAATCCGATGAGAGTACCAAGGAATCCATTGATCATCAACGATCCGTGCAGCATTGGGGAAAGATATTGGTGGCCACCCCAACCAACTCCCATACGCCCGATACCGGAATACAGACCGGTTAAAAGACTGAGGGCAGCAAATCCCAAAAGAGTAACAAGTAAATAATTAACGGTTTTTTCGATCTTCATGCATTCTATGCTTGTTATGACATCCTCTGTTGAGGCGGTGGCACGGCAAAGAAATCCAGATTGGGCTTCATCATATCCACCGACCAGTTCGGCTCCCATACCAATTGGGCTTCATACGTTGATATTCCATCGATTGACGCAAGCGCTTCTTCCACTTGCTGCTTTAAAAATCGACGCATAGGACAGCCCGGCGTTGTGGCCGTAAATTCTACAATCACCTTGTCATCTTGGAATAAGATGTTATAGATCAAGCCCAAATCAACGATATTTACGCCGAGTTCGGGATCAATTACGTCCTGTAATTTTCGGGCTATCCCGCGCTGATCTATGGAGGAAGGACTATTCAAAACATCACCCTGTTTTACCAATGCGCACCTTCCATACCTCAGGGCCTTCCTGCAGGTATTCCCAGCTGAACTTGTCCTGACCCCGCTCAGCCGCCATTTCGTATTTCAAGGGCTTCGGATTATGATCGTTAATAATCACAAAGGTCTCACCGGGTTTTAACGCATCATAGGTCTCAAAAATAGAAGGATGTTTTCGTTTTGGTTCAATCTTTCGGATATCAAGTTGTTGTTCTGTTTCAGACATTGGATCGTGATTTGAGTTGTAGGTTTATGGGAACGCAATTAATCGCGTCCTACATTATTTTTTTGAATTATTCAACGGGCCTCACTTCTTCTTCCCAGCTTTCGGTCAAGTGCTTTCGCTTGTCTTCGCGGCCGCTCCATTCATCAACCTCTGGAAGTGCATCTTTGGACTCATTAATAACGTGGTCAGCCCACTCCTCAGAAAGGCGATCATTTAAATCAATATAATCCTCCCACTCCATCGGCACTTCGTCATCCGGAAAAATTGCTTCTTCCGGGCATTCGGCAACACATGCGTCGCAGTCAATACATTCAAAAGGATCAATGACCAGAAAGTTAGGCCCTTCTCGAAAAGCATCGACCGGACAAACGGCTGCACAATTCGTGTGCTTGCACTGGATGCACGGATCGGTTACTACATAGGCCATAAGGTGATGATCTTAGCTCGTTAAAGTTTGCTTCAGTCGAAAGGTAGGATTCCCAAAAATTAATTGCAACTATAAAAACGGTTTTAACCTTTTTTATTGCTTTAACTTTAAAATCACCGTATTTTAGGGATGCACTGAAAGAGTAATAGATAAAGCCATCACCCATAATGGAAACAACGCAATCGCCTGTAAAGCTGACGCCCGATACTACGTTTGCTCATCTTATATCGGTTGATCCCAAAGCAGCCGAAATGCTGGCGTCTATCGGTTTAGACCCGGCAGAGCACAAGGAGGAGACATTGCGATCTGTTTGTAAGCAGCGGCAGTGGAGTGAAGTGGAAGTGTTGCAATGGATTAAAAAGCACAGCTCCGTCCGTGATGGGTCCGGAAGTGAAAATGATGGTTGCCAAGAACCTGATTTTGAGAATGATTTATTAAAGTGGACCAATTATATAGAAGAGGAATTGCATGCCTATAACGTACAATTACTGAATGAAATCAGTGATGATTTTCCCCGGCTTCACCAAATACACGGGAATCAGTATCCACAGTTAAAAAATATGAAATGGCACTTTGAAAATTTTGACGATGTACTCAGGCTTTATCTCACGTTCGAGAAGAAGAAGTTTTTTAAGCTGATCAGGAAATGGGATAAGCACCGCGGGGATATGTTGGATGGGACGAGACGAGAGTTAGAGCGATGTCTGCATATTATTGAAGAAGATCAAGAGCGACTTCAACGCCTTATGAAGACGGTTCGGAAAAAAGGAAATGATTTTGAGAATCCCGCCGGAGCCTGTAGCACGCTACGTATTCTGAACCAAAACTTTAAGATGCTATATTCAGGCTTGGATAAACAGTTTAAGATGGAGGAGAAAATCTTTCTTCCGCTTGTGCAAAAGAAGCTTGATGCCTGCTAATGGTCCAATATCATTCTTAATATCTTAAAAACTATTGTCATGTTTACCGGCTCAAAAAAAGAATTACTCGATCGCATTAAACGCAAAGGAACGCTCTCTATTGATGAAGCGGTCGAATCCACCGAACTGGCTAAAACCACCCTCCGGGAACACTTCTTACAGCTGGAGCGCGACGGCTACATCCAGCGCGAATACGTTCGATCAGGACCGGGGCGGCCGAGCTTGCAGTATCAGCTGACGCCCAAGGGAAACAGCCTGTTTCCCTCTTCCGAATCAACCCTGATCAAAGAGTTACTGAGATACCTGAAAGAGCAAGGAGACGAAGAAACGATTGAGGAATTCTTTCAGGCTTTCTGGGAGGAACGCCTTGAAAAGGCCCACCAACGTATGGATAAATCTTCAAAAGGTGACATGCAGTCGCGGGTGGAAGCGCTCGCGCACATGCTGGAGGAGGAAGGATTTATGCCCGAATTTGACTTCAATGAAGAAAATGAAACATTGACAGTTAAAGAGTGTAACTGTCCGTTTAGCGAAGTGGTAAAAGAAACACAGCTGCCGTGCAAACTGGAGGCACTATTTTATAAAAAATTGTTTAACAAACAAGCCGAGCGAACAACCCATATTGCAGAAGGTGATTTTTCATGTACCTACGATATACCGCTTGAAAAAGAATCAAAATGAAAGAATTAGCTATTAAAATATCAGGTATGCCTGCTTTTGCAGATTTGCAACAGTTCTGCGATGGAAAAGTGCAGCCATGCAAGGGATGTTATCTACTACGTAATAAGAAAAGTTATTTCTGTGCTATAAAAAGGTTGAATTTATAAAAAGGTTGAATTTATAAAAAGGAAGGCTTTTGCAGCTAATAAAAAAGAAAAAAGTACATATCGTCGAAATTTGGAACGATGATTGTATTTACAAAAAGTGAAAGAATATAAAAAAGCTCTTAAACCTAAAACCGGATAAAAAGGTAAGAATATGATTGTACACGAACTATCAGCATTTACAAAAAACGCATCTTTCAAAGATTTATCCCATCAAGCCGTTGAGCAGCTAAAAATACGGCTGCTCGATTCGCTGGGAACGGCCATCGGCGCCCTTGAAGGTCCGCCGGTGCAAGCGATACGAACCATGATTGATGAATTCGGCGGCTCGGAAATGAGCACAATGATCGGCGACGGTAAAACCACGCCCGATCGTGCTGCTTTGTATAATAGCGCCCTGGTGCGTTACCTGGATTTTAACGACAGCTATCTGGCCAAAGGCGAAACGTGTCACCCAAGCGATAACATTGGTTCCATTTTGGCTGCCGGGGAAACGACTAATTTGAGTGGCCAGAATTTTTTAGCGGCGCTGGCCGTAGCGTACCAGGTGCAGTGCAGGCTGAGCGATGAAGCGCCCGTACGCGATAAAGGTTTCGACCACACCACGCAAGGCTCCTACGCCGTGGCGGCTGGCGTTTCCAAAGCACTGGGGCTGGATGAAGAACAAACCGCCAATGCCATTGCCATTGCGGGTACCGCATTGAACGCTTTGCGTGTGACCCGCACCGGGGCGCTTTCCAACTGGAAAGGGCTGGCCTATCCGCATACCGCTTTTGGTGGAACGCACGCCGCGCTGTTGGCCCGGTACGGCATTACGGGGCCACCCGCTGTTTTTGAAGGCAATAAAGGTTTTATGGATTCCATTGCCGGGCAGTTCGAGATTGACTGGAAGAGCGAAGACCTGGAACGGGTGACCAACACCATCATCAAAAAGTACAACGCCGAAATTCATTCGCAATCCTCTATTGAGGGGATGATTGAGCTGAAGGACCAGCAGGGTTTTACTGCAGATAAAGTGGAAAAGATAGAAATAGCAATCTTCGACGTAGCCTACCATATTATCGGCGGCGGGGAAGAGGGCGACAAGACGATTGTCCGGACCAAAGAAGAGGCTGACCACAGCCTGCAGTACATGGTTTCAGCGGCGCTGCTTGACGGACAGGTGATGCCGGCGCAATATGAGCCCGAGCGCATTGAGGCTGATGACATCCAATCGTTGCTGCAAAAAGTGAAGGTATCGCCCAGGCAGGAATACAGCGATTGCTTCCCGGATGAGATGCCCACCAAGCTTACGGTGCATCTCAAAAACGGCCAAACCCACCAAATCAAAAAAAGCGATTATGAAGGCTTTCACACGCGTCCCATGAGTTGGGACACCATCATCCAAAAGTTTGAAGGATTGGCGGAGCCGTACACTTCATCCGAACTGCGTGAACAGATCGCGGAAATGACTCATAATTTTGAGCAGCATTCGGTAACTGAGCTGATGGAATTGCTGGCTGAGGTAGAGCTCAAATCTCAAAAATCAATTAATCAATAAAAAGTACGGATGCGATTAATCGCATCCCAACTAAAGGCAAACAGCAATCAAACTATTATGGCTAAAGAAAAAACATTCGACTTTCTGAATAAAAACGAACGAGCATCTAAACCCCGAAGCACTGGTGTCACCGAAATTCGCGGCCCCTACTACGCCGTGATGGGCAAACGGTATCTCAATGACATTATGGAGACGATGGGTGAACACGTGGATTCCCTGAAATTCTCGGGCGGCTCCTTTTCCATCATGCCCAAGCCGGCCGTTTGTGAGCTTATCGATATTGCCCATAAGCATGATGTGCTGGTATCTACCGGGGGATTTATGGAATATGTGTTAACCCAAGGCAAAGAGTCCGTGGACAAATACATCGAAACCTGCAAAGATTACGGCTTTGATATCATCGAGCTTTCGGCCGGATTTATTACCCTGCCCACCGACGACTGGCTGCGGCTGATTGAGAAGGTGCAGGAGGCCGGGCTCAAAGCCAAGCCCGAAATAGGTATCCAGTTTGGCGCGGGCGGCGATACGGCTAAAGGGGAACTCGAATCGGAAGGCACCCTCGATACCGGCTATGCCGTCAAACAGGCTAAACGTTTTATTGATGCCGGGGCCTACATGATCATGATCGAATCGGAAGGTATTACCGAAAATGCCGATCCGTGGAGAACGGAGGTGCCAGCAAAATTTATAAATGAAATCGGGCTCGAAAAGCTGATGTTTGAGGCCGCCGATCCCGAGGTGTTTGCCTGGTACATCAAAAACTATGGTCCCGAAGTGAACGTCTTTGTGGATCACAGCCAGATTGTTCAGCTCGAAACGCTGCGCCGCGGGATCTGGGGCACGAAAAGCCTCTGGGGCCGCGTGCTGACGTATAAAGATTAATTATTAACCATCCGAACCCTCCAAGGTTTCTGAAACCTTGGAGGGTTACAATAATTATTAGAATAGAGAAAATGTTCGAAAAACAGTTTGAGCTAAGATATTTCGAAATGGATCGGCATGGGCAAGCATCCCCGGTTACTATGTTAACGTTGCTGGAAGAAACGGCTGCTGATCACTGTTTGTCCATAGGACATAGCCTGTACGATTTGCTTCAACAGGGGATCGGGTGGGTTCTGCTCTCGGGGCGCATGGTGATGGAGCGTTATCCTTTGTATAAAGAGAAAATTACGATCAGAACATGGTTGTCTGATATAAGCACATTCAGGGGAACCAGAGAAAACATAATTTTTGATGAACAAGGCGGCATTATCGGAAGGGCCAAAGGCTTTTGGTTATTTTTTGATATAAAAAGAAGGAGGCCTGCCAGAATTTTTGACGATATGCTTGAAAAATGGACTATTAATACTGATAAAAGTCTCAAGGATAAGAATAACAAAAAAATTGAGCCCATTAAAACGGCCAAATATAGAAAAGAATTTCTTGTGCACCGGTTTGACATGGACTCAAACGAGCATGTAAATAATTTACGGTATCTGCAATGGGCGGTGGAGTCTATTCCTGATACGATAACCGATACTTGTTATTTGCATAATATCGACGGCCGTTTTGTCGGAGAAGCTCAGTATGGACACACTATTGAATCGTTAACGGAGCCGGAGGATGAAGAAAAAATGTTCACTCATACCATAAGAGATCTTGACAATAAACAGGTCTGTTCAACGGCAACAACCGTATGGAAGGATAGATTATAACAACGGAACGATACCACATATATGAAAGGAAGTAGAAAAATATCTGCCAGAAAAGGAATTTATCAAAAAGCATAATGGATTTACTATAATCTATAACTAAAACAAAGATTAATCATGAGTACTAACAACGAAACGATGTTTCCTGCTTCAACCCAGAAGATGAATAAAAAGAAAGCCGATCTTGCACCTGACAGTATAGAAGCTTGGCGTAATTTCAGTAAGACTGTTTTTAAGGCAGGTGCATTGGATGAAAAAACCAAACAGCTTATTGCTGTAGCCGTAGCGCACGTAACGCAGTGTCCGTACTGCATTAAAGGACATACTAAGCAGGCCAAGCGAAAAGAAGCAACGAATGAAGAGATTATGGAAGCGATTTGGGTGGCTTCTGAAATGCGCGCCGGTGCCGCCTACGCCCATGCCGGCATCGCTGTGGATGAAATGGAGAAAATAGATGATAAAAGTTGAAAAATAGGCAGTAAGGGCGCGATGAACTGCGTCCTTACAATAATTCAAAATAACGTATTATGAATGGATTAAAGACAACAACCAGTGATTTTTCTGTACCAGAAACTGTGGACCGGATGATTACACAAATTGAAACCGAAGGTTGGCATCTCTTTGCGCGTATCGATCACGCCAAAGAAGCCCGCCAGAAGGGACTGGAGCTGCTCCCGACCGAGCTGATTCTCTTTGGCAATCCCGGGATCGGCACTTTGCTTATGCAGGATCAGCAGATTTCGGCTATCGACCTGCCGATGAAAGCGTTGGCATGGGAAGATGAGGAAGGGCAGGTCCATATAGCGTGTAATGATATGGAGTGGCTTAAAAAGCGCCACGGGCTAACCGATGATGAGACCATTAAAACCATTGATACGGTTATCCAAAAGGTTTGCAACAGTGCGGTAGGTAAATAGCATGTATTGGAACCATTGGTGAGCTATGTTAAAAATAATAATCCAAATAGGAGCATTATGAATGATTATCTAAAAACACTTTCGGCCGAACAGTTAGAACACCTCATTAAGAAAGGGGTCGATCAGTATCTCGGCGAAGATCTCCGCTATACCGTTAAAGACCTTAATACGCCAAACGTGAATACCAAGGGGGACAAAATTACTTTTCGCGTGGAGATAAGGGATGCAGAGACCATGATACATTAAGGACATTTTAGGCTGTGTCCTGTAAGGTTTTGTCCCAAAGGAATCCTCGTGGGAGAAACCTGGAAGGTCTCTCTACCAGGAACATATAATGTTGAATATAATCTTTGATTATGAGCTCAAACAACAAACGACATATCGTTATCGTAGGCGGCGGGTTTGGCGGCATTACAGCGGCCAAACAGCTTAAAAAAGCCGATGTAGAGGTAACGATCATTGACCGGTCGAATCATCACCTGTTCCAGCCGCTGCTCTACCAGGTGGCGACGGCCGCGCTCTCTCCGGGGGATATTGCCGCGCCTATCCGGACTATCATAGGCGAAAGCCGGAACGTACGCGTGCTACTGGGAGAGGTTCAGCAGATACATCCCGAAGAGAATAGCCTTAGCCTGGGGGATGGGCGTACTATTTCCTATGATCAGCTCGTATTAGCTCCGGGCGCCCAGTATAACTACTTCGGCCATGCCGAGTGGAAGGAGCATGCTCCGGGCCTAAAATCTATCTCCGATGCCCTGAACACGCGCGAGCGTATTCTGCTTTCCCTCGAAGAGGCCGAGCAGATCGACGATCCCAAGCTGCGCGAGCCCTACCTGACCTATGTAATTATCGGTGGGGGACCCACCGGCGTGGAGATGGCCGGGGCTATTGCCGAGATAGCCAAGCGTAATATGATGCGCGACTACCAAAACATCAGCAAGAATGAGACGCGCATCTTTCTGGTCGAAGCGGCCCCAAAAATTCTCAATGGCTATCCGGATGAACTTTCTGAAAAAGCGCGTGTCATGTTGGAGGAGATGGGGGTGCGTGTGCTGCTGAACACTCCTGTTACGAATATAAAAAAAGGTGCTGTTCAGTTTGGCGAAGGAACTATTCAGACGCCCAACATTATTTGGGCGGCCGGGGTAGTAGCATCTCCGCTGCTTGATTCACTGGGCGTTGAGCAAGATCGCACCGGGCGGGTAAAGGTCAACGGGGATCTGAGCGTGCCGGGCTACCCGAATATGTATGTGATTGGCGATGCGGCTCACCTCAAAAATGAGGACGGCCACCCGCTGCCCGCCCTAGCGCCGGTAGCGCAGCAACAAGGAGAATTTCTGGGCAAGAAATTGGCCATAAAGCAGGCCTCTAACGGCGAGCAGCACCTATTCCGCTACCGCGACAAAGGCACAATGGCAACTATTGGACGCGCCAAAGCCGTCGCTGATATCAACGGATTTAAGTTCAGCGGTCTTTTTGCGTGGCTCATGTGGTCGGTCGTGCACATCTTGCAGCTCATGTGCTTCCATAGCAAGACGCGTGTTTTCCTGGAATGGATCTGGTATTACTTTACCTTCCAGCGGGGCGTGCGACTTATTACGGATAGAACAACTGACAATTACAATAAGCTCAAAGAAGAAGATGCCAAGGATATCTTAGCCTTGATTGAGAACTAATATTAGCTACAAAACTAATCACACTTAATCCAAACATTATTGTGGATTTACAAAAGCATACGGTACCCATCCATATCTTGTATGGAACCACGACCGGCAATAGTGAGGTGTTAGCGGAGGAAACGGCTGAAAAGCTTAAGGAAAGAGGGCTGGCGACTGTCCTTTCCAGCACGGAAGATTTCGTCGCCGATGAGCTTTATCGCATGGAAACGCTATTGCTCCTGATGAGTACGG
>Ga0136604_1000238_pt1 | contig 30550 bp, 33 predicted proteins | sample AntRauFillE10628_FD_104928 | JGI IMG/M metagenome (GOLD analysis project Ga0136604, IMG submission 104928) | Saline lake microbial communities from Rauer Islands, Antarctica - Metagenome Filla E10 #628 | ecosystem: Environmental > Aquatic > Non-marine Saline and Alkaline > Saline | place...
GATCACAAAAAATGACATTGAGTACATGATCTCCAAAGCTGAAAAAGAAAAGACGATGGACTCCAAGCAGCTCGACTTGTTGGCCTCCATCCTCGAATTTCCAACGATTAAAGTGAAAGACATTATGATCACGCGTTCTAAGGTTCATTATGTCCGTACAGACCAAAGCTATAAGGAAGTCCTTCAACTTGTTAAAGAAGACACTCATAGCCGTTACCCTGTATGCGAGGGGGACTTGGATAAGATTATAGGTTTTATGCACGTGCGTGACTTGGCATTAGTTGTCGATGAAGATCGTCCTAATTTTGAAGTTCAAAAAATCGTTAAAGAGCCCTTTTTTGTCTACGAGCATATGAAAATTCAAGCTGTTTTTGATTATATGAACCGTAAAAAAGTCCACCTCGCCCTTGTTAAAGATGAGAATGGTCTTGTTGTGGGGATTATCACTCTTGAAGACATCGTAGAAGAAATTCTTGGAGAGATTCAAGACGAGCACGACCTCGAGGACTTAGAAACGCTTCAAGAGTATGAGTCGGTTGACTTGGAAGAAGGTGTGAATGTTGAAGGGACGATTTCATTGCGTGACCTCTACAACGATTACGATATTAAAATACCTTTAAATGACCACTATTCCACATTGGCCGGATTTATCTTGGACATGTTGGGTAACAACTTCCCTCAACAAGGCCAAATTATTGTTTGGGAAGGCTTTTCATTTGAGCTTTTAAGTATCGAGAGGCAAGAGATCAAAGAAGTTCGTATCCGCGATGTCGGTGGAGAAAAACACCTTTTCTCCAAAAAAGATGCAAACGGCCAAAATGACGACTCTGATGAAGAGGCGAAACAAGATGTTCTCGAGCTTGACGGAAAAAATGTGGAAAGAATGTCTACAAGTGTTTCTCGTCGTTCTGCTATGAATCAAATTAAATCTTAGGCGTTCTTTTCCAAAACGATTCGAGCTGTCTATAATCATTCACTATGAATGAAAAAATCTATCCTATTGCTGTTATTGGAGGAGGATCTGCCGGGACCATGGCCGTCCTCCGGAGTGTTCTCAATAACGACGAAACTCTCTTTTTTCCAGGAACCCCAAAAAATAAAAAACGCTCTCGTGCGCTTTGGGTGGCCAAGGTCGAAAATGTGCCGGGCCACTTAGAATATAAAAAGGGGATTGAAGATCCTAACCGCGAATCTTTAAAGTGGTTGAGCGAGGGAGAGTTTAAAGAAAAATTTCATTGGATGAAAAACCGTGGAGTGACTGAACTCACCAAAAATGAAGATGATCTTTTTGAAATCAAAGATAGTAAAGGCGAGAGCTACCTGGCCCAGTATGTTGTTCTTTGCACAGGGATGATGGATGTGCAGCCACATGTGACAGGAAATATTGAGGCCATCTTTCCCTTTGCGAATGCCCAGATTCTTGACTATTGCTTACGTTGCGATGGCCATCATGTGTTGGGAAAAGACACTGTCGTGATCGGACACGGTAACGGCGCGGCTTGGGTGGCGACCATGTTGTACGAGCGTTATGAAACGCCCTCCATGACGGTACTGACCCATGGTGAAAAGCCACAGTTTGACGATGAAGTGACTAAGCTGATGGAGCTCTACGGAATAGAAGTTAAGACTGAAACGATAGTAGGTTTTGATGGAGACCCGAGTCCTAAAAATACTCGCTTGGACGCTTTGATTTTTGAAGATGGAAGTCAACTAAAAGCACAGATGGGTTTTATTTCTTTAGGATCCATTGTTTATAATGAGCTTGCCAAAGGTCTAGGTGCCGAGGTTGATGGGCGCGGTTTTGTTGTGACGGACGCCAAAGGACAAAGTAGCGTACAAGGTCTTTATGTAGCAGGGGACTTGCGCGCCAATATTAAAAAACAAATTTATACGGCCTGGGACACTGCAGTTGATTCGTTAGATGCGATCAACGCGAATCTTCGCCGCCAAAAAAGACAAAAACTCTTGGAGTCAAAAGCATGAAAAAAAACTTAGCTCTCTTTTTATTTTTCTTTATTACTTTTCAAGTTTGCGCGAGTTCGTTATCTGGAACCTGGAGTGGCCTTGGAGTTTCTCAAACGGCGCAAAGTTATCGTGAATGTTCTGAGGTGTTTTTTCGTTTCGAAGAAACGGCCTCGCAATTAAAAATTCTTAACGGTGGCTATGTTTGCCGTGACCTCCAAGCAGAATACCCTTTTTCGGTTTTTGAAAAAAAGAACGGAGATCTTTTATATAAAGGCGAAGTTGTCGGTGGTATCGCAGAGAAAAGTTTTTTTCTAGATGTCCCCGAAGAATTTTATCGTCTGCAAGTTGAACTTGTTGACGGGCAGCTAAGAACACAAGAAATTTGGGACGACTCTCAGAGTTTTCTCAAAGTTTATGGAATGCTTGAAAAACTCAATTAAGCTTTTATGGGAGTGATCTTGATATCACCCAAGATGCGCGCCCGACATGAAAGTCTGATGTTTTTATCTTTGAGGAAATCTTCACCGTATTTTTCTCTATAAGTTTCACAAATGGTTTTGAGAGTGTCTTGCTCAACGGCGCTAGGCTCTTTAAGAGATTCAGCTCCTTCAATCACGTTAATACGACAAGACCCACATGAGCCTGCTAGGCAACCGTGAGGTAGCGTTTCGCCTTTTTGATCGAGCTGGTCAAAAACAACCTCACCCTCTTCAACTTCGAGCTTTTTCTCTTCAACTTCACCTGATTCCAAATGCTTAACGAGTAACACGGTGGGCATATCTCTTTCACCTTTCCAATTCTATATTTTGGCCAAAATTATAACTCTCTATCGGCAAGTTCATCTATAAATTTAAGCACTTGCTCAATATTGCCACTAAGCACACAGGAGTCTTTATGTTAAGTTTTGAGAAGCTCTATTCCATGGGTCACGAGGAAGTCGTCTTTTTTAGTGACCCGAGCTGTAACCTCAAGGCCATCGTAGCTATTCATAACACCACGTTGGGACCGGCGCTCGGTGGAACTCGTATGTGGCCCTATAAGACAGATGAAGATGCACTCGAAGATGTGCTCCGTCTTTCTCGTGGCATGACTTATAAAGCGGCCGTTTCTGGTCTTAATCTTGGTGGTGGTAAGGCCGTGATCATTGGTGATCCGACTAAAGATAAATCGGAAGCACTTTTTCGTGCCTACGGTCGCTATCTTGAATCTCTTAATGGTCGCTATATCACGGCCGAAGATGTGAATATTAGCGTTGAAGATATTGAGCACGTTTTTACTGAGACCACGAACGCTGTCGGTGTGGCGCAGATTCATGGTGGATCGGGCAACCCCTCTCCTTGGACGGCGCGTGGGGTTTTCCGCGGTATTGAAGCTTCTTGTTTGAAAGTTTTTGGTGAGCGCTCACCCAAAGGAAAAGTCATCGCCCTTCAAGGCGCGGGCTCTGTCGGGCGCTACCTTGGTGAGCATCTTCACAATGAAGGTGCCAAAGTTTTCTTCACAGATATCAACCCACAAAATATTGAAAAATTTAAAGAGGTCGTTCCTTCTGCAGAGTTTGTTGGAGTGGAAGAGATCTACGATGTCGATTGTGACATCTACGCCCCTTGTGCCCTTGGGGCCACGATCAACGATAAAACGATCGAGCGACTCAAATGTAAAATCGTTGCGGGTGCGGCCAACAACCAGCTGGCCGAAGACCGTCATGGTAGCCAACTTAAAGAAATGGGTATTCTTTACGCTCCCGATTACTTGATTAATGCAGGCGGCTTGATGAACGTCAGCATTGAATTCGAAGGCTGGTCCGATGATAAGGCCTCTCGTATGGTCGACACGATCTACAAAACGACACTGGAAATTTTCCGCATTTCAGATGAGCAAAATATCCCGGTTCAAAAAGCGACAGACTTCTTGGCCGAATCTCGGATTGAAGCGATTAAGAATATTAAAACGTCGTATTTAGGACATGTCGCTCACCGCTTTCCTGGGCGCAAACGACGCGTTTAAACCCCAAAAATTTGTGAATGGCACCCTCTCTCGAGGGTGTCCCTTTCAAAATTCTAAAGATTTACTTGAAGTGTCCAAGCTTTAGTCAGAAACGAGAGTTTTAAACAATCTCTGTCTCTTAACTACGGCTAAACAGGGAATGTTTTGGCATTTCGATTGCAATCTATTCATGTATCTACATTTTCAGGAGAAAAGCTATGAATGGACAAATGATCGTCACTCAATTTTTAATCACGCTATTATTATTCTCTTCTAACTTGTACGCATCGTCCAAGGACGTTGTAGGTAATCTCACTCAAGAACAAGAAGACATTCTTGTTCTTAAAGCGAACGAGCTTGAAAAGCTTTACTCTGAGCTAGCTGAAGAGGTGAACGAAACCAAAGCTACTAAAGAGGAAGCTTCGATCAAATACTTCAGAGGTTGCTCAAAAGGTTTTAAAAAGCTTGGGACACTTAGCGTAGGACTTATTCAGGCAGCGTTTGGGGCGTTTGTAACGGGGGCCGCTTTGGTAAAAGAGACGGTTGTTCTAGACTTGACTTACTTAGGAATTGAGAGGGATAACCCAGACGAGGACCCATTTATTCACTCCAAAGAACTTGCTAGAATTACGAATGACTTAGTTGCAGACTCCTTTAATGGATACTCGGATAAAAAATGTGCCGAATTAAACAACACCATCGAAAAAAGTCGAGTGAAAATTCAAGCAGCTCTCGGTGAACGTGATGAAATTAAAAATGCTAAGGAAGTTTTGAAAGGGATTTCTCAAGTACCAAGAGATGCGATTAAAGATAGCTTTATTGAAGATCTCGGCTCAAACACTGAAAGAGGCGTAGCTCAGTCAAGATAAATGAAACACTCAACTTCCAGGGCTCCAAGTCATTCTAACTTTGATTTGGGGCCTTTATCTTTTCCGAAAGATGTCTTCTTCAAAAGTGTCCAAGTTTTATTCAAAACCAAAAAATTAAACAGTTTTCATGCTTAAACAGGCTTTGTTTTTGGCATCTCGATTGCATATTATTCATGTACTAATATTTTCGGGAGAGAAGCTATGAACGCAAAAAAAATCGTAATTCAAATTTTAATGACGGGCCTATTAATGTCTTCTAACTTGCTCGCATCGTCTACGGAGCAGATTGATACAATCGCTCAACGTATGGGTGAGCTAGAGAAGCGTGAGTCAATGCTTCGTGATGAAGCGGGAATAGAGAAGAACAGGACAAATCAGTTTAAAGACCAGCATTTTATGGGCTGCTCAGAAGGTTTATTAGGCAAGGCCGGTGCCTTTAGTGCTGCAGGACTTATGTCAGCGGTTACTGCTGTTTTGACGGGCGTAGCTGCTGTAGGTGAAACTTTGCTTGTTGAACTTGATATAAGCTCTTCAGGGATTAGTCTGAAAGAACCTTTTGAGGAGTCGCATAAGGGAACAATATATATGGCCAATTTTACGAATGATGCAGTGACTGCCCCTTTCAATAAACTCTCTGATAAGCAATGTGCTGAATTAGAGAAAGAGATAATAAAAGGTAAAGAGAAGCAAGGTCGAATTATTGGAGAAGTTGTGAAGGTTTGGGACATTCGTGAATACCTTAAGACGATTTCTGAACGGCCTAGAGGCGTGACTGACTTAAAAATTGTTTTTGCTAATGATGACAAAAAAAATGACAGAGAAGTAGCTCAATCTAGATAAACAGTCTTCTTCCAAGGTTCCAAATCACGAATAATTGAATTCTGATTTGGAACCTCTTGTTTTTAATCGAAAGAATTTGATCAAAAAGGTCGTGCAAAGGTGATTCTTTCCCCCGCTTTAACGCGAGGAGACACACGACTACAATAGATAGGATGAGACGTTGTTATATTTGGATATTATTCGCTCTTTTTTTGGCCCCACAGATCGGGTACTCACAACTCAATTTTGAAGATTCTGTATTTCCTGAGCTTGTGACTTCGGCCAGAGCGTTGGCGATGGGGAATGCCTATATTGCTAAAGTGGACGATAGTGCGGCGGCTTTTTATAATCCAGCGGGGCTTGGGACAGTTCGAAAACCAAGTTTACATCTCAGTAACTTTCAATTTGATATGAATAAAGCATGGAGTGAAGCTGCTTTGGGCGGAAGTATTACCGATTCAACCGGGAACTTTTTTAAGGCCTTTAGCGAAGATGGTCTGCGTGAAATTTTAGTCGAAAAGCCCGGGAAAACAACTTTTAATCGCTTGCAGTTCATGCCGAATTTTACGATGCGCTATTTTAGCCTTGGCTATTTTTATTCCAAAAAAACAAAAGCGCGTGTGACGGAAGATGGAAGCGAATATCATTATATTTACCGCCGTGACCACGGACCCTACGCTTCTTTAAATATCTCTCTTTGGGGAGGTATTTTAAAACTAGGAATGACAGGCGCGATGGTGAGCCGAAAAGAAGCTGAAGAGAATCGTGACCCCAACACTGTTTTTGAATTGGGCGATAACGATTATAAAAAAGGAAGCGCCCTCATTGGAATTGCTGGGGCGAAGCTCACGCTTCCTTATAAACTACTGCCAACATTTGCCGTGACATCTCACAATACTTTTGAAAGAGGGTTTTCTTCACGAGCAGCAGGAAGGCCTGACCCAATAGCAAAAACCTTAGACGCAGGATTTAGTATCACCCCACAGATTGGTAATGTGACTCGCTTACATCTTGAGGCCAACTATAAAGATGTGGAAGAAAGCGTAGCAGGTGTTTCTTCATCGCGGAGAATACTTTTGGGGATGGAGCTTGATATTGCGCGAACATTTTTCTTTCGACTGGGTTATGGAGATGGTTTTGGCTCTGCAGGACTTGGGATCAAGTCTCGCAAGTTACAATTTGATCTGACAACTTACGCCGTTGATCGCTCAAAAGATGACTTTCGAGGTGATGAAGACAGGCGTTTTGCCTTCTCCTTGTCGTCCGGATTCTAATTCTAGTCACTTAACGCTTTTCGTCTCATAGCAAACTTTTACAAAGCCTCGATGATTGGGTAAATTAAGCGCTCTTTAAGATAGGAGTTCACCCATGTTGGATACGAGCCGTTCTATGTCTGCAAAATCAGCAAAATCATCAAAAAGTAGATCTACTAAATCAAGCCCTTCTCAATCAGCCGCTGAGACCAAACTCAAATTGGCCAAAGAGCATGGATTGAAAAAAGAGGACTTGATCAATTTCTTGAGAAATATCTACCTTTCGAGAAAAATCGACGACACCGAAATTCAAATGAGAAAACAATCTAAGGCCTTTTTCCAAATTTCTGGAGCTGGTCACGAAGGTGTTTTGACTGCGATTGGAAATGTCCTTAAGCCTAAGCACGATTATTTTATCGGCTACTACCGAGATCGTGCGCTTTGTACGGCCCTCGGGGTAACTGCTTATGAGATGCTTTGCCAGGCAAACGGGAACATCGGTGACACATCATCTCACGGCCGCCAAATGCCGGCGCACTGGGGCAACGTTGACCTCAATATCGTGAGTAAATCATCTTGTACGGGAACTCAGTTTTTGCAGGCCTGTGGCTTAGCGGAAGCCGGGCTTTATTTAAAGCAACTCGAAAAAGAAGGCGTTGATACCAGCGGCTTTTCTTACAATGATCAAGAAATCGTTTATGTCTCTTGTGGAGATGGCACAACTTCTCAGGGTGAGTTTTGGGAGGCCATCACGACGGCCTCTGTAAACAAGTTACCTGTTATGTTTGTGGTGGAAGACAACGGCTTTGCGATTTCTGTTCCGGTTTCAGTTCAAACACCTGGTGGCTCAATATCCAAGTGCCTTGAGAACTTCCCGGGTCTTAAGGTTATTTCTTGTGATGGCAGTTGCCCGATTGAAAGTTATGCTGCCGCGAAAGAAGCAGAAGTGCATATGCGTGCAGGGAAAGGGCCAGTGCTTTTTCACGCCTCATGCACGAGACCGTACTCGCATTCACTTTCAGACGACCAATCAATGTATCGAACGAAAGCTGAACTCGAGGCCGAGAAAAAAGTCGACGTCTTTAACTCTTATCCCAAGATGTTAATTGAAGCAGGTGTGATTTCTGAAGAAGAGCGCCAAGCGGTGTGGGACGAAGTTGCCGAAGAAGTTAAAAAAGCTATGAAAGAAGCGATCGAGACGCTGTGGCCAACAGTCGAGTCCTCTCTTGATCATGTCTTCTCAGAAGACGTCGATATGACATCTTCTGAGTTTGAAACAGAGGCCAAGACTGAAGGTAAAGATGATATACCTATGGCCAGCTCTATCAACAAAGTCTTGCGTGATGAGTTCTCAAAAAATCCCTTTTTAAGAATGTTAGGTGAAGACGTTGCGGATTTTTCTGATTTAGAAAGACTCGACAACCCTGAGCTTAAAGGTAAGGGCGGGGTTTTTAAAATCACGAGTGGTGTTCAAAGAGTTTCAAAAACGAATCAAGTTCTGAACTCGCCCCTGGCCGAGGCCAATATTGTCGGTCGGGCCATTGGTATGGCGATGCGTGGGCTCAAGCCTATCGTTGAAATTCAATTCTTTGATTATATCTGGACTGCCTATATGCAGTTAAAGAATGAGATGGCGACGACTCGCTACCGCTCTGGTGGCGATTTTAAATGCCCGATGGTGGTCAGAGTTCCGATTGGCGGTTACCTGCGCGGTGGCTCGATCTATCACTCTCAATCAGGTGAATCTCTTTTTACACATATTCCTGGTATCCGAGTGGCCTTCCCTTCAAATGCAAAGGACGCGGCCGGACTTTTAAGAACGGCCATCAGAGGCGATGACCCAGTGATGTTTTTAGAGCATAAGCACTTGTACTACCAAGGTTATAACCGCACGGCCGATCCTGGCGACAATTATATGATTCCTTTTGGTAAGGCACGTGTCGCACGCGAAGGCGCCGACGCCACGATCGTTGCGTGGGGAGCTTTGGTTCAAAAATCAGTCGACGCTGCAAAGAAAATTGAGGCAGAGCTTGGGAAAAAAGTCGAAGTGCTCGATGCCCGAACCCTTGTGCCTTTTGATATGGACGCGGTAAAAAAATCGCTCGAAAAAACCAATAGGCTTTTGATTTGCCACGAAGAAACGAAAACATCGGGGTTCGCTGGTGAAATCGCAGCTCGCGTTAATGAAGAGTGCTTTGAGTTTTTAGATGCACCGATTTTGCGAGTGGCCGCTAAAGACTCTCACGTTGCCTATTGCCCTCAACAAGAAGATTATATCTTACCTCAAGTGACGGATGTAGAAAAAGAGCTTCGCCGTTTACTTGAGTACTAACCAAAAGGATTTTTATGAAATTAGAAACATGTTTTATCATCCTATCCCTGACTTTTTTCGCTAGCGTAGAGGCCAAGTCTTCTTGTTCTTCAAACGAAGGTTTAAAATCAATTGGATTTCAAGTTTACAAGAGTGGGTTCAATTCTCATTTTGAAGATGCGTTGGATTTTTACAACTCAAACCTAGACTTGTTTGAAGATGACTTGGATGATGTTATTTTCTCAAGCTCTGCCAATGCCATGGTTCACGTTCAAAGCTTTGATGCCCTCGACACTCCACGTGACTTGATGTGGGGAGATCTCGTTATCATGCGTGATTGGAGAACCGGCGAAAATGTTGAAGTACGTTGGTACGATGACAACGGTAAGCACGTAGCATATAACAGAGCTTACCAAGCTTGCGCGACAAACGTTCTTCCTATGGCATACAACACTCTTTTCTAAAGAGTCGTAGACCAATCGTAGCGACAGTATTCATGCCATAGGCCGACTCCATAGAGTTTGACCAGGCAGAGTCTACTGTCGTGGGTCTTTAAGCGGTACCCTTTTTTCCTTCGTGATATTTCTGTCGGTTTTTTTAAGTCGAGCTTTTGATAGTACCAAGGTGGACTTTGGTGTGAGTCTGGAAGATTAAACGTAGCGCTAGCATTGAAAACAATGAGAAACATCAAAAATTTCTTCCTGGTCAGGATATAGGAAATGACGATGGCGATTGTTGAAAATTCAACCAAGAAACCTTCCGAGATACTGAGAGTAACTTCATCCAAAACAAGAATAAGTTGCAAGTAGAGATCAAGCAGAGGCTCAAGCCAAGAGGTGCTTAGCCATGGAGCACTTGTGAAACAAAAAAAAATGAACGGGTAAATCAAGGTGAACAGACCAGTCATCAAAATACCCAAAATGAAACCCAGCAAAAAAAGTGGTTGGCCAAAAAAGAAGCCCGCGACGAGCTGACCCAAAAGTAGATGGAGGACAAAAACTAGCTTGCCTTCTCCTAGGGAACTAAAAATAAGTCCCAAAAAAAGAAAACTTAAACTAAAGCTTAAAGGTGATGCACTATAAGTTCCCCAACTAAAATCTAAAGCAAAAACCATTAAAAAAATGCCGAAAGGAGAGATGTGCTTTTCCTTAAGCTTCAGAATTAAAAACGTAAATTTTAAAAGACCAATGCGCTTCATGGCCCAAAAGCCTGTGAGCAGTTGAGGGGCCAAGGCGAGTGCGAATAAAGGAATTAACCAACGTGTGTTTTTAGTTTTTTTCCAGCGCCTAAAAAAAGGCCAGAAGAGCATAAATAAAGTTGAAAAATGAAGCCCTGAAGGAGTGAAAAGATGGACCAGATGAAGCCTTTGATGGGCCAATTTGGTGTTTTTTTTGAGCCCTCGTTTAATTCCCGTGGCGGTAGCAAACGCCAGGTTGGCCAGCTCGTCGTTATTAAAGTCAAAGCGCATTAACATAAGGCGAGTGTGGAGAGCTTTTGAGATCATTTTTGGGCGAAATGGCCCTTCAAAGGACTTTCGCGGTGGCGACAAAACGAGCAATATAACCGAAATGAGTAGAATCAAGAGGGTTTTGTGCCTAACTTTCATTAAGATAGACCTTGAAAAAACCCTGCCAAGGCCCTGATGGCTTAACTTCTTGGAAAAGAAGCGATATGAATAGTTGTGCATCAATTTTTGGCCTTGAGGAGGCAAACCTTGCGCTTTAAACAGCTTATCAGACAAGATATTGAGCATTTTCTCCAAGAGGACGATCTTGGTCGCCAGCACGACTATCACCTGCAGCTGCCGGAGGATAAAGTACAATGCTCTCTCAAAATAAAGTCTGATGTTTTAGTGGCAGGACTTCCGCATTTTTTTGCCGTCTTTGATTACCTAGGGGCGCAATTGCCTGAAAAAATTGAATACTCCATTGAAGGCGAATGGATCACAGAGAAAGAGAATCATGAGCTGAAGTTTATGCTTCCATTTGATGTCGCCCTCAATGGCGAGCGTCTGGCCCTGAATCTTTTGGCCCAGGCCTCCCGAATTGCCACCTTTACTAAAAGCTTTGTGGATAAGGCCAAAAAATATCATATTGCTATTATGGATACGAGAAAGACCACACCGGGTCTTCGTTCACTTGAAAAATATGCCGTGAGAGTTGGTGGTGGTCATAATCACCGCTTTGGTCAGAGTGATCTTTGGATGATTAAAGACAACCATAAAAGTTTTTTTGGTGGCCTTGAAGGCGCTTTAAAGTTTTTTCGCGCTCGCCAGAATTTCTATACGCCTATCGTTGTAGAGATACATAATATTGCTGAGTTAAATCAGGCCATCGATCTTGAGGTCAAGCACGTGATGCTGGATAACTTTAGCGTTGCGGATGTAAAGAAAGGCATCGATATGAAACTCGATGGGATGAGCTATGAAGTTTCAGGTGGTCTGAGTGAAGAAACTTTTGAAGACTACTTGATTCCCGGAGTCGATGCTCTGAGTATTGGGCGTTTAACTTATGGCGCTCCACCTGTAGATTTCTCTTTAAAATATAAGAGGCCTGAATGAGCCACCACGAATTTGATGTTCTCATTTTGGGGTGCGGAATCGCTGGGCTTTCCAACGCTTGCAAGCTGGCAGAGACAGGTAAAAGTGTCGCAATAGTGACAAGAGAAACAGACCCCTTGATTTCAAATACCTATTGGGCCCAAGGCGGTATCATTTATCCGGAGAGTGAAGACACTGCTTTGATTGACGACATTCTAAAGGCCAGTGCGCAGACGTCATCCAGAGCGGCAGCAGAAGTTTTAAGTCAAAAGGGCCGCGGGATTTTAGATGAGCTTTTATTAGATAAAATCCAACCTCAGTTTGAGAGATCTGATGATGGAGAATTAAAACTCACCCTCGAAGCTGCTCACTCTAAGGCGCGTATTCTTTACCGAGGTGATTTTACGGGAAAAGAAATTCAAGTCGCTATGCTGAACTACCTGAAAGAATCAAAGCGTTTTCCAAACGTGCATTTCTTTAGCGCTTGCACCGCAATTGATTTAATCACGCCCATGCACCACGGAGTTCACCTCTCTCAACGCTATGAAGAGGACCGCGTTTTAGGGGCGTATATTTTCGATCAACAATCACAAAAAGTGATGAAGGTGATGGCGCGTATAACGGTTTTGGCCACGGGTGGAATTGGCGCACTTTATTTACACCACTCAAACTCTCAAGGTGCTCGGGGCGATGGGCAAGCGATGGCGAGAAGGGCGGGGGCCGTTTTAACCGATATGGAGTTTATTCAGTTTCATCCTACGACTCTTTATGATGGTTCAGGTCATCGTCGTTTTCTCATTAGCGAAGCTCTTCGTGGAGAGGGCGGTGTCTTAATCAATGCTCATGGTGAAGCCTTTATGGAGAAATATCACCGAGACAAAGAACTCGCCCCACGGGATGTGGTCGCGCGCGCGATTGCAGAAGAAATTATTGTGACAAGCCACGACTGTGTTTATCTCGATATGACTCATAAAGATGGTGACTGGTTAAAAGAGCGCTTTCCAACGATTTATAAACATTGCTTAGAAAAGAAAATAGATATAACCGAGTCGCCTATTCCTGTGGTTCCCGCTGCTCATTATACTTGCGGCGGAGTGAAAACAGATTTGAAAGGCCGAACAAACTTAAAAGGACTTTACGCCGTTGGAGAAGTCGCCTGCACCGGGCTTCATGGCGCGAATCGTTTGGCCTCGACATCTTTATTAGAAGGTTTAACCTGGGGCTACTTAGCTGCGATTGATATTCAAGAGCATATTGCTGAACTTCGCCCTTATCCCTCAGACTCGATTAAAGATTGGGTCGAAGGGCACGCCGAAGCCGACACGGCCCTTATTCAACAGGACTGGCACACGCTTAAGCAGACGATGTGGAATTACGTGGGACTCACAAGAACGACCAACCGGCTCGACCGCGCCGAGGCCATGTTCAAGGAGCTTTCAGATGAGATTCAAGATTTCTATAAAAATGCGGGGCTTGTGGACTCATTGATTGGTCTACGCAACGCTGTCGAAGTTGGCTATCAAGTTCTCAAAGCTTCTAGGCGCAATCAAGAATCCGTTGGTTGCTTTTACCGAAAATAAATTTCTAGTCAGTCTTTTAAATAGAAAAGCTCGGGGTTCCTATCGGGGAATCGAGGATGACAAATGATTCGGTTGCGCGGACTTCTTCCATTGCTTGGAGTTCATTGACAAGAAATTCGTGAAAATGTTGAATGCTTTTGGTGGTGACCTTAATGAGTAGACCATAGTCACCAGTGGTATAGTGAACTTCTTGGATTTCTTTGAGCTTACGCATCTTTTCAATAACCTCATTAAGGTTTTTACCCGAGATGAGGTGAACCCCAAGAAAAACGGAGACGTCGTGACCCAATTTCGTGGGGTCAAGGATCACCCGGCTTCCTTTGATAATCCCCATTTTTTTGAGTCGATCCACACGCTGATGGATTGTTCCCCCCGAAACCACGAGTTTTCGTGCGATATCCAGGTAAGGCATGCGTGCGTCTTCTTGCAGGTAGGTCAAAATTTTACGGTCGACGTCATCGATTTGGTAGTTTTCATTCATATTTCACTCCTTCAAATACCATTTTACTCCTACTTGAGATGATTTTGTATCGAATTCGTAAAAATTAAGCAATATGAGTATTAACTATTGATTAAAATCACGAAAAGACCGATATTTTAGTAATCAGGAGGCGCAAAATGTGCGGATTTATCGTTGTTCCCAAAATGTTCGAAGAAAAACAAGTGGCCCAGGGCCTCACTTCAATTGAGCACCGAGGCCCGGACTCGCGCCAAGTCAAAAGTGGTAAGGCCCATCATTTCGGCTTTGTCCGTTTGGCGATTATGGGTCTAGGCCCAAGTGGAGATCAGCCTTTTATAAACGGAAAAGATATTTTGGTTTGCAACGGTGAGGTCTACAACTATAAACAGCTTAAAAAACAATACAGAGACTTCTCCTACGCATCTGAAAGTGACTGTGAAGTCCTTCTTCCACTTTTTAAAAAAAGCAGCTCCATGATTGAAGCGGCGGACCTTTTGGACGCTGAGTTTGCTTTTTGTTATTGGGATGAAAAGCAACAAGACTTAAAGGCCGGACGGGATGCTATGGGGATCAGACCTTTGTTTTACGCCTATAGTAAAGAAGGGGAGGTTTGTTTTGCTAGCGAGGTCAAAGCTCTTATGAGTTTAGGTCTTGAGGCGAAGGCGTTTCCTCCTGGGCACATCTATGAGTTTGGAGAGTTTAAAAGTTTTTGTGATTTAGGCCATGTTGAAACTTTTCAAATTGATGATCTTGAAGGGATGTCAAAAAAGATTAGAGAACTCTTAACGGCCGGTGTTTTAAAAAGACTTCAGGCCGACACGCCAGTTGGCTTTCTCCTCAGTGGGGGATTGGACTCTTCGCTTGTTTGCGCGATAGCCGCCAAGCATCTTAACCGACCTATCAAAACTTTTTCTATCGGCATGGAAAAAGACGCCATTGACTTGAAGTACGCCAAACAAGTGGCCGACTTTCTTGGAACTGAGCACCACGAGGTGATTATTTCGGAAGAGGATGTCTTGGCCGAACTTCCCGAAGTGATTCAACATCTTGAGACTTGGGACATCACGACTGTACGGGCGAGCATTGGCATGTATCACGTTTGCAAGTACATCAAAGAAAAGACGGACGTGAAAGTCGTCTTAACTGGCGAAGTTGCGGATGAGTTATTTGGTTACAAGTATACAGACTTCGCTCCCGATGAGTGGGAGTTTCAAAAAGAAGCGCAAAAAAGAATTCGTGAAATCTATCTTTATGATGTTTTACGTGCCGACCGCTCGATAGCGGCCCACTCTCTAGAGGCCAGAGTCCCATTTAGTGACAAAGACTTTGTCCGTTATGTGATGTCGTTACACCCAAAACTTAAAATGAATACTTCTGGTCATGGTAAATATCTTCTAAGAAAAGCTTTCGAAGACGGTCAGTACTTACCTGAAGAGATCTTGTGGCGGCAAAAAGCGGCCTTTAGTGATGCTGTCGGACATTCATTATCGGATTGCTTAAAGGCCTTTTCAGAGGTGAGCTACACTGCTGAAGAATTTGATCTAAAGAAAAAATCCTATTCTCATGGCACACCTTTTACGAAAGAATCTCTTCTTTATAGAGAAATCTTTGAGAAATTCTTTAAAGGTCAAGGCCAATTGATTCCAGATTATTGGATGCCTAACAAGTCTTGGAAGAACTGCGATGTAGATGACCCAAGTGCGAGAGTTTTGCCAAACTATGGGGCCAGCGGAGTCTAGCGATAGGCATACCAGCATGCCGGCCGCTGACCGAGACCGATTTGGCAGGGGTACTTATCCTCAGGACAGAGTGAACCGTTGACAAGAGTGTCGAGTCGGCATTGTTGTGATGGATAAGAGTTATAAAGAGTTTGTCGAACAACCTGCGGGCTCGGTGTCAGGATATTCAAGTGTAAATCACTCTCTGATAGATAGTTTAAAACTTTTCCAAAACTTTCAGCGGCTTTTGTTGATTTTAAGCAAACTGAGAAATCGAGATCGTCGGGATACTGGATTCGGCAAAGCGTATAGGCCGTGGGGTCGGTTTGAATTTGCTGGTGATCTTTATACTTGGTTGTTTGTCTCAGGTAGCGCTTAAGGCAAGAGCCTGTCGCAAAATAGTCTGACTGCCCTTCAGTGCTCGACCAACTTAAGTCATCAATTTGAATCGTGGGTTTTCCACCCCAAAAATGCCCAATCTCGTGGCAGGCCACTAAGGCCAGAGCATCTTTGGTCATACCTGGGATGCGGGCGAAACCGCCCCAAAAACTGATGCTGAAATGTTTTTCACCTTCTTTTTTGGCGAACGCCGTGAAGTAAGGTTTTTTCCAATCTTGGTTGATATCGACTTGAGTTTCTTGCTTCAAAAAGTCTTGTCTGTAGGTTTGATAAACAGCTTGGGTGACTTCTAAAAAATCAGCTTCTTCAACAGATGAGCGAATAGGATCGTCGGGAAGGATTTGAAAGCGGTAATGTGAGGGGTAGTCGTCCCCGAGGTACCAGTGACTTACAGGGCAGGCCAAGAGACTTGGCGATAAGAAAAAAAATATGAGAATAATTCCTTTAACCATAAAAGAACACTAGCGGCCTAGTGGCTTGATCGTCATTTGCCTTGTAAAAAAGGAGGCGGGCCCTCTTCGGAAAGAGGGCCTCGCGGGGAAAGGGTAGTGAGTGGTCCAAAAAGGCTCTTCCTTGTCCTCGGTCTTGGAATACGGGGCGGGAGTGCTTCATCCAAAGAAATGGTTTTTCGGCGACACTTATCCTTGAAGCACTTATGGTGAGCAAAGCGTCCTGGCCAAAAATTATTTTATGCGATTTGCCTATTGAATAAGGCGTCCCATAGCTCGTCCACGGTGGTTTCTTCTTTTGCCTCAGGTGGAAGAGGAGGGAGGGTTGTCATTGTTGCGGTTTCTTCCTTAAATTGCTTAAAGGAATCACTTTCCAAGTAACAAGATTCTAGATAGTTAGAGTTCTTTACAATAAAATGTTCGGTTTTCATATCTAAGCTACTGTAATCAAATGAACATTTGCGGATGGAGGGAGATTCCCAATGTGTACCGCGAAATTCTGTAGCAGAGAACTCGGAATGTATAAGTGTCGAGAATTGGAAGCTGCAATTTTCGAACGTGCAATTGATGAACTTGCAATTTTCGAAACGAGACCCAAAGAAAACACAGGACCTAAAGGTGACGTTGATAAAGGTCGTGAGAGAGAAGAGTGAACCAGAAATCGTCAAGTCCTTGAGATCACAGCTTTTTAGAAGCTCATTTTCAATCACTTCGTAGGCCTGAGATCCTGGCAGTTCGTTGCGAGAAACTGTTTTTGAGAACATTGTCGTCGTCATGGTAACCCCCCTAGGTCCCGTGTTTATGAATTTCATCTTACAATTCTTGACGCATTCCGTCAAGCAATAAAATTGCATCAAGAAATCTTTCTTTGCGTTCGATAAGGATATTAAGGGGTTGCTTCATGAAATTTACCCCACATGAGGAGGTCACATGGCCGAATTTGATAGAGATAAAGTAGAAGATTTCTTAGGAGTTGTCCGTAAGTACATGCAAGTGCGCGGAGGGCTCTCACAAAAAGAGCTCGCAGAAAAGGCCGATGTAGGTGTTTCCACGATGAGCCGATTCTTGACTCAGAAAACTTCAGAGTTGAATCCGCAGTTTATAGCTAAGATCGTTGCCGTATTAGAGATCCCGCTTCACGAAATTATCGATTTTGTCGAAGAGGACTTTACTGAGCACTTTGTGAAGCTTGTTCGCTTCTATAAGGAGCTCTCGCAAGATGAGCAAGGTGAAGACCCTCCAGAGGAAGAACGAGGAAGTATTCCAAGGCGCAGAACAGATGATTTTTCGGATGACCTCGCCTCTTCTCTTGGGACTGCTACACAAAAGGCACGTGCACGTGTGAATATCGGTGGGCGTAGTAGGAATATTCCTTTTGAGCCAGATGATGGTTCGAGGAATTCAGGCCCTAGCTTGCGTGAAAAACTTGAAGGACTGACTCCTCGGCAAAAGGCCTATATGACGGAGTTTTTGAACTTAGATATGGAAGGGCGTGACCTGGTTGTTGATATTGGGAACAACTTATTTCGCTACTTCAAGCAAAAGGGAATGGATTTTTAAATGAATTGGGTACTTATTATTTTTGGATTTTTGATATCGACGCCTCTATGGGCGACGCCTGAGAAGATCGAAATTTTCTTTCTTTCTGAGCAAAAGGTTCAATCCTTAATTGAAAGAATTGAAAAAAATGACAGACCTCACTATTCCAAAGCCCTGGTGCAAAATTATGAATGCGTTCCAATGGGTGAGGGATGTTTTCATCCTCAACTCGGCTTTATTGAAGATAAGCCTCCCGTGCTCTCGGAAACAGAAGAAGAGGTAAAACCAGAAGGCTACAAGCTCAATACGATCAACTCCCTAGATGCTCAGATGATCGAGTGCCGCGAAGGTGAGTATTTCGATATCTTTTGTGGCAAATCGACTTTAGAAGAAAACAAAAAAGAGAAGTCAGCAGAGCTTGAAATCTGGTTTGATATCAGCACAAGCATGAGAAAAACTGACTACTCAAAGGACTTGGAGCACTGTAACCGCAGGACAATGGCGCGAGTGCTCAGAGATCGTTGCGAGAAAAGTCCTCGAATTGCAGTTTACAATACCTCTTTGAAAGCATTAAGTGATCTGTCCGGAATTTGTCTTTATCAAGGGACGAATGATGAAAGACGCCTGCTTCGCTGGATAAGGGCCTCCAAGGCCAAACATTTGGTTTTGGTGATGGACACTGAGGAGTATTCTGGAGAGTTGCGTGACTTCTTGGCGGTCGAAAATGCTGTTGTGCACGGACTTGAGACTGAATCATTGTATTCAGATGACCTCGTCGATCGAGTAGATAAGCTAACATCCTCTTGTAAAAAATAGATTCCTATCATAAACCATAGGCATGAATTGGAAGCCTTTACTTAAATGGTCGCGTGAGAATTATTGTGATTTGCCTTGGCGCAAAAATCGCACACTCTACACCACATTAGTTTCTGAGATAATGTTGCAACAGACAACAGTCTCAACAGTCTTGAATCATTTTGAGCGTTTCCTCAAGCAATTTCCAGATATTCAGAGATTGTCTCAGGCAAGCGAAGAGGAAATGGTGATGGCCTGGAAAGGGCTGGGCTATTATCGGCGGGCACGAAGCTTGTTAAGTGCCGCTGTTGAGATTTGTGAGCGCTTTGGTGGTGAAATTCCACTGGACCGAGATGATCTACTCAGTATTAAAGGCATTGGCCCTTATACCGCCAGTGCTATTACAGCAATTGGAGCTAATAAAGCAGAGCTCGCGCTCGATGCAAACTTAGAGCGGGTGATCGCCAGACTTTATTTATTTGATCAAGAGAAAGGGCCTAAACTTCAGCGTGCCATACGAGAGAGTTACATACAAAGTAAAATTCTCACAGGAATAGAAAAGCATCCCCGAGATATCAATGAGGCCCTCATGGACTTGGGTCGCGTTTTTTGCCAAGCCAGAAAAGCTGATTGTGTGATCTGTCCGCTGCAAAATGATTGTCAGGCTTACCAAACGGGGCAGGCACTCGAGTTTCCAGTTGTTTCTTTGAAAACAAAAACGAAAACTCAAAATAATAAACACGATCTCACTCTGTTACGAATTGTCGTGCAAAAAGGTGAGAAAGTTCTCGGAACAAAGAAGCAAGTGGGGCAGTGGTTAGAAGGGCAAGTCGAAGTTCCCACCTATATTTTAAGCACGAGTGATAAAAAACTTAATCAATATCCCAGGTTCGAAGGGAAAAAGGCACCAGAGCCGGACTTTGAATTTAAAACAGGGATAACAAAATACAAGATCAGCAATGTCGTTGTAAAAATGACGGAAGCCGATTTTAAAAATAAATTTAGTGATCAAGATACAAGTTTTTATTCAGTTGATACTAAGAAAGCAAACTTAGCGACATCAACTATCAAAATATTGGGGCGTTTATGAAAATATGGATTTTGAGTCTTGGCCTTTTACTCTATTCAGTGGCCGGGTTTTCTAACGGGATTAAAATGACCACTTATAATGTGGCATTGGCCCCTGGTTTTGTTCCCTTGTCTGAAGAGCGCGTTTCCGTTGTCATCGATCTTTTGCAGCAACAGGAGTCAGATTATTTCTGCTTGGCAGAAGTTTGGAGAAAGAAAGACCGTAAGAAAATTTTAAAGGCCCTTGAAGAGGATTATCCTCACGTTCACATGACAGATATTGATCAATTGCGAAGAGGTCCTAGACCAACTTGTCGCATCAGTGATCTTTTTGGAGAAGGAAAGTTTGTCAGTTGTATTTTAGATAAATGCAAAGACCAAGACGACTCCGATTTTACCCAATGTCTAACACAAAAGTGTGATGTTCCCCTAGATGGCCTGATTGGTGAGCGCCCTTATTGTGCGCAATCTCTGATGGCACAGGTTGGATCGAGCACGACGAGGGCCATTATTCGTGTTCTTAACCCTCTATGGCGCGCTGGAATATTTGCGTACAAGGGGAGTAATGGGTTGATGGTTTTGTCTAAAAAGCCGTTTGCGAAAAAGGGCCTTGTTGATTTGACGAACATTTCAACTTTAAATCGCAGGGGGGCCCTATACACCAAAATCATAGATGAAAATAAGGAACCGCACCATCTTTACTGTGCCCACCTAAGCGCCAACCTCGAGAGAACAGCTCCTTATACAGGAAATTTTGAAGGCTGGGAGCAAGAGAATATGGCGCAGGTCCAAAAGCTTTTGGAGAGTGCCGATCATGGCCCACGTGCGACTTATGTGATGGGAGACATGAACTGCTCTTTCGCTTTGCCAAGTCTAGGAATTCGACCAGATTTTGAGGCCTCATGTGAGTTATTCAGGCAAGCGGGATTCGATAATTTTTTTCTTGAGCAAAATCCAGAATGTACTTTTTGTGAAGAAAACACTCTTTTAAAAAATGACTTAAAAGATGGTCGACCTAATTTTATGCTTGATCATATTTTTACAAAACATGTGCCTCAGTCAAAAACATCTCGAGTTTTCGACGAGCTTGTTGAGGTAGAAGTGGATGGAAAAACAATTCTTTCTCATCCTTCAGATCATTATGGTGTTGTTTTAGAACGGGATTAAAAAAACCGAGATGGGCGATAAGCCGGATCCTGTCGTGAATCAGCATTCGTCTAGGCCTTAAATTACTTTAAGGCTCGAGCACCCTACCCGTCTGCTTTGGACTGGCCGCCCTCAAACACAGACCTATTTGGGCTTGCACCGTATAGAGTTTACCTGGTTTCACTACTGCGAAAGTCTTGCGACCTTCCGTACTTGCTTTCTGTTGCACTGGTCCTCACCTCGCGGTGGGCGGGCGTTACCCGCTAAACTGCCATATGGTGTCCGGACTTTCCTCCCACAACTTCGAAAAGTTATCGGCGCTGATTTGCCCATCTCGGTAAGACTTTTATGCACTGGCTTATGGAAGGCGTCAAGGTTGGCGGGTAGATGGAGTAAAAAGGCGCCGGCACCCTCTGCATAAAAAGGCCTCATCAGCTCTTTCTAGCTCGTTGTAAAGTGAGCTCTCAGGAGTGTAGCGGCAGTAATGGCATTTGCGCTCGGTCAGATAAGTTAGGGGATGTTGGTAGCGGTGTTTTTCACAGGATCTGTTAAAAGCCTGAACCAAAAAATCGGGAGTTATGGAGAGTAGGTTTTGGATTCTCTCCTTGAGGTCTTTAAGCTTTTGCTCTTCTTTGGACGTATCACTTTCGACTTCTTTGAGTACGTCTTTACGAGTCTCATGGGCACCCTTTAAAAATACTTGGTTCTCCTCGAACTCAGCTTCTAGAGTCTCTAGATCTTCCATTAGATTAAGGGTTAGCTCTTGCAACTCGTCTTTGTGCAAATTCAAGTTGTTCAATTGCTTTTCGGAGGCTTCTGCTTGTTGCTGATTTTGTGCTCGATCAACGGCAATGACAGATTTTTCAATTTGCGAATCATACTGTTCTATTTGATTTTCGTTCGAATTGAGTTGCTTTTTTAAGGCGTCAATTTTTTTATGAAGCTCTTCCACTTTTTCTTGCTTCTCGGCAATGCGATTGTCGAGCATGGACAATCTTTGCCGGTGACCTTCAATAGTATCGAGGTGCTGCTTTTCAACTTTAAGCAAACTCTCGACTTCACGTAGGTTTTCGAATCCTTTTAAGCTCATCTATTTTTACCCGACAGAAGGGCCCCAATATAGGAGGCCAAGTTCAAGAGATTGAGATAAAATAACATATATTCAGACAAAGGGTGAAAAATGAGAGGAAATAGTTTTGGAAAGATGTTTTCGATGGTGTCGTTTGGCGAATCCCATGGTGAAGCTTTGGGGGTCGTACTTGATGGAGTTCCAGCGGGACTAGATTTTAATTTAGATGATTTGCAACATCAGTTAGACCGTCGCGCTCCCGGACGAGTCAAGGGAACAACGGCGCGTAAAGAGGGTGATAAAGCCGAAGTGCTTTCGGGCATTTTTGAAAACAAAACCTTGGGAACGCCGATTGCCGTTATAGTGAGGAATACTAATCAGCGTAGTGGTGATTATAATAAATTAAAAACTGAGTACCGCGCAGGTCATGCTGACGAAACAACAGAAAAAAAATACGGTATACGTGACCACCGAGGCGGTGGAAGAAGCAGTGGTCGAGAGACATTGGCCCGCGTGATTGCGGGATATTTTGCTTCTCTGGTTTTACCCCAAGTTAAAACAAGAGGATTCATCACAAAACTTGGTCCTTTTGAATACGATGAAATTCCAGAAGATATGCAAGCCGATTGGGCCCCATATAATTACCCTGACTCTTCAAAGAATGAAGAGATTGAAAAGTATCTCATGGATTTAAAAAAACAAGGTGAGTCTGTTGGAGGACGAGTTCGTTTAGTTATCGATAATTGTCCTGCGGGGTTGGGGGAGCCTGCTTTTGATAAATTAAAGGCAGACTTGGCCAAGGCCATGCTTTCAGTGGGGGCAATTGTGGGCTTTTCCTATGGACTTGGCGAAAAAATGGCGGAATTGCCGGGTTCTCAAGTCTCCAAGGACCGCGATTCTTTTGGCGGGATTGAAGGGGGGATTAGTAATGGTCGAAGGATTGTTTTAAATCTTGTGTTTAAACCCACTTCAACAGTAGGAGAAAAGGCCAAAGAGGGGAGGCACGACCCGTGTATTATCCCGCGTGCTATTCCCGTTGTCGAGGCCATGGCCCAAGTGGTTCTAGCTGATCATTACTTGAGACAAAATGCTTATAAAGGTTCTTATGCACACAGAGATTAAAGCTGCAAACTTTGTAGAAATTAAAAAACATATTAGGGCACTAGCTAAAAAACAGCTTTTGATAGTTGTTGATGTTAATGTTTGGGAACTCTACCAAGAACGACTAGACTTAAAGACGTTCGAAAATAATCAGAATGTCTTGCTTTGGAAGGCTCCGGCCGGAGAGAAAACGAAGAATTTTTCAGAGCTTGAGCGTTGCCTCGAGTTCTTCCTAGATAAAGGAGTTCATCGAAACTCTCATCTTTTGGCCTTGGGGGGCGGAGCCTTAAGTGATTTTTCGGGGCTTGTGGCGTCATTGCTCTTGCGAGGAATTCCCTGGTCTGTTGTACCAACAACATTACTCTCGATGGTCGATGCTGGCATCGGAGGGAAAGTCGCTGTGAATTCTCGTCACGGAAAAAACCTTATCGGAGCATTCTATGCACCCTCCTTGATATGGTTTAACAGTGAATTTACGAGAACATTAGAGTTCTCAGAGTACCAAAGCGGCTTGGGTGAAATTGCTAAGTACGCACTTTTGAGCCCAAGAGTAAAAGGCCTAGTCAATGAAGGAGTTGATCTGGTTGACCTCATTGAAGGCTGTGCTCAGTATAAGCAAGAAGTCGTTCAAGAAGACTTTAAAGAGACGGGAGCAAGGATTCAACTCAACCTAGGACATACATTAGGTCATGCTTTTGAAGTTATTTATGAACTACCGCACGGAGTTGCCGTGATTTGGGGAATGGCCGCTCTTTTTGTCATTCAGAAAGAAGATCAATATTTAGAAGAGCTCAAAAGCCTTAATACTCAGCTTAAGATTGACCTTGATAAGGCGCCTTGGTTTGGAAAAACACTTCCTCTTGCTAAAATACAAAGCTACCTTGAAAAAGATAAAAAGAATTTGGGCAGTGGAAAGATCAAAATCGTCTTATGTGATAAAACTAAAGTATTTAAGACCAAAGAAATTAAAATAACTAGACTGATAGACTTAATGGAAGGGTATAAGCATGAGCTTAGAACACTCACTCTTAAAAATTAACCCCTGTCCTATTTCTGGAGAGGTCGTCATTCCGGGCTCAAAGTCTTATGCGAATAGGATGTTGGTGCTTGCGGCCATGAATCCACGACCGGTTGTGATTAAAAACCTTCCCGAATCTACGGACGTTTTGAAAATGATTGAATGCTTAGGGGAAATAGGACTTCAGTTTGAACGAAAGGGTCATGATCTTGAGGTCTCGAACTCATTTCCTGAATGCGAAAAAAAGGGGGAGTCTCCAATTGTTGTAAATTGCGGAGATGGTGGGACAACGACTCGTTTTCTGTCGTTCCTTGTGGCAAAAGGAAAAAGAGTTTATTACATAGAGCCCTCGGGAGGTATGAGGAATCGACCACTCACAGAGATGGTGAACTCCTTGAGAGAATTAAGGGTGAAAGTCGATTCAAATAAGTCTGTTTGGCTATCAATACAAGGTCCGATTCTGGTGCAAGAAAATATTGAAGTCGACTGCTCTCGATCGACGCAGTTTGCCTCAGCTTTAGCGCTCGTCTTAAAGGAGAATGCTTCTCTAATAAAAATTAAAAATATGCAGAGCTCCAAGGCGTATTTTGAGATGACCTTAGAGCTTATTAAAAAGAGTGATGATGTGCTCTATGAAGTGCCTATCGATTTTAGCTCAGCTTCGTACCCTATGGCCTTGGCGGCCGTGACGGGAGATATCTTAGTAAAGAATTGTTTTGAAAAAGATCCTTATCAAGCCGACAGCTTTTTTCTAGCGGTCTTAAAGAAAGCTGGCGCAAAGATTGAATTTAATGAAAATGGTTTGATGGTTTTGGCAAATAAGAATCTCGCACCTTTTGATGTGAGCTGTTCAGGATGTCCTGATTTGGCGCCTACGCTTGCCTATTTTGCAAGTTTTTGTCATGGCACTAGCCGAATTCGTGATCTCGAGGTTTTGGCCCATAAAGAAAGCCACCGCTTAGACGAAATAAAAAAACTTTTAGTTGCCTTTAAGGTCGATTACAAATCTGATGGACGATCTTTTTTAGAAATAATTGGCAAACCAGTGGCCAATTATTCTAAGGATTGTGTGGTTTTGACTAAATCAGAACTGCCTGAGGACCATCGCATTGTTATGACGGCATATCTTTTTATGAGAACTCTTGGAGGAGGAGAACTTGCGCAAAGCCACCATGTTAAAAAATCATTCTCTAGTTTTTTTGAAGTGATGGGAGGACCATCATGAAATATCTTCTCTTAGGCTTGTCTAGTTTTACTTTGATCTTCTATGCCTATGTTTGTATTTCTGAATCTAAGCGGCTTAGTCATTTTGTAGATCAAAATAGGAATAAGATGCAATCAATCTTGCTTTATCGAGAGACAAGGCTAGATCAAAAGACCTCGCAGCTTATAAACTTAAAGTCAATAAGCTTTTGCGATTATATGGAAGTGAGTCCGATGCGTGTCTCTTTATCTGAAAACCAAGAAATAGAAATTTTTTCATCGAGTAGACCGGACATGAGGCTTGATTATGTAAAGCCTATTCGAACAGGAGACTACTCTGTAGAAAACGGAATACTTTGGACCACTCTAGTAAATAGGATTTCAGGAAATGAGTTGCAAAGAGCATTTGCTATTTTGGAATTAAATAAAGCTGAAAATTTAGTTGCAGTAAATTTTGAAGGTGAAGTAGCAAGTGGAAACTGCTTATGAAGCAACCTAATCAAATTGTTTTTCTAATATCGCTTTTTCTTTTCCTCTTACTAGGCATTTTTAAGTTATCTTCTTATCAAAAAACTGTGAGCTTCCATAAACAACCTCCTCAGTTGAATGGTAAATATTGTACAACAGTAGGAGGACTGAACCTTTACCTCAAGAGTTTACCTTTGAATCAGAAAGAGTTTTCCCTTTGGGGAGAAGCTGGAGGATATGTTGTAAAGATAAAGGAGCTTGCTATGCATAAGGGACTTTATCTTGGGGCCCCGCCATTGAATCATTTAGAATATCATGGACACTACTATTCAAAAGTGCGGCCTTTAGTATATAAAAAAAATGGAGTTGTACGAGCATTTCGTTATCATGACATGATATTCGATCAGAGCGACTGTGGAGAAAATAATGGGTGATAAAATACATAAATATTTGCTTATATTAAATTCTCTCATTCTCCTGATAAATCTTTTTTTAGTTGGTTGGCAAATAAAGGGGCAGTATGAGTTGAATCTTGGGTACTTGGCCCTTGACATGAGTGTTGAAGCTATCAAAGAACAACATGGAGCAATCAGTGCGACTTATCAAAAAAGAAGTTCGTCTGAACCAGTATTTAATAAGAAGACGAAGCTTTGCTCTACTCCAGATTACAAAATGGCCTTAGAGCTGGATCCAGGAAATCAAAAAGCAATTTATTGGCCTAATTATGATCATAAAGATGTGGATTCGAGCGAATTTCAGGAATATAAATTTAGGGTCTCTGATAGTGTTGTTGTACTTGAAAACCCAGAGGAAAAAATCCCTTACCGGATTTTCAGAATAATCGAAGTCTTTCACCATGAGACTAAGGATGTGATCATAGGCCTGTCTGGGATAATTGACATGTACTCTGATTGGTGTAGAGACTAAGCGTAAACCTACCCTGATGAGGTGAAAAATGACATACAAAAGCTCTAAAGCATGTCCATTGCCCTGGGTCCAGCTCAGTATACTTCCAGACGGACGGATTAGACTTTGTTGTCATTCGAAAACGTCGAATCTTAATCAATCTGATAACTCGAGACCGTTATATATTGAAAAAGACTCATTAAACGAAATCATAAACTCTGACTGGCTTAAAAATATAAAAAATGAGTTTCAAAATGAGATTGTACCAAAAAGTTGCAATTACTGTTTCTCACAAAATACACACCATTCTGATAATCCCGCAGAACATTATAGAGAAATTTTCGGAAAACCAGAGGAGTATTTTCCTAGATATAATCCAGAAATTAAGTATCTGGATCTCAGTTTGACCCGTGTTTGTAATCTCCAATGTATGATGTGTTCTCCAAGTTTTTCAACGGGTCTAGAATCCCTTTACCAAAGAGGTGAGATTGATAAAACAAGTTTGCACCCATTCAGTCTAGAATTTATCGAGAGTGAAGATTTTCATTTTTTAACGAAGCATTTGACTTCAATCCTTTTGCAAGGAGGAGAACCCTTTTTATCTCCATTGCATCGGCCTTTTTTGAAAAAGCTTGTTCAAGAAAAAAGGGCATCAAGTATCACCTTGAACTATATTACAAATGGTACAATTTTTCCTCAAAAAGATATTCTTGATCTCTGGCGTGAGTTTTCTCAAGTTAATGTCGAGGTAAGCTTAGATGATGTAGGAAAATATGCTGAGTATATACGCTACCCTTTAAAGTGGAGTCAGTTCGAGCATAATTTCAGGAAACTAAGTTTTTTGAATAAGTCCGGAGAAATAAGCCTCGATACAATATTAACTTATCAAGCTCTTAATGTTTTCTCACCCCCTCGAGTTTTTTCTTTTCTTGAAGATTATAGTGTGAAATCGAGAGTACCTATCGTTAACATTTTGGAGCATCCAGAGTTTCTTAACTTTCGCTGGCTTCCTCAGCAGGTAAAGGAAGTTGCCGTTAATGGGCTAGATTCTCTCTCTCTTACGGAGAACCTTAGAGAGCTCGAATCAAGTAGGGTCAATTTTTTAAAGAACAAGCTCCTTGAAAATGTATCGGGTGACTTACAAAATTTCAAATCCGATTTTATAATTCATTTAAAACGTACCAAGGCATTAAGAGAAGGCCGTGGTCCGGAGCTTAATGACATTATGGACTATAAGCTTTGAGGCCCGACCTGGGACTCCTGTGACCTTTTAAATATGAGATACAACCGACAAAATTGAGTGGCACCTTGGCCTCACAAATGAGTTTACTCAAACCGTAAAGTATTGAAATCTTATCTCAAGCTTTTAAACTAGGTTTATTTAGCGAGTTTGTTTTAAAATAGGTCTGAAGGACTACCGATAAAGTATTAAACATGTGAAGCACAGGAGATTATTTAAAGATGACTTTAAGGCGAGATAAATTATCTTTTATCTTAATAGCACTTATTGTGTTGAGCCTTACATCCTGTATGGATTCAAAGATTCAAGTTGATTTTTTTAATCAAGACAATGGCCCCTTAAGTTTTAGTTATTTCGTCGAGTCTTCGCCTGATGGTAGTGGAGTAAAATATCAAGACATGACAATTTACATCAATGAAGAGGTTACACTTTATGCTGTGAAGAGAGATTCCTCAGGGCGGTATGTGGAGAATCTCGCAGTTTCGTGGTCGTTAACAGGCGGTACAGGAACACTTTCAATTGTGGGTGATGGTCAAGCGGCTAAGTTTTCAAGTCCTTCTATTGGTCAGACCCAGGTTCGTATGCTCGATAATGGGGGCTAGCAGTAAGTTAAGCGAACTTTTTACTCACGAACTGTATGGCATTGATATTGTAGAGTTTTTGAGGAGACCTTTGTATAGGGATAGGGGTTTTCTCCATGCATGTTTTGTAGAAAAAAGTGAGTCTCCAAGGTATATTGCAAAGAAGATAGGTTGCTCCATTTCAACAATTAATAATACATTAAATAGCATGGACCTTTTGAGATATGAGATCACTGAGTCGAATCATACACTTCTCTCTAGAGGAAACCCTCCGTATGGTAAAAAGAAAATTAAGGGGGTATTAGTTGACCATCTGGGTGAAAGAAAAGTTCTTAAAAGAATTTTGGAATTAAGAAATGATGGTGTTTCATACAACAATATTGCCAAGTATCTAAATAAATTAAAAGTTCCTACCAAGAAAAAGCAGGGCGAATGGTGTGCTGCCACAATACAGAAGATAGTGAAAATCTATAGGAAAAATGTGGTGTAAAGTAAAAAAGATTTTTTATTTGAGTTTTTTTTCCATTAGTAAAAGACCTTTTCTTAATGCCTCTATAGCAATATCGTTACCTCGAAAGCGGCACTGCCCTTCTTCTAGGTTTTCATTGTGAAAATTTACGAGATTCCCAATACGGTGCATGACCTCACTGTAGGTTTCATTTGTTGTTGTAAATCGTAGTATAGGGTAGTCAGACGGAGTCTTCTTTTTCTTTGGTTTCATTTTATAATCATACATAACCTTTTATTAAAACTGAACATAAATTTTAATGTCTAATAGATAATGCTGATTTTCTTATGTGTAAAATGTTCAGCATAATTAATTTTGCTGACACGGTGCAGTTTTAATGATATGATGCGTCTACACTAAGAAGGAGGTGAAATGAGAAGCACAAGAGATATGAAGAAAATTGTCTTAATAGAAAAAGAAGGTAAGGAAACGCAAGTTTTCCAATTCGTAAACAGGGTAGCAATTAAAACGGGAGATAGTGAAGAGTATCGAGGATTTGATAACACTGCTCCCACGTACTTCAGGCGGGTAAACGCTATCGATAAGCTCTTTATTGATAGGGTAATTTACTTCGGAGGAAATATCTTCAAAGAGCACAAGTGCAGCCATAAAGAGATAAGGGTGTTTTGCAATACCTATGAAGAGTATGGGGAAGGTGTGAGTGAGACCCCTGCAGTAGTTAAATTTTTAGATGCAAACTTTATTAAAGTTTACGAGGAGTAAATATGAAAAGAACAGGAAACCACAGTCACTATGAAAATGCAGTTGAAGCATACTTTATCGAAAAGAAGATTAGTTATATGGCAATCAATGAAGGGAAAAAAGCATTTGCCAATAATCAAAAAGTTAAGAATTTTGACTTTTTAATAAACAGCAAGAAAAGTGTCATTGCCCTAGATGTCAAAGGTAAACAATTTGGCTACGACGGTGCCCCTTCTAACCTATGGGAGAACTGGATTCTTGAACAGGACATAACAGGGCTAGAGAACTGGCAAAAACAGTTTAAAAAAAGTGGTGTTAATATTGAGCCTGTTTTCATGTATGCCTACCTGCTCAAGAATAGGGATCAACATAGTACATTCAAGATCACATACAAGTTTAAAGGCAAGACATATGGGCTAGTTGGCATATCACTAAAGGACTTTAAAAAAAACCTGAAGGTTAGAAGTAATTCACCAAAAAGTGTCTGTATCTCAAGAAAGGTATTTGCCGAGATCGCGAAACCCATTAACCACTTTATCTAGGAGAGAGTCGTGGCATTTAAAAAACTATATGAAAAATTGATTTTAGACCTGAGAAGTATAAGTAAAGATAAGTACTTCCTGGTCCCAGTAAAAGAACACAACTCGATAGACTTTATTATGGGGGGTTCTCCAAGAGACTATGTTGGTATAGAAAGGAAGATTGGTATACACACATACTTTCTAATTAGAATTTACTCTGTAAACTCAATGTTTGGAGAAGTAACACAGTTTGATATCTCAAGAAAAATACACCTAACAGACTTTAGGAGAGACTCTAATTCACACAACTTTCAATTCAGAGATGGTATTTTCAACGTCC
>Ga0136604_1000240_pt1 | contig 30375 bp, 29 predicted proteins | sample AntRauFillE10628_FD_104928 | JGI IMG/M metagenome (GOLD analysis project Ga0136604, IMG submission 104928) | Saline lake microbial communities from Rauer Islands, Antarctica - Metagenome Filla E10 #628 | ecosystem: Environmental > Aquatic > Non-marine Saline and Alkaline > Saline | place...
GACAAAAGTTTCTAATACCTCAGGCAATACTGCTTATGGGGGGAGTCTTCGTGTTTCTGGTAGTGATAATACAGTTGTTGATGTCTATAGTAATAGTTCACGAGAAAAAGGTATTTCTATAGGATCTGGTGCAGACAATAATACATTTCTTCATATGAGTACATTTAATGCAGATGTTGGTCTTGGCATTGGCAATGGGACTAATGAAAACCTGGTGCATAACCTGCTGGCCGTGAATAATAACTATGGCATTTCGGGGGGAACGACCGTTGATACCAACCTTTCTAATATGGCCTTGATTAACAACGAAACGTTTGGTTTAAGCCTACATTCAAATAATGGAAAATTAACTGGTCAGCTTATCGTAGGAAATAATGGTGCAGGGGGCGATCATTGTGATATCCGATCGGGGGTAAACCCAGGTTATATCCAAGGAACTTGTACTGATACGGGGACAAATCTTTCAAACACTTATACTGGACAGGCTTCGGATGCCCTTATGATTATAGGCCGAGATGCCACAAACAGCTTTATTGGTAAAGTGACTGTGACTGATATAGAAAACTCAACAAACACAAATGGAATCCAAGCTTACTCATCAAGTAATGATTTTTTTAATTTCGAAAACTGGTACCGCTCATGGGGCATTGATGGATCAGCATTTCCGGCCTCTGATAACAGAGGATCTTGTAGCTCAGGTACTTGTCGAATATGGGATTTTAGATTGGCGGATACTGATACATTTTTTTTGAACACGAGCTATAGTGGAGTGTCGAGTAATGATGCTTTCGTAGCTGGCCAACAATGTCCTACGGCCGTAAATGGGAATGAAACTTTAACAGACTTTCAGACAGTACCCAATACATTCTTAAAGCACGCGATGGAAATCATATTTGATGATATCGGTGATGATGATGGGCTTTGTGAAAGTGACGAATCCTGTATTTACACTCCAAACTATGGATCTTATCAAGGGGAGGGAGACTACATCCAAAATGGGCGGTGTAATTTTACCGATGGCACAGTATCGAACGTTTCAATGTTTGCCTACCCGCTTAATGGCGCTCTATAAGAGTGCATACATTAAATCGTTCACTTTAGTAAGCGCTCTTCGTCTATGTGCTTTGTTAGGAAATGGCAATTATTAGAGGCAGTTCATTTAGTTTATTGATCATTCACGACAACCTTATATCAATCAGTTAATCGTTGTTCCTTTATAAAATCAAGTTTTTACCCCTGTATATTCACATCGGCCCATAATACAATAGTAAACAAATCGGCTTAATCTACCGATAAACTCTAGGTATGAGACTCATTTCCCCAACACTAAGGATATGAATTGACCTCAATCAGAGCTCGCAAATTTCTAAAGCGTCTTTTTTTCGCAATCTTTATGACTTGTAGTGGAGTTTGTGTAGCGCAGTCGATAGAGCTTCCAAAATACTGCGAGAATTTTCCTGCGATCGGCGGGGATCTTGATGAATTTAAAGATAAGTTAATCGAAAAAAAATCAAAAGATATTGCCTACACTTTATGTAGCGAAGACCAAAAAATCCCCGTTGAGGTTATGGATATAATGAATTACTGGGCCAGTATTCAAAAAGTCGAAAATAATGAGCGTGTAGATCAATTCGAGGAGAAGCTTCGTAAAAAGGTTTTTGCGGCCGTCGCATCTAGTGTATATCCGTATGAGAACCTTTATCAAAAAAGCTGCCAGGGATTAAGTAATTATAGAGGACGAGATTATACTGGTGCTAGAAGTCAGTGTGAGAAAGATCAAGACTTCATTCCCAAATGTAATAATTCAGAATACCAGGAAATCTTAGAGTCAAAAGAAAGCGATCACCATGAATTCCGTGAAAAAAAAGCCAGAGAAGCTCTGGTAAAAGAGGGGGCCCAAGATTTCTCTTCAGAGCAAGTGGAGCAAGAAGCTTTAAATGAAGCACACGATCATTTAGACGAGCAAAAGAAATTAAGTTTTATGAAGTCTCAACTTCAAAATTCGGTTCTGATTGATAAATTGCTAAAACAACGAGAAGAAGAATTTGCGCGCTACGAGCGCGAGGGAGCGAGAGATGTTTCCATTGATATCGGTGATTGCATCGGTCGTGGCTGTGTACAAAGACGCAAAAAGCTTAAAGCGGAACGTCAGAGTCAGTTGGAGCGAAATCATGAACTTGAACTTAGAAAAATTAATGGTGCGCTTGGGAAAATTTATCAAAAAAGCCCCGCTTTATTTGAGCTCGAAAAAGATTTTAATTTTTCCATCAAAAATCTAGTAAGTACTCGCTATGAAAAAAGTGACTTTGCAGAAAAATTAAAAGACAAGGCGCTAAGACAAAGTCCTGAACTTGCCCAGATGAGCTTGGAAGAAACTCAGAAACTCATCACTTCCCTAGATGGACAATCATCTTTTGCTCAAATGGCCGCTAGCATAGTGGAGGCGGACGACTCTTCTTTAAAAGAGCTTGGGCAAGAGAAGGTTTTTGAAGAAAAAAGAAAGAAAAAAGAGGCATTAGAAAAACTATGCCAAGGAAAGACTGAGGGACTACATCACTTTTCGGGAATTGCAGAATCAGTTGTCGCTGAGTCTATGCAAAATGCTGATCAAGGAAACAAAGAGCTTGTTGAGGATCAAGCTGCCTATTGTTATTTACTGCAAACTCGACCTATAGGCGAAGAGGGAGGCCTTGGGCTTGGTCCAATATTAGGTGCCTCAGCACTTTTTGTCGGAGGGGTGGTCGTCCAAGTTATACCTGGATTTGGTCAGGTTGCGGGTGCAGGAGCATTTGGTACCGCTGCAGCTTTTCTTGGAGGCGGTGTTTTTGCTTATGACAGCTTTGATCGCTATGCCACTTCTAAAAGCCAGTATGAGTCGACTCAAGCCGCTTATCACGGCTCCACAGCTTGGGCCGATTCGGTGAATTTGATTGAATCAAGAGATAAGATGCTGACCGATACGACCTTGGCAATTGTAGAAACTGGATTAATTGCCGTAGATGGCGTTCTTATGATTAAGCCTATGACAACTTTGGCGATGAGGTTAAAACGTGCAGGTATTGAGGCTTCTTCAAAAACGGAAAAAGTATCATCTACTGGACTTAGTCAAATAGATTCAGTCTCAGCAGCTAAAAAAATAACTCGGCCTAAAGAAGGACAGTCTCTTCAGTTAACAGCGAACGAAACAAGAGTAAGTACTAAAAAAGCAAATAAGACTATTCAGCAATCTAAAAGCTCTAATATACCGGCGACGACTAAAGCTGATGGACAGAAGCTGTTGATTGAACAAAAATCTTCTGTAAAACGACTTCGATCGACAGAAGAGGACCTTAAACTTTTTCGGGCCCAGGATTTAGATAAAAGAGAAGAGATTGCAGCGGCAGTTTTACAAAAAGTTAAAAGTGGTTCAGTTGAAGAAGGTCCATTTCTGAACCTAGTTATGCAAAGAGCAAAGTATGGTAAAGCTTTTACCCCTGGCGTGCAAAATATGGCCAGAGAACTGTTGTCTTCAGTCGGCAAAGGACGTGAAGAGTCTATGGGCGTTATTAAAAGATTTTTTGAAGGTAAAAAATCTTCTGGGTCTCAGAGAAAACAAAAAGATCTTGAAAGACTTGTCGATGAAATCTATGAAGGAGATGTTCAAAAGGTCATTACTTACGATAAAAAATCTCTCTTTGAAAAAAACTTGCCAGCTAGAACAGGTGGGCAAAGAGGACGTAATATAGAAAAAGATCTTGCCAATTTTCGGGCGCAGGATCCAAAGAAACAAAAAGAAATCGCTGCATATATCATGAAGCAAGTTAAAGGTGGTTCGGTTGAAGAGGGTCCATTTCTAGCACTTGTTATGCAAAGAGCTAAGTATGGCAAGGCTTTCACTCCGGGTGTGCAAGATATGGCAAGAAAGTTGATGTCTTCGGTTGGTAGGGGACGTGAAGAGTCTATGCGCATTATTAGGCGATTTTATGAGGGGAAAAACTCACCAGGCTCCCAAAGAAAGAAAAAAGACCTTGAAAGACTTGTCGATGAAATCTATGCCTCCGGACTAGAAGACCAGAGATCACTTGCTTTGACTCGAGGGACTGGATCAGGTGAGATTATTCCTACAGCCCCAAGTCGCAATATGCCAGCTAATACGAGTCAAGTGAATGAGGTGCCAAGAGGTACGTCTATAGCAAAAAATCTTCCGCAAGAGAAACTCGAATATGCTCCAAGTCGTTTTCTTTTTGAACGCCCATTATCGACACGTCTTCCTCATATTGGATTAGGGACTATGGCGGTCGCTACCCATAAGATATTTAATGAGCAGAATCAAAATGCAAGTTATGAAGGTCGAGATAGTAGAGATGTTGATGGAGGTGATGATAATGGCAATGGCAATGGCAATGATGATAGTGTTAGTAGCGCTGACGCCAGCGACGGGCCGGTTGTCAAAATAAGAGTCATCGGCGAAGAGTTTGAAGGTCAATCAGAGAAATCTGTCGTTGAAATTAGAGTAGAGGGCGAAAAAGCTAATTTTAAAGTTGAAGCTTACATGGAAGATGATAACGACGATGTTCCTCCTGGAGTTTTTAACTGGAAATGTCTTCCTTCAAAGAATCAAGAGGATGATAGTATATGTGAAGATTCTGATTTTTCAGAAACTGGTGACTCTCAAGATGTTAAAACCTTTGATAGAGTCTCATATGTTCTAGAAGCTACATATATTGTGGAAGAAGGTCATTATGAAGGCAATCATGTATCAGTTTCTAGAACTTTTAAGATTGAAAAGAAATGTGAAACAAATGAGGATGGTACTCAATGCATTTCAGACTCAGAAGAGGATAAAACGGAAGATAGTGATGAGGAAGAAGAAAATAGCGAGCGAGTACCTTTTTGGTGGGAAAGCTTGCCGCCAAATGCGTCACCTCCAGACTTTCGTCCTGGGCCTCCATTTCAGATGCGAACCTTTATTTTGCCTGGTTCTATATAAGAAATGTCAGCTAAAAAAGGCTAGACTAAAAGTCGAAATGATGAGAATCAGGACTCATGGAAAAATTAGAACCCTATGACCTGACACCTGATCCTGTAGAATCTTTCGCTCGCTGGTTTGGGCTTGCTCAAAAAAATGATTTCAACCCTGAAGCATTCAGCTTAGCAACGGCTACTCTCGATGGAGTTCCCTCTTCCAGAATTTTGCTTTTAAAAGGTCATGGTCCAGGACCTCAGTTCCGATTCTTCACTCATTCCACTTCTCAAAAAGGTCATGACCTCCAGGAGAATCCTCGAGCATGTATGGTCTTTTACTGGGGAAAAAGTGAAAGACAAGTACGAATTTATGGTGCTGTTAAGAAGCTAGGCCGAGACGAGACGGCCAAATATTTTTCATCTCGTGCCCATATGAGTCAATTGGCCTCTTTTATCTCTGATCAAAGTGAGCCGATTGAGTCTCGAGAATCCCTAGAGAGCAAATTTGATAGGGCCTTTGAAAATCATAAAGAAGGCCAGGTTCCTCTTCCTGAAAACTGGCAAGGATATGAATTAGAAGCTAAGAGCTTTGAGTTTTTTGTATACGGAGAGCACAGACTGAATGATCGTTTTCTTTATGCACTTCAAAAAGATAAGACTTGGTCCATCACGAGATTACAACCATAAGGGCCATAGGCAATACACATCAGCTGTCGTTATCAGATGGGTTAACTGGCCTTACTATTTTTTTTTTGAGTATCTTCTTCTCTCGAAACCATCGGTGGCTCCTCAGCGGGTTTATTCAATTTATGTTGATACATAAATAAGTTAATTGAGTCGGGAAGCTCTTGAAAGAAATCGTCTTCACGAAAAGCAAGAGGTCTCTCTAAAAGAGATGGGTCATGAGATGCATTTTTGAAGTACTGCTCTAGTCGGTACAGAGGTCCTGCAATACGATGAGAGAAAAATAGAGCTGAAAATAAGATGAAGCATGCTATCAGACTTGAGGTGATGAAAAATATCTTTGAAAGTCCTCCTTGTTGGTCCTTGAGAAGTTGGAAATAAGGGTGACCTGAAGGCAGACCAAGTTGCTCACCTGATTGGTAGAATTGATGAAAGAAGTATTGTTGAGAAATATAAAAGAGGGCAAGAGAGACCAGAGTAATACTCATAACGTAGAGAATAAAATGTCTCTGAAATTGTGGGCTGATAAAAAAGTTCTTTCTATCAACAAGTAGCCGCCATATAGCAGGCTTTTTGGCTCGGTTCATTTTAAACTCTTTCATTATACCACCTAGTATTTTATCGATTCTTTTTGAAAAACTCCTTCTTCGAATTCTTCAATTTCATCCTCTTTATAATTCATTCGAGATAAGGCCTCACGCATTTCATAAAAATCACTGTGAAAGCTAGGGTTGAATGCGAGATGTTCATATATATTAAAGAAAATTTCCGTGTAGTTGTCATTTATAAGGTTTGGGTTTTCTTGTATCTTTTGGAGGGTTTCGATAAGAGCCGTTGCGGCAGGGCCATACTCAGGTAGCCCTTTTGTTAATATGATATTTTCAATTGTAATTTTATCGAACTCTTTAACGGGGGAAAACTCTTGAGCATATCTTTTTAGGAGATGATCTCCTTCAGAGCTGGGTGTTCGATGGTCAAAAAAACTTGTCTGAGGGGCGAAAATGTTAGGCGTTGGCAGGTCTTGTTTCTGTGTTAGGGTCGTTTTAATAAGACGCTCAGGTGAATCCTTAACTGGTTCCTGTTGTAGCTCACTTAATTGATTTAGCTTTTTTACCTGTTGAGAGTTAGACCCGGAGAAAATAGGGCCATTCTTGTTTACAATTTTTTTTTCTAAGGCATATGAAGTTCTCGACCCACTGATATGGGCAGCAAACATGAAGAGAAAAACAACTAATGTACACAGTGATAGGGCCCTCATTAAGACCTATTTTATCAAGTTTGAGAATAGGGTCACTTCTTTATTGAAGAAGGGAAGAAAAACCTCTGATAACAGGCGCTTAGCCTCCTTCGATGAGGCCCCATTTTTGATGGCGAGAGAGCGATATTGCCTATTTTTTGCGTATAATGGCCTCGAGGATCTCAGGTGAGCCATCAATTGGTATGCCCTTCGTACTCAAGCCTAAAAGCTTGGCCAAAAAAGGATATATATGAATGTTTTCGAATCTTTCAATTTTTTGGTTTGCCTTAAATAACGGTCCGTTAGCGATAAAGATACCATCCATGTCCAGAGTCTCTTCAGGGTCGAAGCCATGTGATCCGGGAATCACCTTAATCTCAGATTTTGGTCCAATGGTCCAGCCTGTGTCTGCAATAGCGACGAGGTCTCCCATTCTTGGGTTTTCATTAAAGTAGAGATGTTTCGGTAAGTTTCCGCGCTGATAGGTGGCGTAGCGTGGATGTTTGTTAAGTAGTTCAAGCGCCCTTTTAATGTCTGTTTTTTTATTTTCTTTAGGCCCCTTGTAGTAAAAGAAGGCCAAAGCAAAAGTATGCACGACTTCAAAACGATCCCAAATTTCTTCATCTTTCTTTTTTGTAAAGTGCTCGTCAAGATAGGCAATCTTGCTAAAGCTTAAATCTGTCATGCCGTGATCAGAAGTGATGACTATATTGACTGGAAAGTCGAGCCTTTCAAGTCGATGGATAAGAGTTCCTATATCTTTATCAAGTTTTTGGAGTGTCTTTTCAACTTGGGATGATCCTGGTCCGAAGGCGTGTCCAGCCGAGTCAACCTTTGAAAAATATAACGTCGAAAAGTGAGGCCGATTTTCTTTTGGTAATTCGAGCCATCGCATAACTGTTTCGATCCGCTCCGAGTGAGGAGCATTGTGTTCATAAGTTCTCCAGTACGAAGGGTAAGTCTTAGCGATGGGTGCCTCAGAGCCGGGCCAAAAATAGGTAGCGCTAACGAGTCCTTGTAGGCGGGCCAGACTCCAGAGGGGCGTTCCTTTGTAGAATTTGGGGTTGGTAACTGCATCTCTATCTCTCAGGCTGTAGGAGGCATCGTTAAGATCTGGCGCAATAAAATGATTGGCAACAATCCCGTGATGATCAGGCCTTAAGCCTGTTATGATTGAATAGTGGTTTGGGAAAGTGAGAGTAGGGAATACAGGTTTTAAAGACTCTGCTTGCACGCCTTCTTGTGCCAGTTTCATAAGGTTTTTAGGTCTGTATTTATCTAAATAATCATGCCTGAGGCCATCAATAGAAATAAGAAGAACATAGGGAGCATCTTTATGTTTTGGGGCGTTTATATCGAGTGTCTTTTCAATAACATTATCGTGATAAAAAAAAGAACAGCTTGTCATGAGTAATAAAAATAAAGCATTAAAACAAAGATGTTTAAACATAAAAAATAGCTCCTAAGTAGTGGACCCAATTATGCCTGAAAGGACAAACACAGGAAATTATTTTTTTGTGAGAGATCATTTAAGGATGCTGAAAATTCCGAGGTGCGTAGGGGCTTTCGTATATAGAATGCCCCCCAGAGGATGGGGGGCAAGAAAAGCCTTATGACTTAATTATGCTAGATTTTTATTGGCAAAATCCCAGTTCACGAGATTCCAGAAAGCTTCCATGTATTTTGGGCGAGCATTTCGGTAATCGATGTAGTAAGCGTGCTCCCAAACATCACAAGTAAGAATAGGCTTAAGATTGTCGGTAATGACGCAACCGGCATCATCAGTATTAACAATTTTTAATGTCCCTTTTGAATCCTGGGCCAACCAAGTCCATCCAGAACCAAAGTTACCTGTTGCACTTGCCGTGAATTCCTCTTTGAACTTGTCAAAAGATCCCCATGTGCTCTTAATTGAGTCAGCAATTGCTCCTGTTGGCTCTCCGCCTGCTTTTGGCGCTAAGCTGTTCCAGTAAAATGTGTGGTTAAAAACTTGAGCGGCTTGGTTGAAAAGCCCACCGTCAGCTTTTTTAATAATGTCATTAAGTTCCATGCTTTCAAACTCAGTACCTTTAATCATAGTGTTAAGCTTTGTGACGTAAGCATTGTGGTGTTTTCCGTGATGGTAATCAAGAGTTTCAGCTGAGATGTGCGGCTCAAGTGCGTCCTTCGTGTATGGCAGTTCTGGTAGTTTGTGCTCCATGTAATTCTCCTTCTTAAGTAAGATTAAAAATGACTCTAACAAGAGTCTTTTAGGTATTGCTTGTACATTTATAAGGTTTAGGTAGAAATAGTGCAAGTTTTTCACTTTGCATCATCTTCAACGTTCGGCCATTATCAAGGGTTTAACCAAAAATGTACTGAACTTTGGACAGATTTCTTATAGTCTTATGTTAAATAATTTTTCGATCAACGATCTGCGGGGTTTATGAGTTCACATTTTAAGAAATTCATAATGTGTTTAATGGTGACTCTTTGCTTTGACGTACAAGCACAGCGCCCTGATTGGATTGATCAGCCCTATGAAGAACAGTGTCATAAAGCACGAGAGCTCTGCGCGGTGGGTGAAGGCCAGGGCGTTCTATCTGCGGAATTGAGTGCAAGGGCCGCTATTGCGAGGATGTTTCAAACACAGATTGAATCCGAAACAACGATAAACTCTGAATCTTCTTCCCGTGAGTCAATGGAGCAGGGATTAACCGCAGAGTTTGAAGAAAGAGTTCAAAAACAGGTAAAACAAAAAACTGACTATATATTAGAAGGAGCAAAGCTCATTGAAAGCTTTACTGGCGAAAACTCTGTGTTTGCTCTCGTTTCTCTAAATAAAAAGGTTGCGGCAAAAACTCTCGCAGAACAAATTGAGCATCTCGACACGAGAAATCTTGAGCTCTTTAAAAAAGCGACAAGGTCCTCGCTTTTACAAGTTGAACAAAACTTTAAAACCAGAGAGAGTCTTCATAAACATTATCGTTTTTTAAGCAATCAAAGTTACCCGTCGCCGCTACCTTACAAAAAAGTCTTAGATTTGAAAGAAAAGCTGCTCAGTAAAGATGTGACAGTTTTTTTAGACTCTTCTCATTCCATCCCTGACAATCTTATTCATGAGGTTGTTTCAATTCTAATTATGCACGGTTATCGCGTTGTAAACAAAGAGCTTAAGGAATACGATTACAGACTTCGCGTACAGTTTGAGACGGTAGAACGACATCTCAATGTCGAAGGGTTTGTTAAATATGACGCTTCACTTATCTTACGTTCATACGATCAAAAGGCGCGACAGCTAGGCCAAATCCAGCTGACTCAAGTCCAGGTCGGGCGAAATAAATCTCAAGCATTAGAAAAAACTTATAAGACCTATGAAGAAGACATTAAAAAAAGATTTCATTTACTTAAATTAGATTAACGAGGGAGTGGTCATGTCCGTTTTAAAAAAAATATGTATTCTTGGGCTTGCAATAGTTCTTGGATCATGCGGAAGTTCTGATAAAGATGAGAAGAAGTTAGAGGAAAGAGTTCATGAAGGAATTCAAAGAGATTACGTCGTCACCGATGCTTCCTCGAACTCTAGACCCGGTTGGATAGAAGATGCTGAAGTTTGGGCATCTCAAGACACTGGCGACTTAGATGAGTACCGATATTTCTCCTTTGAGACTGAGCCGAAAGTGAATAGACGAGTTGCCTGCGACTTAGCGAAGGCCAATGCTCGCGCTGATATTGCGGCCGAAATTAGAACCTTTATTGAAACAAACCTTGTTTCAACAACAGAAGGGAGCGCGGCGATTGATGAAAACAATCCAAGCTTTCAGGCAATGAAGGATTACACTGAAACGACCCTCGTTGAAAAAGTCCAGGCCATGATTCATGGTTCGTCGATTCTCAAAACTTACTGGGAGAAACGCAACTATAAAGAAGATCTCGGCGCGCGCCGAGACTTCATTGCTTACACCTGCGGCGTGTTTGTGCAAATGGAGCGAGATAGACTTGACGATGCAATTCAAAAAGCTGTCGAGATGGTAACTCAGCAAGCTGAGGATCCGGCTGTTCAAGAACGGGCCCGAAAAGCTTTGGACGTAGCGAGTGAGAACTTTAAACAAATGCAGAAAATTTAAGTAACAAATTAATGCGGGAGAAAAGCATGGAAACTAAAATTGTATTCAAGCCATCAGTTCTTATCACAATGATGCTCTTTATTCTCAGTGGTTGTTCAGGTTTTCAAGCCTCACGAGTTGACTCAAATGAGAGTGACGAAAAGGCCATGGGGATAACTGATGAATGGCTTCAAAGAGATACAGAGAAAGTGATCGATCAAGTCATAACCTCCATGAATGAGCATCGCGGTTTTAAAAACTACTTGCGACGAGTTGGCCGAACGCCTGTTGTCTTTGTAGGAGAAATGAAAAATATGACCAGTGAAGCTTACTTTCCGATCAGTGAGATCAATAACGAGTTGTTAACGGAGTTGTCGGCATCTGGAGACTTTATTCTTGTTGATATAGCAGCAAGAGAGGCCATCTTAGAAGAGATCACTTATCAAAACGACGGAATGGTAGATCCCAATACAGCAAAGCAAATTGGTCGACAAACTGGAGCTGACCTTATGATTTTCGGCAATGTTTTTATGCAGCCCAAAAGTCGAGATGGAAAAACGATCAAGCAATACTCAGTAAACTTACGTATGACTGATATTGAAAGAGGAGTTGAAGTTTTAAGAACTCGTGCACAACTTTCTAAATATTCGGAGCAAAGCTCTTTTGGATGGTAGAGAAGTTTAGAAGCCTCCTACTCCTTCTGCTTTCCTGTCTTGTGCTTTGGAGTTGTGCAAGCAGTGGGATGAAGGAGCGGGAAAAGCTCAGGGCTTTTGTCATACAGTCCCAGTGGGATCCCGCCCTTACTCTGATCAATGAATCCAAAGCTTTTCAAGACAAAGACTCGCATCTTTTGCAGTTGATGGAAAAAGGAATGGTTCTTCATAGAAGTTCTCAATACCAAGAATCTATTGAGAACTTCAAAAAAGCTCAGGACCTGTCGAGGCAGCTCTTTACAATAAGCTTGTCAAACAAGGCCCAAACTCTAATTGCTAATGAGCGATTTGATGTTTATTACGGCGCTCCCTATGAGCGCTCGATGATGCATTTTTATCAAGCTTTAAATTATTTTTTACTGTATCAAGGGAATCCACAGAAGCGGCAAGCTCTTTATTCTGCTAGGGCCGAGTTAGTCGCTTGGGACTCAATGCTTAAACAGTATAAAAAGAAAGAGGAAAGCTTTGGCCTGTTTCGAAACGATTTATTAGCAAAACTCTTTGGGGGCTTGATTCATGAGTCCTTTCATACACGAGATGAAGATCAAGTAGCGTTACAACTTTATAAAGATGCGTATGAAACTCTTTTAAAATCTTATAATGCTTATCCAAGTTTCAACGAACTCTCTCAAACATTTACATCTCATTATGAGGAGTTCTCTGGATTGAATACCGATAAAATTCTTAACAAGTATGTAAAGCCAACAGCATTACAAGAGCAGCTTCTTTCAAGGATTAAGCAAAAAATCGTTGAATTGACCCTTTATCTTTTTCCTCGAGACATCAAAATTGTTAAAAAGCGTTTTAGCGTTACGGATACAGAAATTGAAAAATGGAAAAAGGCAGGAGACCTTAAGCGTAGCAACGTGGTCGTTATAGTTCAACGCAGATTAATTCCACAAAAAGTTGGAGATAGGCAATATATAGGCCTTGACCATGCTCAGTACGACAGTGAATCAGCAAAAGTTTTAAGTGCTATTGGCTCAAGTGTTTTGACCCTCTTCGCGGCTGAAAAGCTTGGATTGACACCTGCGCCTCAAAACTGGACACCTGTCGGGGCGCACCTCGGCCTTGAAGTTTCTCACTCTTTGGTTAAGGGGATTGGGTTCGCTTTTGAACTCCCAAAAGTTAATAATACGCCAACTCGCTCTAAATTATTTATCGAAGCGACACCAAAAGAATCTGAAAAGGTGACACCTACAAGTAAAGAACTCCCTCTCGTACAGCCACTAGGTGACTTGGCAGAACAAGCCGTTGCTCGAGATTCACTTGGAAGATATGCTCGAGTTGGAACCAGGTTGTTAGTAAAGCACTTGAGTGCCTTGGCCGCTAGTTATGTTACCTATCAAGCTTTGAATTCAAAGAATGATAAGAACCAGAGCGATCAGTTTGCAGCGGTGATGGCCTCGCTTCAGTATGTCGCCGCCAGTAAAGCAATTGAGAGCTCAGAGAAAGCTGACACTCGTTACTGGAGTTCGCTACCCGGAGAAATTAGGATTATAGATTTCTGGCTTCCTCCAGGGGAACACCAAATTACGCTAAACGAGCAAGGCTCCTCCGGGGAAAACCTTTCTTGGGACTTAGGTGTTGCGAAAGTCCCAGAGGAAAAACAAGGCAAAATTTTCCTAAATACTTTCATCCCCTAAATAAAATAAAAATAGATTTAGTTCACCATAAATTGAGCCGAAAAAATGTTATATGCGGACGGCTTATAATCTTTTTATATTTATCTTTTTTCTAACTGGCAGCTTCTCGAGTTCGGCCAGTGGCTGGAATGGGGAAATCCGGACTATCCATGTTGAAAAACAAGATGAGCAATCAGCTTGGATTAAACTTGGTGACACTGAAGAAAAGAGTGTTGAAATTCTCTTGAAAATACTTAGAAATTCACCCACTGGCGCTGAAATCCTAAAAAAAGCTGAAAAAAGGGCCGATCAACTAGGTCAAGATTTTCAAGAAGTTGTTATGGCCGGAGAAGGCTCTTTAACGGATACGACTTTAATAAGACGTTTCTCACCTTCCAGCCCAAATGAGATGGAATATGAAACAAGGTCAAGAGTTTATGTTAACCGGCGGTTGAGAGTTGTCGATGCTGTCTTGGATCTGGCCCATGAATTAACACATTACAGTTTTCGAACTCCCTTCAATCCATACGACAAGAACTTCACACTTGAAGGCTTCGTCAAGTCTACAGTCGAAGGAACTGGAGGAGAGGTCGAGGCCTTTTTGATTGAATGCCAGGTTCTAAATGAGCTGTTTGCGCAGGAAGCAAGCCAAAGAGATAATTGCCAAAAGATCATTGATCCCAGAACAGGTCGATTTTCAAAAAAGCTAGGGGTCGAGCATTTCTATCGAGTTGGTGCCCATATGCCAGGATTTAAAAGAGAGATGCAAGATTATCAGTTAAAACTTAAAGACTTTCCCCATCTCAGTAAAGGCCAAGCATTATTTATTTCATCGGCTTGGGGCTTGCCATACCCAGTTGCAGCATTCAAAGAATATGTCACTATCATGGGCCGTGCCTGCGAAAATGACCTAAAACGGCTTAGTCTTCTTAAAAACCGTCTTTCTCGTTCACCTGCGTCATTCAGAGAGTCCAAGACTTATCAAAAAATGCATAGCGATTTTTCTGGTCGTTGCCACCAGTTTGAGGCCCAACTTTAGTTGGACTTAGATTGACGAAAACCCCCACTCTCGGTACATTAAAAGCACTTTAAAACAGCGACATATGGTGGCAAAAGCCTTCCAACATAAGCTTTTGATCCAGTCCTAACTTGAAATAAGAGGTAGACTCATGCAAGACGGCGTTCTTCTGATGAAGGTCGATGATTTTCTCAACTGGGGAAGAAAAAATTCTCTATGGCCTATGACTTTCGGCCTTGCTTGTTGCGCGATCGAAATGATGGCCACAGGGGCAGCTAAGTATGACCTCGAGCGTTTTGGTTGTGGTGCTTTTATGGCCACTCCTCGCCGGGCAGACTTGATGATTGTGGCCGGAACGGTGACCTTCAAAATGGCGACAAGAATAAAAACCCTTTACGAGCAAATGCCAGAGCCACGCTACGTGATCTCAATGGGTTCTTGTTCTAATAAGGGCGGTCCTTACTGGCAACATGGGTATCATGTTCTTAAAGGTGTCGATGAAGTGATTCCAGTGGATGTTTATGTTCCGGGTTGTCCTCCACGTCCGGAAGCCCTTATTGAAGGCATTATGACTCTTCAAAAGAAGATTGCGAACGAAAGAATCCTTCGAGACAAGTGGGTTAAGCATGCTTAAGGAAATTGCGAATTACCTCAATCAAAATGTTCAAGGCTGTGAAGCTAAAGCTATTGATGAAGTCGAAGTTGGCGATGGCCACGTTTGGGTGAAGGCCGAACATATATATGATGTTTGTGTCGCTTTAGCTCAAGAAAACCCATTCGACTTCAACGTTTTGCAAGTTATCAGTGGTGTGGATTACCCCGAAAAAGATAAAATAGAAGTCAATTATATGTTGGCAAGCTTTACTCGAAATACTGATTTTATTTTAAAAACTGACCTCCCAAGAGGTGATGGTCAAACACTACCTAAAATTCAGTCAGTGTGTGACGTTTGGATCGCTGCTAATTTTCAAGAAAGAGAATGTTTTGACATGCTCGGTGTAGAGTTTGAAGGCCATCCTGATCATAGAAGAATACTTTGCCCTGACGACTGGGAAGGTCATCCTCTAAGAAAAGACTATGTTGTTCAGGAAAAGTATCGAGACATGGTTGTGGATCCTCCTGAGAAAGTTAACAGTCATGATCATTTCTTTTATAAAGAGCTATTGACTAAACATGACCAGAAGTCTGTCAGTCATAGTTGGAAAGATGAAAAAGAATCTAAAGAGCAGACTTCGGCCGAGTCTTAAGGCCCGTTGATAAGGTGAGAACAATATGAGCGAAGAAAACTCGACGAAGAGTTACAATAGAGGCGAAAAAATCATGATCGACGGAGTGGAAAAACTCAAGTCCGAGCTCATGACAGTTAATATGGGGCCTCAGCACCCCGCGACTCACGGTGTTTTAAGAGTTGAGTTGAAAACAGATTCAGAAGTTGTTGCAGAAGCGATACCTCATCTGGGCTACCTCCATCGTTGTATGGAGAAACATTCAGAAAACGTGGATTACAGAGGGGTTATTCCTTTTGTCGATAGGATGGATTACTTAGCCGCCATGAATATGGAGCTGGGTTACGCTATGACTATAGAAAAGATGCTTGGAACTGAAGTTCCAAAGCGCGCTTGGTACATTCGGACGATTGTCGCTGAACTTCAGAGAGTGGCCTCGCACCTTATGTTTTTTGGGACCTACGCCCTAGACCTCGGGGCTTTTTCACCCTTTCTTTATGCCTTTCAGGATCGAGAAAAAATCCTAAGACTTTTTGAAGAAATTTCTGGCGCACGTTTATTGTATAACTATATTTGGATTGGTGGCGTTTGGAACGATATCAATGACGATCAGCTAAAGAGAATTTCTGCTTTCTGTGACGAGATGGAAGAGAATATGAAAAAGTACAACTCTCTTGTTGGCGAAAGTTCAATTTTTATTGGAAGAACGGCCCACGTTGCAGTTATGGATCAGAAAACATGCCTTCAGCATGGCGCGACTGGTCCAATTTTAAGGGGCTCTGGCTTTGACTGGGATCTCAGAAAAAAACAACCTTACGGTATTTATAAAGATCTAGACTTTGATGTTCCTGTCGGCACTGGTGAGAAAGGAACTCTTGGTGATTGTTGGGATCGCTATGACGTAAGAGTAAGAGAGGTTTTTGAATCTCTTAAAATACTTCGTCAATGTCTTGAAGGTATTGAGGAAGGCCCAATTATTGGAAAAGTTAAAAAAATCCTCAAGGTACCTGCGGGTGAAACTTATGTTCGTACAGAGTGTCCTCGTGGAGAGCTTGGTTACCATCTCGTTTCCGATGGTACGGACAAGCCTTATAGATTAAAAGTGAAGTCTTCATGTTTTACACATGTTTCGCTGCTTTCTGCAGTTGGCCCAGGGCACTTGATTGCTGACTTCGTGGCGGCTATCGGAAGTATTGATATTGTTTTAGGAGAGGTGGATCGATGAGTCTTAAAAATGCGAATATCGTTTACGGACCAGAAGATCTCACTTTTGGTCGTTGGTTAAAGAATATTTATAACGCTGTAAGATCTACTCTTACAGGTCTCGGCATCACGATTAAGTATGTCTACGGCGTGAAGCCTGTGACAATTGAATATCCTGAAGTCAAAGAAGTTCTTCCTGAGCGTTCACGTTCAAGATTATTTAATGATGTAGATAATTGTATTTCTTGTCTTCAATGTGCCGTGGCTTGTCCTGTGGATTGTATTTATATCGCGGCAGTTAAGCGTGAAAAAGATGCTCCCAAAATTAAGACTGATGATGGGACACCTATTCGTCTCGATCTCAAACAATACACAATTGACACATCTCTTTGTTGTTACTGCGGTCTTTGTACTGTGGTTTGTCCAACTGAGTGTCTTACTCACTCCACAGACTATGAATACGCTGTTTATACAATCTCAGATATGAAGTACGACTATCTTGCTGAAGATATCCGTGCTTGGAAACATAGAATTGTAAAATAATTCCTTCATAAATTCAGATATCTTTTCGACGGCCAGGGTTCAACTGGCCGTTTGTGTTTTCTATGAGATTATACTCACTAATAATTAATGGAGGTGCATCTTGAAATTAAAGGTTTTTATATTCTTCTTATTGATCTTTAATACGGCTTTGGCCTCGTCCGAGGGAGGTCTCATGTCTGAGCGTCAAGAGAGAATTGAACGAGTTTTTAATGATCTTCGAGTAGATAATCTCAGTATTCTGGATGACTTTTATCACCCGGATATTGCTTTTCACGATCCCGTAGGCAATCTGAAAGGACTAAAAGATATGAAATCATACTATGTGGGTATGTACGAGAATGTTAAAGATATTCGTTTTGATTTCTCCGATCATGTTATCCAAGAAAATACATTCAGCTCATTTTGGGATATGACTTTTCAAGCTGAGGGACTGAACTCAGGAGAACCGATAACGATCCAAGGAATATCACGCATTGAGTTTGATCCCGACACAGATTTAGTTATTTATCACCGAGATTATTTTGATATGGGTTCGATGGTTTATGAACATATTCCTGTGATTGGGGCCATGATTAGGTACATAAAAGGTCGGTTTGAGCATAAATAAAAAATGAAATTGATTGGCGGAAGCAAGGCTTCCGGGCTAGGCCCTAGTTAAAGTAATCACTAGCACGCTTGCAAAGGCCAAAATGAGGCCAACAACTTTACCTGCGACCAAAGGGATTTTTTCAACCAAGACGTCCCATCCCACGCTTGTAATCATTTGAGCTGCAACTAGGAGTATCGTGACTTTTGCTGCTCCAAACTTCGCAAATGCAAAAGGAAGTCCTGTTACAATAAACAGACCGAGTGTCCCAGGTAGCCAGTACCACCATTTAAAATAAGTAAATGGCTGTTTTATGTGAAAAATTTCAGAGAAACTATTTGGGCTTAATTTGACGCTGATGTAAAAAGGAATGGCCACGACCAGTGTCATGACGGCCGTAATAAAAGCCGCGTGAGTTAGGCCAATGGCCTGGGCCATTTGTTTATTGAGAATACCTTGCATGATACCAATAAACCCGAGCATGAGTGGAACAATAATCGCAAGTGTCATAAGGCATCTCCAGAATTTTATTTTTTTCTTGGTCCGATGAGAAGACCCTTCAAGTTTTGGCCTTCAGGAAATTGAGGGAGTGGTGTGCAGTCTTCTTTGTTTTTTAATTGACGGTAGATAGTGAAATCAGGGTTGTCTTTTAAAAGTGATTCTATATGTGACTTAAACTTTCCTGCAGAGACTTGCAGAGTATTTAAGAAAATCGCCATTTTCCCTTTTTCTTTATCCAGGATCGATAACATAAGGCTTAAGTCACTTTCGTATGACTTAAGAGCGTTTGTGGTCTTTTTTCCATCACTAGACGCACTCGGCGGATCACAAATAATCCAATCGAATGTTTCTTGATTTTGGGCGAATCCCTTAAGTGCTTTTTTCACACTCGTGGCGTGAGAGTGATGCTTTGACGTTTCTATTTCGGGATTGATTTTTAGGTTTTCATCAAGCCAGCTAAGAGCATCATGAGAAAGGTCAACCGAATGAACTTCTTTGGCGCCCTTATTAAGCGCATGAATTGAGTAAGCTCCAGTATATGCATAAAGATTAAGCACTTTTTTATTTTTGAATTCTTCACCCAGGCTTTTTCTAAAATAGGCCATATCAGTATAAAGACCTAAGTCATATTTATTATTAAGTCTTACAATAAAGCGGTTGTTAAACTCAGATATTTCAATTTTTTTCTCTGTTGATCTTTTTTTCTTGGCAGAGAGGTCGTAACGATCAAAAGATTGTTCTTGTGATTGGTTACGCTGCTGAAACCAAAACTCGGTTGGAGAAAGTGGAAGATCCACGTCTTTTATTGCTCTTTGAATCTCTTCGATGAGAACATTTTTAAATGGATGCCAAAAGCGGCTATATAATTGAACCAAAATGATTCCGTTAAGCCAGGTTATGTGAAGACCTGGCAAAAAATCATTTTCATAAAAAACGAGACAGATATTTTCTCTTTCTTTGGCCTCAATGATTTTTTGCCTGCGCATAAAAGATTGGGCAAGTCGTTGCCTGACTTGGTATGGGAAATTTTTTATTTGTTCGATAAAATCCCCGTGGAAAGACCAAAGCCTGGCCTTCACCTTGGGGTGTTCGGGATCATTTAAAAGTAGGCACTCCTCATTATCCTCTCTGGCGCCTAGGCCAATAAGAAATGAGCGATGAAGTGGAAAATCTTTGGTGAAGCTATCTTTAGTAACCCAAGGATGTCCTTTTTTTAAATGTTTCAAACTCGCTGGATGGAGTTTTACTCTAGGGAAAGGTCGCTCTAAGAGTTGTTTGTCGAGTTTTGCCACGGGTGATGTCTCTTAATGTTTTAAGTGAGAAGTGTTGGGGTCTTTGAGTGGAGCATTTGGGTCAAGTTCGAGCTCTCGTCGCAGTCGACTTCTTTTGTCGATTGAATCTTCCATTGTGAGGAGGAGAGTATTTGTTAACCTAAAAGGATCTGTCGATATAGGTATTCCCCACTTTTCCAGTCTCGCTTTCAAAGATAAAGGAAGAGGTTCATAGGGGTTCATTTCGTCAGCAATATCTTTTAGTTCTAAAATCTTAAGTTCTAGCTGTTGAAGTACCAACTCTTGTGAGCTGACATCACGCTGCTCTACTTTTGACTCTCTGTGTATGTTTAAATTTTTCTCCATGAACGCCAATTTGGCAAAGAAGACATGGTTAGTCAATTCAACTGGCCTAATCTTTGCTTAAGAAAGCGTTTGGAGGTATCGAAATGACGTGGATATATTACCTGGTCCCCATAGCATTGGGGCTAAGTTTCCAGCACTTTTTCCCGGCCGAGTGGATGAGGCCACCTTCATTTATTAGTCAGGGTTTTCGCTCTGTGGCCTTATTTGCGAGAAAGTCCTTACAAGGTCCAGAGGCAAAGTCTCAGGCCTTAATAAAGGCAATATTTGATCTTGAGAGGCAATTGCAGTCAGGATGCTTGAAACAAGAAAAAGCACTACCAGAGTATAAAAACTACACCGCTCTTTTGAATAATCTTCTCAGTTCACAAAGACGATTTGGTGTCCCTTTGCGCGACGCTCTGGGTCAGCTTCGTGACTTTTTAAGACACGAGGGACGTTTCTCGAGAAAGTGGGAGGAGCAAAGAAGTGGAGGCCAATTCCAGCTTTTGTTGATGTCTCTTATTAGCTGGCTTTTCATCAAAACTTCTCTCAGTGTACTTGAAATTGAGATGTCCTGGTTGGGACTAAGCTCCATTGCTGCGATTCATTTGAGCGGTTTTTTTGTTTATCGCTATGGTCTCGTAAAAATTTCAACTCTGTTTTTTGGTAAGCTTTTCATATTTCAGGAGGTCGTTTTCAGGTTTAGGATCTATAGGCGCTCAGGTCTTCCAACGAAAGTGATACTACAAGAGGTCGCTCCTGGGGATTTAGAAACCAACGGTGGGTCTCTTCATTCATTAACAGATCAGTTATTTGAGCTTATTAGGCAGTGGCGAGAGAGCGGGGTTTCGATTGAAGAAGAACTAAAAGGTCTAGAAGATGAAGTGAGCTTACGTCTTGAGCTCAACCGGGACAAGGCGCTCAAATGGGAGAAGGGCCTGAGGTTGTTGGCCTTGCTTTTATTCTTTGTTATTCCTTATTTGGGGTATTTATTCTTTCTACTCAATTCCTTAAGCGCATAGAATGAAGCGCTTTGTTATGGCCTTTGGAGAGCAAGAGTATTAGTCTATGGCCAAAATTGTCTTCACCAAAGAACTAAGGGATTAACATGAGCCGCCCACAGCAAAATGATAAGCAGATCATCTACTCAATGTCGAAAGTAGGGAAAGCCTATAAGCAAAAATATGTTTTAAAAGATATTTCCTTGTCTTATTTTTATGGTGCCAAAATTGGTGTTTTGGGTCTGAACGGTTCTGGTAAGTCGACCTTACTTAGAATTATGGCAGGGGTGGACAAAGATTATCTCGGCGAAGTCACCCTTTCTAAGGGTTATAGTGTTGGCTACTTAGAGCAAGAACCAACACTTGAAGATGATAAAACTGTCCGTGAGATTGTTGAGAAAGGGGTTCAGAAAACGGTTGATTTGCTGAAAGAATTCGATGAGGTGAATGCAAAGTTTGCAGAACCTATGGATGACGACGAAATGAACAAGTTGCTAGAGAAGCAGGCTAAACTGCAAGACCAACTTGATGCTTGCAATGCTTGGGACCTGGATAGCCGACTTGAACTTGCGATGGATTCCCTTCGCTGCCCTCCTGCTGATCAAAAAATTGGAGTCCTTTCTGGTGGTGAGAAAAGACGAGTTGCTCTTTGTCGCCTACTTTTGAGTGAACCCGATATCCTTTTACTAGATGAGCCTACTAACCACCTGGACGCCGAAACTGTTTGGTGGTTAGAAAGACACCTACAACAATATAAGGGAACAGTGATTGCTGTTACCCACGATAGGTATTTCCTCGATAATGTGGCCGGATGGATCTTAGAGCTCGATCGAGGTCAAGGTATCCCTTTTCAAGGAAATTATACTGATTGGCTTGAGGCCAAAACAAAACGTCTCTCTCAAGAAGAAAAGACTGAATCTAAAAGACAGAAAATGCTTAAAGACGAATTAGAGTGGATACGTTCTAGTCCTAAAGCACGGCAATCCAAAAATAAGGCCAGGATTAAAAACTATGATGAGCGTTTAAAAATTCAAAAAGAAAAAAGAGTTGAAACAAATGAACTTTATATCCCACCAGGTCCAAGACTTGGTGATGTTGTGATCGACGCCAATGATGTCTCTAAGGCTTACGGAGAACGTCTACTTTATGAAGATTTAAATTTTAAGCTTCCTCCTGGCGGTGTGGTTGGTATTATTGGGCCAAACGGTGCTGGTAAAACGACTCTTTTTAGAATGATCACAGGACAAGAGGAACCAACTTCAGGGAGCTTTAAAGTGGGAGAGACTGTCAAACTCTCATATGTGGACCAGGGCAGAGAACTCGACCCCGAAGCTTCTATCTACGATGTCATTTCAGGCGGTACGGAGTTTATTAAACTTGGAGACAAAGAAGTAAACTCTAGGGCCTATATTGGGCGCTTTAATTTCACCGGAGAAGATCAGAAAAAGAAAGTCAGTGAACTCTCTGGAGGGGAGCGCAATCGAGTGCACCTCGCTTCTGTTCTTAAAGAGGGTGGCAACGTTCTATTACTAGATGAACCAACCAACGACTTAGATGTTAATACCTTGCAAGCCCTGGAAAATGCTCTGATCGACTTTCCGGGTTGTGCCGTTGTTATTTCTCACGATCGCTATTTTATTGATCGCTTGGCCACACATGTACTTGCCTTTGAAGGAAATAGCCAGGTTGTTTGGTTTGAAGGGAACTTCTCGGACTATGAGGAAGATAAGCGCAAACGCTTAGGTGATCATGCAGTTGATCCTCATCGAGTTACATACAAAAAACTCACTCGTGCCTAAAAAAAAATGAAAAAGGACGTGGTTTATAAATTTGGAGGAAGCAGCGTAAAAGATGCGAAGGCGATTGAACGCTGCTGCTCTATTGTTTTAAATCACAATCCTGGCGCTGTTGTCGTGAGTGCAACTTACAATACGACAAACCAACTTGAGGCCCTTTTTCGATGCGTTGATCAATCTTCTAAAGAAGAATTTGATCAACTCCAAGAGGAAATTATCCAAAAGCACTTGCGAATATTGGATGATCTTGGTTTTCCAGAAAAGTCTGAACAATTTAGAGAGTTTCTCTCTCCAATATTAAAAAAAATAGAAAAACAATATATCGATAAAAATACATCTGCTGCCTCTTTAGATGAGTTTTACTCACTCGGAGAAATGATGTCCTCCTGGATATTTCATACAAAACTACATGAAGGTGTCGAGACTGCGGCATGGGTTGATTCACGGGAGTGGTTAAAGACAGATAACTCTTATAATCATGCTCAACCCAGGCTCGCTCAAATTAAAGAAAATGTATTAAGCTTGAATAATATGCATTCCCGTCCCTGGGTGACTCAAGGTTTCATTGGTTCTACAATGAGTTCAGAAGTCACAACTCTGGGACGAGAAGGAAGCGATTATTCTGCGACACTTTTGGCCGAAGCCTTATCAGCTAAGGAAGTTGTTATCTGGACTGACGTTGACGGAGTATATTCCGCAGATCCTCGGGTTGTAAACGACGCTAGGAAAATCCCTTTTTTAACATATGGCCAAGCGGAGCTTTTGGCCGAGAGTGGAGCAAAAGTCCTTTATTCGAGCACGCTTGCTCCCGCAAAGCGTTCAGGGTTTCGAGTTAGAGTGGCGAGCTCTATTGTTCATGAGTCTCAAGGCACTTTGATTAGCGGTGAAGATCCGCAAGATATCTTTGCTATCACGATGAAAAATTACAGTGAAAGCTTAGACGCTTTAACTGTTGTTTTTCCATCCTCGAGCTTTTCTTCCATCCAATCGGAGTTGAAAGGTTTTGAAACCTTAAGAAGGACAAACGGCCTTTGGCAAGGTCTTGTCCCGTCTTCTACATCAAAAGAAGTTTTGAAAAGTGTTCACGCTGCCTTATTAAATTCTTGCGTATAATAAGGACAGGCTCCTTCGCTTCCAGTCAGTTTGATAATCTCACATACTTCTCTCTCTTTCATATAGATGACGATATCTATATTTTGGCAAACGAGTTTTGTAATGTTTTCTTGAGAGAGAAATTGCTGAGAGGAATACATCCCAAATAAGTTTGATATTCTGGAAACACAGTCGATGGCGCTGTTGGCATGTAGTGTGGCCATCAAACCTTTATGACCTGTATTCATTGCTAGTAAAAAGGGGGCGATCTCTCGGCCTCTAACTTCGCCAAGGACAATTCGATCTGGTCTTAATCTCATTGAGTAAGAGCAAAAACTCTCGAGGGTTTTATCTTCATGATTTTGCCCCGCAATTAAATGTGTTGTGAGAGGACGATTGAGCTCAACTTCTGCACAGTCTTCCATTAGTAAGAGGTGCTCATCGGCAGGAATCTCATTAAGCATGGCCTTAAGTAACGTAGTTTTTCCACTGCCTGTAGGCCCGCAAATCAATACATTTTTTTTCTCTGCCACGATCTTAGTGAGAAGCCTTTTCGTTTCAAGACCAAAGTTTAATTGTTCTAATTGGGTAAGTTCTTGATGAACTTTTCTCAGGTAAAGTTTAGAGATGTTTTCTCTCGTCAGGCAAGCGTGAATAAGTGTTACTCGGACATCATGCCCGTGCAGTTGGCACGGAAAGCTGACAAAAGGAGAGTTATACGACCATTCTTGGTCGTGCCCATGGGCGAGTGTTTCTAAACTTAATTGATAGTCTTCACGTTCAATTCCGAGTGTCTTGGACCATCTTTTATCAGGAGCAATTATTTGCGCCTCATTTTCATTATGGACAATTACTTCATGGCAGGAATAATTAAGTAAGTTAGCAAGGTATTCGAGTTCAATAGTTGTTTTATACCAAAGAGAAATGTAATCAAAGTCTAAGTCTTCTTTTGTGACTCCGAACTCATCGATTAATAACTTAACTTGCTCTTCAATTTTAAACAGTTTTTTGTGGTTAAGAAAATGAAGGTACCTTTTCTTAAGATTTTTTAAAAACGATTGTGTGAGATCTTTTTTAGTGGGGAACTTAAAGCTTGTATTTTTCAATTTGTAAAACTCCTGTGATGTTTTTGTAGTTGGCCTGTGATCCGGTAGAGGAGAAAATCTTGCCCAATATGGGGATACTTCCAAGTATTGGTATGTTTTGCTTTTGCTCACCAAGTGTCTGAAAGCTAACCTGAAAGAGTTGCAAAGGTATGTTCAAGGGCACCATTAATGTTGAGGACTCCCTATTTCCAGATATGGTCTGTCCCTGAGAAGGCCTTGTGAAACTCGTACTGTAGGAAACCCTCAAAGCGTTACCTCTTCTTACGAGTTTTACTTTAATTTTAAGACCTGCAAATTTCCATTGCGTTTGAGCAGCACCATGAAGAGAGCTCGATGCATAAGGAATGTCGGATCCTATATCGAGAGAGACTTCTTGCCCACTTTGCACAATCGCCTCTGGCTCTGCGAGGCTCGAAAGTTGAATATTATTTTCTTTTAAGACGAGTTCATTATTAGTTATCACTGAACTTATACCCGTTTGGAACAAATCTCCTAGCCTGGTATTTAACTGAGATAATCCAAGGTTGATTTGACGCCCATCCATTTGTTCCATCTGTACGAGCTTAAGACGTATTCTATAGTTTTGCATGACTTCAACATTTTTTAGCTCCTCGAATTCAACACCGAACTTTTTTGACAGCTCATCAGACATTTCTTCAGATATATTCTGGTCTTTCTTGTATTTGCAGACCAAGTCGAATTGATCGACCTCGCAAGAGACATGATCGACGTACTCTGAAAAAAAACGTTGATAGACAGATGCAAATATATGACTTGAAAGCTCTTCTGAAACGTTCAGCTGATTATCAATAAAATTTAAATTTCTATCGATAATTTCTTTAAGGTACAGGTAGTGTTTGAGCTCTGAGATTTCGCCTTCTAACTTTAGGAAATGGGAGTCGAGCTGAACTGATAATCCTGGAATCGAGAGTTTTTTGTAGAGTTGTTGCAGCTTTATCTCTCGAGGGGAATCTAGCACGAATAGGTCATAAGTATCTGTAACTCCATGGCCGGTCCAGACCAAGATTTGGGCCTTGCCAGGCTTGAGACCTTTCACAAGGAGAGTTTTTTGCTCTGGTCGCTCTTTATGACTTACGACGTCGTTTTGGGCGATCGTAAAACGGGTCATGCGAGGTAAGCTTAGTTCGTAATATTCCCCAACGCCCAGGTTGATAATCTCTGCTTTTGTTGCCATTGTCGCGCTGCACACTGGCAAGGTTATAATACAGCACAAGATGGCCTTGACGGAGCGCCCATTTAGAGATAAAACCTTGGGCTTACAGAAGGCGAAAGGTCCGTGCTGGACCTGTTGATTGAGGAGTAGACTCATGGTTTCAAGAACACGAGTGACAGAAAATAAAAGAAATCGCAAGAAATCTAATGCGGGAAAGAAAAGAAAAGCGGAAAACAGCAACAAGGGAACAACACCCAAGTTTAAGGTCCACCCAGACAAGTAACTCTTTAGAGTATGAATGCTGAGAAGAGCTTTATTAAAAGCTTTTCTCACAGCTTCGTTCTTTTGGATCATATCTTTCCCTCCCAGAATACACTAAGGCTGCGCTGGACAACTTCTTGATTGAAGTGAGCGAATTCTATTGCCTTATTGTCTTTGACACAGATCTGTACGATTGCTGCTTCACTTTTTTCACAGGGGATACGTTGGAATTTTATCTTGATTAGTTGCTCAGGTAAGAAGACATCTCGTTTTAAAATTTTTTTCACCAACATCGCTTGAGACTTATGACTCTCGTAAGTGATGAGGACTGTTTGTCTTGCTACAACTTGTACTGAGAAAAAAAGCAGAAACGCAGTGAAATTAGCTTTAAAATATAAGTTCATAAGATTCCTTTTTGGAAATAGGGTTTTGAAGTTGTGGAGCATGCCCTATATTTTCATTAAATGGGTAGGCCATAAGCTCATCTTGTGAATACTTGGTTAAGTCGGAGACTTTCTCATTTGGAACCCAGATAAAGTATTCTCTGGATCGATTAAGAGAGTGTAGTCCTGTGCCAGAATCATTTTTCTTTAGGTGAGAGTCATCAAGAATGGCCTTTATAACGATCAATTGCCCCTTTTTATTATAAAGAGCTATCGGCTGAGGCCCATCGATAAGCGGGACAAACAACTTCAGAGCTAAGCTGAGACCTGTATGCCCAGGAATTACAGTTTCTTTTTTATTGGTATCATTTTGTGATGGTGCTTTTTGTGTATTGCCCACAACTAAACTCGTGAGAGCATTTGAAAGGATTAAAGCAAAGATAAATTTTCGTCTCTCCTTTTTCTGTTGCAGTAATTGTTGCTGCTTAGGAGTAATAAAATTGCTCAGTTCATCTGAGCCTTTAGAGTTTGGACCAGTCATTTTGAAACTCCTCTATGATCGTTATAAGTTGGGTATCAAAGTGTTGTGATATTTTTAATAATGAGAGACAGATGGCAAAAATGAATGATGCCCAGAGAGTAAGCTCGAAGGCAACGAAACCTCTTTCGCCGCTGCACGGAGGTCGGGAGTAAGCGCTGAAGAGGCCTCGAAGCTGTTCTTTATGTAGAAGTAGCGCGAGGGGCGAATTTGTGAAAAATTTGGAAAGTATTTCACTGTCCATTTTTTTTGCTCCTTTAACTTGGCCACGCCTGTAGTGAATCTTTTTAGCCACGGACCATTTGAATATGGCTGAGATTTGGCCCACAAGGCCCGCTGAGACAAGGAGCAATATCTCGAAGTCAGCTGGTTTTTCAAAAATGAAATGTGAATACCGTACTGAACGACAATTGAGATTTTATGGGTCGCTTTAGCTGCACTTGAAAGGGCAGGAATGGGAGAGCGCTGTAGTATGTAACTCGCTAGGATCGTTTGGTTTAACCTTGCCATACGCTTGATATACTTTCTTAAAATTGAACTGTGTTCTTTGGCGCAAAGTAGTACCTGTACCCTCGCCTTTATCTCTTGATTGCGTTGATACTTCTTCAAGACCTGAAGCATGAAAAAACTGGTTAGAAATAAACAAAAAATAAGGCCGACCATATTTATATAACCATTTTGATTCATTTTAGCTCGTTTGAATTGATATCGCTTGAGAGTTGGAAGCTGTAACTTCCATTGACGTGCGAGGCGATAATTTCTTGATTTTCTTTTTCGACGTAAAGCTTAGAGTTACAAACCAAAGACATCCGTGTCTTTGTAGAAGAATTCGACACTATAATGCTTGTGGCCTCCCAAAAACCCTTTGAAATCATCTGGTGCCGACACCCTGAGAATTCGATTGTTTTTAGTAGACTGAAGCTCATTAGAGCGAGAGTTGAGAGTGCAATAATGGAGCTCAGGATGTTCATTTTAAAGGGATTTCCTTGACAATCATTTCACGCATATTTTGTATGCGCTTTTGAAGGACATTTCCAAACTGACTTACGGCGACAAGGCAAAAGATGCCTACAAGACTACTTAAAATTATGTACTCCATCACACCCTGACCTTTTTCATTTTTAGCTATTTTCAGCGCCTTCATTCTTCCCTCCGAGAGTTTTAAATTACGATAAATGCTGGGGTTGCGAAATTTAGGCCAACTCAATGGCTTGAAAATGCATCGAAAAACAGAGTGAAATGGTTTGAACTTTAAACCATGGGATAACCCCTCGAACTAAAAGAGGATTGCAACTGAAGAGGGCCCAGATTAGAATGATTCAATGGACGACAAAACAAACCTTTATGTCTTTGAGAAAAAAGAGGTCGCGCTCATCTTCGTATTCATGATTTTGATTGCGGTGACTTCCTTTGTCCTTGGCGTTAAAGTTGGAAAAAGTTTTACCTATAATGAAGTGGAGCACGCTTTAGATAAGGTCGATCAAATAGAGATTCTTTCTGAACAAGAAGAAGATGCAAACGATGTGATGAATCAAAATTCACGGTCAGATGCTGATTCTGACTTTGAAGAAGATGTACACCGTAGAATTGAAGAGCATATAAAAAATGAGTTTGAAAACGAGGGAATTGATGTTGAGTCCCAGGTTGTTCCATCAGAGACATCGGATGACCTACTTCAAGGCCAACCTCTTGAGTCTCAATCTGTATCAGGCCCATCAGATGAGCAATCTGAAGCCCTAAGAGGCAAATATACTATACAACTAAGCTCTCATCGTTCCAAAAATGAGGCAGAAGAATTCGCTCAAGGTTTTGAAGTGAGAGGGTATGAGCCTATTATCAATGAAGTAGAAGTTCCCAACAAGGGCATTTGGTATCGCGTAAGCATTGGTGTATTTGACACCATCACTAAAGCCAAAGAGTATGTCCTTCAAGAAAGGAGTCTTTTCCAAGGAGAAGACTACGTTTTTCAAAGACTTTAAAAAGAGAACATTATGATTGATTCCAACCTTTATTGTGTTGTTATGGCCGGCGGCCAAGGAACACGTTTCTGGCCAGAGTCCACAGTTAAAAAGCCAAAGCAATACCTCTCACTTATTCAGGATGAAAGTTTGTTAAGGCAGACTTTAAGAAGGTTTGAAGACCTTGTGGGACGTGAACGCCGATTTATTGTCACGACCCAAGATCAAAAACAGCTCGCGCTCGAGCATTCACAGGGGCTCGTTGGTGATGAGGCCATGATCTTCGAGCCAGCAGGGCGAAATACAGCACCTTGTATTCTATTAACCTTGGCCAGTTTACTACAAAAAGGTATGAGAGATGAAGATGTTGTCGCCATCGTACCATCCGATCATGTAATCTTGAATAAACAAGGTTTTCAAGATTCTTTAAAGCAAGGTTTTGAAGATGCTGTTAAGTATGAGTCTATTGTCACAATAGGAATTAAGCCAAACTTTCCACATACCGGATACGGCTATATAGAGGAAGGCGAAGCCTTACATTCACGTTGTCATCGAGTGAAGAAATTTAAAGAAAAACCTGATTTTGAAACGGCCAAAACTTACGTCGAAAGAGGTGATCACTATTGGAATAGTGGTATGTTTATCGCGAGACTGGATGTTTTGCTCGAACAGTTTAAGGATCTTGCCCCTGGACTTTTCGAACACTTTGCCGAACTTAAAGAGAATCTAGATAATCCAGAACGCTTAAGGCTCGTCTACGAAAAGCTTGAAAAAGTTTCAATAGATTACGCTGTTATGGAGAAATCTCAAAAAGTTGTAGTCGAGCCGGCCCTTTTTGATTGGAACGATCTAGGCTCGTGGGATGCACTGGAAAGCGTTTGTCGACCTGATGAACAAGGAAACACTGTTGTTTCAACTCCTCATTCGTATATCGAGGGTTCCAAGGGAAACATTGTATTCTCTCCTGAACAGTTTGTGTCACTCGTGGATGTAAATGATCTCGTTGTTGCCATCACCGAGGATGGAGTTTTGGTGAGTTCCAAAAAATCCGCCCAGAAAGTAAAAAATATTGTTCAATACCTTAA
>Ga0136604_1000243_pt1 | contig 30183 bp, 24 predicted proteins | sample AntRauFillE10628_FD_104928 | JGI IMG/M metagenome (GOLD analysis project Ga0136604, IMG submission 104928) | Saline lake microbial communities from Rauer Islands, Antarctica - Metagenome Filla E10 #628 | ecosystem: Environmental > Aquatic > Non-marine Saline and Alkaline > Saline | place...
CCAAGCGCCTCCTCGATCGCGGAGCGGGCCTCCTCCTCCTCGCCGGCCCGTCGGAACCAGCGGCCGGCCAGTGCGTGCTCGCCACCGAGCTCGTGGTGCTGCGCGATGGTCCGCTCGATGCCGCGACCGCGGCCGACCAGTCGGCCGGACACCCACCGGGCAGCGGCGCGGTGCAGCTCCGAGCGTCGCGCCCGCAGCAGGGAGTCGTACGCGACGTCGCGGATGATCGCGTGACGGAAGGCGTACTCAGTCGTGCCGACCACCGAGGAGGTCGGCTGGGCGAGCAGCAGCTCGCGCTCCTCGAGGACGCGGCAGGCGGCACGGACCTGCGCGTGGTCCGCGCCGAGCAGCGCCGCGACGGCGTCGTCCCAGCACTCGGCGCCGAGCACCGCCGACGCCTCGAGGCAGCGACGCTCGAGCTCACCGAGGCAATCGAGGCGGCTGACCACCACCTCCGTGACCGTCGTCGGGACGGCGAGCTCGTCGAGCCGGGCCTCGTCGACGACCCAGCGTGTCGGACCCGGCAGCACGGCCCGGGCGTCGACGAGCATCGCCACGACCTCCTCCGCGAAGAACGGGTTGCCACCGGAGCGCTCCTCGACCAGCGCGAGCAGCTGCTCAGGGACGTTCTCGGCGAGCCGGAACAGGCCTTCCACCAGCGTGCGCACGTCGCGGTCGCCGAGCACATCGAGGCGGACGTGGGTCGTCGCCGGCCCGTCGAGGACGGCGGGCCGGCGGGCCAGCAGCTCCGGGCGGGTCAGGCCGACGAGCGTGACGGGGGCGTCGGGGGTCTCCTCGACGAGCAGCCCCACGAGCCGGTCGACGAGGTCGAGCGAGGCGGCGTCCGCCCAGTGGAGGTCCTCGAGGACGACCACGACCGGGAACTCCGTGGCCGCCGCGGCCACGATCCGGTGCAGGGCGCGGGCGGCGCCCTCGCGCAGCCGGTCGGCGTCCGGCCCGAACGCACCGACGGCCGGGTCGGAGTCGAAGCCCCAGCCCGCCACGTGGCCGAGCACCACGGCGTCGTCGCGGTGGGCCTCGCCGACGAGGTCGAGCACGCCGTCCACCAGCCGGGCACGCACGACCTCGGGCCGGTCGTCGTCGGCGATCTCGAAACGGAAGGCCAGCAGGTCGCGCAGCAGCGCGTGGGGCGCCGCGCGCGTCTGCTCGCTGGCGCCGGCGAGGAAGTACCGGACGGGCCCGTGCAGCTCGAGCCAGTCGCGGTACTCCTCGTGCAGCCGGGACTTGCCGACGCCGGCCTCGCCGTCGACGACGCAGACCTGCACGCAGCGCTCCTCGGCACTGCGCGCGGTCGCGTCGACCAGCGCGGCGAGCTGCGCCTCGCGACCGACCATCCGGGTCTCGATGCCCTCGAGGCCCCGGGCACGCATCCGGAAGGCGCGGGGCCGCAGGGACTCCACGACGTACGTGTCGAGCGGCTCCGCCTTGCCCTTGACGTCGAGCGGGGGACGCTCACGGACGGTGAACACCCCGCGCACCTGGCGGTACGTCGTGCGTCCGACGAGCACCTCGCCGGGGCCTGCTGCCGCCTCGATGCGGCTGGCGGTGTTCACCGCGTCGCCGAGCGCCGTGGTCTCGCCCGCGAGCCCGACCGGGGTCACCAGCGCCTGGCCGGTGTTCACGCCGACCCGCAGGCTGGGGCGCGGTGCGGCCGGCGCGAGGGCCGCGACGCGGTCGGCGAACTCGTCGAGGTGGGCCTGCATCGCAAGGGCGCAGCGGACCGCCCGCTCCGCGTCGTCCTCGCGCCCGCGCTCGGTGCCCCACACCGCCATCACGGCGTCGCCGATGTGCTTGTCGACGACGCCACCGTGCGCGAACACCTCCTCGTCGAGCTGCTCCCACAGGGCGTTGATGGCGTCACCGACGTCCTCGACGTCGAGGTGCTCCGACAGGGCCGTGAACCCGGCCACGTCGGCGAACAGCACCGTGACCTGCCGGCGGCGACGCGCACCGCCGACGGACCCGCCCCCGGCCGGCACCTCCTGCGGGGAGCGTGCGACCTCCGCGTCGAGCCGCTCGAGCTGGCCGCGCAGCGTCGCCACCGAGGTGTCGACGACCGCGTCCCCGAGCACACCACGCTGGGCCTCGAGCGCCGCGATGGCCGCGCGGACGGCGTCCGCATCCCCGGCCGGCTCGCCGCCGGTCGCCGTTGCGGCGTCGACCACCGACAACCTCCCCGGACGGACCCTGAGCACGAGACGAGGACGGTAGTCAGCGCGGCCGGGCAGCGACCGGGGCCGCCGCCGCTCTCGCGGTCGGCGGCCCCGTCGGGTCACTGACATCCGGTGTCGTCGGCACTGACATCCGGTGTCGCGTCACATCACGTGCGGTTGGCAACCGGATTGAGAGCAGGTTGGCGACACCCTCATTCATAGCGGCGCTACAAGTTCGACCGGACGACGCTGGCCCGCAACGGCACGCAACGTGCAGGCACGCAGGCCCGGACGCCTTCACCCTGCTGCTGCCTGCGGGGCGGCGCCACCTTCGGCGTGGGCCGTCAGCCGGGCTCGGGGATCGACACGACCCGGAACTCGCGGTCGCCCAGCGGCTCCGCCAGTGGGATCGTGAGTTCCGCCCATGGGTTGCCCGGGCACTCGAAGGGGCCGTCCCGCGGGCGGAACGCGAGGTCGACGAGAACCTTCTGGTCGTCCTCGTACAGATCGACGACCTCGACGCGCGTGGGGTCGGTGACGCCCCCGGAACAGCCGATCTCCGCGACCTCCACCAGCAGGCTGCTTGCGCTGGGATCCTGCCGAGCTCGTTCGACGTCGCGGACGTCCAGCGGGACCAGCAGACCCGCCTGCACCGTGTCGTACACCACGTTGCGGACCTCGTCGAGGTCGAACGCCAGCCCGGGCGGTGGGAAGGACCCGTCCGCCGGCAGCTCGTTGCGGGACGGATCGGTCTCACCGAGCCGGTCCGGGACCCAGGTGTGGGTGAGCGCCTGGCCTTCGACGATGGACAGGACGCCGTTGTTGTGGCTGCCGATGGTCGAGCGCACCGGCGGCTCACCGACGGGCTCGGTCAGGAACACCAGCACACGACGTCCCTCCACGACCGGCGCGCAGCGCTCGCCCGCCGTGTCGCCGAGCCAGAAGCGGACCTGCAGCGGTGACGCGACGTCCCCACGGACGACCTCGACGTCCGTGAGTTCGCGGACCGGCTGGCGGTCGTCCCCGCCGACCTCGGACCCGACCGTGCCGATGACCACCGCATCGGCCGCCCGTGCGAGCGACACGACGGAGTCGTACAGCGGGCCGTCGGCAGAGCTGGTCGCGTCGGACGAATCACCGCCGACGACCACGTCCCCGTCGAGCAGGGGCTCATCGCAAGGCCCTTGTGCGGGGATCGTCGTCGGAGTCGCCGCTGACGACGGTGACGAGGACGGCTCTGAAGCAGGGCCCGTGTCAGCGGGGGAACAGCCGACGGTCAGCGCGATGAGCACCAGCAGCGCCAGCGGTGAGCTGGAACGGGGGAAGGGCATGTCTGATCCTACGGAGTGGGCAACATGGGACGCCGCGACGACACCCGTGGTTCCCGAACCGCCGTGCGCACGCGGCACCTCCGCAGCGACGCGCGACCTCGCCGTCTCGCCGAAGGACGGAATCGGAGTGGCTGTTGCCAGCCACTCCGATTCCTGTTGCCAGACACTCCGACTACGGCTGCCAGACCCCGGATCGGAGTACTGCCATCCGCATCACGAGCAGCCGCTGGTGGTGCCGCAGGACTGGCAGACGTGGCAGGCGCCGGCGCGCTGCATCTTCACGCCGCAGTCGTAGCACAGCGGCGCGTCGTGGTCGACAGCGGCCGTCGAGCCCTCGAGCTTCGGCACGGCGACGGACGCCTGGACGTCTGCGGCCCTCGGCGTCGCGGTCGAGTCGTCCGCTGCGCCGTACTGGGCGTCGAGCTGTGCGTTGCGCTCCTCGAGGGTGAACACCCCGAGCTCCTCGCGCTTGTCGTACGGCAGGTACTCCACGGCCAGCTTGCGGGCCATGTAGTCGACGATCGAGCTGGCGAACCGGATCTCCTCGTCGTCGGTCATGCCGGCCGGCTCGAAGCGCATGTTCATGAACTTGCTCACGAACGCCTCCAGCGGCACGCCGTACTGCAGGCCGATCGAGAGCGAGATCGCGAACGCGTCCAGCAGGCCGGACATCGTCGAGCCCTGCTTGCCGAGCTTGACGAACACCTCGCCGAGGCCGTCACCGGGGTACTCGCCGGTGGAGATGTAGCCCTTGGCCTCGCCGACACGGAACGAGATCGTCTGGCCGGGGCGCTTCTTGGGCAGCTTGCGCCGCACCATCCCGGACGACGCCGCGTCCTGCTCGGTCACCGCGGGCACCGACGCGTCGGCCTTCTTGTCCACCGACAGCGGCTGGGCGACCTTGCACATGTCGCGGTAGATCGCGACGGCCTTCAGGCCCATCTTCCACGCGTCGACGTAGAGCTGCTCGACCTCCTCGACCGTGGCGTCCTCGGGCAGGTTGACGGTCTTGGAGATCGCCCCGGAGATGAACGGCTGCGCCGCGGCCATCATCCGCACGTGCCCGTTGTAGTGGATCGGGTCGTCTCCCATCGCGCACTGGAAGACCTTGACGTGCTCGTCCTTCAGCGCGGGCGCGCCCTGGACGGTCTTGTTCTCATCGATGTAGGCGATGATCGCCTCGACCTGCTCGGGCAGGTAGCCCATGTTCTCCAGCGCCTGCGGCACCGTCTGGTTGACGATCGCCATCGAGCCGCCACCGACCATCTTCTTGGTCTTGACCAGGCCCAGGTCGGGCTCGATGCCGGTGGTGTCGCAGTCCATCATCAGGCCGATGGTGCCGGTGGGGGCCAGCACGGATGCCTGCGCGTTGCGGTAGCCGTGCTGCTCACCGAGCGCGTAGGCCTCGTCCCAGGCCTGCTGGGCGGCGTCCATCAGGTCGTCCTGCACCGGGCGCGGGTCGATCCCGGCGACCGCCTCGCGGTGCTTGCCGATCACGCGCTGCATCGGCTTGGCGTTCTTGGCGTGGCCCTCGTGCGGCCCGACCACACGGGCGAGCTCGGCGGAGGTCCGGTACGCGTGGCCGGTCAGCACGGCGGTCAGTGCCCCGCACCACGCGCGGCCCTCGTCGGAGTCGTAGGGCAGGCCGAGGCTCATCAGCAGCCCGCCGAGGTTGGCGTAGCCGATGCCGAGCTCGCGGAACGCCTTGGCGTTCTTCTCGATCGCCGGGGTCGGGTACGACGAGTAGCCGACGATGATCTCCTGCGCGGTGAACACCACCTCGATCGCGCGCTTGTACGCCTCGACGTCGAACCGGCCCGCGTCGTAGTCGTAGAACTTCTTGAGGTTCAGCGACGCGAGGTTGCAGGCCGAGTTGTCCAGGTGCATGTACTCCGAGCACGGGTTGGAGCCGTTGATGCGGCCGTGCTCGGGGCTGGTGTGCCAGTCGTTGATCGTGGTGTCGTACTGCATCCCCGGGTCGGCGCACTCCCACGCCGCCGTCGCGATCTGGCGCATCACGTCACGCGCCGAGCGACGCTCGACGACCTCGCCGGTGGTCACCGCACGCAGGTCGTAGTCGGTGTCGGACTCGTACGCCTCCATGAACTCGTCGGTGACGCGCACCGAGTTGTTGGCGTTCTGGAACTGCACCGAGCCGTAGTCCTCGCCGTCGAGGTCCATGTCGAACCCGGCCTCGCGCAGCGCGCGGATCTTCTTCTCCTCCTTCGACTTGGTCCAGACGAACTCCTCGATGTCCGGGTGGTCGACGTTGAGGATGACCATCTTGGCCGCGCGACGGGTCTTGCCACCGGACTTGATCGTCCCGGCCGACGCGTCGGCGCCACGCATGAACGACACCGGGCCGGAGGCCTCGCCACCGCCCTTGAGGATCTCCTTGGAGCTGCGGATCGACGACAGGTTGATGCCGGCGCCCGAGCCGCCCTTGAAGATCGTGCCCTCCTCGACGTACCAGTTGAGGATCGAGCCCATCGTGTCCTCGACCTGCAGGATGAAGCAGGCCGAGCACTGCGGGGTCTCCTCGACCCCGACGTTGAACCACACCGGGCTGTTGAACGCGGCCTTCTGGTTGACCAGCAGGTGCTTCAGCTCGGCGTTGAACACCTCGGCCGACTCGTCGTCGGCGAAGTAGCCACCGTCGATGCCCCAGCCGGTGATCGTGTCGGCCACGCGGTCGACCATCTGGCGCACCGAGCGCTCACGCTCGGGCGTGTCGAGCGTGCCGCGGAAGTACTTCTGCGACACGATCGTGGTCGACATCATCGACCAGTCGGAGGGGAACTCGACCCCACGCTGCTCGAACGAGACCGTGCCGTCACGCCAGTTCTTCAGCACGGCGTCGCGCAGCTCCCACTGCTTCTCGTCGTAGGGGTGCACGCCGGGGGTGGTGAAGTGGCGGTGGAAGCGCAGGCCCCTGTGCTTGCCCTTGCCGACGACCTCGGCGGGGGCAGAGTCGGGCAGGACGACCGTGTCGGCCTGGTCGTCGGTGCGTGCGGGGGCGGTGTCGGACATGTGTGGCTCCTGGGGCGTGCGCGATGGCGTCGCTGCTGCGGTGTGTGTGGTGGCGGTGCTCGTGCGGCTCCTGCGGGCCGTGCGGGTCCCATCGGGGGTGCTCGGCCGTGCGTGCCACGGGCCTGGTGCGGGGGCGGCGGGCGGATCGTCTCGGGTGCCCGGTGCCCGGCGGGGCGAGTGACAGCCATGTGATTACAACTGCTGGGGCCGGTGCCCGTCAAGCACTTTGCACGCTGGCCTGTGGGAGCTCAACCCCCACCTGCTGTGGTCGGTGCACACCCCCGACCACAACATGTTGTGTTTGCAGTCGCGAGCGCCCCTCTGCACCCCCGTCTTCCACCGCTTGTCCACAGGCCGTCCACGGCCTGTCCACGGGCGAACCGGGGTGCTCGCAGTCCTGCAAGCGCGCGCTGGGTGCGCCGACGTCCGTCCGCCTGCGCACACGGCTGCCGGCCTAGCCTGATCGCGTGCCCAGCGCGCGCACCCGGTCACCACCGGTGCACGCCCGAGCAGGAGTCCACGATGCCCGACACCCCCGCACCGAGTCCCGACGGCGTCCCCCGACCGCTGGTCGTCGCCGGCGGCTGGGCCTGGCGCCTGCTGGCGATCGGCCTGGCCGTGCTGGCGCTCGGCACGGTGCTGACCCGCCTGGCCGTGGTCGTGCTGCCGCTGCTCGTCGCGCTGATCATCACCACGATCGCCGTGCCGCCTGCGCGTGCCCTGGAGCGTCGCGGAGTGCCACGTGCCGGAGCCGCCGGCATCGTCGTGCTCGGCTCGCTGGCGGTCCTGGTGCTGCTGGTGGTGGCGATCGCCCCGTCGTTCGCCGACCAGGTCGCCGAGCTGACCCCGACCGTGCGCACCGGCTTCGACAACTTCCTCGACCTGCTCGCGCAGTTCGGGTTCGACGACGTGCGTCTGCAGGAGCTGGTCGACCAGGTCCGCGAGCAGGCGTCCGGCTCGAGCTCCGCGATCATCTCCGGCGTCGCCGGCGGCCTGGCGGTCGCCGCCCAGGGCGTCGCCGGCCTCGCACTGCTGATCGTGCTGGTGTTCTTCCTGGTCAAGGACGGTGTGCAGATCGTCGACTGGATGATCGCCCGCACGCCCACGGCCCAGCGCGAGCTGCTGGTCGCGATGGGGCGGCGCGCCTGGCAGGCGCTCGCCGGCTACGTGCGCGGGACGGCGCTGGTCGCACTGATCGACGCGGTCTTCATCGGCATCGGCCTGGCGATCCTCGGCGTGACGCTCGTGCTGCCGCTCTCGCTGCTGGTGTTCCTCGGTGCCTTCATCCCCGTCGTCGGCGCCTTCATCGCCGGCCTGCTCGCCGTGCTCGTCGCGCTCGCCGACGGTGGGCTCGTCACGGCGCTGATCGCGCTGGCGGTCGTCGTCGGGGTGCAGCAGCTGGAGGGCAACGTGCTCCAGCCGATGATCATGCGTCGTGCGATCGCCCTGCACCCGGTCGTGGTCCTGCTCGCCCTGGCTGCCGGTGCGTCGTTGGCCGGCATCGTGGGCGCGTTCCTGTCGCTGCCGGTGGCTGCCGTGGCCGCCGCGGTCGGCAACGAGGTGAGGCTGCGCAGCGCCGCGACGCTGTCCGCCGCCGAGGGCCAGGGCACGGATCCGGCCGATCCCGCACCTGCCTGACCCTGACGGCCACGTCTCGACGCCGCCACGGGGCACGACCGCGAGGGCACCACCCCGCACAGGCCACTGCCGGGCACCACTGAGGGTCACCCCGACCACGTCGGGTGGTCCGGTCTGCGCCGTCGGTGGCTGCCACGGGCTCACCGCTAGGGTGGGTGGTGCTCGCACGGCGCCGTTGGGGGACGGTCGGCCGGAGTCGACGGGAACGCGCCGCTCGGCGCGTCCGTTCGCATCATGACGGGCCGAGGCATCCCCCGCGCCTTCGCCCCCCCGACCACTCGGAGCAACGATGCCATCGGTCCACCTGCGCGTGCTGACGTCCGAGGACGCCGCCTGGCTGGTCGAGGCCGACCGGCAGAGCGGGGAGCTCGCCCGCGGCCAGGACTGGGACTCCGACGAGAAGCTCGCGGCCGAGCTCGACGAGGGCCTGTGGGCATCCGACCAGCGCTGGGGCTGGGCGGTGGTCAGTGACGGGGAGCCGATCGGGTTCGCGCTGGTGCGCAACCTCGACGGACCCGATGCCGAGATGGAGATCCGCATCTCCCCCGACGCACGCGGCCGCGGGGCCGGGCGCGAGGTGCTGCGCCAGCTCGCCGACCACCACTTCGCCGACAACCTCGGGGTGTCACGGCTGACGGGCCGCACCCACGAGCAGAACGTGCCGATGCAGCGCGCCTTCGCCGCCGCGGGCTTCCGCATGGAGGCGCGCTACCGCGAGAGCTACCAGCACGCCGACGGGACGCTGGCCTCCGAGTGGGGCTACGCGCTGACCCGCGCCGACTGGGAGGCCGAACGCCACCACGCCGACGACGTCGGCTACGACCTGCACGGGCTGACGTTCACCATCGAGGCCGAGGACGACAGTCCCGAGGGCCCGTGGGTCGGCACGACCCTGCGCTTCCTGCAGGAGGGTCGGCGGGTGATCGCCCGCTACGACGGGGACGTCGTGGCCGACGGCGAGCTGGCCGGGATCCTCATCCGCGACGTGCTGGCGTACCGCTACGTGCACGACCAGGACGACAAGCAGCGCCGCGGGGGCGGGCGCTCGCGGCTGCAGCGCCGCCAGGACGGCCGCCTCGAGCTGGTCGACGAGTGGCAGGGCGACCACGGCGCGGGCGGCGAGCGGCGCGCGGTCGAGCGCCGCTGACCTACCGTGCCGCGGTCGGCGCCGAGCCGACCCGTCCACACCAGGAGCCCGAGCCGTGCGCTGTCCCGCCTGCGGCGTCGACGACGACCGCGTCGTGGACTCGCGACCTGCGGACGACGGCGAGGCCGTGCGTCGACGTCGTGCGTGCACGGCGTGCGGGGAGCGCTTCTCGACCGTCGAGCGACCGGTGCTGCCGGCGCTGCTGGTGGTCAAGCGCAGCGGACAGACCAGTCCCTTCGACCGCCAGAAGGTGCGCGACGGCATCGACCGGGCAGCCAAGGGTCGACTCGACGAGGACGCGCTCGACGCCGCCGCAGCGGCCGTCGAGCGTGCACTGCGGGCCGAGGGCGCACGCGAGGTGGCCAGCGAACAGGTGGGCCTGCAGGTCCTGGCACAGCTGCGCGGGATCGATCCCGTCGCATACGTGCGGTTCGCCAGCGTCTACAAGAACTTCGAGGGGCCCGAGGACTTCGAGAAGGAGCTGGTGGGACTGAGCAAGGAGGACCCGCCGAAGCCCTGAGCGCGGTCCTCGACCGTCCGACCCACGCTCGTCCCCGCGCGCCGCCGACCGGCCCTGCGTGTCAGGCGGCCGGAAGGCGCAGCACCTGCCAGGGCTGGACCACGGCTCCGTCCAGGGCGTTGGAACTGCGCAGCTGCTCGACGTAGTCGGCGGTCGAGGTGCCGGCCGGCGCGTTCGTGCGGGCGACGTCCCAGAGCGTCTCACCCGGCTGGACCACGGTCGTCACCTGTGAGACCGGAAGGGGCGTGACGGCCGCACCGCTCGCCAGGGCCTGTGCCCCGAGCAGCACCAGGGCCGACAGGACCAGCCCCAGGCCGACGCGGCGGCGCCACGCCTGCAGCTGCGAGGTCGGTGCCAGCGGGTCACGTGCCGGGCCCGGCACGACACGCAGGTGCGGACCGTCGACCGGTGCAGCGTCGGTCCGCGGGGCGGCGGAGCCGATGGGGGGCAGCTGCAGGGCGCTCATCGTGGGCCTCGGTGGTGGTGGGGACGGTGGGTGACGCGGCGGGTGGTGCGGCCACGTGCCAGGACCCTACGAAGGGGGTGTGACACGACCGGTCGCTGGTCGACCAGAACGGCTGTTCGACACCGTGCCGAACGGGTGTTCGAGGCGCAACCCACCACCGGCAGAACGTGCGTTCGACGCGCTCGCCGAACGCACGTTCGCACGACCTCTCCCCACGACGCCCCAGCTGGGTGTACGGTCCGAACACTCGTTCTAGGGAGCCACCCGTGCCCAGCGACGCACCGGACCTGACCGACCGCCAGCAGGCGATCCTCTCCGCGATCCACGAGGGCATCGTCAATGACGGCATGCCCCCGACCATGCGCGAGCTCGCCGAGGCCGTGGGCCTGGCGTCCCCGAGCTCGGTCAAGGCCCAGCTCGAGACGCTGGAGGACAAGGGCTACATCAAGCGCGACGACCACCGTTCGCGTGCGATCCACCTGCTGCGGGACCCCGAGACCTACCTGACGGCCGAGGTCGGCCCGGCGCGCAACGTCCCGCTGGTCGGCGAGATCGCCGCCGGTGCCCCGATCCTCGCCGACGAGCGCGTCGAGGAGATGTTCGCGCTGCCCGCGTCGCTGGTCGGCGACGGCACGCTGTTCATGCTGCGCGTGCGCGGTGAGTCGATGATCGAGGCCGGCGTGTTCGACGGCGACCTGGTCGTGGTGCGCGAGCAGCCGTCGGTCGAGCAGGGCGAGATGTGCGCCGCGCTGGTCGAGGACGAGGCGACGGTGAAGTTCTACCGCCGCACGAAGTCCGGCGAGGTGTTCCTCGACCCGGCCAACCCGTCGTACGAGCCGATCCCGGTCCCCCGCGACGCCGAGGCCCGCATCATGGGCAAGGTCGTCACGGTGCTGCGCTCGATCCGCTGACCCCTCGGACCCGGCCCGCCCTGGTCCCCGGCGGGCCCGGTCCCCGCCCGACGGGCACCGGGCGGTTCAGGACTCCCAGCCCTCGACGGGCTCGGCGAACGGGTCCTCGACGAGCCACGGGCGCAGCTGGCGGGCCAGCTCCTCCTCGACGGTGGCCACGATCGTGGTGCCGTCGACGTCGTGGCTCTCCTTGTCGACCTCGCCACGCTCGTGCACCGCCGCGACCAGCTCGTGACGGTCGAACGGGATCGTCGCGGTGATCGCGACGCGGCTGGAGGGCAGCCGCAGCGCGAGGCGCTCCAGCAGCTCCTCGGTGCCCGTGCCGTCGACCGCTGACACGATCACCGGCTCGTGGCCGGTCTCGGTGTGGATCCGCCTGGCGAAGCCCTCCAGTGCGGTGCGGTCGACCAGGTCGGCCTTGTTGAGCACGACCTGGACCGGCAGCTGGTCCGCCCCGATCTCCTCCAGGACGTCCCCGACGGCCACCAGGTGCGCCTCGACGTCCAGGTGGCTCGCGTCGACCACGTGCACGAGCAGGTCGGCACGGGCGGACTCCTCCAGCGTCGACAGGAACGCCTCGACCAGCCCGGTCGGGAGCTTGCGCACGAAGCCGACCGTGTCGGTCATCACCACGTCGCGCCCGTCGGGCAGCTCCAGCTGGCGGGCAGTGGTGCCCAACGTGGCGAACAGCGCGTCACGCACCAGCACGTCGGCGCCGGTGATGCGGTTGAGCAGCGACGACTTGCCCGCGTTGGTGTAGCCGACCAGCGCGATCGTGGGCACCTGCGCGTCCTCGCGCCGGCGGGTCTTGGTGCGCCGGATGCGCTCGAAGTCCTTCAGGTCCCCACGCAGCTTGGTCATGCGACGCATGATGCGGCGTCGGTCGACCTCCAGCTGGGTCTCGCCCGGACCACGGCCACCCATGCCGCCACCGCCGGCGACGCGGCCGCCGGCCTGGCGCGACAGCGCCTCGCCCCAGCCCCGCAGACGCGGCAGCAGGTACTGCATCTGCGCGAGCTCGACCTGGGCCTTGCCCTCGCGGCTCGTCGCGTGCTGGGCGAAGATGTCCAGGATCACGATGGTGCGGTCGAGCACCTTCTGCTTGAGCTTCTCCTCGAGGTTGCGCTGCTGCGCCGGGGACAGCTCCTCGTCGAACACCACCGCATCGGCGCCGACGCGGTCGACCAGCCGCTTGATCTGGGCGACCTTGCCGCTGCCGACGTAGGTCGCCGGGTCGGGCGCCTCGCGGCGCTGGGTGATGCGCGCCACCGTCACGCCGCCGGCGCTGTCCACCAGCGCCTCGAGCTCGTCGAGCGATGCGACGTGGTCGGCGCCGGTCTGGCCGGGCAGGCGCACACCGACCAGCACGGCCTTCTCGACCGAGCGGATGATGTCGACGCCCTCACGGGGCGCGTCGTCGGGGATGACGTCGCGCTCGCGGCGGCGGCGCTCGGCGCGGCCGACGCGCTCCTCGAGCTCGTCGCCGTCGGCCTCCCAGACGTCGTCGTCGAAGCCGTCGTCGTCGAGGTCGGCCGCGTCGAGGTCGACGACCTCGACCGTCGGGGCGTCGAGCACGTCGCGCTGGTCCTGGTCCTCGGGGCCGGTCATGCCGGGCTCCCGGCCGCCGTGGCGACACCGGCGCGGGCGAGCCAGCCCGGCGCGAGCCGGACGCTGCCGACCTCCTCGGCCGGCCCGGTCAGCAGCACCGGGTCGTCGGGGCCACCGTCCCAGCGCACCAGCAGGGTCCCGCCGGGGACGGTCACGGTGACGTCGGTGGCCGTGGCCACGCGGCCGCGGGCGGCGAGCGCGGCGACCACGCCGCACACTCCGGTGCCGCAGGCCCGGGTCTCCCCCACGCCGCGCTCCCAGACCCGCAGGTCCACGTGGGTCGCGTCGAGCACGTGGACGAACTCGACGTTGGTGCCGTGCGGGAAGGCGCTGCTGGTCTCGATGGCGGGTCCGAGCGTGGTGACGGGAGCGGTGGCGGGGTCGTCGCAGGCGACCACGGCATGGGGGTTGCCCATCGACACGGGCAGCACACGCGTGGTCGTGCCGCCGGCATCGACGGCGGCGTGGCCGTCGGCGCCGACGGGGGGCAGGTCCGGGCCGGCGAACGCCGGGGGGCCGAGGTCGACGGTGACCGCGACGACCCGGTCGTCGACGTCGAGCTGGAGCCACGCGCGCCTCGTGCCGGCGCGGGTGCCTATGCGCAGCTCGGTGTCGCTGGTCCAGCCGTGGTCGTGCAGGTGGCGGGCGACGACGCGCACGCCGTTGCCGCACATCTCCGCTGGCGAGCCGTCGGCGTTGCGGTAGTCCATGAACACGTGGTCGTCGGACGACCCCCCGTGCTCGATGCCCTCCTCGGCGGGAGCGAGGCGCAGCATCCCGTCGGCGCCGAGCCCCGTGCGCCGGTCGCAGAGCGCGGCGACCTGGGCCGCCGTGAGGGCGACCGAACCGTCTCGGTCGGGGACGACGACGAAGTCGTTCCCGGTGCCGTGTGCCTTGTGGACCTGCATCCTGTGCAGGATATGCCGCGTCGGGCGCTGCGCAGGTGTCGCGTGCGACCACGCGACCGGGGTCGCCTCGACGCGACCACCTGCCTCCAGCGCTGCCCGAGGGGCGGACCGCACCGAGCGCCGCCGGGCACCGGCCCACGGCTCGGACCGCGCCTGGGCCGTTCAGGCGTCGCCGAGCAGCGCCCGTGCGTCCTGCGGCGTGCGTGCCGGCTGGCAGCGCGGGTCACGTCGGAACCACTGGCGCTGGCGGCGCGCGTAGGCCCACGTGCGCCGCGCCACCGCGTCGGCCAGCTCGTCCGGGGCGAGCTCACCGTCGAGCACCGCCGCGGCCTCGGCATGGCCGATGCCCTGCGCGGCGGTGGCCGACAGCGCGCCGAACCGGGCCCGCACCCGGGCGAGCTCGTCGACCAGGCCCGCACGGACCATCTGCTCCGCACGCGCCTGCACCGTCGCGCGGTGGGCCTCCGGCTCCGGTTCGAGATAGGCCACGACCAGACGCGGGTAGATCGACTCGTGGTCGGCACCGGAGAAGCTCGAGAACGGCTCACCGGTCACCTCGATGACCTCCAACGCCCGAACGGAGCGACGCAGGTTGCCCGGCTCGATGCGCTCGGCGGCCCCGGGGTCGAGACGGGCCACCTCGGCGTGGGCGCCGTGCGGGTCGTCGGCCCACCGAGCCTCGATGCGCGCGCGCACGTCCGGGTCGGTGGGCGGGAAACGCAGGTCGTCGACGACGGCCCGGAAGTACAGCCCCGAGCCGCCCACCAGCAGTGGCGTGCGGCCGCGTGCGACGACGCCCTCGACGGCCTCGCGGGCGTGCGCCTGGAACCAGGCGACGTCCGCCTCCTCGGTCGGGTCGAGCACGTCGACCATGTGGTGCGCAACCGCGGCACGCTCGGCCGCCGTCGGCTTCGCGGTCGCCACGTCCAGACCCCGGTAGAGCGTGAACGCGTCGACGGCGATGATCTCGACCTCGCCACGGTCGGCCGCGACGTCCAGGGCCACGGCCGTCTTGCCGGACGCGGTCGGACCGACCAGCGCCAGCACGGTGCGGTCGGTGGCCACGACGCTGCTCAGCCCGGGTGGACGGGCAGGCGCCGCGCGGCGGCGTGGGCCGGCAGGCCCTCCGGTGCGGTGACGACCGGGGCAGCGTCCGCGTGCCAGTCGCCACCTGCGGCCAGCGCCAGCTCGGTCGCCCGGCCCGCGGCGGTGCGGCGCACCTGCGTCGGTGCGGCCGCGATCGCGTAGTGGGTCGAGGCCTCGACGACGCGGGCAGTCACCAGGTCGCCCGGCGCGTAGCCGTCACCGGCCGGCAGGTGCACCAGGTGGTTGCCACGGGTGCGCCCCGACAGGCGGCTCGGGTCGGTCCGCGACGGCGACTCGAGCAGCAGCTCGAGGTCGCGACCGACCAGCGCCGTGTGCTTCTCCAGCGACTGGGCACGCACCAGCTGCTCCAGGGCCCGGTAGCGGGGGCGGACCACGTCCGGGTCCAGCTGCTCCATCTCGGCGGCAGGCGTGCCCGGCCGGGGCGAGTAGACGAACGTGAAGGCCTGGTCGAAGCCGACGCGTCCGACCACGTCGAGGGTCTCGCTGAAGTCCTCGTCGGTCTCGCCGGGGAACCCGACGATGATGTCGGTGGTCAGCGCGGCGTCGGGCAGCAGCTCGCGGGTGCGTTCGACGAGCGCCAGGTAGCGGTCCCGGCGGTAGGAGCGACGCATCGCCCGCAGCACGCGGTCGGAGCCGGACTGCAGCGGCAGGTGCAGGTGTTCGCAGACGGTCGGCGTCTCGGCCATCGCGTGCAGCACGTCCTCGGTGAAGTCACGCGGGTGCGGCGAGGTGAAGCGCACGCGTTCGAGGCCGTCGACCGCGCCGACGTCACGCAGCAGCTCGGCGAAGTGGCTGCGCCCGGTCAGGTCACGGCCGTACGAGTTGACGTTCTGGCCCAGCAGCGTGACCTCGACCACGCCGTCGTCGACGAGTCGTCGCACCTCCTCGACCACGTCGACGGGACGCCGCGAGACCTCGGGTCCACGCAGCGCGGGAACGATGCAGAACGTGCAGCTGTTGTCGCACCCGACCTGGATCGAGACCCAGGCGTGGTGGCGCACCTCGCGCTTGGCGGGCAGGGCGGACGGGAAGGACTCCAGCGCCTCGACCAGCTCGACGACCGGGATCTGCTGGCTGTCGGCGGCCTCGAGCAGCCGCGGCAGCGCGGCGATGTTGTGGGTGCCGTAGACCACGTCGACCCACGGCGCACGCTCGGTGATCGTCGCGCCGTCCTTCTGCGCCAGGCACCCCCCGACAGCGATCGTCAGGTCGCCCCCCTCGGCCTGCCGCGCGTCCTTGGCGGCCTTGAGATGCCCGAGCGCGCCGTAGAGCTTGTTGTCGGCGTTCTCGCGCACGGCGCAGGTGTTGAGCAGCACCATGTCCGCCGACGACTCGTCGGGCGCCGCCCGCCAACCGAGGGACTCCAGCAGGCCGGCGACGCGGCCCGAGTCGTGGGTGTTCATCTGGCACCCGAAGGTGCGGATGGCGTACGTCCGGGGCACGTCAGCGCTTGGCGACGGTGAAGCGCCGGCGGTTCTCGTGGTGCTCGGCGTAGTGGTCGTCGTTCTGCCCTCGCCCGGAGGCGACCAGCAGGAACGAGACCAGCCCCATCGCAGCCGCCGAGAGTGGGTCGCCCGGCACGACCACGAACGTGATGGTCGCGACCATCAGCGTCGCATACGCGAGCCACGCGCGAAGGTTGGACCGGCCGACGAGCAGCGACCAGGCCAGCAGCAGCGCAGGCACGCCGACGACGATCCAGGTCTGCAGGGTGTCCACGGTGGTGCCCTCCGGATCGCTGTCACGACGTCACGCAGGCTACCGCCGTGCCCGGCCGGCTCAGCGTCCCGCGACCTGCTCGGCCTCGCGGTCGGTGTAGACCGCGTCACGGGCGGCCTTGCGGGCCAGTCCCTCGGAGTAGCCACGGCGGGCGAGGAACGACGCGGTGCGTCGGTAGGCCGCCTCCGGCGAGACGTTGCGCAGACGCTCGGCACGCTCGCGCGCCAGCGCGAACGCCGCAGCGCCCTGGTCGTCCCCCTCGGCCACGGCGACCGCACGATCGACCACGTCGGCCGCGAACTCACGGCTGCGCAGGTCGTCGCGGATGCGCCGGGGGGCGTGACCCTTGGCGCGCCACTCGGCGACCAGTGCCGCGGCGAGCGCGTCGTCGTCGATCAGCCGCTCGGCGCGCGCGGCCGCCAGCGTGCGCTCGACCACGACGTCGGGCAGGTCGCGACTCTCGAGCTTGCGACGCAGGCGGCCCTCGCTGCACGGGGCCCCCCCGGTGATCCGGCGCGCCGTGGCGAGCGCGGACGACACCGCGTCCTCCAACGGTGGCTGGAGCCCGGGGTCGTCGGGCTGGACGTCGTCGTGGTGCGACGCGGGGTCCGGGGCGGTGCCGTGCTGCGGCGCCTCGTCGGCGAGACGTCGCGCCTCGGTCAGCGAGACGTCGGGTCGCCCGTCGTCGACGGCCGCCGCCTCGTCCTCGGGTAGGGGCACGCCGTCGGCGTCCGACGTCGTCGCGTCGCCCTCGGGGTCGCCGGACAGCGCCTCGAACGGACGCCGCTCGACGCCGCGGGCTGCGAGCCAGGCCTCGGCATCCCTCACGAGTCGTCCTCGTCCTCGACCTCGTCCTCGACCGGGACCTCGTCGGCCGCGAGCGGGTTGATCCCGAGGGCGTCCTTGACGCGCTTCTCGATCTCGGCCTTGATGTCCACGTGCTCCTTGAGGAACGTGCGGGCGTTCTCACGACCCTGCCCGAGCTGCTCGCCCTCGTAGGTGTACCAAGCACCGGCCTTGCGGATGATGCCCTCGTCGACGCCGACGTCGAGGATCGACCCCTCGGCCGAGATCCCCTCGCCGTACATGATGTCGAACTCGGCCAGGCGGAACGGCGGCGCGACCTTGTTCTTGACGACCTTGACGCGCACGCGGTTGCCGACCACGGCGGTGCCGTCCTTCAGCGACTCGATGCGGCGCACGTCGAGGCGCACCGAGGAGTAGAACTTCAGCGCCCGGCCACCCGGCGTGGTCTCGGGAGAGCCGAACATGACACCGATCTTCTCGCGCAGCTGGTTGATGAAGACCGCCGAGGTGTTGGACTTGCGCAGCGAGCCGGCGAGCTTGCGCAGCGCCTGGCTCATCAGGCGCGCCTGCAGGCCGACGTGGGTGTCGCCCATCTCGCCCTCGATCTCGGCGCGTGGCGTCAGCGCCGCGACCGAGTCGATCACGACGATGTCCACGGCGTTGGAGCGGATCAGCATGTCCGCGATCTCCAGCGCCTGCTCACCGGTGTCCGGTTGCGACACCAGCATCTCGTTGACGTCGACCCCGAGCGCCCGGGCGTAGGACGGGTCGAGCGCGTGCTCGGCGTCGATGAACGCCGCGATGCCACCGGCCTTCTGCGCCTCGGCGATCACGTGCAGCGCCACGGTGGTCTTGCCGGAGCTCTCCGGACCGTAGATCTCGGTGACGCGCCCCCGCGGGAGCCCGCCGATGCCGAGCGCCAGGTCGAGCGAGATCGCCCCGGTGGGGATCGCGGCGACCTTGACGACGGCGTCGTCGCCCAGCTTCATCACCGAGCCCTTGCCGAACTGCTTCTCGATGTTGGCCAGAGCGGCGTCGAGCGACTTGGTGCGGTCCACGGGAGGTCCTTCTGTCAGCGGTGCCGGAGTGGTCGTCGAAGACCCTACGGCTGGCGTGTGACACGACACCGGGCGGGCTCGCGTCGGGCTGTGGATGACTGCGGCCGGGACGCTACCCGAACAGGCGTTCGACGTCACGGACCACGTCCCGCGACCGCCTCCGCAGCGCGGACCGGGGTGCGCCACGACCGTACGCAGGGACCCGCCGGGGACCCTGCAGCCGCGACGCGGACGCACCCGTCCACGGCCCCGGGCCCCCGCCCCGGGCGCGCCGCGCGCCCGGGGGTAGGGTCGCCGCGCACCTCGTCCCCAGCGCCAGGCCCGCCGTGACCGACCCGAACGCGCCCGCCCCGACCGCACCGCGCGAGCCCGGGCCCGGTGACCCCGCGGCCGGACCCGAGGCCGGATCCGGGGCCGGATCCGCGGCCGGATCCGGGGCCGGCCACCGGTTCGTGTTCGTCGACACCGAGGCGACCGGGCTCGACCACGACCGCCACGAGCTGACCGAGGTCTCGTGGGTCGTGCGCTTCGAGGACGGCCGTGAGGCCGAGCGCACCTACTACCCGCAGCACACCCTCGACGGCGCGACCGAGGAGGCGCTGCAGCTGACGCAGTACCACAGCCGCATCGCGGACCAGCCGCGCACCCCGATGGCCGAGTGGCTCGGGCAGTTCCTCGAGGACGCCAGGGGCGCCGCACTGGTCGGCGCGGTGCCGGACTTCGACGCCCGCCACCTGCTCAAGGCGTGCCGCAAGCTCGGGCTCGAGCCGACCTGGGACCACCACCTGCTGGACGTCGAGACGCTCGCGCTGCCGCTGATCGCCCCCGGTCCGGAGATCCCCCGCAGCCTCGCGAAGACCTGCGCCGCGCTCGGCATCGAGCACGACCGCAGCCAGGCCCACGGGGCGCTGTACGACGCCAAGCAGGCCATGCGCGTGTTCGACCGCGTCTGGGAGGTGGTCGCCACCGCACGCGCGGACGGCGGGCAGCTCCCCCCTCCGGTCCCCCGCCGCACCGCGGACACCGGGGTCGCACCGGACGACGCAACCGCTGACCAAGCAACCGCTGACGACACGACCGCTGACGAGGCCAGCGACGACACGGACAGCAGCTCGGACAGCAGCGACTGAAGGTCCCGGGCGCGCCGGCAACCACGTCGGAACCGCGTCGGGACCACGTCGGCGACCACGTCAGGGGGCGCGGCGCACGGCCTCCAGCGCGTTGGTCGCCAGGCGCTCCTGGACGGTGGGCCGGTCGCCGGGCACCGTCTGCTCCCAGCTGCGCACGCCGTCCGACGTGGCCAGCGCCCACAGCATCGTGCCGACGTCGCGCCCGCCCTGGGTGCCCGGACCCGCGACCCCGGTGGTCGCCAGGCCGAGGTCCGCACCGAGCCGCTCACGCACACCGACGGCGAGCGCCTCGGTGACCTCGCGCGAGACCGGACCGTGCGCGGCGAGCAGGTCGGCGTCGACGCCGGCGAGCACCTGCTTGGCGTGCTCGGTGTAGACCACCACGCCACCGACGAGCACCTGCGACGAGCCCGGCACCGCGGTGATCCGCGCGGCGACGCGCCCGCCGGTCGCCGACTCGGCCAAGGCGATCGTCAGCCCCCGGGTGCGCAGCTGCTGGACCACGACCTCCTCGAGACTGCTCGCGTCGACGGCGACGACCGCCTCCCCGAGCAGCTCGCGTGCACGCACCACCAGCGGGTCGACCGTGGCCGCGGCCTCGTCACGGTCACCACCGCGGGCGGTGAGCTTGACACGCACCTGGCCGCCGGAGGCGAGGAACGCGAGCGCGACGTCGGCGGGCAGGTCGCGCTCGAGTGGCTCCAGCGCCTCGGCGACCGAGGACTCCCCCATGCCCGCGACCGACAACGAACGGGTGACGTGGGGGCGGATGCCGGGCAGGGCGAGCAGGTGCGGCTCGAGCTGCTCGGCCATCGCACGCAGCTCCCACGGCACGCCCGGCAGTGCCGCCACCAGCGCGGCGGCGCCAGCCACGACGAACCCGGGTGCCGTGCCCACCGGCTCCAGCGCGGCCGCTCCGACCGGCACCTGGGCCTGGCGCAGGTTCGACGGCGGCATGCGGCGCCCGAACGAGGCGAAGCGCGCGGCGATCGCCTCGGCGAGCTCCTCGCGGTGCTCCAGCTCGCGGCCGAACGCGATGGCGACGGCATCCCGCGTGCGGTCGTCGGAGGTCGGCCCGAGCCCGCCCCCGACCAGCACCACGTCGTGCTCGTCGGCGAGGCGGCGCAGCAGGGCGACCATCGTGTCGAGGTCGTCGCCGACCGTGACCGTCGTGCGGACCTCCAGCCCGAGGGCCCCAACCCACTGCGCCAGCCAGGCGGCGTTGGTGTCGACGACCTCGCCGGCGAGCAGCTCGTCACCCACCGAGCACAGCGCCACGGTGGTCATCGCGGCTCCTCGGGGAGCGCCTCGACCGCCGCGACGGCGTCGACACCGTTGCGGGCGACCCTGCCGGCCACGAACGCGTAGTCGACGCCGGACCAGACGGTGAGCACCACCGCGAAGTACAGCAGCCCGTCGGCCAGCGGCCCGGTCACGCCCGGCGCGAGGATCGCCGACACGGCCACGACCTGGCTGACGGTCTTGACCTTGCCCCAGACGCTGGCGGGCAGGACCAGCCGGCGACGCTGGACCAGGCGGATGCGCAGCATGGTCACGGCGACCTCGCGCGTGAGGATCACCACCACGGCCCACCACGGCAGCTCGTCGACCAGGGCGAGCGCACCCAGCGAGCCGAGCACCAGCAACTTGTCGGCGATCGGGTCCGCGAGCTGGCCCCAGCGCGTCACGCCGTTGTAGCGACGGGCGACCCAGCCGTCGATCGAGTCGGTCACCGCGGCGAACACGAAGACCGCGAACGCCCACCAGCGGGCGGCGTCGCCGTCGAGCACCAGCAGCAGCAGGATCACGGGAACCAGCAGCACGCGCAGGAAGGTGAGCCCGTTCGGCAGGTTCAACCAGTGCGGCTCGAGGACGGCCTCGTCCAGCGGGGCCGGCGTGGGGCCCGGCTCGTCGTCGGGCTGCGTGGTCGGGTCCTGCCCGCCGCCGGCCACCTCAGCGGCTCCCCGCGGTGACCGGCTCGGCGACCAGGTCGACCCCGTCGCTGGCCACGACGGTCGCGTCGAGGATGCGCCCGACCGGCAGGTCGGGGACGCTGCCGTCCGGCAGCACCAGGCGGACCTCGCCGTCGGTGTCGGGCGCCTCGCGCGGCGAGCGGCCGAGCACGACGTCGCCGGGGGCGTGCTCGACCAGCACAGGCACGGTGCGGCCGACCCACGCGGCAGCGGCCTCGTCGGCCAGCCGCTCCTGCAGCGACGCGACGCGCTCGAGCCGCTCCAGTGCGAGCGTCCCGGGGACCTGGTCGGGCAGGTCTGCGCTCGGGGTGCCGTCCTCGCGGCTGAACGGGAAGAACCCGACCCAGTCCAGCCTGGCCTGCTCGAGGAACGACTCCAGCTGTGCGACGTCGTCCTCGGTCTCGCCGGGGAACCCGAGGATGAAGTTGGAACGGAACACCGCGTCCGGCATCAGCTCCCGGATCCGACCGACCAGGTCGAGGAAGCGCGTCGGCGACCCGGACCTGGCCATCGCCCGCAGCACGTCCGCCGAGACGTGCTGCAGCGAGAGGTCGACGTACGGCACGACCTCGTCGATCCCGGCCATCGCCTCGAGCAGCGGCCACTGCAGCTCGGCCGGCTGCAGGTACAGCAGCCGCAGCCGCTCGATGCCGTCGACCGCGGCGAGCTCGCGCAGCAGCACTGGCTGCAGGTCACGACCGCCGGGGTTGCCGCCCCAGCCGTCGAGGTCCTTGCCCCACGAGGTCGTGTTCTCGCTGACCAGCACCAGCTCTCGCGCGCCGCGGCCGGCCAGCCAGGCCGCCTCGGCGACCAGCTCGTCGATGCTGCGGGACGCGAACCCGCCGCGGAACGACGGGATCGCGCAGAACGTGCAGACCCGGTCGCAGCCGCCGGCGATCTTCATGTAGGCCCACGGCCGTGTGGCGTCGTGGGCACGCACCGGGAAGCGCGGCCCCGAGGCGGGCATGCGGTCGAGGTCGGCCTGGTCGGTCGTCGCCCGGAAGGGCGCGTCGTCGGCAGTGCGCAGCGGTGCACGCTCGGGTGGCAGCTGCTCGGCGCTGGTCGGCATGACCAGCAGCGGCAGGCTCGGCAGGGCGCGCGTCGTGCTCGCCGGCGCCGAGAGCGCGTCGTCCTCCTCCACCACCACACGGGGCACCGCCCGACCGGCCAGCAGGTCGTCGACCATGGCCGGCAGCCCGGCGTACCCGGCGAAGCCGACCACCGCGTCGGCCTCGGGCACCGCGTCGGCGAGCTCCTGCGGGTAGCGCTGTGCCATGCAACCGACGACCAGCACGTGGCGCGTGCCGGCATCCTTCAGGTCGCACGCCGCCAGCACGGTGTCGACCGACTCCTTCTTGGCCGGCGCGATGAACGTGCAGGTGTTGACCAGCACGACGTCGGCGCCCTCCGCCTCGTCGACCACCGTGTGGCCGACCGCGGTGAACATCCCCTGCAGCTGGTCGGAGTCGACCTCGTTGCGGCCGCAGCCGAGCGTGACCACCGCGACGGTGGCGCGACGCTGCGAGGTCTCCGGCACGGCTTCCCCTGGTGTCGTGGTCACGCGTCGGGCGGGCGCGCCCGACGGTAGCGAGGCACCCCCGCGGGACCGAACCCGTGACCGACCGGTCAGTCACGCCGGCGGCAGCGTCCCGCCCCCGCTGGCACGGCGGATCAGACGACCTCGAAGCCGTCGGGGGTGAAGCGCACGTCGATGACGTCGCCCGCCTCGCCGAGCACGCCGACGCCCTCGCCGTTCAGCCGTGCCCGCACGCCCCCGGCGTTGCCGATGCGCACCGTGACCTCGTCGTTGCCCCGGAAGTCCAGCGCCGCGCCGGCGGTCTGCAGGCCCTCCTGCAGGACGGTGCCGTCGGCCGAGACGCGGACCCAGGAGTCCTCCTCGAACGCGAGCGTGACGTTGACGCCCTCGAAGGTCGGCTCCGGGGACGGCTCCTCCTCGGGCTCCTGCTCCTGGCCGCCGCCCTGCTCGCCCTGCGTGTCGTCCTCCGGCGCAGCGACCGGCGCCGGCGGCGGGGAGTCGTCGACCGCCGCGGGTGCGGGCGTCTGGCTCCCGACGAACTGGGCGAGGACCGCCCCGACGCCGAGCACCAGCAGCGCACCGGCGACCCACCCGACCCAGGCGGGAGCGGCGGGACGCGGGGAGGTCGAGGTGACCGGACCGGCGGTCAGCGCGGACGAGTCCATCGAGTCGTACTGGACGTGCTTGCGGTACAGCGCCAGCAGCGGCTCGGGGTCGAGCCCGAGCCAGCGCGCGTACGACTTCATGAACCCCTTGGCGTAGACGTCGCCGCCGAAGACGTGGAACTGCTCGTCCTCCAGCGCCTCGACCTGCGCGACGCGCATCGAGGTCGCAGCCGCAGCCTCCTCGCGGCTGCGCTCCTGCTCGCTGCGCGCGTCGCGCAGCGCAGCGCCGATGCCGATGTCGCTCATGCCGGTCCCGGTCCGATCCCGTGACGTTCACTAGTGAGCCTACGCGCGTCGGCGTGCGTTGCACGACGGCGCACGGTGTGGCGCACACCGTGGCGGCGCCCTCGGTCGCACCCCCGGGCGGGAGTCCGCCCGACCGTGCGACGGTGCGGCAGCAGGCTGTGGCGGCTCGCTATCCTCCGCGGCATGAACACGCTCCGGACGCTCCTGTCGCTGCCCGCCCTCGCCCTGACCCTCCTGGTGGTCGCGGCGGGACCTGCTGCTGCCGCGGAGACCGGCGGCAGCAAGATCCAGTTGTTCGACTGGAGCAACTCCCACGAACTGGTCGGTGCGATCATCCTCGGGATGGCCTCGCTGTTCGCGCTGGCAGCGCTGGTCAACGCGGTCCGACAGCTGGCCGGCAAGCGCGGCCAGGCCGACGGCAAGTTCCGCTGGCGCTAGGTCGGCCCCTCAGGCCGCGGGCAGCCGCAGCTCGACGCGACCGTCGAGGTCGCTGGCGCTGACCTGGCCGCCCATCGCGGCCAGGCGGCGAGAGGTCGCACGCAGCACCGCGGTGTCCAGCGGCGCGCCGGAGCGCACCTGGACGACCACGCGCTGGTCGCCCTCGCGGCGGCCGATCACGGTCACGCGCCGGTCCCCCGCGGCGCCGAGCACGCGCTCGAGCAGGTCGTCGAGGCTGCGCCGCAGCAGGGCGCCGTCGGCGCGCACCACCAGTCCGCCCTCGACGCGGTCGTCGACACGTGCACCGAGTCGCCGGTACGGGGCGATGACCGACTGGAGCGCCGCAGCCAGGTCGACACGCTGGCTCACGCGGCTCTCGGGGACCTCGAGGCGGTCCAGCCACCCGGTCGACTGGTCGGTCTGGTCGGCGACGAGACCAGCCAGGCCGCGCAGCGTCGCAGCGTCGACGTCATCGCGCAGTGCCAGCAGGCGCAGTGCCGCGGAGCTCGCGTGCAGGCTCTGGCGCAGCGCGTGCCCCGCGGTCAGCATGTCCGCGCGGTCGTCGTCGGGCCGCCCGTCGAGGGTGCGCAGGAGCAGCTCGGCGCGCACGATCCCGGCGAGCAGGTCGAGCAGCCGCAGGTCGTCGTCGGTCCACGGACGCGGCTCGTCCGCCACGACGCACATCGCACCGAGCACGTGCCCCTCGGTGCTGCGCAACGGCACGCCGAGGTAGGACTGCACCCCGAGGTCGTCGATGGCGAGGTTGTCGGCGACCCGCGGGTCGCGCACGGCGTCGTCGACCTCCAGCGGCCCGTCACCGAGCACCACGTGCTGGCAGAACGAGTGTGACAGGTCGGTGCCGCCGGTCCACGGGTCCTCCAGGCCGGTGCTGGCCGGGAACTGCTGGCCCACGTCGGTGACCAGGGACACCATCGACGCGTCCACCCCGAGCAGCTGTGCGGCGACCTGCGTCACCAGACCCATCCGGGTGTCGCCCGACAGGCCGAGCATCCCGGTGCGGTCAAGCGCGGCGAGGCGCGCCGGAGCCGCGAGTCGGGCCTGGGACTGCGGGGCCTGGGACTGGGGCCCGGATCGGGATTCGTCGATGCGACCGTCCTGCGTCGTCGATTTGTACGAGGTTACGGCCGCGTCACCCCCGACCGAACCTGTCCGGCCGTGGCCGGTGGACGGTGGCGCATCCCTCGACCACCCGGCGGGCGGGCTCACAGCAGGCCCGACCCGCGGGCCTCGTCGAGCATGTTGGGGTCCCACAGCACCTCGCGGGCCTTGGAACCCTCGTTGGGGCCGACGACGCCGAGCTCCTCGAGCTCGTCCATCAGGCGCCCGGCGCGTGCGAAGCCGATGCGCAGCTTGCGCTGCAGCATCGAGACGGACCCGAGCCCCGACGTCACGACCTGCTCGGCCGCGCGCACCAGCAGCGCCTCGTCGGAGTCGTGGTCGGTGCCACGCTCCATGTCCACCTCGACGGCCTTCTCGCCGCTGGCGACGACGCCCTCGACGAAGGTCGCCTGGCGCTGCTGCTTGCACAGCTCGATGATCGGTTCGATCTCGCGCTCCGACACGAAGCAGCCCTGCAGGCGGCTCGGCCTGCCCTGGCTGGCGGGCAGGAACAGCATGTCGCCGTGCCCGACGAGCTTCTCCGCACCACCCCCGTCGAGGATCGTGCGCGAGTCGGTCTGGCTCGACACCGCGAGCGCGAGGCGCGACGGGATGTTGGCCTTGATCAGGCCGGTGATGACGTCGACCGACGGGCGCTGGGTGGCGATCACCATGTGGATGCCGACCGCGCGGGCCTTCTGCGCGATGCGGCAGATCGCGTCCTCGACGTCCCGCCCGGCGACCATCATCAGGTCGGCGAGCTCGTCGATGACCAGCAGCACGTAGGGCATGTGCCGGTAGGAGTCCTTCTCGGCCTCGGCGGCCTCCGGGTCGGCGTAGCGGTCGACGACCGTCTGCTCGACCTCGCCGTCGAGGATCCCCTGGTTGTAGGAGTCGATGTTGCGGTACCCGAGCCGCGCGAGCGTCTCGTAGCGCAGCTCCATCTCCTTGACGCACCACGCGACCGCGTCGGCGGCACGCCGCGGGTCGGTGACCACCGGCGTGAGCAGGTGCGGGGCGCCCTCGTAGGCGTTCAGCTCGACCTGCTTGGGGTCGATCAGGATCATCCGGACCTGGTCCGGCCGAGCACGCATCACCACCGACGTGATCATCGCGTTGAGCGTCACCGACTTGCCGGACCCGGTCGCGCCGGCGACCAGCAGGTGCGGCATCTTGGCGAGGTTGACCATCGCGGGGTTGCCCGCGATGTCGACGCCGAGCGCGACGAACAGCGGGTGCGGGTCGGACGCGGCCAGGTCCGAGCGCAGGATGTCGCCGAGGGTGATCAGGTCGCGACTGCGGTTGGGGACCTCCACGCCGATCGCGGACTTGCCCGGGATCGGCGCGACGATGCGCACGTCGGGGGCGGCCAGCGCGTAGGCGATGTCGTCGCCGAGGTTGGCGACCTTCTTGACCTGCACGCCCGGACCGAGCTCGATCTCGAACTGGGTGACCGTCGGCCCGCGGGACCAGCGTGCGACCGTGGCGTCGATGCCGAACTGCTCGAAGGTCTCCTGCAGCGCGCCCGCCTGCGCCTCGATGTGGGCGTCGGTGTGCGACCCGGCGGCCTTGCCGGTCGCCAGCATCGCCATGTCGGGCAACTGGTACTCGGCCCAGTCCTCCACCGGCTTGAGCGGCGTCGCCCTGCGCACCCCCGCCGGGGTGGTCGGCTGGGGCGGGGCGGGCGCCCGGCCCGCGAGCCGCTCGGCGTCGGACAGGCCGTCGTCGGCGTCGGTTCCCGGCAGGACCTGCTGCTTGCCCGTGGCCGCGACGGTCGCGCGGCGCCGGGCCGGGACCTCGTCGGTCTCGTCCCGGTCGGGCTCGTCCTCGACGGCCGGCAGCCGCTGGGTGCGGCCGGCCGTGCGGTCCTCGTCGGCCGGCTCGTCGTGGCCGGGACGCGGAACGGCGACGAGCCACCCGCGCACGGCCCGCAGCACCGCCGACAGCGGCGTGCTGGTGACCACGAGCAGTCCGAGCACCGCGACGGTGAGCAGCACGGCCACGGCGCCGGCGATGGACAGGCCGAGCACGAGGGGGCGGGTCAGGACGTGCCCGAGCAGGCCACCGGCGGGGTGCAGCGCCACGACGCCGTCGGCCAGGTGCGGTGCACCGCGGGCGAGGTGCCACAGGCCCGTGCCCGACAGGGTCAGCAGGGTGCCCCCGACCGACACCCGACCGAGCTCCCGCGCCGGGCGGTCGAGCACGATCGCCACGCCGAGCGCCACGAGCACCGGTGGCAGCAGCACGGCAGGCGCGCCGACGAGCGAGCGCAGCAGCGCGGCGAGGAACGCCCCGACCGGTCCGGCCGCGTCGGCGTACGTCCCGAGACCGGCGATCACGGCGACCAGGACCAGCAGCAGCCCCCACGCGTCGGCGCTGCGGTCGCCGACGTGCTCACGGAACGCCGCCACGACACGTGCGCCCCGACCCGGGCCGCCGCGCGTGCGCTGCCCGGAGGCCCTGCTCCCGCCTCGACCCTTCCCGCCTCGACCCTTCCCGCGCGAGGAGCGTCCGCGCGACTTCGGCGCGGTGCCCGTCGAGCGGGAGGATCGCGACGTGGTGGTGCCCTTCGTGCCCTTCGTGGCCACACGGGCCTCCTGTCGCGGTCGTGCGTCACGAGGCTACCTCCGGAGGCGCCCTGAACCCCCCGTGTGGAACTCCCCGGTTGTCAGCCACGTGCCGCAGGCCTGCGGCACGCGAGCCCCCCGTCGCCCGTCCACCGCACCCGACATCGCGGACGAGGTCTGCCCCGCGGCCTCTCGGCCGTTCGGACAGTGGGGTCGACCCGCCGCCGCGGATTTCCGGGGACCACGGCCAACCGCAACGGACAGGGCTGCGAACGTGGACCGGCAGAGGCACCACCCACCACTACGGAGGCCTACACCGTGAAGAAGATCATGACAAGCGCTGCAATCGGCGCCCTCGGCGTGTTCGCACTCGCCGGACCGGCGATGGCGGCCCACGAGGGTTCCGTCTACGAGGGCACCCTCACCGAACTCAACAACTCCGGCGCGACCGGCGACGCGACCATCGAGGTCTCGCAGGACGGCGAGCAGATGACCGTCTCGGTCAACGCCGCCAGCCTCGACCTGGACTTCGTCCACGCGATGCACATCCACGGCATCTACGACGGCGACCTCTCGGACGCTCCCGACGCCGGGACGTTCTCGGCCTCGTCGTGCCCCGACTTCTCCGACGACGCGAACGGTGACGGCGTCCTGACCGTCGCCGAGGGTGCAGGCAAGTACGGCGGCGTGCTCGTCTCGCTGACCACCGAGGGCGACACCTCGGCCGACTCGGCCCTGGCCATCGAGCGCTTCCCGGCCGGCACCTCGGTCGACTACTCGCGCACCATCGACATCCCCGAGGCCATGAAGGACGAGCTGGGCAAGGTCCACGTCGTCGTCCACGGCTCGGACACCGACGACTCCGGTGACGAGACCGCCGAGCTGGCGTCCTCGCTCAACCCGGACCTGCCGGTCGACGCGACCGCGCCGGCCCTGTGCGGCACCCTCACCGCCACCTCGGCGGGCGCCGTGCAGACCGGTGCCGGTGGCACGGCCACCGACGGCGGCCTCAACACTGCGGCCGCTGCTGCCGGCCTCGCCGCCCTCGCGGGCGTCGTCGCCCTGCGTCGTCGCGGCGCGCAGGCCTGAGCAGGTGAGTCGGGCCACCTGATGGTCCGCACCACCGGCTGACACCGACGACACCCCGCCTCCCCGGAGGCGGGGTGTCGTGCGTCACCGGACGGCGACGCGGACACGGCGGCCGGCGGCCGGCCGACCGGCCACCAGAATCGGGCCGACCGGACCCACGACCCGAGCCCTGCCGCACCGAACGCAGTCCACGCCCACCCGACCGACCCGACAGGACCCGCCGTGCGACCCTCCCCCCGCGCGACCGCCACGCTGGCGCTCGTCGTCCTGCTGGGCGCCTGCGCCGGCGTCGAGACCGCGCAGGCCCCGGCCGGCTACCACCAGATGGCCGACGGGACGCTGATGGCCGACATCGACCCGGGCATGGCGGGCGTGGAGACCGAGTACCGCGCCCTCGGTGGCGGCGACGTCGAGGTCGCGGTGCACGTCCTGCCCGACGGTGAGGTCGTGCTCGGCTCGGCACCCGGCGCGCACGCCGGCCACGCCGGGGGACACGACCATCCCGTACCGACCCAGGCGCAGTTCCCGGCGGGCGTCGAGCCGGTGCGCCTCGTGGTCCCCGCGCTCGGCGTCGACGCCCTCACGCCCGCGATGTCCATCAGCCCACTGGAGGCCCCACCGGTCGCCGGCGACGTCGGCTGGCTGGCCGGGACCCGTCGCCCGGGCGAGGTGGGGCCGGCCGTCCTCGGCGCGTTCGCACAGGTCGACGGCACGACCGGCGCGCTGGCCGCGATCGACGGGCTCGCCCCCGGCGACGAGGTGCTCGTGGTCGGCCGCGACGGCACGACGCTGCGCTTCGTGGTCGACGGCAGCTGGTCGTCGTCCGAGCAGGACCGCCGGGCGGTCTTCGCGATGGGTGAGGGGCGGCCCGAGCTGCGGCTGGTGCGGTGGGGCAGCGACGGGGCCGACGACCTGGTGGTCAGCGCCTTCCAGGACACCGGCACGGGCTGACCGTCCCGACACCCGTCACGCTGCCGGGACACCGCCCCTCCCGA